>Ga0182736_1001515_pt1 | contig 22140 bp, 21 predicted proteins | sample eDN5th30CKraftBY_FD_128882 | JGI IMG/M metagenome (GOLD analysis project Ga0182736, IMG submission 128882) | Enriched backyard soil microbial communities from Emeryville, California, USA - eDNA 5th pass 30_C Kraft BY (version 2) (version 2) | ecosystem: Environmental > Terrestrial > Soil >... | reverse complement strand
TCGACGGCCTCATCCCCACCGATCCCGATGACCCCGACGAGGCGTTCTGGGACCGCGACCGCATCCAGGCCGAGGTCCACTCCCCCACCTACCTGGCCGCCCACCTCGACCGGACCACTGCGCTCGTCGACCCGGCGCGCCTCGCCTGGGGGCTGGCCGACGCGTGCGAGCAGCTCGGGGTCCGCATCGTCGAGCACACGCCGGTCACGGGCATCGAGCGCCGGGACGGCGGCGGCGTCCGGCTCCTGGCGGCGCGCGGGACCATCGATGCCCGCCACGTCGCGCTCGGGACCAACGTCTTCCCGTCGCTCATCAAGCGCACCCGGCTGCTCACCGTGCCGGTCTACGACCACGTCCTCGTGACCGAGCCGCTCTCCCCGGCCCAGCGCGACGCGATCGGCTGGTCGGCTCGGCAGGGCATCGGCGACAGCGCCAACCAGTTCCACTACTACCGCCAGACCGCCGACCACCGGATCCTGTGGGGCGGCTACGACGCCGTGTACCACTGGGGCGGACGGGTGCGCGAGCGCTACGACCACCGACCGGCGACGTCGGAGCTGCTCGCCGAGCACTTCTTCGCCACGTTCCCGCAGCTCGAGGGCCTCCGGTTCACCCACGCCTGGGGCGGCGCCATCGACACCTGCACCCGCTTCTGCGCGTTCTTCGGCACCGCCCTCGACGGCCAGGTCGCGTACGCCGCCGGCTACACGGGGCTCGGGGTGGGCGCCACCCGCTTCGGCGCCGACGTGATGCTCGACCTGCTCGCCGGTGACGACACCGAGCGCACCCGCCTGGCGATGGTCCGCAGCACCCCCGTCCCCTTCCCGCCGGAGCCCATCGCCTGGCTCGGCATCAACGCCACCCGCTGGTCGCTGGCCCAGGCCGACCGCAGCGAGGGCCGGCGCAACCTGTGGCTGCGCACCCTCGACCGCCTCGGCCTCGGCTTCGACTCCTGACCCACCCGAGACCCAACCCCACACGAACTTCGTAGGCGACGACGCCCGTCCGGGCGCTCCGGCATACGAAGTTCGTCGGGGTGGGGGTGTGGGATGCTCGGCCGATGCAGAGCGAACAGTTCATCGCACGGGGGATCGCGGTCGGGCGGGTGGCCTACGGGGTGGCGTGCATGGCGGCGCCCCGGGCGATGCTCGGACCGTCGGGGGCGCAGGCCGAGGGGTCCTCGGTGATGATGGCCCGCTTCTTCGGCGTGCGCGACCTGGTCCTCGGGGGCGGCACGTTCCTGGCCCTCCAGCGCGATCCCGATGCCGCCGTCAGCTGGGTCGAGTGGAGCGCGGCGGCGGACGCACTCGACGTGGGGACGGGTCTCGCCTTCCGCAAGGACCTCGACGCGGCCGGGCGCGTCGGCATCGCCGCGATCGCGCTGCCCGCCGCCCTCGGCGGGGCCTGGGCGGCTCGGCGCCTGCGCGCCGCCCGCTGAACCACGCTCCGGGTGCCGACGCCGGAGACGGGCGCTCGGTCGCGCCCGGGCCTCCGATGTGCGGGGTGATCAGGCGGCGTTGAGCTGCTCGACGAGGGTGTCGATGGGGAGCGAGGACACGTCGAAGTCGGGATCGACCGTCTGGACCACGACGTTGGTGGCGATGTCGCCGGTGCGCAGCACGAGCACGCCGAGGTTGATGTCGAGCGACGAGCCGTCGGGTGCCGAGACCGTGTAGGTGGCGCTGAGGGTGAGGGTCTCGTCGACGTCGAACTCCGCGTCGCCGACCTCCAGCTCGCCCTCGACGGTCACGCCCTCGCCGGTCGAGCTGTACGCCGACTTCAGCGTCTCGTCGATGCAGCTGAGCACGTCGGGATCGGAGAACGGGGCGACCGCCGCCTCCGCTGCGGCCTCGTCCTCGAACACCACGGTCCGGGCGGTGAACTGGGTGCCGTCGCCGTCCTCGAACGACCCGATGGAGAAGTCGTCGGTGGCGTGGCGGGCGAGCTGCGTCGACCGGTCGCCGAGGGCCGGGTCGCAGTCGTTCAGCGGCGACTCCTCGTCGGGGTCGTCGGCCGGCGTTCCCTCCCACCCGTCGGGGAAGTCCGAGGTGTCGAGGTCGATCGAGTCGGCCCGCTCCTGTGCGGCGGCCTCATCGCCGCCGTCGTCCTCGGCCGCGGTCGTGGTGGTGGCCTCGTCGGGCGCTTCGGTGGTGGTCGTCTTCTCGTCCGGGTCCGCCTCGGACCCTCCCGAGGTGCCGCATGCCGAGACGAGCAGGGCGAGCGAGACCGCCACTGCGCCGAAGATGGTCCGATGGGTGCTGCGCGTCACGACGTGCTCCTGCCTCTGCGATGGATGATCCGCCGCTCACCATGTTGCCCGACCTGACCAGGCCCGACGCGCCTCGGAGCGGCGGTCAGCCGGCGGCGGGGGCCCGGCGCACGCAGATGAGCGCCAGGTCGTCGCTGCGGTCGCCGGCCGACGCGACGAGGTGGTCGACGGCGTCGGGCATGGACCGGTCGCGGCTGGCCGCCGACGCCCGCGCCAGGTCCTCGAGGCAGGCCTTGAGCGGACGCGAGCGGTCCTCGACGAGGCCGTCGGTGAACAGCACGAGCAGGTCGCCCGGCTCGAGGGCGGCCGACGACGCCGGGAAGCGGGCATCGGCCTGCACGCCGAGCGGCGGACCGACCTCCGTGGGGAGGTACCTGGGGGCGCCGTCGACGAGCAGCGGCGCGAAGTGGCCGGCGCTGGCCCAGGCGAGGTCGCCGTGGACGGGATCGACGACCGCGTAGCAGCAGGTGGCGAACAGGTGGTGCTCGCCGAGCTGGCTGACGACGTGGTTGGCCCGCTCGAGGACGACCTCCGGGCGGCTGTGCTCGATGGCGAGGGCACGCACGACGTTGCGCACCTGGACCATGTAGGCGGCGGCGTCGAGCCCGTGACCCGACACGTCGGCGATGACCACGCCGACCTGCCCGCCGTCGAGCTCGAACGCGTCGTACCAGTCGCCGCCCACCGGTTGGGCACCGGCCGCTGGTGCGTAGTGCGCCGCCAGCTCGAGGCCGGGCGCCTCCGGCAGCTCGTGGGGCAGGGCTGCCCGGTGCAGGAGCTCGACCGCGGTGCGGTTGCGGTCGGCCACCCGCTCCGCCTCGCGCCGGGCCGCCTCGTCGGCGACCAGGTGGGTCACGTCCCGGGACGCGGTGATGTAGCCGTCGCCGAAGCGGACCACGCTGAGGCTCCAGTGCCCGACGATCGGCGTGCCGTCCGGCGCCACGTCGGTGTACGGGAGCCGGTCGGCGACGTAGGGCTCACCGGTCTCCACGACCCGGGCGAAGCGATCGAGCAGCCCCTGCTCGGCCCACCCGGGGAAGCACTCGAGCACGCTGCGGCCGACGAGGTCCTTGGCGGCGCGCCCGGCGCCGTCGAGCGACGTCTGGTTCAGGTACACCATCCGGAAGTCCACGATCGAGCCCTGCTCGCTGCGGATCGCCTCGCCGATGGCCACGTTGTCGAACATGGCGTCGAGCACGGCGCGGAACTCGCCCTCGGCCAGGAGCGGGGGGACGGCGGGTGCTGCTGATGCTGGGTCGGTGTGGTCCACGGGCCCTCCAGCCTGCGGCGCCATGGTAGCGACGGGCCTCAGCGATCCCGCCCGGCCTCCGGCAGCCGGCGCCGCAGCTCCACCACCACCTCCGGGCCCAGCACCCCGGTCAGCTCGTCGGCGAGCGAGTCGATCACCGGCCGATCGCCCACGTAGGCCCGGTCCCCCTCGGTGCAGCACCAGGCCATGTCCTCGCCCTCGTCGCCCCAGTCGGCGCGGGACCAGCGGCGCAGGGTGGCTCGCTCGCGTCCGCCCTCGATCGGCTCCCAGTCGACCCGGATCGGCAGCTGCCAGCAGACCGACGGCTTCCAGTCCATCGGGGCCTCGCCGTCGTCGAGGGCGCCGAGGTGCAGGGCGCAGCCCTCGCCGCCTGGGAACCCGGGCCGGTTCAAGAAGATGCAGGCGCCGTCGACGACCCGCGTGTTCGTGGCCGTCTCGTCGCTGAACACGCCGTCCGCCGCCTCGGCGTGGAACTGGAACCGCTCCGGGTCGAGCATCGCCGCGAGCGTGGCGGTCGTGCGGGCCTCGTCCTCGCCGTCGAGGTGGGCGCCGACCGAGCAGCAGCCCTGGTTCAGCTCCTCGGCCGGCTCGTCCAGGATCCCGAGGCACCCGCGCCCCCAGATGCACTGCCACGACGACGCCAGGAACGAGCCGTCGACCACCCACTCGACCTCCGTGGTGTCGACGCGGAGCCACTCGGGTCCGAGGCGGTCGGCGGGGTCCATGGTGCGAAGCCTGGCACGGCCGGGGGTCCTAGCCTGAGGCCGCTCCACCGGCCCACCCCAGGACGACCCGCCATGACCCACCCCCTCCGCTCCCTCGTGGTCGCCGGCACGATCGCGGCGCTCGCGCTGGGTGCGGCCGGATGCGGGTCCTCGGGCAGCGACGCCACCCCCACCACCGACGGCGCCACCACCACCACGACCGCCGCCGGGAACGCCACGACCACCACCGGCTCGACCACGACGAGCACGTCCGACCGCACCACGACCACCCAGCCGTACGACGCCGCCTCCGGCGACCTCGACTGCCAGGCGCTGCTCCAGGAGTACGCCGATGCGTTCGACCCGGACCAGCTCGCCGACGCCGTGGCCTTCTTCCGGAAGTACGAGCCGGCGATGCCCGACGACGTGGCCGCCGCCACCGAGCGCCTCGCCGTGGCGTACGAGGAGGCCGGCGACCTGGGCCACATCGACCTCGCCGACGTCGACCTGACCGCCGACGCGCAGACGTTCTCCGACTGGACCAACGACGGGTGCCCCGCGGGGTGAGCCCCCGAGGCGGGAGGGCGGGCTGATGCGGGCGTCGATCGACCGGTTCGTCTCGTTCGTCGCGCGCCTCATCACACGGGGCCTGTACCGGTCGGTGGAGGTCATCGGGTTCGACGACCTGCCCACCGGGCCGCGGCTCATCGTGGCGAACCACTTCAACGGCTTCGTCGATCCGGTGGTGCTCGCCGGCGCGCTCGGCCGCCTGCCGCGCTTCATCGCCAAGGCCACCCTCTGGAAGACGCCCGGCGTGCCGCTGCTCATGCGGATCGTCGGCGTGCTCCCCGTGCACCGCACGGCCGACGGCGGCGGCGACAACGCCCGCACGTTCGGCGAGGTGGTGCGCGAGCTCCACCACGGCATGACCGTCGCCATCTTCCCGGAGGGCACCACCCACGACAACCAGCACCTCTCGCCCGTGCGCACGGGTGCGGCGCGCCTGGCGCTCGACGCCGCCCACGACCGGGTGCCGGGCATGCACATCGTCCCGGTGGGCGTGACGTTCGAGGACAAGGTGGCGCTGCGGTCCCGCGTGGTGATCCGTGCCGGCACCCCCATCGACCCCGCGGGCCCGGCCTACCTCGACGGCGAGGGCGAGCCCCTCGGCTCGGGCGACCACGACGCGGTCCGGGCCCTCACCGAGGAGATCCGCTCCGGCCTGGCCGCCACCGCGCCGGACTTCGAGACGCTGCTCGACGCGGTCGAGATGCGCCGCGCGGCCGACGTCGCCCTGCGCACGCACGGTGTCGCTCCCCTCGCCGAGGTGTCACTGGCCAAGCGGGAGCAGCTGGCCAAGGACCTCGACCACCTGCCCGAGGCGCAGCGCGAGCCCATCGCCCGGGCCGCCGCGGAGTACGAGCTCCTGCTGGGCGCGGTGCGGGTCAGCGACCGCTACCTCGCACCCCGGGTCCAGGTGAAGGACCTCGTGGTGCGGCTGGTCCTGACCGCCCTCTTCGTCGCCCTGCTGGCGCCGTTCGCGCTCGTCGGCGTGGTGGTGAACGTGATCCCGACCCTGCTCGTCGTGGTCGCCGGCCTGGTCGCCAAGGCGCCCGTCTCGAAGGGGACCAACCGGGTCCTCGTCGGCTTCGTCGCCTTCCCGGCGATGTGGATCTCGCTGGCGGTGTGGGACGTCGGCGGCACCTGGGTGGCCGATGCCCTGAGCCTGGCCACCTGGCCGCTGACACCGGAGATCGAGTGGGTCTTCGGCTCGCGGGGCGGGTGGGGCGCGTCGCTGCTCGTGTTCGTGGCCTGCCCGGTGCTCGGGCTGCTCGCCGTGTGGCTGGCGGAGCAGATCAGCCGCCTCTACCGGACGTGGCGGGCGGTCAGCACCAGCGTGAACCGGCGGGGTCAGCTGGCCGACCTGCTCGACCGGCGCGCCGAGCTGGTGGCGATGGTGGCCGGGGCCGGGGCCGCTCCCGGCACCGACCCGCCCCGCCCCTGACCGAGCCGGCGCGGCCTCGGCCCGGCCGCCACGCTGTGCAACACTCGCACCACGCTGGCGGACCAGAGGATGGACGCGTTGACGACAGGTGATGCGGTGATCGGGCAGGCGACGAGCACCGGCCAGGTGCCCCAGGCGCTGGTGCGCCAGGCCGGGTCGGTGCTGCTCGGCAGCCCCGAGCCGATCGCGGTGGCGGTCGACGCCTTCCTGGCCCGGGGCCACGTGCTCTTCGAGGACGTGCCCGGCGTCGGCAAGACACTCCTGGCCAAGGCGCTGGCCCGCTCCATCGGCGGCACCTTCGGCCGCGTCCAGGGCACGCCGGACCTGCTCCCGTCCGACCTGACCGGCATCTCCCACCTCGACGAGGACCGCCGCACCTGGGTGTTCCGCCCCGGCCCGCTGTTCAACAACGTGGTGCTGGTCGACGAGATCAACCGGGCGACGCCGCGCACGCAGTCGGCGCTGCTCGAGGCGATGGCCGAGGGCCAGGTCACCGTCGACGGGACCACGCACCCGCTCCCCGACCCGTTCCTCGTGATCGCCACGCAGAACCCGCAGAACGACGACCCCGGCACCTTCCCGCTCGTGGCCGGCCAGCGCGACCGCTTCGCCGTGTCGCTGTCGCTCGGCCTCCCCGGCCGCGGCGCCGAGATGGAGCTGATCTCGGGCGTGGGCGGCACGCCGGCGCTCGACCACCTCCAGCCCGTCGCCGGCCTCCACGAGTGGACCGCGCTGCGCGACTCGGTCGACGACGTCTTCGTGCACCCGACGGTGGCCACGTACGCGCTCGACATCGTCGACGTCGTCCGCACCCGATCCAACTCGCAGCAGCCGATCTCGCCCCGTGCCGCGCTCGGGACCGTGCAGCTCGCCCGGGCCCACGCCCTCGCCGCTGGCCGGGACCACGTCCGTCCCGACGACGTGCAGTCGGTCGCGGTGGCGGCGCTCAGCCACCGCATCGTCGACGCCACCAACGACGACCTGGTCGCGGCTCGGAGCTGGATCGGCGAGTTCGTCCGCCAGGTCCCCGTCCCGCCGACGCCGGGCGGCTGATCGACGTGCCGTCGCCGGCGGGCGGCCCGGGACGGGTGCGGGTCCGCGTGACGGGCGCGGCCGTGGCCCTCCTGCTCCTCGCCGGGTTCTCGATCGTCTTCTGGCTGATCACCGACATCGAGGTCCAGCTCGCCATCGGCACGGCGATCGTCGCCGGCATCGCCATCGACGGCTTCCTCGCCTGGCGGGCGGTCGGCCCGGTCACCATCGACCTCCGCTGCCCCGACGAGGTCCCCGTCGGGGAGACCTCCCGCTGGACCGCCCAGGTGCTCGGCTGGTCCCGGCCGCTCACGCTGACGCCGCTGCTCACGCTCGAGACGCCGGACCTGCTGGTCGCCCACGGCCGGCTCGGCAGCTTCGACTGGCCCGGCCTGCGCCGGGGCGTGGTGCCGTTCGCGGTCGTCGACGCCAAGGCCAACGGCCCGCTCGGCCTGGCCTCGGCCGGGCGCCGGCACCTGGTGAACCTGCCGACGCCGCTGCACGTCACGCCCCAGCCGATCGAGACCGAGGTGCGCTGGCCGAGGGCCCGAGCCGTCGGGTTCGGCATGAACGAGGGATCGCCCATCGGCGACGACCTGTTCCGGTCGGTGCGGCCCTACCAGTCGGGCGACGAGCAGCGCCGCGTCCACTGGAAGGCCACCGCCCACCACGGCGAGCTGATGGTGCGCGAGTCCGACGGGCTGGGCGTGGTGGTCGTCCGCCTGGTGGTCGACCTCGGCCTGCCCGGCGTCGGCGCCGAGCTCGCCGCGGGGCGCGCCGCGTGGGTCGCGGCCGCGGCGATGGACCGGGGTTGGGCGGTCGAGCTGACCACCCTCGACGCCTCGAACGAGATCCCCCGCCTGTCGAACCTCGGCCGCACGTTCGGGCCCGGGCCCGTGCTCCTCGACCCACCGCTGGTCCCGCTGCCCACCGTGACCGCGCCGGTCCGCAACGCCAAGGAGGTACGGCGGCGCCTGTCGACCACCGCGTGCGGCACCCCGCTGACGCCCTCGGGCGGCGGCTGGCGAGGCCTCACCTGCACGGTCGATCGCGACGGGGCGCACTGGTCGTGACCGCGCCCTCGCTCCCCCCGCCGATGAGCACCGGGCCGACGCCGGTCGACTGGCCGACCGAGCCGTCGAAGCCGGAGGAGCCCGCCCGCCTCCGCAGCCAGGCCGCGGTGTACCTGGTGTGCGCCGCGGCGATGGCCATCGTGTGCGGCGCCGCGGGCTCGGTGTCCTGGGGGATCGCCGGCGCGCTGGCCCTCGGCGCCGGCGTGGCCCTCGGGCTCGCCGCCGACCTGCGACGCCCCTTCGGCGGCGTCCCCGGTGCGGCCGCGGCGATCGGCGTGATGCTCACGCTGGTCGTGGTCCTCCTGTTCATCGGGGTGGGATCGGGGACCTACGCGCTCGTGCCGCTCGCCGGCGCGTTCGTCCTCGGCCTCGACTGGCACCTCATCCGCCGGCTGCGGCCCCTGCCGTTCGCGTTCGGCTTCCTCGTGGTCATCGGCATGGCCGGCGGCGACCGCTGGACGTACCCGGCCGGCCTGCTCTGGCTGGTCCTCGCCCTGGGTGCGCTGACGTCGCTCGAGTCCGACCGCCGCGCCGCCCAGCCCCAGGTGGTCCCGGTGACCAACGGGCCGTTGGCACCCGACGTGCAGACCACCGACGTCGTCAGCAGCGTCCTCATCGCGCTGGCGATCGCGCTCGTGGCCGCCCTCGTGCTGTCGACGCCGTCGTGCCAGGCGCCCGATGCCCCGGACGGCCCGAACATCGATCCGCCGAGCGGGCTGCCCCAGGGCGGTCCGGGCCAGGGGTTCGAACCGGGTTCGGGCCGGGAGTACGTCCCCGACGCCGGCGGCCGGTTCCTCGTCCCCGGCGACGGCTCGGGGTCGGGCGAGGGCATCCCGAGCCCCGAGCTGCTGCCCGAGCCCGGCGAGCCGCCCCGCACGCTGCGCCTCGACGACGGCACGATCATCGTGGCCGAGCGCGACCCCGACGGGACCGGGCGCATCACCGTCACCGACCCCGACGGCACCACCCGCACCTACACCTACCGGCCCCGCCCCGATGGGACCACCGAGGTCCGCGAGTACGACGGCCAGGGCGGCGCCGGCCGCACCCTCGTCTACGACCCCGACGGCCGCCTCACCTCCGGCGGAGGCACGGAGGGCACCGGCTCCGGCTCGGGTTCCGGCTCCGGGAGCGGCTCGGGCTCCTCGGGCATCGACGCGCCGGCCGACGAGCACGACCAGGAGGACGAGGACGGGTCCTCCAACCTGGACTGGAGGCTCCTCGTGGGCCTCGTCCTGGTGCTGGCCGCGGCGGGCGCGCTGGCGTGGTGGTGGAGCAGGCGGCCGCCCAAGGCGCCTCCGGGAGCGGCCCCGCCGTGGGCGCTCCGCCTGGCCCGCGAGATCGAGCGGGAGGGCGCCGCCCGCGGGCCGCGGCGCGGCCGGTCGCAATCGCTGGCCCGCTATGCCGAGGCGCTCCGGACCGGGCCGCTGCCCGACGAGCGGCTCCCGGGCGTGGCCGACGTGGTGTCGACCGCGCTGTTCGCACGCCACGCCCCGAGCCCGCAGGCCCAGGCCTGGGCCGAGTCGACGTGGGCGGAGATCGTGGCTGCCCACCCGGTGCCCGGGCGGGCGGAGCGGCGCCGGGCGCGGGCCGAGGCGCCGTCGGCCTGAGGGCCGGTCAGTCGACCACGGCCTTGTCGATGGTGACCGGGACGGCGTCGACCGGCTCGCTGTCGCTGCCGGTGAAGACCTGGGTGGCCTTCACCTCGCCGTCGGCCGTCTCGAACGTGAAGGTCAGCTTCTTGGCGAAGCCCGGATCGAAGTCGACGCCGGCGAGCGTGCTCCCCGCGGCCAGGTCGAACGTGATCTTGCCGCCGTCGGCCGTGACGGTGCCGGCGTCGGGTGCCGAGCTGGAGGCCGTCACCACGTCCTCGCTGCTGGTGATCGTGCCCGTGAGCCCGTCGATGCCGTCGCCGTTCACGACCCACAGGTGCCAGCCGTCGAAGCTGTTCCAGATGTACACCCCGGGGTCCGCGGTGGGTGTGACGTCGGCCGCCTTCTCCTTCTCGCCGCCCAGTCCGGCGGGCCGGCCGTCGATCGACTCGGGCCACGCCCGCTCCTCCGGCTCCAGCGCACCGCTCAGGGCGATGCCGCCGGCGATGGCGAGGAGCAGCACGACGACGCCGCCGATGATCCACCACCTGCGGCTCTTGGAATCGCTGCGGATGGCGTCAGCGTCCTCCTCGTTCCAGGACGAGGGGAGGCCGGCATCGGATGGGGACGAGGTGTCGCTCATGGTCCGTCCAGGTTGGCCGGTCCGGTCCCCCAGGGCAACGACCCCGCTTGCCGGTCACCCTCTAATGGCCTACATTAGAACACGTTCTACTTTCGCGAGGAGCGCACCATGGAGTTCGGCCTGTTCTTCAACGGCTACCTGCCCGGGCCGGCGGCCCACGACAGCGAGTCCGAGCACACGATGCTGATGCGCGAGCTCGGCTACGCCATCCACGCCGACCGCTTCAACTGGAAGTACGCCTGGTTCGGGGAGCACCACGCCCTCGTCGAGTACTCCCACATGTCGGCGCCGGAGACGTTCTTCACCTACGTCACCGCCCAGACCGAGCAGATCCACGTCGGCTCCGGGATCATGAACCTCTCCCGTCCCGTCAACCACCCCGTGCGCAACGCCGAGCGCGTCGCCATGCTCGACCACGTCACCGGCAACCGCTACGAGTGGGGCACCGGCCGGGGCGCCGGCAGCCACGAGATGGCGACGTTCGACCTGCTCACCTCCGAGACCAAAGCGATGTGGGACGAGGCCGCCCCCGAGATCATCCGCATGTGGGAGCAGAAGGACTACACGTTCGAGGGCGAGTTCTTCCGGGTCGAGAAGCCGCACAACATCCTCCCGAAGCCCTACGGCATCGGCCACCCGCCGCTCTGGGTCGGCTGCGGCAACCCCGGCACCTTCACCAAGGCCGGCCAGCTCGGCATCGGCGCCATCGCGTTCAACTTCGAGCCGATCTACAACCTCCGCGGCCGCATCGAGGCCTACAAGGAGGGCATCGCCGACTGCACCGACCCGCTGGGGCAGTTCGTCAACGACAACGTGATGATGACCAACGCCGTCGTCTGCGTGAGCGACCGGGCCCGGGCCCGCGAGATCGCCATGTCCGCCGGCCGCGGCTACCTCAACACGATGGTCAACCTGTACCACGACACCATGCCGCCCCAGCCCGGCGCGGTGACGTGGCCCGGCGCCCCGTTCGTGATCGAGGACGAGGCCACGCTCGACTGGCTCATCGAGGCCGGCTACCTCCTCTGCGGCAGCCCCGACGACGTCCTCGAGCAGATCGCCAAGTACCAGGAGGTCGGCTGCGACCAGCTCGTCTTCGGCATCCCGAACGAGGGCTTCGAGCACGAGGAGGTCCTCGAGATGCTCGAGCTGTTCGGGACCAAGGTCATCCCCGAGTTCGACGACGAGCCCGTCCACCGCACGACCCGGATGCGGGCCACGGCCAAGCGGAAGCACCCCGACTTCACCCACCCGCTGCCGCCCGAGACCGCGCAGGTCGGGGTGATCCCGACCAACGCCCTCCTCCCGCTCGGGAGCTGAGGCCACGGCCCCCGTCGCCACCGCCACGCGCACCCGGCTGCTCGACGAGGCCGAGCGGCTCTTCGCCCGCGAGGGCGTCGAGGGCGTCACCACCCGCCAGATCACCGAGGCCGCCGAGCAGCGCAACACGTCCGCGGTCAGCTACCACTTCGGCTCGCGGCAGGGGCTGCTGCTCGCGGTCCTGGCCCGCCGAGGCGGCCCGGTCGACGCCGCCCGCGGCGAGCTGCTCGCCGACGTCGGCCCGGACCCGACCGCCGCCGCGCTGGTGCGGTGCCTGGTCCTCCCCTACGCAGCGCTCCTCGACCACCCCGGCGGCCGCTCGTACCTGCGCATCGTCGCCCAGCTCCGCGGCCGCTTCGCCGCGTGGCGGGTCGCCTCGGACGTGGCCACCACCCGGCACCTCGCCGCTGTCCTCGACCAGATCGAGCGCCGCCCCGCCGCGCCCCCACCGGTGCAGCGCGAGCGCGTCGTCGCCCTCATCATCCTGCTCACCGGCGCAGTCGCCGAACGGGCCCGCCGCATCGACGACGGCGCCGGCAACGAGCTCGACCACACCGCCTTCGTCGCCAACCTCACCACCATGTGCGCCGCGGTGCTGGGGTGAGCTACGAGGCCCAGTAGTCCTTCTCGGGCTTGGGGTCTGGGTCCGGCGCTGGTTCCTCGAGCTCGGTCTGGTCGACCGGTTCGGTGAGGACGGGTGCTGCCATCGCGGCGATCGGGTCGTCGAGCGGGTCAGCGGCCTCGACCGGGTCTGGGGTCTCGTCGGGCTTCGGGGTGACCTCGAGGTGGACCTCGATGGGTTCGGTCGTCGGGAGCGCCTTGGGGATGGGGGTGGTGAGGGCGACCTGCTGGGCTTCGCGCTGGCGGCCGACCCAGCCTTCGAGGGCCGACGGGATGCCGGCCTCGCGATCGCCCCAGTCGACGATCTCCTTGCACCCGGCGACCAGCTCGTGGAGCGCACGGCGGTCCTTCCGGGTGACCGCCGGGATGAAGCCGAGGCCCAGGACGAAGCTGAACGGGAAGACCAGCGTGCGCACGAGGGCGCGGGCCGGGCCGAGCGGCCGGCCGTCGAGGCCGACCACGCGCAGGCCGACGAGCGCCTTGCCGGGCGTGCGGCCGGCGATCTCGATGCTCCCCCAGAGGTACAGGCCGAACCAGGCGAAGTAGCCGATGGTCCACCCGATGCCGGCACCGCGGGTGGGCTGGACGATGTCGCCGGTGAAGAGCTCGATCAGCGAGCGGCCCAGGTAGGCGACCATGCCGAACAGGGCGGACACGAAGAACAGGTCGAGGCCGAAGGCGATCGTGCGGCTGATCGGGCCCGCGGACCGCCCGGTGGCGCTGAGCTTCGGCGCGTCGGGCAGCGGCGGCCGCTCCCGGCGGAACACCCGGTCGACCGCGCCCATGATGATCAGGTCGATCCCGACGAGCTGGCGGCGGGCCAGGTCGAGGGTGCGGGTGATGACGCCCGTGCTGGCCTCGGCGACGATCTCGTCGATGCCCGCCTTGGCGACGATGGCCTTGATGTCGACGTCGTCGAGGAGGGCGTTGAGGTCGACCTGGCCGATGACCTCGTTCATGTCGATGCGGGCGATGAGCGCGCTGACATCGATGCGGGTCAGCAGCGCGTCGACGTCGATCCGCCCGAGGAGGGCGTCGATGTCGATGCGGGTCAGCAGCGCATCGAGGTCGACCCGGCTGATGAGGGCGTCGACGTCGACCCGCTCCATGAGGGCGTCGATGTCGAGCCGGTCGATCAGGGCATCGGGGTCCACGGCATCGACGACCGTGGGCACGACCGCACCCATCAGACGACCCACGGGCGATCGGTGCTCGGTCACGTTCCGGACCGTACTCGTTGGATACACGGCCGGCCGGGGACGCCCGCGACCGTGCCCGGACGCGACGCGGCACGGAGTCCCGAGGGCCTCCGTGCCGCGATCGACGTCATCGTGCTGGTGGTCAGCTGGCGAGCAGCTTGGCCTTCTGGGCGTCGAACTCCTCGGCGCTGAGCACGCCGCTGTCGCGCAGGGCGGCCAGCTTCTCGAGCTCGGCCGCGGTGCTGTGACCGCCACCCGTGGAACCGACCGTCTGGCGGATGTACGCCTGCGCGGCCTCGTCGCGGGCCTTCGCGTCCTCGATCGCGTGCTCACCCATCTTGTGGCCGCGAGCGATCAGGTACACGAACACGCCCAGGTACGGCAGGAAGATGATGAAGAAGATCCAGAAGAACTTCGACCAGCCGCCCAGGTCGTGGCTGCGGAAGATGTCCGAGAACACCATGATCAGCAGCCAGATCCAGATGAAGAACATCGTGAACCAGAGGAACGACCAGAAGACCTGGCCGGTGCCGAACTCGGAAGCGAGCATCGAGGTTGCCTTTCGTTTCTGTTGGCCCGGCGACGTGCGCCGGGCGGCAGATCCTGCGGGCCGGCGCCAGGTCGGAGCCTGATCGCACCCGCAGCGATCGATCCAGCGGCACCCGAGAGCCCCACCGGCTCCGGAACACCCGGAGCGGCGTCAGTGTGATCGCACGGTCACGCCGGGTCAAGCCCGAGAACCCACCCGCACGGGCCAGGCGCGGTCATCGCTCCGGGTGGGGCACCGATCTCCTAGCGTCGTCGCCCGTGGACGTGACGGGAGCAGCGATCGCGGTGGGCGGCGCCGCCATCCTCGTGGGCTCCATCGCCGGGGCCCGCCACCCCACGATCCATCCCGCGGAGATGCGGGTCTTCCGCTTCGTGAACGGGTGGCCGGACTGGCTCTACATCCCGCTCTGGCTCCCCATGCAGATGGGCAACCTCGTGGTCGGCACGGCGGTCGGGCTGGTCATCGCCTGGGCGCTCGGCGCCGTCGAGGTGGCGTTCGCCGTGGTGCTCGCCATGGTGCTCAAGCTGGTGGTCGAGCGCATCGTGCGCCGCGAGCTCGCCGGCTACCTCGAGGTGCGGCAGCGGCCCGGCACCAGCGAACCCGGGGCCCGCCTGCGCGGCGCCGACGTGCCGCAGCAGGGCATGAGCTTCCCGTCGGGCCACGTGATCCTCGTGGCCGCCATCAGCACGGTCCTCACCGGTCACCTCGACGCCGGCGTGGCCCTCATCCCGTTCGCCGTCGCCGCGCTCGTCGCCGTCGGCCGGGTGTTCGTCGGCGCCCACAACCCCCTCGACGTCACCGCCGGCATGGGCGCCGGCCTCCTCGTCGGCGGCATCCTCACCGCCCTCCTGTACTGATCTGGGTTCGCAAGGCTTCCAGGCGGCCGGGTTGGGCCTTCAGGGAGGTCCTGGTGGCGCCGCTCAGCATGGGGAGCTTGAGGCGGTCGACGCAGGTGGCGAGGGCGTCGGGGCCGACGGCGGCGACGGCCGAGGCGACGGCGCGCTCGGGGCCGACGACCGTGGCGATGGAGGCGGTGAGCTCGGCCAGGTCGGTGGCGAGCAGCAGATCCGACGCGGCGATCTCGCTGAAGCCGAAGTCGATGATCCAGGCCGCGCCGTCGTCGGCGAGGAACACGTTCGCGAGGCGCAGGTCCCGGTGGGCGACGCGGTGCGTGCGCAGCGTCACCAGCTGCTCCCACACCAGGGCGAGGACCTCGTCGGTCATCTCGTCGGGCTCGAGCCGGTCGAGCGAGCGGCCGGCGATGGCCTCGTAGGCGAGGACGAACCCGGCGGGGTCGTCGGTGGAGGCGAAGGCGGCGACGCGCGGGGTGCGCACGCCCATCTGGCTGGCCATGAGCGAGACGAGCGCCTCGTGCTCGACCGCTCGGCGAAGCGACGCATCGGCCTTCTCGTCGCCCAGGTCCCGGGGCTGGATGCGGCGGTACGTGCGGAACATGAGATCGGCGCTGCGCTCGTCGGCGCCCAGCGCCTTCACGAACAGCTTCGAGCCGTCGGCGGCGGTGGCGAAGTACGGGGTGGAGCCTCGGGCGTCGAGGCTCGCCTGCTCGAGCTTGGCGAGCGGGAGCCCCACGGAAGCGAGGCCGGCGGCGATGCCCGCACCGGTCGGCCGCTGGGACGGCCCGCCGAGCAGCACGACGACCGCGGCGCCCGCGGTCCAGCCGGCGAGGATGGCGAGCAGGGTGTCGAACGCGACGGGCGACTCGACGAAGTGCACCAGCGCGACCGCCATGGTGAGCGCCCAGCCGACCCGCCGCCACGACCGGGGCACCCACGGGGCCGACGCGGTGACGACGGCGACGAGCGCGGCGACCGCACCGGCCGACCACGACCCACCGCCGCCGATCGCGGCGATGGTCTCGGCGTCGGCCACCTGGGCGCCGGGGTCGCCGGCGAGCTTCCGGAGCAGGGCGGTGAGGACGCCGGCGGCGATCGCCGCCACGATCGCGGCGAGCAGGATGTGCCAGGCCCGCGAGCGGATCACCGCCGCCAGACCCGCTGCGAACAGCACGACGCCGACGACCTGCGCACCGACCGCCAGCACGCTGAGGAACCAGGTCGGGAGCTGGTCGAGGCCCCGCAGCAGGTCGGCCACGAAGTCGACCATCGACTCGCCGAACAGGGCACCGAGCAAGGTCACGCCCAGCAGCGCCACCACCGCGACGGCGAGGCGCAGGACGTCGCTGGGCGCCTGGGTGACCCGCCCCTCCTCGCTGGCGATGATCTCGACGCCGTCCACCACCACGGCGCTCATCAGATCCCGGTCTCCGCCTCGAGCCGGCCGTCGGCGATGGCCGCCAGCAAGGTGGCGTGGTCCCGGTCGTTCTGGTCGGCGTAGGCGGCGGCGAACTCGGCCATGGCCTGGTCGAAGCCGGCGCTGTTGCCGAGGTAGGCGGCGATCGCGATCCGGTCACCGGACCGGGCGTGGGCCCGGGCGAGGGTCCAGGCGCAGAGCTCGCCGTAGCGGGAGAGCATCGGCGGCTCGAGCAGCTCGACCTCGACCGACGCCTTCCAATCCCACAGCTGGCGCATGAAGTAGTCGCGCCGCACGCCGTCGATCCCGTCGGTCTGCTGCCAGCCGAGGAGGATGTCGCTCGACGCCTGCATGAGGCGCTGGCCCTCCACGACGCGCTGGCCGTGGGTCGAGTAGGTCGACGCCGGCAGGAACGCCTCGAGCACCGACGCCTGCGCCTCCTTCACCTGGAGGACCAGCGGGTCGTCCTCGTCGCGGCCGATGAACAGCGCGATCCAGGCGCGGGTGCCGACGCTCCCGACGCCGACGACCTTCCGGGCCAGGTCCACGAACTGGTAGCGGTCGAGCAGGTGCCGGCGGTCGGCGTTGAGGCTCTCGTGGTAGGAGTCGAGCGAGCCGCGCACCGCCTGCTCGAGGTCCTTGCCGAGCTCGGTGCCGAACAGCTTCCCGGCCGACACGACGAGCGGCGGGTTGTCGATGAACCGGAGCTGGCCGTCGACGATCTGGGTCAGCTTGGCCGCCGCCCGCAGCTGGTCCTTGTTGTGCGCCTTCGCCACGCCCTTCTTGGCCCGCTTGCGCTGGTTGGCGTCGGCCTGGGCCTGCATGCGAGCCAGGCCGGCCTCGACATCGATCGAGGAGTACCAGACCTCGAGGTCGCGCATGGCGGCGAACTGGGCCATCGACTCCCGGTAGGCGCGGCCCGCGGCGAGCACCATGTCGCCGCGGGTGGCATCGTCGAACCCGTTCGACCGGGCGGCCACCTCGATGCTGGCGACGAGGCGCTTGACGTCCCACTCGAACGGCCCGGGCAGGGTCTCGTCGAAGTCGTTGAGGTCGAACACCAGCTTCCGCTCGGGCGAAGCGAACCCGCCGAAGTTGCTGAGGTGCGCATCGCCGCAGAGCTGGACCGTGAGGCCGCTGTTCGGGGCCGTCGCCAGATCGGCAGCCATCATCAGCGCCGCACCCCGGTAGTTGGCGAACGCCGACGCCGACATGCGGCCGTGGCGGATCGGGATCAGGTCCGGCACCCGGGTGGCCGCCTGCTGCTGCAGGAGCGCGACCGGATCGTGGGTCCGCTGCGCCTCGCTCCACTGCGCGTGCGAGCTCCGGGGGACGATCTTCCGGGCGGCCTTGCCGGCGGCGATGCGCTCCTCGACCGTGGGGTGGGGGGCGCCGAAGTGGGGTGCGTTGGCGGCGGACGTGGGCATGGTCGAGCTCCGTCAGGTCGGCGCGGGCCGGCTCCGAACGCCACCCGCATGCGTGATCGCACGTGTTCTTACCAGGCCGATCGGCAGTGTCGCCGCGTGGTCACAGCACGCGTGCGATCATGTCGGCGTCCGCCGCTGCGCGGGCACCGAAGGAGGCTTCGAGGTGCACCGCACCGGACCCTCCGCAACCCACCCCCTCCCGCCTGGCGGGCGCATTTCAAGCAGAGGAATGACAGTGACCGACGAAGACGTACACGGACCGATCGATTTCGTTCTGATCGAGTTCCAGGGCGACCGCCTCAACGGCGAAGCCGGAGCCGCGCTGCTCGACCTGGTCGATGCCGGCACCATCCGGATCTGGGACCTCCTGGTCGTCGTGAAGAACGACGACGGCAGCGTGCAGGGCATCAACATCGAGGACCTCGACAACGAGCACCTCGGCAGCTTCACGGCCTTCGCCGGCGCCCAGTCCGGCCTGCTCAGCTCCGACGACGTCGACGAGGCCGGCAACGCCCTCGAGCCCGGCACCGTCGCCGCGCTGATCGTCTACGAGAACACGTGGGCCATCCCGTTCGTTCGGGCTGCCCGCAGCGCCGGCGGCGAGGTCGTCGCCACCGCCCGCATCCCCGCCACCACCGTCATCGAAGTGCTCGACGCCGCTGAAGCGGCCAGCTGAGAGGAACCAGACCCATGCCAGGATTGCTCCGAGGAGTCGCTCGAACCGCCGTCGTCGCCGGCACCGCCACCGCCGTGAGCGGGCGGGTCCAGCGCCGCCAGGCCGAGAAGTACACCAGCCGCGACGCGCAGATCTACGCCGATCGCAACGCCGCCTACCAGCAGGACGTGGCCGCCCAGCAGCCGCAGTACGCCCCGCCGCCCCCGCCGCCCGCTCCCGCGGCCGGTGGAACGGACACCATCGAGCAGCTCAAGCAGCTCGGCGAACTGCACGCCCAGGGCATCCTCACCGACGAGGAGTTCGCCGCGCAGAAGGCCAAGGTGCTCGCCGGCTGAGTCCGTCGACCACGACGAACGCCGATCCGTGCCCGCCCTCCGGGGCGGGCACGGTCGCGTCCGGGCTCAGCCGTGGTCGTGGAAGAAGCTGTCGATGGCGACGGTGATCGACAGGATCAGCGCCGGGTCGACGTCGGCGTCGACCTCGACGCCGTAGGTGTCGCGCACGCGGAACCACTTCTTGGAGACCTCGGCGATCTTGTCGCCGTCGCGCTCGATCTCGTACTCGTGGTCGACGATGTTGCCGTGGGCCTTCAGGTTCTTGCCGTCGGCCTCCACCACGAACCGGTCGCGGATGCCGACCAGCGCCTTCTTGACCTCGTACTCCTTGCCGCCGACCTCGATCTTGATGGCGTCGCGCACGCTGAGCTTCTTCTCGCGGATGAGCGCCACCTCCTTGCCGTGCGGGTCCTCGAGGATCCAGGTGTCACGGAAGCGGACGGCCTTGCCGTTCACCCGGTAGGCCTTGTTCCCGTCGGAATCCTCGATCCAGTAGTCGTCGCCGATGGCGATCATCTTCTGGCGCATCTGGTACTTGACCGTCTTCTCCCGCTTGAACAACCCCATCCCTGCTCCTCCTTCGGACGACGGTGCGACCGTAGTTGTGTCCGGATGTGCACACACGCCACCCGGCGCGGGCTAGAACGGCGCCGGGACGCCGCGAGGGCCGGCGAGCGAGGACAGCGAGATGGCAGACCCGGTGACCACGCCGAGCACGGCGAAGGGCGCGGCCACCGCCGCGGCCGGATCCGTGCTCCTCACGCTGGCGACGGCGCAGTTCCTCATGACGCTCGACAGCTCCGTCATGAACGTGTCGATGGCGACGGTGGCCGAGGACGTCGGCACCACGATCACCGGCATCCAGACCGCGATCACGCTCTACACGCTGGTCATGGCGACGCTGATGATCACCGGCGGCAAGATCGGGACGATCATCGGCCGTCGCAAGGCGTTCGCCATCGGCTCGGTCATCTACGCGTGCGGGTCGTTCACCACCGGCGCCGCGCCGAACCTGCCGATCCTGATCTTCGGCTGGTCGTTCCTCGAGGGCGTCGGGGCCGCACTGATCCTCCCGGCCATCGTGGCCCTCGTCGCCAGCAACTTCCCGCCCGCGGAGCGGCCCAAGGCGTATGGCCTGGTGGCGGCGGCGGGCGCCATCGCCGTCGCCGCCGGACCGCTGATCGGCGGGGCGGCCACGACCTACGCCACGTGGCGGCTGGTGTTCTTCGGCGAGGTCGCGCTGGTGATCGTGATCCTCGCCCTCACCAAGAAGATCGTCGACGCGCCGGTGGAGCCCGGGCACCGCATCGACCTGTTCGGCACCCTGCTGTCGGTCATCGGCCTCGGCACCGCCGTGTTCGGCGTCCTGCGGTCGAGCACCTGGGGCTGGGTGACGCCCAAGCCCGGCGCGCCGGACCTGTTCGGCATCTCGGCCACGTTCTGGTGCATCGTCGCCGGCTCGGTCGTCGTGTGGCTGTTCTTCCGCTGGGAGAACCGGCTCGTCACCCAGGGGAAGGAGCCCCTCGTCCGGCCCGATCTCCTGCGCAACGTGCAGCTGCGCGGCGGCCTGCTGATGTTCTTCTTCCAGTTCCTGCTCCAGGCCGGCGTGTTCTTCGTGGTGCCGCTGTTCCTGTCGGTGGTGCTCGGGCTGACCGCGATGGAGACCGGCGTGCGGATCATGCCGCTGTCGATCGCGCTGCTCATGGCCGCGGCCGGCATCCCCAAGCTGTGGCCTGCGGCCTCGCCCCGGAAGGTCGTGCGGGCCGGGATCGGCTTCATGCTCGCCGGCATCCTCGCCCTCATCAGCGGGATCGACGTCGACGCCAGCGCCGAGATCGTCGCCCTGCCGCTGATCCTGGTGGGCCTCGGCATCGGCGCCCTGTCGTCGCAGCTCGGCGCGGTCACCGTGTCGGCCGTGCCCGACGAGGACAGCCCCGAGGTCGGCGGCCTGCAGAACACGGGCACCAACCTGGGCGCCTCGCTCGGCACCGCGCTCGCCGGCTCGGTGATGATCGGCGTGCTCACCGCCACCCTCATCGGCGGCATCAGCAGCAACGACGCCGTGCCCCCATCGGTGCAGGAGCAGGCCTCCACCGAGCTGGCCGCCGGCGTGCCGTTCGTGTCCGACGCCCAGCTCGAGGACGCGCTCGACGAGGCCGGCGTCCAGGGCGAGGCGGCCGACGCCATCGTCGACGAGAACCGCACCGCCCGGCTCGAGGCGCTCGACGTCTCGCTCGCCGTGCTCGCCCTGCTCGCCGTGGTGGCGCTCTTCGTCACCGGCCGCATCCCCGACCGCGCCATCGGCTCGACCGACGACGACCCCGAGGACGCCGACGCCCCCGAGGTCGAGCCCGAACCCGTCTGACCCACCCCTCCCCGAACTTCGTATGCGACAGCGCCCCGACGGGCGCTGCGGCACACGAAGTTCCATCGCCACGGCCCACCCCTCCACGAACTTCGTATGCGACAGCGCCCCGACGGGCGCTGCGGCACACGAAGTTCCATCGCCACGGCCCACCCCTCCACGAACTTCGTATGCGACAGCGCCCCGACGGGCGCTGCGGCATACGAAGTTCCGGGGGGGGTCAGTCGGGGGTGGGGACCCAGGGGGCGGGGCGCTTCTCGAGGAACGCGCCCATGCCCTCCTTGGCCTCGTCGCTGGTGAAGAGCTCGGCGGAGAACTGCTGGGTCCAGGCGAAGGCGTCGTCGACGGGCATGCCCGGGACCTCGGCGAGGAGGCGCTTGCTGGCGGCGATGGCGTTGGGGCCGCCGGCGAGCAGATCGCTCACGATCTCGTCGACCGCCGCGTCGAGCTCCTCGGCCGGGACGGCTCGGTTGATGAGCCCGATGCGGGCGGCTTCGTCGGCGAGGAACCGGTTGCCGCGGAGGAAGGCGGCGCGGGCGTCGGCCTCGCGGAGCTTGGGCAGGCAGAGCACCGAGATCATGGCGGGGGCGACGCCGACGCGGACCTCGGTGAACCCGAACTTGGCGGTGTCGACGGCGACCGAGATGTCCATCGCGGCGGCGAGGCCCATGCCGCCGGCGACGCAGTGGCCGTTGATGCGGCCGACGTAGGGCTTGGGCGAGGTGCGGAACCGGGCGAAGACCTGGGCCATGTCGACGGTGCGGCCGGCGGTGGCGCCCGACGACTGC
>Ga0182736_1001514_pt1 | contig 22146 bp, 20 predicted proteins | sample eDN5th30CKraftBY_FD_128882 | JGI IMG/M metagenome (GOLD analysis project Ga0182736, IMG submission 128882) | Enriched backyard soil microbial communities from Emeryville, California, USA - eDNA 5th pass 30_C Kraft BY (version 2) (version 2) | ecosystem: Environmental > Terrestrial > Soil >... | reverse complement strand
TTTGGTCAGCGGCAGCACCACCAGCGTGCTGACGGTGGCAAAGAAGATCGTGTAGCCGTCCGCGGGTGCCTTGGCGACGGCGCTGGCCGCGATCTCGCCGCCGGCGCCGGCGCGGTTGTCGATGACGACCGGTTGCCCGAGGCCCTTGCTCATTTGCTCGGCGACCGTGCGTCCGATCGCGTCGGTGGCGCCGCCCGGCCCGAAGGGGAGGACCATCGTGATCGGGCGTGTCGGGAATGACTGGGCGAAGACGGGCGGCGCAATCGTCGCCGCCGTCAAGACTGCAGCAAGAAAGAGACTTCCTGGTCGCATGACTTACTCCCCGTTGTTAATCGTGCAGCGTTTCCGTATTGGAGCGGGCGCTTGCGAGCGCCTTGCGCGCGGTTTCCGCCATCGCGACATCGATCATGCGGCCATCGACTGTGGTCGTGGCTTCGCCACGAGCGACAGCGGCGTCAAAGGCGGCAATAACGCGCGTGTAGTAGTCGAGTTGGGCGGCGGAGCGTCGGTAAAGCCGGTTGCTCGGTTCGATCTGGTCGGGATGGATCAGCATGCGGCCGCGGTAGCCAAGACGGCGCGATAGCGCGGTGTCGCGCGCGAAGCCGTCTTTGTCGCGGATGTCGGTAAAGGCGCCGTCCAGCGGCGCCGCCACGCCGGCCGCGCGGGCGGCGAGCAGCATATGCGTTCGCGCCTGCATCAGTTCCGGCCCTTCGGAGGACCATTCGCAGCCAAGGTCGTTCATCAGATCGGCATCGCGCGCGCCGCCGAAGACGATCGACAGCACACGGGGCGAAGCCGTGACGATCTCGTAGCAATGCAGCACCGCGCGCGCGCTTTCCGCGGTCAGGATCAGCTTCACCGACCCGGGCGCGACCCCACGCGCGCGCTCGTGGCTTTCGATCCGCGCGTCGGCCGCGCGAACCTGTTCGACGGTGTCGATTTTCGGAATGAACAGTCCGACGACGCCGGGCGCGCCGGCAACGGCGGCCAGGTCGGCCGCAAAATGCTCGGAATCCATGGCGTTGGTGCGCACCCAGGCGCGGCCGCCGCCGATGCGGGCGGCGTAGTCGCAGACCAGTGCGCGCGCCGCGGCTTTTTCCTGCGGCGGGACGGAGTCCTCGAGGTCGAGGATGAAAAAATCCGCGGCCAGCGTCGCCGTCTTGTCCAGCAGCTTCGGCCGGTTGCCGGGAATATAGAGGAAGTTACACATTGGCGCTGGCCGGCTCGCGCTCCAGCCGCTGGCCGCCGTCGCGGTGACCGAGCCGGGTCACGCCGGCGCTGACCAGCCGGTCGATGTCGGCCTGGGAGTAACCGGCAGCGGCGAGGATCTCCTCCGAGTGTTCGCCGATGACGGGAGGCAGGCGTTCGATCGACGGGCCGTCCCGGTCGAGCAGAACCGGGTTGCGGACCGCCTTGACGTTGCCGCCCTTGCGTGACGGCACGTCGACCAGGACCTTGCGCTCGACGATGTGCTTGTCCTCGAAGACCTGCTGGTAATCCTTGACGATGGAGCAGGGCACGCCGGCCTTCACGAGCTGTTCTTCCAGCTCCTCCGCGCCGCGCTGCCGCACCGCGGCCGTGACCAGCGCCGACACCGCGTCTTCGTTGGCCTTGCGGCTGACATAGGTGACGAAACGGGGATCGCTGAGGTGTTGCTCGAGGCCGAGCGTCTGCATGATGCGCTCGAACGTGCGGTTGTTCGGGCAGCCGATGGCCAGATAGAATCCGTCGCGGCTCTCGAACAGTTCGTAAGGCGCGGCCAGACGGTGACGGCGGCCGAGCGCCTTGGGCGACTTGCCGGTGGCGAAATATTCGGCCGTCTCCAGCATGGCTGCGGAAATCGATGCCTCGACAAGCGACACGTCCGCGGTGCGGCCTTTGCCGGTGCGGCCTGCGCCCACCAGGCCGGACAGCACGGCATAAGTCGCGAACATGGCGCCCATCACGTCGCCGGTCTGCAGGCCGGGCCGCATCGGCATCTGGTCCGGTTCGCCAGTGATGGAGAGCGAGCCGGAGGCGGCCTCGATGATGAGATTGACCGCGGCGCGGTTCTTGTGCGGACCGGTCTGACCGAAGCCGGAGACCGACGTGTAGACGAGGCGCTCGTTGACGGCGCGCACCTGATCGGCGCCGAGGCCCATCTTGATCATGACACCGGGACGGAAATTCTCCAGCAGCACGTCGCTTTCGGCGGCGAGACGCAGCACGATCTCGCGCGCTTCGGGCCGCTTGAGGTCCAGCGCGAGCGAGCGCTTGTTGCGGTTGAGGGCGGCGAAACTTGCACTTTCGCCGTTCACCAGCGGCGGCGAGGCGCGCGACATGTCGCCGGTGTCGGGCGGCTCGATCTTGATGACATCGGCGCCCATGTCCCCGAGCAGCATTCCGCAGAACGGCCCGGCGATAAAGTTTGCAAATTCAAGCACTTTGATACCGGCGAGGGGCTGGCTCATGAGCCGCGTCTTCCTTCAAAAAGTCCAATGATCAACCGTTTGATCAAGCGTCGATGGTACAACGGAATCGGCGGAAGGCAACTGCTAATCGGGTTTGTTCACCGCCTGCGTGCTGCCGCGGTCGACCAGGCGGACGGGCAACGTGACGTTCATCACCGTCTCGTCGCGCTTATGCGCGGCGCCCGACAGGCTCTCGATCAGCCGCTCGGTCGCGAGCCGCGCCATGTCGTCGGTGGGGAGGCAGACGCTGGTCAGTTCTGGCGATGGCGAGGCGCTATAGCCGACCAGCGAGAGGTCCGCCGGCACTTTCAGGCCGGCGCGCTGGATCGCTGCCATCGCGCCTTCCAGTGGCACACTGTGGACGGAGAAGATCGCGGTCGGCCGCTCGGCCTGCGGCCGGGCGAGCATGGCCTCCACGCAGGCATAGCCGCTGCCGCGATCAGTGAGATCGCGAAACACCAGGTCTTCGGGGACCGGACAGCCGGCCTCCTTGAGCGCGGCGCGGTAGCCTGCTTCGCGCAGGCCCATGTTGCTGATGACGCGGCGGCCGGCGAGGAACGCGATCCGCCGGTGACCGAGTTGCGCCAGGTGGTGGCCGCCCAGCCAGCCGGTGTTGAAATCGTCCGGCCCGATCCAGGGATCGGCGCTGCCGTGGCGCCGCCGGTTCAGCAGTACATAAGGCATGCCGCGTTCGCGCAGCCAGTCGAGCGCCGGATCGTCGCGTTGCGCGGTCGCGATCAGGAGACCGTCGACATGACCTTCGGCCAGCGTCGTCACCACGCGCTTGAAGCGGTCGGGATTGTCGTCGGTGTCGCACAGGATGACGTCGTAACCGGCTGCGGAGGCGGTGCGCTCGACGGCGCGAAACAGGAAGGAGTGAAACGGATTGGTGATGTCCGGCGTCAGCATCGCCAGGATGTTGGTGCGGCGCGAGCGCAACGACCGCGCAATGCGGTTCGGCAGGTAATTGCTGCTTTCGGCGATGGACAGGATGAGGCCGCGCTTCTCATCGGAAATACGCGCCCGCGGATCGCCGCGCAGCACGCGGGAGACCAGCGACACGTCCACGCCAACCTGGCGCGCGATAGTTTCGAGGGTAACAGCCATAACCGCGATTTGTCCGTATCGCGACAGTTCTGGCAGCTTGCCCGCCGTTAGGCAACGGCCTCAGCGGCCGCGCCAGACCGGCTTGCGCTTCTCGCGGAACGCCAGCGGCCCCTCGACCGCATCCTCGCTATGGAACACGACGTCGAAAAGTTCATCGGCGATGCGCAGCGCTTCCGCCTCGGGGACGCCGATCGAGCGGGCCACCATTTCCTTGGCGGCTGTGATGAACAGAGGTGCACCGGCGACGATGTCGGCGGCGAGCTGACGCGCCTTGGTCATCAGGTCTGCTGCCGGCACGACATGATTGACGAAGCCGAACTCATGGGCGCGCTGCGCGGTGACTGGATTCCCCGTCATCAGGAGTTCCAGCAGGATGCGCGGGGGGATCATGTTGACGAGGGGGGCCGCCCAGGTCGCGCCCCGGCCAACACGCGCCTCTGTGATGGCGAAACTGGCCTGTTCGCTGGCGACGCAAAGGTCGCACATCTGCGCCAGCCGCCAGCCGCCCGCATAGGCGAAGCCGTTCACCGCCGCGATGACAGGCTTCGACACCTTGATGTTCTGACCGAGGACCGGGAGAAAATTCGGAGGCGGTGCGGTCAATCCGGTCTCGTTGAACTCGACCAGATCGATTCCGGCGCAGAAGGCCTTATCGCCGGCGCCGGTGAGGATGGCGACTCGCAATGACGCGTCGGCCTCGAATTGCCGCCACGCTCGCCACAGGCCTTCCCGCATGGCCGCATTCAGCGCATTGCGTTTCTCGGGCCGGTTCAGCGTGATGACGGCGATGCCGTCGGCGCTGTCGAAGAGCACTTCATCGGTCATGGGCCGCGCCTTTCTCTATTCGCCGTGGCGTCCGACGACCGCGATGGAGCAGACATTCTGATGCGGGAAGCCGCCGAGGTTGTGGGTGAGGCCGATGCGCGGCAGGTCCTTGCGCTGGCGGTCGCCGGCGCGGCCGAGCATCTGCAGGTACATTTCGTAGACCATGCGCAGGCCCGAGGCGCCGATCGGATGCCCGAAGCATTTCAGCCCGCCATCGATCTGGCAGGGCACGGTGCCGTCAGCATCGTAAAACCCGTCGAGCACGTCGTGGATAGCGCGCCCTTCTGCCGAAATGTGAAGGTCTTCCATGGTGACTAGCTCGGTTACCGAAAAGCAGTCGTGTACCTCGATGAGGCTGACTTCTTCGCGTGGGTTCTCGATGCCGGCTTCCTGGTAGGCGCGTCTGGCCGCAATGCGCGTGGTGGCGAAGTAGCTGCCGTCCCAGGAATTGTGCTGTGCTTCGAGCCCGTTCGACACCGCGATCTGGAGAGCCTTGATCGAGATGAGGTCGTGTTTGCCGAGGGACCGCGCGATCTCGGGTGTGGTGACGATGGCACAGGCGGCGCCATCGCTGACGCCGCAGCAATCGTAGAGGCCGAGCGGCTCGGCCACCATCGGCGCCTTCAGAACCGTGTCGATGGTGATGCGGTTGCGCAGGTGGGCTTTTGGATTGCGGGAACCGTTGTCATGGCTCTTGACCGATATATGGGCCATCGCGCGCTTGAGATCGTCTGGCGCGCTGCCGTGCTTGGCCCGGTAGGCCGCGCCGAGTTGAGCGAACAGGCCGGGCGCCGATAGGTTCGGCCAGGTCATGTTGTTAAGGGTGCCGCGGCCGCGCTGGGGCAGGCCGCCGTATCCGGTATCCTTCAGCTTCTCGACGCCCAGTGCGAGCGCGATGTCCGCCGCACCGGAGGCAACCGCATAGACCGCACCGCGAAACGCCTCGGTGCCGCTGGCACAATAGTTCTCCACGCGCGTCACCGGGATAAACGGCAGCCGCAGCGCCACCGCAAGAGGCACGGCGGACTTGCCGACATGTTGCTCCTCGATGGCCGTGGCGAGCCACGCGGCGTCGATCTGCTTCGTCTCGATGCCGGCATCGGTCAGAGCCTCGGCGTAAGCTTCGACCATCAGATCGGTGGCGTCCGCGTCCCAGCGTTCGCCGAATTTCGAGCAACCCATTCCGAGCATGGCGACCTTGTCGCGGATACCGGCTGGCATCAGGCGCTCCCTTCAGATGTGACGGCCGGCGCGGCCTTCCAGAAATAGCGGCGGAAACCGCGCTGCGTGTCGATATCCTTGATCCTGAACATCATGCGCATGGACATGCCGACTTTGAGATCGTCGGCTTCAACGTCCGTGAAATCCATCATCCATCGGCCGCCATCGTCGAACTGGATCATGCCGTAGCAGGCGGGCGGATCGGGCGAATAAGTCAGTCGGTCGGCGGTGTATGAATTGACGCGGCCGACGGCGTCGGCGAACGGGTGCGGAACCTGACTGTCGACGGCGTTGCAGTTCGGACTGACGCAGATGCGGCTTCTGGGAAACTGCAGCGTACCACAGACCTGACAGCGGCCGCCGACGAATCCGGTCGCGGTCTCGCGGTTGCGCCACAAGGCCGAAAGCGGCGTCAGCTTGTCGGCTTCCGCTCGCATGCCGCGCTCGATCTCGATGGCTTCGTTGAACGCCAGGAACTTGACGTAATTGGTCTCCTCCCGGCGGCGTGTGAGATGGCCGCGAACGCCGAGATGGTCGGCGTGGCCGGGCATCGCGCGGGTGCATTCAAACAAGAGGGCATCGGCGCCCTGTCCAAAGCCGATGACAAGAATGCGCTCGCCAGGCTTTGCCGTTTCCAGGGCCGCCGCCAGCATCAAGAGGGGGTGGGCGGCGCCGGCGTGGCCGCAACCGGCATGAAGACTATCTGCGATCGAGGTCGCTGGCAGACCGGCCGCCTTCACGACGGCGTCCACGACGCGTGGCAGGGCGGACGCCATGCACACATGATTCACATCCGATGCGGCAATACCGGCGGCTTCAAGGCAACGCGCGATGACGGGCGGCACGATCTTCATATAGCCGGCGTCGCGGATCCACCGTTCCTCCCACTGATAGTCGTAAGGCTCGTCCTGGGACCGGTAGTGGTCGACAAAATCGGTCGTCGCGGAGGCGCTGCCGAGCAGTCGCGCGATCGGATCGCCGTCGCCTATCAGCAGTGCCGCCGCTGCGTCGCCTGATGTCATTTCGCCGGGGCTCGCCGCCTTGCTGCGCAGATGTTCGGCGGTCACCAGCAAAGTATCGTGGCCGGCATCCAGCGCGTTGCGCAAAGCGGATGTTGCGGCACGCTGCGAACCGGCAATGTCGAGTGCCGAAACCGTATCGGGCAGTCCGAGCGCTTGCGCAACGATACCGGAGTTCAGTCGGTCGATGAACGGAAATGTCGTCGAAGCGAAGTGAAGGGATGAAAGAGTGCCACGGTCATGGCCTGCCAATGCGTCGCGGCCCGCCTCAACCGCCAACGTCACCGCGTCCTCATCCCAGTTGCAGATGGCGCGCTCGCCTTTCGCCATTGCATTGAGGGACGGCGTGAGCCAGCCGTTCGCTTCGGCAATGACGCGCCGCGCCAGTCGAAGCCGCGGGATATACGCACCTGCCGCTTTGATTCCGAATGTCATGTCGTGTCCCGGTTTAGCTGTTCATGCGGCGCTCGCGCGACATGCGTCGTCGTCATGTCGTAAATTCTCGCATGCGTTTCCATAGTATGCTTTCATCGTTCAAGACGACGAATACGAAACAAGACGGAGCGCGACGCGCGATGAAAGCAATCGTTGTTACCGGTCACGGCGATGCGGATGTACTTTCGTTGCAGGAGATTGCGACGCCGGTGCCGCGAGGCCGCCAGGTTCTCATCAAGGTGAAGGCGTGCGGCGTGTGCCGGCGCGACATTCTCATTCGCAAAGGTCCGGCACAGCGCGGCACGGTGAGCCCGCTGGTTCTCGGTCACGAGATTGCCGGCGAGGTGGCCGGCGTCGGGCCCGATGTGCGCAACTTCAAGGCCGGCGACCGGGTATGTTCGACGCAGCGTGAGTTCATCTGCGGCTGCTGTTCGATGTGCCGCACCGATCACGAGACGCTGTGTCCCGATCTGCGCTTCCTTGGGCAGAACGCGATGGGTGGCTACGCCGAATATGTCCTCGTCAACGACGACAATCTGGCGACGATTCCGGACGGCGTCGACGATGCGACCGCCGCCATCACGGCCTGCGCGGTCGGCACCTCGTTCAATGCCGTGTGCGACACCGGTCAGGTGCGGCCGGGCGAACGAATCCTCATTTCCGGCATGGGCGGGCTCGGCATTCACGCGGTTCAGATCGCGCGCGCGGCCGGTGCTTTCGTCGTCGCATCCACGCGGTCGCCGGGCAAGGTCGAAGCTCTGAAGGCACTCGGCGCCCACGCGGTGGTGGTTGCCGAAGACGGCAAGTTTTCCGCCGGCGTTCGCGCCGCAACCGATGGCGCGGGCGTCGATATTTGCGTCGACACTGTCGGCGGGGCGGTGTTCCAGGAGGTGCTGCGCGCCGTCCGCATGGGCGGCCGCATCGTTCTGGTCGGCGAAGTGACGGGCGAGCCGGTGAAGCTCACCATGGCGGCCATTTATCGCCGCGGCTTGGAGATCCGCAGCGCGGTCAGTACATCGCGCCGGCAGCTCGAGACCGTATTGCGGCTGGTGGCGAGCGGACAGGTGCGTCCGATCGTCGACCGCACGATGCCGCTGGCCGACGCCGCGCTCGCCCACCGCATGGTGGAGGACAACGCGGTGACCGGACGGATCGTGCTGGTTCCCTAGCATGTCAGGCTGGCTTGCGGCTGAGTTCGACGGTGCCGGTGGCGTCGCGGACGATAGCGGTGCCGTCGGGCTTGATCACCGACATCAGGCACTGTGCGAGCGGGCGGCCGTCTTCGATGGCGGTTCCCGTAACCTTGCCGGTGACGACGATGCTCTCGTTGACGTAAACCATGGCGCGCTGCCGGTAGTTCAGCCGGCGGACGAAAGCGTCGCCGCCGCCCCACAGCATCAGCTGGCGCGACAACAGCGCGCCGATCATCTGTCCATCCATGAAGGGCGCGGGCATGCCGGACTGCGCGGCAAAGGCCGCGTCGTAATGATAGCGGTGGAAGTCCCACGTCGCGCCGGCATACATGATGAGCGCGGTGAGGGTGATGTCCATCTCCAGCGGCGGTAGCGAGTCCCCCGCCTGGACGTCTTCGAAGTATCTGATCCTGGGTGCCATCATGGTGAGTAAATGTTCGTTTCGCAGTTGATGGCAAGAAGTTCGTTGCGCTGGTTGGTGTAGCGCGCCTCGGAAACAACGAAGATCAGAACGCCCAGTTTGCGGGTTTCCCGCTCGTAGATGTCGACGATCTTCCAGGTCACGGATATGCGGTCGTCGGGGCGCACCGGCTGGAAGAACTCATAGTCGTTGCTGCCGCGGATGAAGCGGCTGCCGGTCATCGGCAGGTCCCAGTTGTGGCCGATGTAGCCTGCATCGTTCGGAGGCTGCTGGAAGATCTGGTTGGTCTCGCAGACAAATGTCGGCGGCGCGATGATGCCACCGTGGCGGGTTTGCCGCGCGAATACGTCGTCAAAATAGACAGGGTTGCTGTCGGTCAGCGCCATTGCGAAATAGCGGAATGACGCGCGGCCGAGTTCGTCCGGTGCGGTGTAGCTCGCTTCGCGGCCGATGCAGTCTCTCAGTTCCTTGGTGATGCGCGAGATCATCCGGGCTCCGCGATTGCGATGGCTTCCACGGCGATCATCGACCCCCGATGCGACAGGCTTTCGCACAGCACCCCGGTTGCGGCAGGGTAGGGAGCCGAGAACACCTCGCGCCGTATGTCGCCGGTCTTGCGGTAAGCGGCAAGCGCAGCGGGCGGGATGAATTCGGTGGTCTTGACCACTGTGTCGAGGCTGGCTCCTGCCTGCTCGAGCAGCCGGCCCAGCCGTTCGTAGACCTCGCGGCACTGCTCAACGACATCGCCGGCGGCCGGATCGCCTTCAGCCGCGCGGTAGATCACCGCCGGCTTCTCACCGCGCCCGATCGCAACGTCAAGCCGAACACCCGACGAGGCATCGACCTGGCGCGGCGACACGACTTTTAACAGGCTCGGGGTGGCGAGCGGCGGCGCACCCGCATCGGTCGCGACGGCGGGGGTGGTGAACTCGGCGATGCGCAGGATGCGGTCCGAACGCGCGCCGATCGCCGCTGTCGCGCTCTTCCATGCAGCCGCGCTGTCGATGCCGAATGCCGGCGGCAGATACTCGACCGCGTGCTCGCCGCCGTTGTTCGCAACGGCTTCGATCTCGATCAGGGCCTCCGGACGCAGCAGACTGTGCACCACCACGGTGCCGATCAGGACCGCGGGGCCGAAGGTCTGCCGCTGCAGCGCGTCCAGCCTCGGCAGATCCGTCAGCGCCGCCGGCATCACGTAGCGGACGATGCGGATGACGTCGCCCAGCGTACGGTCGGCGGCCACAAGGGTGGCGGCCATCTTGCGATGGATCAGCTCTGCCTGTTCGAGCAGGCCGCCGGTCACGACCATCGTCTTTCGCTCCGGATCGAACCGCGCCGCCGTGCTGCCGGACAGCCAGATGCTGCCGGCCGCCGCAATGCCGAGCGAGAAGGTGAAGCGGCGGTAGTCGAAGAACGGATAGTCGGTCGGTTCCAGAGCCTGACGCATTGCGGCCTACTTGCCTTTCCAGACGGGCGGCCGCTTCTCGGCATAGGCCTTCAGCGCTTCGGCGTGATCTTCGCTTGCCCGGACGACGCGCTGCGCCCGCTCGGTGAAGCGGACGGCCTCGTCGAGGCCTTGGTACAGCGATTCGGCCAGCGACAGCTTGAAGGCCTGCACCGTCAGCGGCGGCGAATTCTCGATGATTTCCGTCGCCAGCTTCCGGCAATGCGGGATGAGCTGGTCGGGTTCGACCACCTCGCTGACGAAGCCGATCTTCAGTGCGGCATCCGCGTCGAGCGTACGGCCGGTGACGCCCCACTCGAAGGCGCGGCTGTATCCGATGATCTGCGGCATCAGCGCGAGGCTGGCGTCATCGGGAACAATGCCGCGCCGGACGAAGACCCAGCCGAAGCGCGAGGCTTTCGATGCGATGCGGATGTCGCAGCCGGCAGCGATGCCAAGTCCCGAGCCGACCGCGGGCCCATTGATGGCGGCGATCGCCGGCTTCGACATGCGGCGTAACCCGGTAACGACGCGCCGGATATCGGCTTCTTGCGGGTAAAGCTCCTCGCGCAACGTCGGGTCCGGCGGTTCCAGCGAGATGCCTTGTGCCGTCATGCGCTTGATATTGCCCCCCGAACAGAAGATGCGGCCCGACCCCGTGAGGATCATGACGCGCGCTGCAGGGTCGTTGTCGATGCGGTCGAACTCGCGGATCAACTCCTGGTTCATCGTCCAGTTGACGGCGTTCTTGGCATCCGGATCGTTGATGGTGACGACGACGATGCCGTCGGCGCCCTGATCAGAAGTAATGAACTGGTAGCTCATGACGGCCCTGTCCTCTGAATTGCGGGAGATCATTGGTCAGCATCGCGGCCAGCACGCGGCGGTGGTGGGCCGCGTCGCCATAGGCGGCCTGCGCGGCGATGGCGCGATGATAGAATAGCTCAAGCGGATAATCGCGGTAGTAAGCGATGGCGCCGTGGATCTGATGCGCCGTGCGGGTGAGCGCAGGGATGGCCCGGCTGCATTTCAATTTGGCGATCGCGACTTCGCGCGCACCCGCCAGTCCATCGCCGAGCGAGCCTGCCGCCTGCCACGCCAGGAGCCGACTGACCTCAAGGTCGCGGAACATCTCGGCGCAGTGGTGCTGTACGCCCTGGAAGCTGCCGATCGGCTTGTCGAACTGGATCCGCGTCTTCGCATAATCGAGCGTGAGGGCGAGGGAGGCTTTGCCGATGCCAACCAGTTCTGCAGCCTTGAAGGCCGCCCCGCGCAGCAGCAAGCGCGCGACATGCGGCCAGGCCTGCCCGGACTGGCCGACGATGGCGTCCGCGTCAACGGTGACGTTCTCGAACCGTACTTCCCACAAAGCCTCGCCGCCGGCAGCGTCCAAACGGCGCCGGGTGATGCCCGGCGCATCGGTCCGGACCAGCGCGAGGGTGAGTTCGTCCGGTTTGTTGCCCGCCCGCGCCAGGCAAATGATGGCTTTGGCTGCGCCCGCGTCCCGGACAAAGAGCTTGGCGCCGTCGATGCGAAACCCATTGCCTGTCGGTTCGATGCGCGCGCGGATCTCCTGGGGAGAGAGACCACCGCCCGCTTCGGTAATGGCGGTGGTCAGGATCGCGTCGCCGGATGCGATCTGCGGCAGCCACTCGCGTTTCTGGTCCTCGGAGCCGGCATCCAGCAACAGCATCCCGACTTCGATCACACTTGAGAACAGCGGGCTTGGAAGTGCTCCTTGGCCGAGGGCTTCGACGATAAGCCCCAGTTCGAACGGCCCCACCTCGGCGCCGCCATATATCTCGGGGAAGGGCGCCCCGGCCCATCCCATCTGCGCCATCTCCTTCCACACGCCGGTATCGAAGCCGTCGGGGGTCGTCTCCAGTTCACGGATACGTTTCGGCGTCAGCGCGCTTTGCGCGAACGACAAGGCCGTCTCGTGGAGCAGGGTCTGGTCTTCGTCGAGCGTGATGTCCATGGACGGTCCGTTCAGCGCGGCAGGCCGAGCCCGCGGGTCGCGATCACGTTGCGCGTGATATCGAAGCCGCCGGCAGCGAATTGGAAATAGAGGTGATCGCGATACTCGAGCTCGACCTCGCCGGCGAGCGCGGCGTGCGGGTCGCCCGCCCGCAAGGGGGCATGGAGGCCCAGCATGTTCATGGCGGTGCTGTCCATGAGGCGCGATGTTTCGCGTTTCACCAGCACCGTCAGCGAAGTCTCGTGCTGCGGCATCAACCCGCGCGCGTGCAGCGACGCCAGCCAGTAGTTCATGACCCGCGCGCCTTCCGCCTCGACCGCGAGATCGACGAGGTCCGCTCGTACCAGTGGGTCGTCGGCAGGGCGGCCATTGCCATGCGGGTCCTCGAGGCTCCAGGCCAGCAGACGGTCTAACTGGTAGTCGACCAGGCCCGGGCTCGCCAGAGCGGCACGCTCGAAGTCGATCGCGCCCATGATCACCTTCCAGCCCTGATCTTTTTCGCCGACCATCATCGACCGCGGCACGCGGACGTTGTCGAAGTTGACGGAGTGATGCGTCCAGCCGGCCAGCGTTGCGTGCCGACTGATGCTGACGCCGGGCAGCTTCATGTCGACGATGAACATCGTCAGGCCCTTGTGGCGCGACGAATTAGGGTCCGTGCGGACCGCGACCCAGCCGTAGTCGGCCATGTGGGCGTCGCTGGAGAACGCCTTCTGCCCGGTGATGACGAAATGATCGCCGTCTTCGACCGCCTTGGTCTTGACGTTGGCGAGGTCGGAGCCGGCTTCCGGCTCGCTGTAGCCGACGAACCACGACAGTTCGCCGCGGCTCATGGCCGGCAGCAGCGCGGCCTTCTGCGACTCCGATCCGAACGCCATAACCGCGTTGGGCACATAGGTGACGGTCCGGTCGAGCCCCGGCGCGCGGTGATACTCCATCTCGTCCCAGAAAATGGCCTGATAAATCCGGCTGCGTCCGCCGCCGCCGTACTCGGCCGGCCACCCCATACCGATGTAGCCGGCCGCGCCCAGTTTGCGGCGGAAGGCCTTGGTAAAGGCTTCCGACCACATGCCTTGTTCGGCGTGGTCGCGGTTGGCGGCGAACACCTCGAGGGTCAGTTCACGCTTGAGGAAGGTGCGCAACTCGTCGCGGAAGGCGATCTCGTCGGCGTTGAGCTGGAATTCCATCGGTTTCCTTCGTCAGTTGAGAACGCCATCGGCCTCGAATTTCGCATAGTCGGCGTCGCTCACGCCGAGCAGCTCCGTCAGCACCTCACGGGTATGCTCGCCGAGGAGTGGCGCTCGACGGTAGTCGGCGCCGAGACTGTCCATCGTCCATGGCAGGCCCATCTGTCGCCGGGCGCCGGCGACAGGGTGGTCGATGGTGACGACCGCGCCCAGCGCCTGCAGCTGTTCGTTGTCGAGCAATTCGTCCACGCGCAGCACCGGCCCGGCCGGTACGCCGGCGGCCTGCAGCAGATCGGTAGCGGCGTGAACGTCGACGCCGCGGGTCCAGCCTTCGACGGCGAGATCCAGCGCCGCGACGTTCCGTTGCCGGTTGGCGGCATCGGTAAAGCGGGCATCCACCAGCCATCCAGCCTGGCCGATCGCGCCGCAGAACGCGGTCCACTTCGCTTCGTCGGTGACGCTGATTGCGATCCAGGTATCCTCGCCGCGGCAGCGGTAAATGCCGTGCGGTGCGTGAACGCGGTCGCGGTTGCCGATCCGCTTCGGATCGACGTCGTTGAGCGTCAGGTCGATGACCGCCTCCGGGATCATCGTGAGCATCGCTTCATACATCGCGACGTCGACGAACTGACCTTTGCCGGTCCTGCCGCGGTGATAGAGCGCAGCCATGGCGGCAAAGCCGGAATAGGTGCCGCTCAGCGGATCGGGCAGAACGCCACCGAGAATGCGCGGGTGGCCGTCGGCATAGCCGGTGACGTCGGCGACGCCACTGAACAGATTGACGGCGCTGTGTAGGCCGCGCGCATTGCGCAATTCGCCGATGCGGCCGAAGGCGCCGTTCGACACCATGATGATGGAGGGATTGCCGCGGGCGATGGTATCGTAGCCGAGGCCGAGCTTTTCCAGCACGCCGGTCGAGAAGTTGTCGACCATGATGTCACAAACGCCAGCAAGCCGGCGTACCAGCTCGCGACCGGCGGCCGTGGTCATGTCGACGGTGCAACTCTTCTTAGCGCTGTACAGCAGGTTGAAGTAACCGCTGGCGTCGAGATTGCCTTGCATCCCCGGGGCGAAAGGCGGCGCTGTGCGGGAGGTGAGGCGACGGCGGGATTCGATGACGATGACTTCCGCCCCGAGCCAGCTCAGCCACAGCGTGCAGAACGGAATCGCGATGAACTGGCCGAGATCGAGGACCCGGACGCCTTCGAGCGGCAGTGGTTTGCTGTTTGTCGTCATGAGGCGATGCCGTGGCGTTCGTGCAGGATGGCGCTGTTGTGTTCGCCGAGCCGCGGTGCCGGGCGGCGCATGCTCCACGGCGTTTCGCGCATCAGAAACGGCGCCGCCGGCATGGCCGCGCGCCGTCCACCGACGTCGATATCGACCAGCGTGCGACGTTCGCGCGCGTGAGCGGTGTTGGCCATCTTGCGGATCGAATAGAAAGGGAATATCGGCAACTGGTATTTTTCGGCCAGCACGTAAAGCTCGTCGCCGGTCAGCGTCATGGTCCAGTCGATCAGATTGACGCGCAGCGCGATCCAGTTGGCGGTTCGGGCGGTGGGCGTGGAGAAGTCCGCCGACAGCGCCCAAGCGGGGCTTCCCATGGCCTCGACAAGGCGCGCCCAGTGGATATCCATGGGCGCCGCGATGGTGGCATAGCCATCCTTGCACGGCAGATAGAAATTAGGCATCCGCCCGATGGTGATCGGATTGAGCAGGCGGTTGTAGCGCTCGCCCGCGTAGGAACTCGACATGCTGTCGCGGATCTGCATGGCGACGATGGTGGCGTGCTGGCTGAGGTCGACGTGGCAGCCGTCCTGCGTGCGTTCGCGGCCGAGCAGCGCCGCCATGGTGGCGCTGGCCGCCGACAGGCCGGTGATGGTCTCGGCCACGAAGCAGTCGGGATGCAGCGGCGGCTCGCGGTAGAGATCATCGGAAGCGTCGGGCATGCCCGGCGTGCTGTAGCCGATACCGCCCATGGCGTAGGTGACCAGTTCATCGCCGAGCCGGTCGGCCCAAGGGCCGGTGCGGCCGAAGGGGGTGATGGTGGTGATGATCAGGCGTGGATAGCGTTCGCGCAGCGTGGCCGGCTCGAGGTCTGCTTTCTGGAGCCGGCGGGTCGGCAGATTGGTGATCAATACATCGGCGCTGGCCAGCAGACTGTCGATGGCCGGCCGGGACGTCAGGTCGTCGATATCGAGCTTCACGCCGAACTTGTTGATGTTGAGGTACAGGAACAGCCCGCTGGCTTCCGGATCCGGGTGGCCGTCGGGGAAGGGGCCCCGCCGGCGCGTGGAGTCGCCCTCCAGGCCCTCGATCTTGACCACGTCGGCGCCGAAATCGCCCAGCATCTTGGCGGCGTAAGGACCCGCAGTACCGTCGCCGAGTTCGACGACGGTGAGACCGGCTAGCGGACCGGCCTGCGGTTCCTGAGAGGGGCGCTGCATGGTGCGGCTAGCCCCGCATCGCGGCGAGGCGCTCGATGCCTTGCTCCGCCTCGCGCACCATCGACAGCAGAATCTCCTTGGCCGGACGCTTCTTCTTGAGCATGCCCGAGATCTGGCCGGCGGGATTGTTGATCAGCTCGGCGCGGTCTGCCGCTTCCGCGGCGGCGATGAAGTCGTCGAGCAGCACGCCCTGAAGCGGCATCGGCAAGGCTTTCAGGCCGGTCTCGTCCCAGGCCTTGATCACCTCGTTGCGATAGTCGCGGGCGGTCTTGCCGGTGTAGGCCCGCGTCACGATGAAGTCCTCGGCGGAGCCGCCGATGATTTCCTCCTGATGCTTCGGAAACACGTTCGACTCTTCGGCCAGCAGGAAGGCCGTTCCCACCCAGACGCCGACGGCACCCAGCGCCAGCCCGGCGAGTAAAGTGCGGCCGTCGGCTATGGCGCCGGCGGCAACGACCGGAATCGGCGCCACCGCATCGACCACCATCGGAATCAGCGGGAAGTTGGCGATGGTGCCGGTGTGCCCGCCGGCTTCGTAGCCCTGGGCGATGACGTAATCGACGCCGGCCTTCTTCTGGCGCTCGGCGTTGCGCACGTTGCCGACGAGACCCATCACCTTCATGCCGACCTGGTGCGCCATCGGCACTACCCAGCTCGGATCGCCGAGGCCGGCGGCGAAGACCGCGATACGCTCCTCCATGCAGACATCCACCTGCCGGCGGATGAACTCGGGCGACATGGCCTGAAGGTTCGACGTCATCGGCTTGAGGCCGAAGCGGGCGAACAGAGAGTCGGCGAACTCGACGTGTTTCGGATGATCGCGCTTGATGCGGGCGCGCATTTCGGCGCGGTCCGGCACGGACTTGTCATCCATGCTGGCGGGCAGCAGCAGGTCGACGCCGAAGGGCTTGTCCGTCAGGTTGCGGACGGCGCGGATGCGACGGCGGGTTTCGTCGGCATCGAGCCAAGAGCAGCCCAGGATGCCCATACCGCCGGCTTCGCTGACCGCGGCCACGAGTTCGGGCGGCGTGGCGCGCCCTTTGACGCCCATGCCGGCGAGAAACACCGGGTATTCGATCTTCAGATCGTCGCAGAGGCTCGTGTGAAGTGCGCTTTTGCTCATGGCAGGAGAGTCCTTACGGCTTGCTGGTGCTGTGCGGGATCACATCAGGGAAGATTGCGCTGAAGCTTCGGATCGAGGACGTCGCGGATGGCATCGCCAAGCAGGTTCGAGGCGAGCACCACGAGACAGATGGCGAGACCGGGGAAGATGACAATCCACGGCGCGACCAGCGCCAGTGATGTGGCCGAACCCGCCATCATCAGCCCCCAGGACGCCTGCGGCTCCTGGATGCCGGCGCCGAGATAGTCGAGGGCGGCCTCCTGAACGATGGCCAGGCCGAGATAGGCCGTGGCGATGACGAGCAGCGGCGCGAAGGTGTTAGGCAGGATATGACGCAGGATGATGCGCAGGTCGCTACAGCCGATGGCGCGGGATGCCTCGATGAAGGCGGAGTCCTTCAGCACCAGCGTGCTGGCGCGGGCGATACGGGCGGCGCGGGGGATGATGGGCATCGCCAGGGCGATGATGACGTTGCGCAGCGACGAGCCGAGCACGGTGGCCATCGCCATCGCCAGCAGGAGCATCGGGAAGGCGAGCAGCGCATCCATGATGCGTTGCGCGATCGAGTCGATCCAGCCGCCGACATAGCCGGCGAAAATGCCGACCGCCGCGCCGATCACCACGCCGATCAGGCTCGAGCCGAGACCGACCGCCAACGAGATGCGCGCGCCGTAGATCATGCGCGAAAGGGTGTCGCGGCCGAAGGCGTCGGTGCCGAGCCAATAAGTGGCGCTGGGCGGCTGGTACAGCGCGCTTGGGTCACCCACCGTCGGATCGTAGGGCGCGATATATGGCGCGCCGATCGCCGCCACGAACATGATCAGCAGAACCACCGCGCCGAATGCGCCGAGCGGCTGCCGCCGGACGAGACGCCACAGCGATTGCAGCCGCGTGCGGCGAATCTCCTGCGGGCGGGGCGATAGCGCGGGACTGGCGGGCGAGCCCGGCAACTGGAAAGTGGCCTCGGTCATGCGGGGGCCTGCGAGACACGGGCGCGGGGGTCGAGGAAGCCGTAGAGCAGGTCGATGGCGAGATTGCCGAGCACGACGATGCTCGCAAGGATGAGCACGATGCCCTGCGCGGCGGGGTAGTCGCGGTTGAGGATGGAGGCCACGACGTACTGGCCGAGGCCGGGCACGCTGAACACCGCCTCGGTGATGATCAGGCCGCCGAACAGCGCGGCGAACTCGAACCCGATCAGCGTCACGATCGGCAACAGCGCGTTGCGCAGACCGTGGTGGAACACGACGCGCCGTTCCGAAAGGCCCTTGGCGCGCGCGGTGCGGATGTAATCCTCGCCGAGAACCTCGTTCATGATCGAGCGTGTCATGCGGGCGATCAGCGCGAGCTGGCGCATGCCGACCGCCAGCGCCGGCCAGAACAATTGCGATATGCTCTTGAGCGGGCTGACCCAGAACGGCTCCCAGAACAAAGGCGCGCTCCACTGGAAGAAGGTCACCAGGCCGAGAATGATCAGCAGGCCGATCCAGAACGATGGAGCCGCCAGGCCGATTACAGTTACCGCCTGCAGCACGCGGTCCCCCCAGGCCCCCGCATAGCGCGCAGACAGCACGCCGGCGGGCACGCCCAGGAAGACGGCGATCAGCATCGCCATAACGACGATCTGCAGGGTGTAGGGGAAACGGCGAGCAATATCCTCGATCACCGGATTTCCGGTCCGCAACGAGGTACCGAGATCGAGGACCGCGACCTTGCCCGCCCAATCCGCGAACTGGACCAGCAATGGCTGATCCAGTCCGAGGTTGCGACGAACCTGTTCGAGTTCGGATTCGGAGACGACACCGTTACCAGCCCCCGTGAGCATGACGGCGGCGTCGCCCGGGATCACCCGCATCACCAGGAAGACAATGACGGCGACCCCGAAGAGGGTGACGAAACCGGTCGCCAGACGCTGGATAACGTACTCGAACATCGAGCGTTACACTTTCAATAGGGTTCAGGAATCCAGCCAGACCTTGTCCATCTGCATGTTGGCATAGAGGTCGGGCAGTGCGTTCCAGCCCTTCACGGTATTGAGGTGCGAGGCGCCATAACCCACCCAGGCCAGATTGATCTGGAAATAGGTCTTCAGGAACTTGAGCTGGAATTCCTTGATCATCTCGGTGCGCTTGGCAGCGTCGGGCTCGGCCGACTGCTTGCGGAACAGGTCGTCGATCGAGTCGTCCTTCCAGCCGCCGTAATTGCGTCCGCCGTAGCTCGTGTAGCCTTCGCCGAGAATCTGGTCGGGCAGCGAGCCGCTCAGCGCGACCGAGTGCGCGACCATCTGGAAGTCGCCTTTGTTTTCCGCCGCGTAGAACGCGCCGGCATCGCGGGAATCGACCGTGACATCGAGCCCGATGTTCTTGAGCTGGGACGAAATGTTGATCGACGAGTCACGGAACGCCGGAATGTCGGCGCGCGCCAGGATGACGAGCTTGAAGCCCTTCGGTACGCCGGCCTGTTCGAGAAGCTCCATCGCCCGCTTGCGGTTGGCTTCAACACTGCCGCCGAGTTCCGGCAGCGTGTCGTAGCCGCCGAATTGCTTCACCTGGTCGGCGGTCAGGCTGTACGGGCTGTCGAGCGGCATAAGGCCGAGGCTGTGATAGAAGGCGCCGGCGAGGGGGCCGACCGTCTTGATGAAGGCGGTGCGGTCGATGCCGAGAGAGATGGCCTCGCGTACCCGGACGTCGTCCAGCGGCTTGAAGTTGACGTTCGGAATGAGGTTGATGAAGGTCGGGGTCGGCCGGCGCAGCGAGGTGACGCCAGGAACCTTGCGTAACGTCGCCAGAACGGACTCGTTGGCGATGAAGAAACTGGCATCGATCCGCTTGCCCTGGAGCGCGGCGCTGCGTTCGACCTCGCCCTTGATCGGGAAGAACTGGATCTTGTCCAGATAAGCCGGGCCTCCGAAGTACTTGTCGAAGCGTTCCAGTTCGTAGATCTGTCCGTCAACCGCCTGCGACAGCTTGAACGCCCCGGTGCCGACGATCTGGCGCTTCATGCCCTGGCCTTTGGCGTCGAGAGGCTCGGCGACCGCGCGTGGCATGATGACATTGAAGGGGTTGCTGACCAGGAACGGGAAATCGAGTTGCGGCTGGTTCAGCGTGACGACGACCGTGCGAGCATCCTTGGCGACGACGGTCTTGATGTTGCCGAGCAGGCCGCGGCGAGGGCTGACGATGCCGGTCGGCGGCTTGCGGATGCGGTCCAGACTGAAGACGACGTCGTCGGCCGTCAGCATGGAGCCGTTGTGGAATGGGACGTTGGCGCGGAGATGGAAGGTGACCGTGATGCCGTCGGCGGAGACGTCGTATTTTTCGGCCAGGTCGGGAACGAGCTTGTTGACGTCGTTCGGATCGATACGCAGCAGCGTGGAATAACAGGGAGAGCAAACGAATTGGGTCAGATAGGTCGCGGATTGGTGGAGATCGAAGTCCGGCGGGTCGCCGCCGTTGCTGGTTCGCAGGATGCCGCCGCGTTTCGGCGTTTGGCCCTGGCCCCATCCGATCCCCGGTACGGCGACCGTTGCGGCAAGGGCGCCGGCACCTGATTTGATGACATCGCGCCGATTGAGTGTGCCCCATAAAAATTGCTTCATCGCTAACCCTCCGTTGTCAATAGATCCCGGTTTTGGTCGCTTGATAGGCTCTTGGCTTTGCGCGTCTTTGTGTTGCGTCCCGCGGACGCCCCGTCCTGTCGCAGCAGTCCGCGCAGAAAGTAATCGGACATCTGCTCGGCGATCTGCACGGCGGTGAACTGGCCGTTCGGCCGGTACCACTTCGGAATCCAGTTGATCGCGCCCAAAATGGCGAACCCGGCCAGCTTGATGTTGGCGCATTCGAAAGCGCCGGTCTTGACGCCGTCGGCGATCAGCGTACGGACGCCGTGCTCGAGACGATCGCGCTTGCGAACATAGTGATTACGCTGGTCCGCGCGGAGATTCTCGAGGTCTGTCTGCAAGATACCGCCGAAGCCGTCATCGACGATCCCGCGGATATGGTGCACCAGCAGAAGGCGAAGCTTTTCCTCGGGCGTCTGTCCGGTTGCCAGTGCCTCGTCGAGTGCGCGCAGGCTGATGTCCATGCTGCGCATGTGGCACTGGTAGAGGATGTCCTGCTTGTCCTTGAAGTAATAATACAAATTGCCTTTGGTCATGCCGAGTTCGTCGGCCACGTCCTGAATCGTCAGCGACGACAGGCGGGAATTCCGCAACACATTGGCGACGCTGCGCAGGATGACCTCCCGGCGGTTGCCCTTCTGCGTGGGCATGCCGTTCCAGCGCGCGTTTTTCTTTGGCGCGGTCGCGCTCTTTTTCTTTGCAGTTGTTGTCGATTTACGCGGCATTTCGCCCATTTAAATCGCAGGTAAAAAACTTTGACTTAGCGTTCAAATTATTAATACAGTAGGCCTCGTCGAAGAGTCAACGGATAGAAGCGCGCAATGCAACGGCGTGAGAAAGCTTCGAGGTTCGAATGAACGTGACGACATCGCCGACGTCTCCCGTTGTTGCGCCGCGCGATCAGTCGTCAGCCGGAAGTGCTTCGCCGCTTCTCGATGTTCGTGATCTCACGATCGAATTCGTCACTGATCGCGGTGTCGTTCACGCGGTTGAGCACGTCAGCTTGCGCGTCGATCCCGGCGAAACGTTGTGCATCGTGGGCGAGTCCGGCAGCGGCAAAAGCGTCACGGCCCTCAGCATCATGCGGTTGATCCGCGAACCACCGGGCCGCGTCGCATCCGGTGAAGTTATTTATCGCGGGCGCGATCTGCTGACGCTGTCGCCCGGAGAGATGATGAAGATTCGCGGCAAGGAGATCGCCATGATCTTCCAGGAGCCGATGACGTCGCTCAATCCGGTCTTTACCGTCGGTGAACAGATCGCGGAATCCGTTCGTCTCCACGAGGGATTGAGCCGCCGGGAGGCTTGGAACAAGGCCATCGAGATGTTGCGCATCGTGCGCATTCCGTCGCCGGAGCGACGCGTGAACGAGTATCCACACCTTCTGTCCGGCGGCATGCGGCAGCGCGCCATGATCGCGATGGCGCTGTCGTGCAATCCGAAACTGCTGATTGCCGATGAACCGACAACGGCTTTGGACGTGACCATTCAGGCGCAGATCCTGGATCTGCTCAACGATTTGAAAGACCAGTTCAACATGGCGGTGATGCTGATCACACACGATATGGGCGTTGTGGCGGAGACTGCGCAGCGTGTGGCGGTCATGTACGGCGCCAGCGTCGTCGAGGAGGCGCCGGTAGCGGAGCTTTTCGCCAATCCCCGGCACCCCTATACGAAGGG
>Ga0182736_1001510_pt1 | contig 22176 bp, 20 predicted proteins | sample eDN5th30CKraftBY_FD_128882 | JGI IMG/M metagenome (GOLD analysis project Ga0182736, IMG submission 128882) | Enriched backyard soil microbial communities from Emeryville, California, USA - eDNA 5th pass 30_C Kraft BY (version 2) (version 2) | ecosystem: Environmental > Terrestrial > Soil >... | reverse complement strand
GAGAGGTTTGGACTGAGCCGCACGGACAGAGCGTCGCTCGTCAGGCGGCCGGCCGATGATCGCGCGCTCGATCGCAAACAGCGCATCGATGCGCTTGACCGCCTCGATCGCGATCGGTGCCTTCTTCAACTCAGCCAGTTCAAAGAATGGGCGGCGCGCATGCGCCCAACACGCTGCCTCAGTCGCCGTGCCGGCCGCACGACCAGGTTCATACAGTTGCCCGAAGCCGGAATAGGCATCCGCCTGCAGGATCCCGCTGTAGCTCTTCAGGAACGATTGCGGGTGCTCCCCCTTGCGATCGGCCGAGTAGAAGTAGACCGCAGCCGGCGGATCGGCGCCGCCAAAGGGACGGTCATCGCGCACCACGGTCCAGAGCCGGCCGGTCTTCGTCTTGCCCTTGGCCAGCACCGGCACCGGCGTGTCATCCGCGTGCAGCCGCTCGGCCTTGAGGACATGCTCGGTGATCAGCGCGCTCAGAGGCTGAGTCGCCACCGCGACCGCACCGATCCAGTCGCACAGGGTCGAGACATCCAGATCGACGCCTTCCTGGGCAAACACTGTGCTCTGGCGGGTCAGCGGCAGATGCAGCCCGAACTTGCCCACCGTGATCTCGGCCAGCAGGTGGGGACCGGCGCGGCCGCGCGGAATGGCATGGAAGGGTGCGGGCGTCTCGGTGATCGTCTCGCACGCCGCGCAGCTGAACTTCTCACGCACGGTCTGCAGCACGACCCACTTGGCCGGGATGCGCTCGAGAGTCTCGCTCACCACCTCCCCCAGCCTGCGCAGGCCGCCGCCACAGCAGGCGCAGGCGGTCGGGCCAGGCAGAACCACGCGCCGGCGCGGCAGGTGTCCGGGCAAGGGCCTGCGGGCGGGCTTGGCCCGCTGCAACTCCTCGACTGTCCACCGGGGCGCCTCCGGTGCTGCGGCGGCATCCTTCGCTTCGGCGTCGGCATCCATGTGGGCGGCGCTCTCCTCCAGGTCCTCCAGGGCCAGCAGCAGCTGGTCGAGGCGGGCGCTGCGTTCTGATGAGGTGCCGAAGTGTTGGCGGCGCAACTTGGCGATCTGCAGCTCCAGGGCATAGCGGGCGGCGTGCGCTTGCGTGGCCTCAAGTCGGGCCACCTCCAACGCAGCCCGAGCAATCTCCAGATCACCCGCGCGGGCTTCGGCCGCCAGACGGGCGGCGCGCTCGGCGCGGATCATCGCGTGAGCGTCAGCCAGACTGGCGGGAAGCGGATCAGGATGATTTGCCACGCTTCGAGTGTGCCACGAACCCGTTGTATGGCAAGGCTTTGTTGCCTATCCGGCCGCGGTCGGACGCCAGGTTTGTTGGGGATTGCGCCAGTCGATGCCCTCGAGCAGATAACCCAACTGCGCGGTGGAAATCGACACGGTGCCGTCCGCCGGCGAGGGCCACAGAAAACGTCCCCGGTCAATTCGCTTCGAGAACAAACACAGGCCCTGGCCGTCGTACCAGAGGACCTTGATCAGATCGCCTCGGCGGCCACGGAAGACGAACAGGTTGCCGGAATGCGGATCGCGCTTGAGCGTCTCCTGCACCAGCAGGGAGAGGCCACCGAAGCCCTTGCGCATATCGGTGTGGCCGGTGGCCAGCCACACGCGCACGCCGGTCGGCACCGGGATCATGGCAGGCTCTCCAGCACCTGCAACACCCGCCGCAGCGCGTCGGCATCGACGTCGCGGTCGACGCGTATACGGCGCCCGCGGCCCAGGACGATCTCGATCAGGCCAGTGCGCCGCGATGAGGATACCATCGGCGTGGTCTGCACCGGCACGGGCGTGATCTCGACCGGCACGAAGGCGGGACCGGTGTCGCCCAGTCGTCCTTCGCGGGCCAGGCGGCGCCAGGTGAAAACCACGCTGGGGGCAAGCCCATGGTGGCGGGCCACCTCGGTCACCGTCACGCCCGGCTGCATCGTCTCTTCCACGATCTGGAGTTTGTCTTGGAGGCTCCAGCGCCGCCGGCGCTCTGTGCCGAGAACTTCGATCTTCATCGATTTGCTGACCTTAAAGCGAGCCTTAAGGTCAGAACGTCACGCGTAAACAGCGCTCTCACAAGACGGCACACGCCGAGTGCATACGTTCTTTCTCCCACAAGCCGAAGAGCGCGCTCGCGACAACCGCGGATGTCTCCTGCCGGGCCTGCCTTCTTGTTCCCGCATCCTTGCCACGAACCCTCTCCTCCACAGCCCAGAGCGCCGCCATCTGTTCCAGTGTCTGTGCCGCCACAATTGAGGCATCCGAGACGTGCAACTCGTAGAATTTCCGTCGCACGTGCGACCAGCAGGCGGCCAGCTGCACGCCTTCGTTGTCATAGGGCGGTGAATACTTCAACGCCCGTTGACACCGTCCCAGAACACCAGCTTGACGCGATCTGCGCGTTTGCCGCGGAAGACATAAACCGTCCCGGAGAACGGATCGGCTCCCATGGTCTCGCGCACGAGGGCCGCGAGACCGTCCGCCCCTTTGCGGAAGTCGACGGGCTTGGTCGCCACCAGGACGCGGACAGCGCCGCTCGGTCCAATCATCGCAGGCTCTTGAGCGCGTGCAGCACGAGGGCCAGCGTCGCGCCATCGGCTCCGTACGGAACGCGGATGACGACACCCTCCACGACAATCTCGATGATCGCCTCACGGCAGGCGGCCGGCGTGGGTTGCGACGTATCAGAGCTGACAACAACGGGGGTAAAGGTCAGCGGATGATTGTCGGCCTCTCGTTTGGCCTGTCGACGCCAGGTGAACAGGTGCTGGGGCGACAGGCCGTTGCGGCGGGCTACCTCGGACACGACCGCGCCCGGCGCCATCGCCTCGTCCAGGATCCGTGCCTTCTCATCCGCTGACCAGCGCCGGCGTCCGCCGGCTCCGGTGATGATTTCCAGGCGCCGCACCGGCCGCGGCGGCTCAAGCATATGGTCAACCATCGACACAAAACGATCCCAAATCAGAGATCGTTAGTCTCGCCGCTTAGAGACGCGAACGTAAGGTGAGGTCAGAACACCGCTTACGATCTTTTATGGGTTCACGACCTAGAAGGGCTTCATCTGCCACCCTGCCAACAAGATGCGCCGCCGGGCGTCCCTGGCGGCGAAATCCACGCAACGTGCGGAAGAACCGTCAAAGTGAGGGAAGATCAGTTCAGGCAACTTTACGAGTGTTGAATATCATAGTTCTTTTCACACGCCTCATTACCTCCACCAAGGTTGATCGTAGATTTGGTCGACGTACCACAATCCAATGTAGCGGGCGTTGGCTCTTGCTGAGGGAGCGTTTGTACTGAGAATCGCCCGCCAAGAAGTCGTACTCAAGCATCTCGGGACAATTACGGAGGTAGTGATCAATTGCCATAAAGTGTGTCATCAATCCCGGTTTCATTCTTGCATCGTTCTCATAAGAGAATCCGGATTGATAGAAATATATTCTACCATGACAGAAGAAATTATATAGCATTCCAACGGTCTGTCTCCCTGCTATCACCCGCAGAACATGAACACTCCCATCGCGGGATAAGCGTTGGATGACACTTCTGTGAAATCGAACAAACTTTTCCGATGAAAAAACTCCCGGTTGATTTCGCGCTACCCAGCTCCTTTGATGGAGTGAAGATAGTTCATCAAGTCGCGAAATCATATCCCCTTCTCGATCAAATTGTTGCACAGTAATTTTTCCGTACAATTCTTCATACAAACGAATACTACGATGTATTTGCCGCCTTGTATTCGATGAGAGCGAGCTTGCATAATCAGTTTTATTGCTACGTAGGTGGTCCAGATCAACATACCAAGACGATCTCTCCACGGAAACAATATGAGGTGCCAATTTAAATAGACTTTTGTTTTCCTTTCGCACCTCCATACCATTCAGGACGAATTCATCCCATCTCTTGCGCCGCAAATACTCAACGAGTACCTTGGATACCGATTCATCATAGCCAGGCAAGCACAAGATACGGTTGTACTCAAGGCAGGTGTCGTCGCATTCTGGCTCCCCTGTACAGTTCAGATACGCACGCTGCACAGGCACATACCATCTCCACGAAACGAGAGTAGAAATAATGCAAGCTCCAACTATCACTTCTTTATCGCGAAAGATTAGGATTTCGGGTTTAAGCTGAGTACCGAAGGTCTCAATCCAAGTTTCAACCCATTCCCGTTTAAGGAAGATTGACGCTCTGGCCTGCTCATGCAGCCGCTGCCAAGCCTCAGCTACTATAGTCCAATCATTCCAGCTATATTTTAGCAGCGTGAGCGAACTCTCTTGATTTTCCTTGCCGGCGCGCGACGTTTGTTTCATCTCAAATCCGTTATGCAGTGCTCAGAACCAGGACGAGCATGAAACCAGCCCAAGTGCAGTCCTCAGTCGAAGCATACTATAGCTATCTCCGACGTCACATCGTCGGATGTCGTATGGTTGAATGTCACTGAGCCGGTTTATTCCACCGTAGAACGAGAAAGCGGCACGATACCCGAGCTGTCGGATCTCGTGAACACTTTCGTCAGAGAATGCATGCTTCACCCCATACGGGTATGCAAAAGTGTCGATTTTTATCCCCAACTGTTCTTCGATGATTTTCCGCGAGATGCGTATCTCCTCCTGCTGTTCCCGTGGTGTTAGTGACGAGAGCATCGGATGTTCATGAGTATGAGAGCCGAAAGCCATGCCTGCTTGCAGCATTTCTCTCGCCTGCCCCCAGTTGAGAAAGCGGGGTTCAGATACATCCTGAGGTCGCCTGACCTCGCAGACATTCTCCAGTTCCGCATAAACTTTGTCGAAATCTCTTGTGATCGGTCGCCTATAGAATGATGCCAGTCGCATGCTGGCGATAGCGAGCCCATGGCTTTCTAGATCGAACTCCGCTATCTCAGGATATGTAACCCGAATAGATTTCTTTCGGGTCTTTTTAAGCATGTAAGCGACAACGTCCCACCAAGGTAACCGTCCTGTTCCAATGAATGCCGTGGGAAGGAAAAATACACCTTGAACTCCGTATTTTCGCAGAATCGGAAACGCATATAAGTAATTATCAATATATCCATCATCGAACGTAATAAGAATACTGGGCCTTTTCGGAATTTTTCCTTCCAACATATCGAGCACTTCCGGCAGAGAAGCGATATGGTATCTGCGGTGCAGGTAGGAGATCTGAGCCTCAAATTCATCGACTGTTGCTGAGTAAACACCCGAGTCGAACTCTGATTGAGCTCCATCACCGATACGGTGGTAGTTCAGTACGATTAGGACGGGATGCTGTGGCATTGCTTCTAGAAGTCGGGTCACACCGATCTTCGCGAACACACGAGCCAGTCGGTCGCGCCTACCTGTTATTTTTCCGTTGGCAAGCCCCATGGCGAATTCTCCGGATACATACTCAGTATGGTAAAATTGGTGGTTCTGCGTTTGAATTCAGCCGGCCTACGGTTCTCTGAAGAAGGTCAATTGAATTTGCCCTGCAACCTTGATGAAGCCAGATGAAAGGACTTGCGGATTAATCAATTCCTGATCTCTTGTGTCCTTTCGGGGGGTTTGATCGGACTATTTCCAATCTGCACTCTGAATTGCAACGTTCTGCATCCGGGGCTCGCGTATGACGTGCATGCATCGCCGATACCAACAACAATAGCCGTTCCAGCGGCTCTGCTCCCAATCCGCTTCCGAGCTTTGAGCGGGGACTGATTATGGGCCTCGACGTAATAGATAATTCCCTTGATCCCTTCCTCTTCTGTAAAGATCTTCAACGCACGAGCTAACCCGGTTCCGTGCAGGCGTAGCCCACGGAACTCTGGAGAAGTGAATGCCTTGAAAAAGTATCTATAGTTTTGATCAAAATGAGCAGTCGCGCGATGTGAGATTCGAGTTGGTACTCTCGAATACCATCCATATGAGACTACTCTATTAGCTTTGACCAAGGCGTAACAACGGCTCCCCCGATCACAAGCCTCTGACAGAAACTTCTCATTGAGGCCGAGGCTCGTGTCGGCCTCAGAAAACTGCCTCACTTCGGTTGGACTAAGAAAGCGCCAGCCATCGTTATGTTCGTTGAGAAGATCCTTATTGACGGTGTCCATAGTCACTACCTCGACCTTCAAAATCATTAGCGTTGCAACACGGTTGACTGCGCGGTACGCAAGATTGAATGCCCAACTGACTAAACCATGGCGCATTGCGTAGATGCCTTTGCGTTAACAACCTCTTGCGATCATTCATTTAGTCGCAGAAGCGCGCTTTCATCTTAAAGAGAGATTATAGAGGCGATAGAAATATAAAAGTAGCAAACCGAATACCTGCCGCTATCAATTTTGATTACTCCCTTCGACCAAACGTGAACTCATCACGAGCGGGCCGCGTTCGGCGTTATCTCTTGAGTTTGGCGGAAATATTCTCGACGTTTTACAGTGCCTATACAACAACTTAACAAAGGCGATGGTCACCTTGCAGTTCTTGGCTGGGAGAATGCAATACACAATATCTTTTCTAACAAGGGTTGTTCCGCAATGATCGCACTAGTAAGCTCGGTTTCCTTTCGATCCGCTTTCTCGATAGAGCACGATTGTGGTGAGGCGGGCCTTCAAGATGACGCGGTGGATCCTGCTTGAGGGAACGCGCTTATTCCTCTCGTCCACCGTGCGATTGTTGGAACTCGCAAGCAGGTTGTGAAACGATGGACCACGGCATGGGTCCAGGAAACCAGAACTTCCAACTCGAACGACTCAAGCTCAAGAAGACACTTGTGTCCCAGAATGAAGTGGCTTCTCCGCTTCGACCTCGAGCCGCGCCCCTTCGCTGGATCCTGTTGTCTTTACAAACCGTGCGCTCAACGAGTTGGATCGACCACCACTAAGATGGTTGAAAACCACCGGCACATGCGAATTGAGCAGCCTGGCAATTAAAATCGCCAAAGCGACTGTCAGAACGGTCGTGGCGAAATAGTTGACCAACAGGAGACCTTCGCTCCGATGAGGCAGGACGCTATCAAACCCTGCTTTCAGCAACTGATTGAGCGGCCAATGGATCGCGTGAAGGAAGAAGGCGACAACGCCGAACTTCGCAATTTGCATACCCCATGATGTTCGAACCAAGAGCGGGGCCAAGCTCCACAAAGCCACCACCCCGTAGAGGCGGAGCATCCGGGTTCCGGCCCCCGTAATGATCCGAGCCATAGGCATGTCGTCGGAGAGGAACACCGGAGCCAAAGTTCTGATCGCCACCAGAACGAAATACGATGCCATGAGAATGATGGCAGTCCGTGGAGACGCGATGTTCGCGATTGGCCAACGATGAATCTGCGCGGCCGCGCCTATGCTGAAGAAGAAGAGAACATCAGTCCGGAAAAAGACAACCAGATTGAGATTGACCAGCCAGATTGCCGCAAGGCAGGCGAAGCTGATGATCGGGGCGCGCCGTATGCAGAACGCTAAGATCGGAGAGATCAAGACCGTCAGCAACAGATCATGAAGGAACCAGAATTGAAAATCTGCGGGCCTCTGCGTGACACCGATCAGGGCATTCACAAGATCCATGAAGTTGAGGTTGAATACATCGTAGGCGATAAGCCTTTGCGACAGCGGAAAAACAAGTGCAACCGCCGCCGAAAGCAAAAGGGCAAGGGCGTTCCACGAAACCATCGGAAGAAAAATAGATTTAATACGGCTCCGATAGCGTTTTTTGTAAAATCGGAGCGAATAGTCAGCTTCCTTGAAGAACAGGTAGCCAGACACGGCACTGAGCAACGGAACAGCGCTATAGAAAAAGAACACGAAATATGAGTTCACGAACAGCGAGAACCCGCCATGCGCTGGATCGAAGCCATCGAAGGGATCGTAAGTTTCTCCTGGGAAGGATCCATAGTGCAAGAACACCAATCCGACCACGACCGAAATACGCATCAGGTCAATCTGAGCGGAAAGGTATCTCTCATCACTCTGCATAAGTCATCTCCACTCCAGATTTCACTCCTGGGCGCTTCTCCATCTGGTTGCCGCGTCTTCGGGACGCTCTAAATCCAGATCAACCTTGAGAGTACCCCTGCGTCAGGAATTTCCACGGCCGCCGACGCACATACGAAGACGGCCCATCGGCCGCATCAGCTCTTCCCATTCTGACGGCGTTCAATGCAGTGTCCATTGATCAGGAGGCGTACACATCCCGAGCATTTTTGAAGATGGAGATCCACCGCGGCATCACCACGCTCCAGTCCGATTGACGAGCTGTCCTGTATGCCTCGTTCGACAGGCCAGCGCAGTCGACCTGTCCGGATAAAAGTTCATCAATGGCGGACGTCAGCGCTTTGACGTCGTTCCGAGGAACCAGAAGGGCATTCTTCCGGTCGGTCAGCATATCGGGAATCCCGCCGACATTCGTACTCACAACACATAGTCCGCAAGCCAATGCCTCGTAGACGGTCACCGGCGCATTGTCGATATTTGTTGTATTTAGAAAGATGTCTGCTTGATCGAGCATGGGGGGAAGCTGGCTTTTCATCACCCCTGGAACGATGGTGACAAATCGAGAGACCTTGCGCTCTTCGATCCGCATGCTCGTCCTCTCCATGCTCCCGTCCCCGCGATCGGGGCCGATCATGGTCAGATGGATGTCAGGGTATCTCTCGGCCAATTCCGCAATGGCATCGACGGCCATGATGGGATTGTACATCTCGTGGAAGCTCCGCACCCAAATCAGGCGCGGCGAAACGCGGGAACGCAGGCGAAAGGGATAGCCTTTCAGCGACATTCCGTTCGGCAGAAGCTGCAGGTCAGGTCGCCACGGCAGGAACTCCCTTAAGAGATAGTTCGATGGCGCAGTGACGGCAGCCGCATGCTTTATCATCCACCGCATGGGCCGTGGCCATTTCGTCGCGAACTTCGGAAGATTGCCGCCATGCAGAGTGAGAACGTAGGGACGCGAAAGCGCTCGCAGGAGAGCACATGCCGCGATCGCCCAGATGAACGCTCGGCCGCTAAAGACATCAACCTGCGCCACGCTGTATGCGTGCCTCTGAGACCAGATGGTTTGCAGGATGTGCCGCAGCTTCGGAAGAGCCCGCGTTCGATCGGATGCGCAAGTTGTATTCCAACCGAGGGATTGCAACTCCTGCGCCAAGTCCTCGCACACGGATCTCTTCCCGCCCGTCGAAGACAGAAAGTTCCCGATCAGGAGCACGCCATCATGCGCTCCTCCCCTCCTAGTCCTGGTAGAGGGAAGCCCAACCGTAAAAGATCTGTCCAACGTCACGCGGTAAGCCCGTTCAATCACTCCGTTACATGTTGCAGACCTTCTCTGGGCCTGTCGCCTACTCTGAAGGGTTACCAATTATGCGACGGACAAATCCGAACCAGTATCCTCATTCGCGGTCCCGGCAAAAAACGGCGCCTGTTACCTTTGGAGAAACCTTACGGGATATGCCGCAAGGAGCTCTGGAGACTGCTGTTTTGAATCCGAAGAAGAGAATTGTATGCATTGTCGGAACCCGTCCCGAAGCTATCAAGATGGCTCCTGTGATCCTGAAGCTCCAGGAGACGTCCTGGGCTGAGACGATCGTCGTCGCCACCGGACAGCATCGAGAGCTGCTCGATCAATCTCTTGCCGTCTTCGGTGTCGAAGTTCATCAGAATCTTGAAGTCATGGTCGACGGACAGTCTCTTCCGAGGCTGACAGCGCGCCTTTTCGAGCGGCTTGAGCCCTGTCTTTCAGAACTGGCGCCGGACATGCTTCTGGCGCAGGGCGACACCACGTCCGTGATGGTCGCCGCAATGTCGTGCTTCTATCAGAATATTCCTTTCGGGCACGTCGAAGCCGGGCTGCGCACGGCTGACATCCACCTTCCATTTCCCGAGGAGTTCAACCGCCGCGTTGCCGGTCTTCTGAGCACCCTGCATTTCGCGCCGACACAAGGAGCCCAAGCAAACCTGAATCGTGCCGGGATCTCCGATACCAAGGTCTTCATCACCGGCAACACATGCATCGACGCTCTTCATTGGATGAAGGAGCGTGCGCCACCTCTGCCGTTTCCGCTAAGCGAGAGATCGAGGGTCGTCCTCGTGACCGCGCACCGCCGAGAAAACATGGGTGAGCCGATGCGCCACATGTTTCAGGCGATCATAGACCTTCGCAAGCGTTATCCCGATCTGGAGTTCATTTATCCAGTTCACCCGAACCCGGGCGTCAGGCAGCTGGCGAGGGACATGCTGAGCCATGAGGAAGGCGTTCATCTATGCCCTCCATTGGATTACCCTGCCCTTGTGAGCGTTCTGACGAGATGCACATTCGTCCTGACCGATAGCGGTGGTTTGCAGGAAGAGGCGCCTGCTCTCGGCAAGCCCGTTCTCGTCATGCGGACCGAAACAGAACGTCCGGAGGCCGTCGATCTCGGTGTTGCCCGCCTTGTCGGCTCCGACCGTGATCGTATCGTGGTCGAGGCTTCTCGCCTGTTGGACGATGAAGATTCCTATCGGGCCATGGCAAAAGGAGTTTCCCCCTACGGCGACGGCAGAGCGGCCGAGCGCATCTGCGGCCACATCAGAGACTATCTCGCTGCGTGACCGACACATCCTGGACAGATCTTGATCGGAAGAGGGACGAATAACGTGCATGTACTCTGCGTCAGCCATTATTACCCGCCGGAGAATGGAGCTCTTGCCGTTAGGATGTCGGAAAACGCTCGCGCCTGGGCCGCATCAGGAGCAAAGGTCACGGTCGTCACATGCGCTCCCAACTACCCGCGTGGCAAGATATTTCCCGGCTATCGCAATCGGTTCATCCAAAGAGAGGTGATCGACGGCGTGAACGTGATCCGCTTATGGACCTTTATTTCCGCCAATGAAGGTCTGCTCCTGCGGACACTCAATTATTTTTCTCTTCTTGTTTCGGTCATCCTGGCCAGCCCCTGGCTGCCCCGGGCGGATGTGGTCATGTCGACCTCGCCCAATCTGTTCTGCGGAATCGCCGGCGGCTTGCTTGCTTGGATCAAGCGTAGGCCCTGGATTCTGGAAATTAGGGACCTCTGGCCGGAAAGCATCGTTGCCGTAGGCGCAATCAAAAACAGAACCGTCATTGCGCCCTTCGAGTACCTTGAGCGTTGGGCATATCGGAGAGCCACAGCGGTCGTTTCCGTGACCGATACGTTCGTGAAGCACATCGTCGCGAATGGGGCGAAGCCGGACCGGGTCTTCGTGATCAAGAATGGTGTCGATCTCAGCAAGTTCTCGACGGGTAACGGAGAAAACTTCAGGAAAAAGCATGGTTTAGATGGCAAGGTCATTGCCTCTTACATCGGCACCCACGGCATGGCACACAAATTGGAAACCGTGCTGATGGCTGCGGCAGAGCTTCGCCACCGCTCCGATATCGTATTCGTCTTCGTCGGAGATGGTGCAGAACGCAACAAGCTTGTCGCGCTGCGGGATAAGATGGATCTCCCTAACGTCTTGTTCCTGGGTGAGCTCCCGCGCAGCGATATGCCCGATGTTCTCGCCGCCACAGACATCTCCCTTGTCGTGTTGTCGAACAGCCCGCTCTTCCGTGCCGTGATCCCCTCGAAGATCTTCGAAGCGATGGGAGCATCAAAACCGATCATCCTGGGGGTCGAGGGGGAATCCGCGGAGATTATCCGCGAGGCCCAGTCAGGCCTTGTCGTTGAGCCCGAGAATGCCATGGAGTTGAGCGTCGCGGTCGCTACCCTCGCCGACGACGCGCAGCTTAGGGCCCGTCTTGGCCAAAATGGTTTGAACTGCGTCCAGAAGCGATTCAACCGTGAGGTCCTGAGTCAAACCTACCTGGACCTGCTCCGCTGCGTCGCAGCCAGATTCTCCCGGACACAGGATCCGCAACCTCTCCCGCAGGACTTGAAGAGCTAGAATGCCGAACGGAGCATAAGCTCTGCTTGAAGGTCAGATAATCCGATGTGCATTCGGGCACGGAGACGCGGACTAATTCAGTTGCAAAAACATCGGGCGTGACGTCGACGTCACGCCCGATGTTTTATGAAATTGGCTCGGCGCGGCCTTCACGGAAAGCCTGTTCCTGTTTCTGCGTGCGATGCTTTATTTTCGCTTCGACGACGTGAGCACTTTTACAACGGATGCAGAATTCTTCTTCGCCGGCTCGCCATCGTTCGGTGCCGTAACGCGTGGCGGGGTCGCGTATAAGCGATAGAGCTGTGTAGAGTTGATCGTGTCCCAATCGTTTTCGCTCTGTCGTACCGGATCAGGCCAGTGAACGGAAATTTTAGACATGAATCCTCCTGTGCTGCCGGACTGAGAACCTTGGTTGCGAGGATCGGAAGACTACACTGACAAGGCGGACCGGCCGAAACGCTAAGACGTTGTAACTCCCCTGCGCAGCGGGCGTCCTCGAGGAACCCTTGACCCAGAGGAGTGGAGATTCTGATTCCCGCTCACTCCACCGTGACGGATTTCGCCAGATTGCGCGGCTGATCCACGTCCTTGCCCATGAAAACGGCCGTGTGGTAGGCGAGCAGCTGGATCGGAACGGCGTTCACGATTGGCGCCACGACCGGATGCACGGACGGCATGACGATGGTCGCCATGGTGTCGAGACCGGCTTCCAGCGCGCCGCGCTCATCCGTGATGAGGATGATGCGACCGCCGCGAGCGGCCACCTCCTGCATGTTGGATACGGTTTTCTCGAAGATGTTATCGTGCGGGGCGATCACGATCACAGGCATCGTCTCGTCGATGAGCGCGATAGGACCGTGCTTGAGCTCGCCCGCCGCATAGCCTTCCGCGTGGATATACGAGATTTCCTTGAGCTTCAGCGCCCCTTCCATGGCGAGCGGATAGGATGTGCCGCGCCCCAGATAAAGCACGTCTTTGGCCTTGGAGAGGTCACGGGCCAGGATCTCGATCTGGTGCTCGCGCTTCATCGCCTCCGTCATTTGGCCCGGGACGGCCATAAGGGCGTTCACGAGTTCCCTCTCCTCCTCGGCGCTGAGCGTGCCGCGCGCCCGGCCGGCCGCAATGGCGAGCGACAGGAGCACCGTGAGCTGGCAGGTGAAGGCCTTGGTCGAGGCAACGCCCACCTCGACGCCTGCGAGCGTCTGCGCAATGACGTTGCTCTCCCGCGCCATCGTGGAGGTCGGCACGTTGACCACGGAAAGCGTATGCTGCTTCTCGGCGGTAGCGTAGCGGAGCGAAGCCAACGTATCCGCCGTCTCACCCGACTGGGATACGAAGAGTGCCAATCCACCACGTTCCAGAGGCGCCTCCCGGTAACGGAACTCTGACGCGACGTCGATCTCGACCGGAATGCGCGCCAAGCGCTCGAACCAGTATTTCGAAATCAGTCCCGCAAGATAAGCGGTCCCGCAGGCGGAGATGGAGATCTTTCTCAGCTCCCGGAAGTCGAACGGCAGTTCGACAGGCAGTTCAACGCGTTCCGATGCGAAGTTGACATAATGCGCAAGCGTGCGGCCGACGACTTCGGCCTGCTCGTGAATCTCCTTGGCCATGAAATGGCGGTAATTGCCCTTGTCGGCCAGAAACGATCCGGCCGGGATCTTGTGACGGACCCGTTGCACCGGCTTGCCGCTCTCGTCGCGGATATCGGCCCCTCTGCGGGTCAGGATCGCCCAATCGCCGTCATCCAGATAGACCACCTCATCGGTGAACGGCGCCAGGGCCAGAGCGTCCGAACCGAGATACATCTCGCCCTCGCCATAGCCGATCGCGAGGGGGGCTCCGTGGCGGGCGCCGATCAGGAGGTCGTCCTCGCCCGAGAATAGGAAGCCGAGCGCGAAGGCGCCGCGCAGGCGCGGCAAGGTCACGGCGACGGCCTCGATGGGCAGGCGTCCTTGGCGGATCTCATAGGTCACGAGCTGCGCCACCACCTCGGTGTCGGTTTCCGTCTCGAAATGGACGCCCTTCGCCTCGAGCCCGGTCTTCAGCTCCCGGAAATTCTCGATGATGCCGTTATGCACGACCGCGAGCTTGTCGGTCGCGTGCGGGTGCGCGTTGGTCTCGTTAGGCCGCCCGTGAGTGGCCCAGCGGGTATGACCGATGCCGATCACGCCTGAAAGCGGAGCCTGCGAGAGTTTGGTCTCCAGGTTGCGCAGCTTGCCCTCGGCCCGTCGACGGTCGAGCCGGCCGGCCTCTAGAGTTGCCACGCCGGCGGAATCGTAACCCCGGTACTCCAGCCGCTTGAGAGCCTCCACGATCTGTGGCGCGACAGGAGTTTTTCCGACAATTCCAACGATTCCGCACATGCTTTGAAACTTCCCCGATTTGATCATACAGCCGCCAAGCTTCGAGATTTCCTTACAGGAGCTCGAGCTCTCGGCGTAATCAACTTGCGTAACCTATTGTGACAGAAGGTCTTATTTCACCTTGGCGGCCAGGGCCTTTTCCCTGAACTCGAGAGCCCAGCCGTCCTTTACAATCTGACGTCCGCGGCCAAGACCCAAGGCATTCTCAGGGATATCGTCCGTAATAACCGACCCGGAGCCCACGAAAGCACCTTTGCCGATGGTGAGGGGAGCCACGAGCGACGAGTTCGACCCGATGAAGGCACCCTCGCCGATCTCGGTCCGGTACTTGCCGTACCCGTCGTAATTGCAGGTGATCGTGCCCGCGCCGATATTCACCTCGGCTCCGACGCTGGCATCGCCGAGATAGGTCAGGTGGCTCACCTTGGCGCCGGCCCCGAGCTCGGTGTTCTTGATTTCGACGAAATTGCCGACCTTGGCCTTGGGGCCGACAGACGCGCCGGGGCGTAGGCGCGCGAACGGGCCGACACTGGCTCCGAAAGAGAGTCGTGCCCCTTCAAGATGGCTGAAGCTATGCACGACGGCCCCCTCCTCGACCACCACCCCGGGTCCGAAGACGACATGAGGCTCCACCACGACATCCGGAGCAAGGCGGGTGTCATGGCTGAAGAAGACCGTCTCGGGGGCGACGAGGGTCACGCCCGATGCCATGGCTTCCTGGCGCAGGCGGTCCTGGATAATCCGCTCGGCCGCCGCGAGCTGCGCCCGGTCGTTGACGCCATGCACTTCCTCTTCGGGCACGACGACGACGGCTGTCCGATGCCCACGGGCATGGGCGATCTCGACGATGTCCGTGAGGTAATACTCGCCCTTGACGTTGTCGTTTCTAACCTGATCGAGCAACGGAAGAGCAAGGTCGCCGCGAATGGCCATCAGGCCGCCGTTGCAGAGCCTGATCTCCCGTTCGGCCTCGGTGGCGTCTTTATGCTCACGGATGGCCAGAAGCTGATCATCCGCCGTGATGAAGCGGCCATATCCCGTAGGATCCTTCGCATAGAACCCCATGGCGACCACGCCGGCCCCTTGCGCCAGCGGGGCCCGAAGCTTGGCGAAGGTTTCGGCCAGGACGAGCGGCGTATCGCCGAAGGCGATAATCACGTCGTCCGCTCCATAAGCCAAAGCGTCCCGGGCGCTCAGCACCGCATGGGCCGTGCCGAGGCGATCCTGCTGAACGAAGATTCGCGCCTCGGGAAAAATCTTCCGCACCTCCTTCGCGACATCGTCGCGATCCGGTCCGATCACCGCAGCAACGCCCGTGGCGCCGGCTTTGGCCAGGGTGGCAAGCACATGGCCGACCATGGACCGGTTGGCCACCTGGTGCAGGACCTTGGGCTTCCCGGATTTCATCCGGGTCCCCTCGCCTGCGGCGAGCACGACGGCAAGGCAGCTGCGGGTCGAAGACGTCTTGGAGGGGTCGGTCGAGGTCATACAGTTTCAATCCGGTGACACTTTGGCTTCGAACTTAGTCCGAAGGAGCATTTCGACAATCTTTTCATAAGCGATGAGGCGGTTTCAGTGGCCAGCCTCGTTTACTTCACGCTCACGATTGACGATATGTATAGGGCATTCCAACTGTCTGGCTGAAGAGCCTCGTTCACGCAAGAGTATCACTGTGCCGGTTCCGCCAAGGGGTTCGTCCCCTTTCCACCCCCGCCGGCGCGACATGCTGGCTTATATCGGCGCCTCCGTCGCCGGGCTCGCATACGCGCCTGCTCTCCGAGCCCAAACACCTCAAGCGACGATTTCAGCAAGGATGGGCGAGAATCAGCGGTTCGATCCCGCCGTTGTGATCGATATCGCGCGGCAGCTCTCCAAAAAGCCTTATGTGGCAGCCCCGAACGACCTGCCGGATGTGTTCGGCAATCTGAACCAGGAGCAATACTCCACCATCCGGTTCAACCAACCGGCCATCTGGAGCACAGAAAACCGCGGCATCTCCGTTGAGCCGCTCCATCGAGGTTTCGTTTTCCGGGATGCGGTGGATCTCTACCTCGTCGAGGATGGCTCCGTCCGCCGGATCGGCTTCAACCCCACTCAGTTCGACTATGGCCGCATCACGCCGCCGAACAATCTGCCGGATATCGGCTTTTCGGGTTTCAAGCTGATCGCGCAACTCGGAAACGGAAAGCCGTTCGATTTTGCCTTCGTTCAAGGCGGCACCTTCTTCCGCGCCATCGCACGTGGCCAGACCTACGGTGCCATCGCCCGAGCTTTGACCTTGCGCCCGGCCGAAGCACGTGGCGAGGAATTTCCGGTTTTCCGTGCGTTCTGGCTCGAACGTCCGGCGGTGGGGAGCAACGCCATCACCGTGCATGGCGTCCTCGATTCGGAATCGACCACCGGTGCCGTGCGCATGACGTTCCGTCCAGGCGACATGACCATCGTCGACGTGGAAATGACCCTCTTCCCTCGCGTCAACCTGGAGCATGTGGGTCTTGGCGGCATCGCGTCGACCTACCTCTACGGGCCGAACGATCTTCTGAACTCAGACGATATCCGTCCCGCCGTCTACGAATCGTCCGGGCTGCAGATGCTGAACGGCTCGGGAGAATGGCTCTGGCGTCCGCTGCATAATCCCGAGACTCTTCAGATTTCGGCCTTCGTCGACAGCTCCCCCCGTGGTTTCGGCCTGCTGCAGCGGGAACGTTCCTACGAAGCCTTCCAGGACGACGACCAGCGTTTCGAGCGCAAGCCGAGCCTCTGGATCGAGCCCTTGGGCGATTGGGGCCAAGGCAGCGTCCAGTTGCTCGAGATCCCCACCGACTCGGAGATCAACGACAATATTCTGACCTATTGGCGTCCGAAGGCGCCGATGGCGGCGGGCTCCGAAGTGGCCATCGCGTACCGGCAGTACTGGGGATGGAACGCCCCGGAACGGCCGCCGCTCGCAACAGTGTTGGCGACGCGCTCGGGCCGGGGAAGCGGAGGCCGGAGACGGCGATTCACCGTCGACTTCATCGGGGATGCGCTGGGTGATAATCTGCCGGCGGACCTAAAGTCGGTTCTGACCGTTGGCCCTGGAACGTTTCAGAACCTCAAACTTTTGCCATATCCGGAACGAAAGACAGTACGCGTTGCCTTCGAACTTGACCCGGGCAACGAAAACGCGTGTGAGATGCGCCTGATCCTTGAAGCAGGCGGGAAACCGATTAGCGAGACATGGCTTTATCGTTGGACACCGTAGGTCCCGACTCCAACCCGAATGTGGCCGCCCTCGGACGGCCCGCACCCGCTATGCCGCCGGAAAAGCACCTCGACATGCCGACCCAGTCGCTTCGCCGCTGGTCGGAGTCGGAAGAGCGCCGGCCGCTTCGGCAGCATCCCATGCTGGGAACCTGGCTGGCTCGCCTCTTCGTCTTCGGGGGCGGGTTGCTGCTGACGGCTTACGGGACCTACGAGATGTACCAGGTCGTGTCGGTGAGCCGCACGACAGCGCTCCAGTGGGTCCTCGTCGCGCTGTTCACGGTGAACTTCTCCTGGATTGCGGTCGCGTTCACCAGTGCTCTCCTGGGTTTCTTCGCCCTGCTGCGGCGCCCCGGACACAGCGGGCCTCTGCCGGCTTCACTGCAACAGCGCACCGCCATCGTCATGCCCGTCTATAACGAGCAGACGGACCGGACCTATGCCGCCCTGGAAGCCATCTATGAATCCGTCCAGGCGACAGGCCTCGGCGACCATTTCGACTATTTCATCCTGTCCGACACCACGAATCCGGATGCCTGGGTGGCGGAGGAGCGGGCCTTCCTTGCCCTAAGGGAGCGTCTTGGTCCCGAAGCGCGCTTCTATTACCGCCACCGGCAGAAGAACCATCATCGCAAAGCGGGCAACATCGCCGACTTCGTGTCCCGCTGGGGCGGCCATTATGAGCACATGCTGGTGCTCGATGCCGACAGCCTCATGACGGGTGAGTGCATCGTGCGCCTGGCCGCCGCCATGGAAGCCGATCCCGATGCGGGCATCATCCAGTCGCTCCCGCTGATCATCAACCGCAACACGCTCTTCGCCCGGCTTCAGCAATATGCCGCCCGGGTCACGGGCCCGGTCATCGCCATGGGCTTGGCGGTCTGGATGGGTCGCGACGGGAACTACTGGGGTCATAACGCCATCATCCGCACCAGGGCTTTCGCAGCCCATGGCGGCCTGCCCGATCTGAAAGGCAAGCCTCCCTTCGGCGGCCATATCCTGAGCCACGACTTCGTCGAGGCGGCGCTCCTGCGCCGCGCCGGCTGGTCGGTCTACATGCTGGCGGACCTGCAGGGCTCCTACGAGGAGAGCCCGCCGTCCCTCATCGACCTGTCGGCGCGGGACAGGCGCTGGTGCCAGGGCAACCTTCAGCACATGCGGGTCATCGGGGCCAAAGGCTTGAAGCTGCCGACGCGACAGCACTTCGCCACCGGCATCATGTCCTATCTGGCCTCTCCGTTCTGGCTGTTCCAGCTGATCGTCGGTATCGCACTGGTCCTGCAGACGACCTATATCCGGCCGGAATATTTCGCCCGCGATTTCCGCCTTTATCCGATCTGGCCCCGGTTCGACCCCGAGCGAGCCCTGGCGCTCTTCGCGCTGACCATGGGGATCCTGCTGGCGCCTAAGATCTTCGGCCTCCTGCTGATGCTCATCCGCAGCAGCGACCGGCGGGCATCGGGAGGTGGTATTCGGCTCATCATCTCGTCGACGATCGAGATCATCCTCTCCGCGCTCCTGGCCCCGATCCTGATGCTCATCCAGTCGGGCTCGGTCTTCCAGATCCTGCTCGGGCGCGACACGGGCTGGCAGCCGCAGCGCCGCGACGACGGATCCATCCCGTTCAAGGACATCGTCCGCCGCCACCGGGCCCATACCGTTCTCGGGGCACTGGCCGGGATCTCCGCGTTCATGATTGCCACATCCCTGTTCCTGTGGATGTCCCCCACGATCATCGGTCTCCTGCTTGCCATCCCGCTTTCCTGGCTCAGCGGCCAGCTCGGCGCCGGCCTTGCGCTGAAACGGCTGGGACTTCTCCGCACGCCCGAGGAGCACCAGCCGCCGGCCATTGCGACGCGCGCAAACGAGCTGCAGGCTCGCAATGTCACCTTCGGGTTCGACGATGCCGACAGTCTCAGGGCCATCTATGAGGATGCCAACCTGCGGGAACGGCACGTGGATATGCTTCCGCCTGCCCTGCCCCGCAAGCGTGGAACCATTGAGACGGAACGGGCTCTCGCGGAGGCTAAACTGACCGATGCCGAGACCATCGACGATGCGATCAGCTGGCTGCACAACAAGGAGCGGATGGTCGTTCTCCACGACCGGGCGCTCATCGGCATGCTCGTCCATCTGAAGGCCAAGCCCGCAGACGCTCAGGCGGCCGAATAAGACAGCTTGGAACCGGGGCCTCAGGCCCCGGTTTTCGCATCAGCCCTGCCGGCGGCCGCCTCGCTGTCGCCTGCCACCTCGCTCAACACCCAATCCCTGAAAGCCTCGACCTTCGCGGAGCGCCTCCGGGCCTTCGGATAAACCAGCCAGTAGCTCCGGTCCGTGGTGGCCAGCAGATCGAATGGCTTCACCAGCCGTCCAGAGGCCAGGTCCTCGGGGAAGAAAAACGGGTTGATGAGCGCGACGCCCTGTCCGGCGATCGCCGCCATGCCCTCGAGCTGCTGCACTCCCAATGAATTGTCCGGGCGCCGTGAGAGATCGACCTCCGGCTCTCCGGCCGCGGCGAACCAGTCCTGCCACCAGGGATCGCTCGGAGAGATGAGCGGGAGCTTGAGAATGTCGAGGGGCTCTCGCACTTCGACTCCCTGGAGCAGTTCGGGGCTGCATACGGGAATGAATTGATTGGGGAACAGGACATGGGTCTCAAGCCCAGGCCAGTCGCCCGTGCCGCTCCTGATCCCGATGTCGAACTCGCTTCGCGCAAGCTCCACCGTCTCGGTGGAGACGGAGATCTGGACGGCGATGTTCGGATGCAGTTGTCGGAAGCGCCCCAGGCGCGGCACGAGCCAGTTGGAGGCGAAGGTGGACAGGGTCGTGAGCGACAGGACCGTTTGCACCGTCTCTTCGATCCCTGAGAACGCATTCCGCAAGGACTCGAAAGCTTCCGTTACGGCGGGTGCGAGCTGGCGGCCCTTGGCCGTCAGCGTCACCTGCCGGGGCAAGCGCTTGAACAGCGGCGCTCCGACCCTGTCTTCGAGAATCTTGATCTGATAGCTCACCGCAGCCTGTGTCATTCCGAGTTCCTCGGCAGCCCGGGTGAAGCTCTGATGCCGAGCGGCCGCCTCGAAGACACGGACGGCGCTCATGGGCGGGAGTTTGGACAGCGGTTTAGACATGGTGATCCATAAGGCAGCCTTATGCCAGCCTATTGGCATTTGCTTTGTCAAGTTTCTCCGGCAGGCGCAGTCTCTGCCTATCGCCACGGCGCTGAAGCCCTGGCAAACAATCACGGTAGGCTGTCATGAGATACGAAGACGCGCGCCGCCTCAGCGGCATCGAGAGCGCTTGGCTGCGCCTCACTCTCTGGTTTCGCCCCATGCCCCGGAAGACGACGCCCGTCATCCGGGATCTGGGTGCCCTATCGGATCACCAGCGGCGTGACATCGGTCTGCCGGATCCCGCCCGCTACATGGATTGGCGTGCCCTGATGGAGAAGATGTAACCGCTCATCAGGACGTCAGGCGGCTCGGCTTGAGCTCCCCGCTCTGCTCGAGAAGCGAATGCCCGGTCGATGCGATATGGGCCTCGATGCGCTTGAGATCGCGCACGATGTCGAGCTGAAGCGCACTGGTATCGCCAATGGAGCGGCCGGACCGAAGCTGCTCGAGATGTTTCTGGGCGACCGCCCGTTCGAGATCGCGGAACCGCTCCTTCTCGGAGACGAGCCTGCGGGCGGAGCCCAGGTCCTGGAACATCAGAACCGATGCCGCAAGCTGCAGATGCTCGAGAAGCTTCGCATGCATGCTGGTGATATCTTCCAGGCTGTCCTTCGGCAGGCGCAAATGGTTCTTGATGCGCTTAGCGGCCAGCTCCATCAGGTTCTTGTCGATAATGTCGCCCACATGCTCGAGATTGATGGCGAAAGCCAGGATATCCGAGAGACGCTTCGCCTCCGCCTCGTTCAAAGTCTCGTGGTTGATCGAGCTGAGATAGCGGCGGATGGCGCTGAACAGCCTGTCGAGCACGTCGTCCGTACGGCTCACCTGGTCGACCCGGCTGATATCATCCTCCCGGAAGAGATCCTGGGAACTTCTCAGCATGGACTCGACGGTGTCGACCATGCGCAGAACTTCGCGAGCCGCGTTGGAGAGAGCCACGGACGGGGTGTCCAGGGCATCCTTGTCGAGATATTGCGGCGTGCCCGGATCGGAAGCACGAAGCTTCTCCGGGAAGACCTTCAGCAGCAGCTGGGCGATCCAGGGCAGAGGCAGGATGAAGATCGCCGCGACCACCACGTTGAACAGCGTATGGAAATTCGCCGCGAGCCGTGCCGGATTGGGGTCGAACATCGACATGGCCGTCAGGATCGGATCGATCAACAGAAATGCCACGAGCCCGCCGATGACCCTCATCGCGAAGTTACCGAACGGCACGCGCAGTTTGACAGGGTCTCCCCCGGTCCCCTCCAGCAATGGATTGAGCGAACTGCCGAGATTGGCGCCGAGCACCATCACCATGGCCGAATGGGCATCGATCACGCCGGCGCCGGCCAGGGACATGATGAACAGCATCGCCGCGACGCTGGAATGAGCAAGCCAGGCGAAAACCGCAGACAGCAGGATCAGGATCAGAGGATCGGACGCGACAACCCCCAGGACGTCCTTCAAGACAACCGAGGATTCGATATGCCGGATGGTTTCGGTCAGGAGATACAGCGACAGCAGCATGAGTCCGAGACCGATGGCCACGCGG
>Ga0182736_1001506_pt1 | contig 22313 bp, 24 predicted proteins | sample eDN5th30CKraftBY_FD_128882 | JGI IMG/M metagenome (GOLD analysis project Ga0182736, IMG submission 128882) | Enriched backyard soil microbial communities from Emeryville, California, USA - eDNA 5th pass 30_C Kraft BY (version 2) (version 2) | ecosystem: Environmental > Terrestrial > Soil >... | reverse complement strand
GGTCGCCGCGACGGCATCGAGACGGTGGGCGGACGTGACGATCGCGGTGCGCGCTCCGGCTGGCGCCCTGAGGGCATAGCGGAGCGGGGCGAGGGCCAGCGCACGCCCGGCACGCCGCGCGCCGATTATAGTCCGGTGAAATATGGCGAGCGCGGCAAGCGCGCCGAAGGGGAGCGCCCGGCGCCGTCACGTCGCCCAGACGGGGACCGCGCGCGTCGTCCGGAAGGTGACCGGTCGGCAGCCGCCCAGCGTCCGCAGGGCGATCGCCCGCAGCGGGCCGCGCAGCCCGGTGGCCAGCGTCGCTTTGGCGGCGGGCAGGGTGGCCGTGGTGGCCAGCAGGGCCGCAGTGGCGCGCGCTAGAGCATTTTCAGGCTGACCGGCGATGGGCGCAATGGTCCGGAAATAGAGCGCTGGAGCGCGGGATCTGCGTTGACGTAAACGCGGCGCGCTCCGGAAGCTGACCTGTTGACGTGGCGCCGGCGTGTCTCGACTTCGCTCGACACGAGCGGGGCGGACTTCGCTCGACGTGAATGGCGTGGGTTTCGTTCGACGCGACTGGGGCGGACTTCGCTTGACATGAACGGGGCGGACTTCGCTCGACATGAGCGGGGCGGACTTCGCTCGGCACGAACGGGGTGGGCTTCGCTCGACGCGAACGGGGCGGACTTTGCTTGACATGAAGGGGGCGGACTTCGCTCGACAGGAGCGGGGTGGGCTTCGCTCGACCGGAGCGGGGCGGACTTCGCTCGACACGAACGGGGTGGACTTCGCTTGACGCGAACGGGGCGGACTTCGCTCGGCACGAACGGGGTGGATTTCGCTCGACGTGAGCGGGGTGGATTTCGTTCGACACGAAGGGGGTGGGGGTTCGGCCTCTCACGCGGCGGGAGGCAGTTCGACCGGGATCGGCTTCGTGTCCGGACCGGATTGATCAGACAGATATGGAAAGTCACGGGCCCCGGCTAGAAAGCGGGGGCCCCTGCTTTTGCGTCACGACTTTTGCGTCAGCCGCTTTTTTCGCCGAGGTTGAGGCCGTGCTTCATGAGCATCGGCAGATTGGCCATGGCGAAGACCATCGAGACGGCGGTGACACCCCAGACCTTGACCGCCAGCCAGGTATCGAAGCTCAATGTGGCGCGCATGACCTCATTGGCGATGGCGAGGACGAGGAAGAAGACGCCCCAGTTGCGCGAGAGCTTGAGCCAGCCGGTTTCCGACAGGCCGCTATAGGCCGATTGGAGGAGATAGCGCAGCAGCGGCCTGCCGCGCAGCCAGCCGCCGAGCAGCAGCAGGGCGAAGAAGCCGTAAATGATCGTCGGCTTGGCCTGAATGAACTGCGGATCGTGAAAATAAAGCGTCAGCGCGCCGAAGAACAGCACGAGGATGGCCGAGAGCCAGAGCATGGGCGAGACCTTGCCGAGGCGCCATTTGCTCACCGCCACGGCGATGGCGATGGCGGCCATGAAGGTGGCGGTGCCGGCAAAGATGCCGATGAACTTGGTGGCGATGAAGAAGACCAGCAGCGGCCCGAAATCGAGCGCCATGGGCAGCCAGCTCTCACCCCTGGGGCCGGGCGCGACGGGGGCGCCGTCAATGGTGGCGTCGATGCCCTTGCCCCTGGAGGGTGCTTTTTCGTCAGCGTGCATAAGCGGCTCCCGCAATGGCATGGGCCAGTTCGGCCGGATCGAAGGGGCGCAGATCGTCAATCGTCTCACCGACGCCGATGGCGTGGATGGGCAGGCCGAACTGCTCGCTTGCCGCCACCAGCATGCCGCCGCGCGCGGTGCCATCCAGCTTGGTCATGACGAGGCCGGTGACATGGGCGACATCCTTGAAGATGCCGATCTGCGAAAGCGCGTTCTGGCCGGTGGTGGCGTCCAGCACCAGCACGACATCATGCGGCGCGGCCGGGTTGAGGCGGCCGAGGACGCGGCGGATCTTGGCCAGCTCGTCCATCAGCTCGCTCTTGTTCTGGAGCCGCCCGGCGGTATCCACGATGAGGATATCCGTGCCCTGCTCGGTCGCCTGCTTCACCGCATCGAACACCACGCCGGCCGCATCGCCGCCCTCCGGCCCGGTGACGATGGGGACGCCGAGCCGCTCCGCCCAGACACGGAGCTGGCCGATGGCGGCGGCGCGGAACGTATCGCCCGCCGCCAGCATCACGCTGTAATCCTGCTCCTGAAACAGATGGGCGAGCTTGGCGATGGTCGTCGTCTTGCCCGAGCCGTTGACGCCGATGACGAGGATGACCTGCGGGCGGGGGAAAGCCTCAACCTCGATGGGCTTTGCCACCGGGGTCAGCACCTTTTCGATTTCCTCGGCGAGAATCTCGCGCAGATAATCCTCGGTCAGCTCCTTGTTGAACCTGCCCTCGGCGAGGCGGTCGCGGATGCGCGCGGCCATGGCCGGGCCGAGATCCGTCGTGATGAGCGCCTCTTCCAGCTCGTCCAGCGTCTGCTCGTCCAGCGCCGCCTTGCCGAAGATGCCGGCGATATTCTCGCCCAGCTTGTCCGAAGTGCGGCGGAAGCCGCCGAATAATTTGTCGCGCCAGGATATGTCAGCCATGCGCCCGTCCATGCGCGATGAGCGCGCCATCCTCAAGCCCCGTGATGCGCGCCGTGACGATGGCGCCGGGCTGCGCGGGCGCGGGCAGGCGGACGGGCGCGAACCCCTCGCCATGGCCGGCAAGGCCGCTCGTCTCCACCAGCACGCGCTGATCGGTGCCGACGAGCGATTGCAGCCAGCGGGCGCGCTCCTGCGCACAGGCGGCGCGCAGCCGGGCCGCGCGATCGCGGATGAGGGCGCGGTCAAGCTGCGGCATGCGCGCGGCGGGCGTGCCGGTGCGCGGCGAATAGGGGAAGACATGGCCGTGGACGATGCCGCAATCGCGCACCAGCGCGAGGCTTTGGGCGAACATCGCCTCATCCTCGGTCGGGAAGCCGGCGATGATGTCCGCGCCGATGGCGATCTCCGGCCGGCGGGCGTGGAGCCGCTGCGCCAGCGCGACGGCCTGCGCGCGGTTGTGGCGGCGCTTCATGCGCTTGAGAATCATATCGTCCCCGGCCTGAAGCGAGAGATGGATATGCGGCATGAGGCGCGGTTCGCCGGTGATGAGGTCGAACAGCCGCTCGTCAATCTCGATGCCGTCAAGCGAGGAGAGACGCAGGCGGGGAAGGGCGGGGACGCCGCCAAGGATGCGCTCGACAAGGCGGCCGAGGGTGGGGTGACCGGGCAGGTCCGCGCCATAGCTGGTGACATCGACGCCGGTGAGGACGATTTCCTGCACGCCCTCATCGACCAGTTGCCGCACCTGATCGACAATCGCGCCGGCCGGCACCGAGCGGCTCGGCCCGCGCCCATAGGGGATGATGCAGAAGGTGCAGCGATGATCGCAGCCATTTTGCACGATGACGAAGGCGCGCACCCGCTCGGCAAAGGCGGAGAGCAGTTGCGGCGCCTGCTGCTCCACCGCCATGATATCGGCGACGCTGACCTTCGCCTCATCCGCCGGCACGGGGAGATGGGCGGCGAAGGCGGCCTTCTCGCCATTGCCGATGACGCGCGCCACTTCCGGCATGGCCGCGAACATGGCCGGATCAGTCTGTGCGGCGCAGCCGGTGACGATGATCCGCGCCTCCGGCCGGGCGCGATGGGCGCGGCGGATGGTCTGGCGGGTCTGGCGCACGGCCTCGCCGGTCACCGCGCAGCTATTGACGATGATGAGATCGTCCCGATCGCCGACCTGCTGGCGGATCGCCTCGCTCTCGGCGATGTTGAGCCGGCAGCCGAGCGTGATGATGTCCGGCCCGTCCATCAGGCGGCCGGCACCGGGACCAGCGCGGCAAGATCGACCGTGCCATCGAAGACATGGGTGGCGGGGCCGGTCATGCTGATATGGCCGCCCGGCGCCCAGTCGATAACCAGATCGCCGCCCGGCAGGCTCACCCGCACCGGCCCGGTGGCGCGCTTGCGGCGGATCGCGGCGACGGCGGTGGCGCAGGCGCCGGTGCCGCAGGCGCGGGTGAAGCCGGCGCCGCGCTCCCAGACGGTGAGGCGGATATGGCCGGGCGAGACGATGTGCGCGAAATTGACGTTGACGCGCTCGGGGAAGAGCGGATCATGCTCGATGAGCGGGCCGAGCCGGGCCATGTCCACCGCATCCGGATCGTCGAGGAAGAAGACGACATGCGGGTTGCCGACATTGACGGCGGCGGGCGCGGGGAGGTCTTCCCAGCTTGCCGGCATCGCCAGCGTGTCCATCGCATAGGCGAGCGGGATCGCCTCCCACTCGAAATGCGGCTCGCCCATATCGACGGTGACCTGATCGCCGGTCTGTCCGGCGCGCAGCAGGCCGGCCTTCGTCTCGATCAGCACATCGCGCCCCACGAACAGGGGCACGCAGCGCGTGGCGTTGCCGCAGGCCGCCACCTCGCTGCCATCCTGATTGAAGATGCGCATGCCGACATCGGCGCGATCCGAAGCGCCGATGAGGATGAGCTGGTCGCAGCCGATGCCGGTCTGCCGATCGGCAAGGGCGCGGGCCAGCGCCCCGCTCATGGCGACGCTCTGGCTGCGCGTGTCGATCACGACGAAATCATTGCCGAGGCCGTGCATCTTGGCGAAAGAAACTCTCATGCAGCGCATTTAGGGATGCCGCGACGCCAAGTCCATCGCGCGGTGAGGGGGCGGTGCGTGGCATCCGTATTCGGGCCGGGTGCGGGCCGGGCGGCGCTGGTCTCGCAACGGAGGCGCTGGTGCCTATCGTTGGAAACCGCAAAAGCCGAGCGCCAGCAGCGCCATGCCGACCAGCCCCGCGATGAAGACGATGCGCTGCCAGCGTTTGCGCAGCACGATATCGCCCTGCCGCGCCTTTTGCGCGGGGTAGCCATCCTCCTGCCCGTCGGGCGGCGGGTCGATCCGATGATTGGCCATGCGGGCGTCTCCCTTGCTGTCAGCCGGCACCGTGCCGGTCAGTGCGGGGTTTCCGTTTTCCCGTCCGTGGCCGGTTCGGGTGGCGGGCCGCTCTCAATGGCAATGTGATGGCGATCGCTCTCCTGCGCCATGCGCGGCAGCAGAAGGGTGAGCACGCCATGATCGAAATGCGCATGCACCTGCCCGGCCGCGACCGGGCGGGGCAGTTTGAGCGACCGCTGGAACGTGCCGAATGCGCGCTCGCTCATATGGTGCAGGCCCCGGCCCTGTTCGCGCTCGACGCGCTTCTCGGCCCGGATGGTGAGCACGTCATGCTCGATCTCAATGTCGATATCCTCCTCCTTCACGCCGGGCAGCTCGGCGGTGATGCGGATTTCCCGATCATTCTGGGTGACATCGATGTTGGGGGCCAGCACGCCGCCAAATGTCTCGCGGACATCCTCAAGCTCGCGAAAGGCCGCCTCGAACAGATGGTTCGCCTGCCGGTAGAAGGCGAGGAACGGGCTGGTGGGGCTGAACGGCTCGGGCGAGCCGGGTCGATAAACTGTGGGAGATTGGTTGGCCATGGCATGTCTCTTCATTTGCGGGTTTGCGCTGATGCGGGCGCAGCAGGCGGTGCTGGCAGAGGCAGGGCGGGGCGATCGGCGGGGGCGCTGCGGACATGCCGGCCCGCCCGGTCACGATGGCCCTGCCGCCGCGCACAACGGGCGCCCGGCGCAGGCGAAGCGTGACGGAAAATCGCATGGGGAGGCCTGTCCGTTCCCGATAATGTGACGAAGCGGGGCCGGGTTCGGGCGGGGCGTGAAGGGGGCTTGGGCGGGTGCCGGTTGGGCGGGCGCGGGATCGCGGTGGTGGCGCGGCTGGCGGATGGCGCAATCGCGCCCGGTCGTGGAACTTCATCCCGGCGCCTCGCGTTGAACCGGTGAACGCAAAAGCCGGAGAGTGACGATGCGCCTTCCCCATGATTGTCTGGTGCTGGTGGCCGATGGCCGGAAAATGCTTCTGCTCCGCAATGACGGACAGGCCGACGACCCCGCTCTTACCGTCGTCTATGGACTGGAGCGGCCCAATCCGGCCGATCAGGATCAGAAAACCGACGCGCGGGGGCAGCGGCCGACAGTCGGCTCGCCGGGGCAGGACTCAATGGACGAGGCGGACTATCACAAACGCACCGAGGATCTGTTTGCGCGCAGCGTTGCCGAACATATCAACGGGCTGGCGCTGCGGAACGAACTGCCGCCGCTGATCGTCGTCGCGCCGCCGGGCACGCTGGGCGCATTGCGCAAATATTATCATCAGGAGGCCGCCGCGTGCATCCGCGCCGAGATCAGCCGGGAGATGACCGGCGCGCCCGTCGAGACCATCACCGATATGCTGAAGGACCATGAGGAAGTGGGATGACGGCGAGGAATGGCGAACGGACGGATCAGGCCGGGCCGGCCGCTCCCTCGAACGGCGGGATGCCGAACAGCCGCGGATCAAGCACCAGATCGGCCACGGTGTAGCGATCGAGCGTGCCGATGAAGGCGGCCAGCGCCTCGTCCAGCACGCCGCGCAGGCGGCAGGCCGGCGTGATGAGACATTGATTGCCGGTGGCGAAACATTCGGCGAGCGCGAAATCCGGCTCGGTCACGCCGAGCACCTCGCCGAGCCGGATTTCCGCTGCCGGGCGGGCAAGGGTCAACCCGCCCGAGCGCCCGCGCACGGCTTTGAGATAGCCGGCCCGAGTGAGCTGGCTGGCGACCTTCATCAAATGGCCGCGCGAAATATCAAAAACCCGCGAGGTTTCCTCGATCGTCACCAGCCGCTGATCCTGACTGGCGGCGTAGATGAGCAGCCGGAGCGCATAATCGGAGAAATTGGTCAGTCGCATCGCTCGCTCCAACAATGACGGCGGGCGGAATGCGCCTCGCCCGCCCGGCGGCGCAGACCCCTATCACCGCCGGCCGCGAACCGGAAACCTTCCGTGCGATTGCGCGCGCCGCGTGACGGCGGCGGGGCGAGGGAGTGCCTTGCTGCGCCGGCTCAGAGCGGCTGGTCGTCATCCATCAGGATGCGTTCGGCCGCGCCGGCGACATCCTCATATTGCCCGCTGCGCAGCGCCCAGAAGAACAGCCCCAGGCCGAGCACGCCCAGGGCAATCGAGATGGGGATGAGATACCACAGCGCGTTCATGGCCTCAACGGACGGCGCGATAGGCGTGCCATGTCGCATGGCCAAGCCAGGGGAAGATGATGACGAGGCCGAGCAGGCCGGTCAGCACGCAGAGCAGGAACAGGGCGAGGACGAGCGCGGCCCAGACGAGCAGGGGCCGCAGATTGTTGAGCACCAGAGCCCAGCTGGTGCCCATGGCGGTGAGCGCATCGACCCGCCGGTCCAGCATCATCGGGATGGAGAAAGCGCCGATAGCGAAGGAAAAGGCCGCGAACAGCCCGCCGACCGCGCTGCCGACGACGAGCATGGCAAGGCCGATCGGCGTGGTGAACAGCATCGGCGCGATATGATCGAGGCCGGGGAATGGCTGCACGCCGAAGAAAATGGCGTAGATGATGACGGCGGCCCGCATCCAGAGCAGCATGAGCCCGCAGAGCAGCGCGCCGGTGAACAGCAATTGCCCGCCGGCGCGCGGATGGGGCAGCAGCATATGGCGGAGCGAAACCGGCGCGCCGGTTTCGAGCGCGCGGCTCTTGTCATAAAGGCCGATCGCCAGCGCGGGGGCGAACACCAGAAAGCCGGCAATGGCGGGAAACAGGGCATAATCCCAGCCGAACCAGACCAGCCCGGCGATGATGCCGGCCGAGAGCAGGAAGACGAACAGCCCGTAGAGCAGGCTGGGACCGGGCTGCGTCACCAGATCGCGCCAGCCCGCGCCCAGCCAGTCCAGCGCGGCGCCGGGCGGCAACTGGCGGGCATAGGGGCGCTCGATCGGCAGCGGGGGGACGACTGGCGGAATGATGGTCATTCATCGGCTCCGGTGAGGCTCAGCATGACGGTTTGGCCGCGCTGAAGGGCCGGACCGACGCGGCGGCGCTCTCGCCCGCACGGACATGCGGCACGCATTGCGGCTGGGAACTGGTCGCGACATAGACCAGATGCGCATTGGCGAGCAGCACGCCGAGCAGCGCCACCCCGGCCAGCGCGAGGAAGAAGCGGCGGGAACGCGGCACCCTCATGAGCGGCCGCCCTTATCGAGCAGATAGATGGTGAGGATCTTGCGGTCGACCGGGCTCAGCCGATGCTCCCAGGCCGGCATCTCGCCCTGACGGCCGGCGTGGATGCTCTGGTAGATCGTATCGATATCGCCGCCATAGAGCCAGTGACCATCCGTAAGATCGGGCGCGCCAAGCTGCTGGCTGCCGTGTCCCTCCGGCCCGTGGCAGACGGTGCAGTTCTCCGCGAAGATCGCCTGCCCCTGCCGGATGGCGGCGGCCTTGCCTTTGGCCCATGCAGGATCGGACAGGCTCTTCACATAGTTGGCCACCGCCAGCACCGCGTCATTATCCAGAATACCGTCCCGCCCGAAGGCGAGCATCTGGCTGACGCGGGTTTGCGGGCTGGCCGGGCTGTTCACGCCGACGGCGATGGTGTGGGCGATATCCTCCGGCGTGCCGCCCCAGAGCCAGTCGCGATCGGTGAGATCGGGGAAGCCCGCGCCCCCGGTCGCCGCGCTGCCGTGGCACACCGCGCAATTATCGCCGAACAGCCGGTGACCATCGCTCCGGACGAAGGCCAGCAGGGCCGGATCGGCGCGGATGGCGGGAATATCCTGCGCGGCGATCTGCCGCGTCCAGTGCGCGCGGTCCGCCGCTGCCCGCTCGACCTTGCCGGTGACGATGTGGCGCTCGTCCACGCCGAGCAGGCCTTTGGTATAGGTCGCGCCGAGCGGCCAGGCGGGCATCAATATCCAGTAGGCAAGCGCGAACAGCCCTGTGGCGAGCAGGAAGAACCAGACCGTGCGGGGCACGGGCGTGTTGAGTTCCTTGATGCCGTTCCACTCATGGCCGGTCGTCATATGGCCGGTCAGGGGATCGCGTTCGTTCACTGCCACGGCTCGTCCTCATCCTCGATGATGTCGCGCGCCGCCTTGTCGAACCGCTTCCGGTTGCCCGGCCAGAGGGCATAGACGAGCGCGATGATCGCCATGCCGATCAGGAAGAACAGCCCGTAGGATTTGGCAAATGCGACGATGCTTTGATGATCGAAGCTCATGATGCGCCTACCTTGCCGCCGTTTGCACAGGCGCCGGGGCCTGCGCGGCATCGCTGAGCTTGCCGAGGATCTGGAGATAGGCGACCAGCGCGTCCATCTCCGTCACGGCGGTCTGATCGCCATCGAATGCGCGGATCTGGGTCGCCTCGCCATAGCGCTCGACCAGCCCTGACGTATCGTCATCCGGCGAGGCCTGCGCGATGGCGTCGGCCGACGCATTCTGGATCATCGCATCCGTATAAGGCACGCCGACGCGGCGCAGGGCGCGCAGATCATCGGCCAGATGGGCGGTGTGCAGCGGCGCGGCGCGCAGGAAGCTGTAGCGCGGCATGATCGATTCCGGCACGACATCGCGCGGGTTGGTGAGGTGCGCGGCATGCCACTGGTCGCTATATTTGCCGCCGACGCGGGCAAGATCCGGCCCGGTGCGCTTGGAGCCCCAGAGCATCGGGTGATCATATTTCGACTCCACCGCCAGCGAATAGGGGCCGTAGCGCTCCACCTCATCCCGCAAGGTGCGGATCATCTGGCTGTGGCAGGCATAGCAGCCCTCGCGCATGTAGATGTTGCGGCCGGCCTGTTCGAGCGGGGTATAGACCCGCATATGCGGATCGCTCTCCACCGTCTCGTCGATGGTGAAGAGCGGCGCGATCTCGATCAGCCCGCCGATGCTCGCCACGATCATGATCGCCACGGCCAGCACCACCGATTTGCGCTCGATCCTGTAATGGGTTCCGAACATGATGCTATTCCGCGGGCTGGGGGCTGGGGAGAGGCAGCGGCGCATCGCCGGCAGGCGCGGCGGTGGCGGCCGGATGGCGGATCGTCATCCAGATATTATAGCAGGCGACGAGGGCGCCGATCAGGAAGAACAGCCCGCCGATCGCACGCGCGATATAATAGGGATGCATGGCGACCATCGTATCCAGGAAGGCGTAGCGCAGCGTGCCGCCCTCATTATAGGTGCGCCACATCAGGCCCTGGATGATGCCCGAATTCCACATCGCGAAGACGTAGATGAGCAGCCCGGCCATCGCGAGCCAGAAGTGAACCTCGACCAGCGCCGGCGAATACATGCGCTCACGCTTCCACAGCCACGGCACCAGCGCATAGAAAGCGCCGAAGGTGATGAGCGCATCCCAGCCGAGCACGCCGGCATGGACATGGGCGACCGTCCAGTCCGTATAATGGGAGAGCGCGTTGACGGGGCGGATCGCCATGAACGAGCCCTCGAAGGTGGAGAGGCCGTAGAAGACCGCCGCCATCATCATGAAGCGCAGCGTCGCATCGTCCCGCACCCGGTGCCAGGCGCCGTTGAGCGTCATCAGCGCGTTGCCCGCCGCGATCCACGAGGGAATGAGCAGCATCAGCGAGAAGGTGACGCCCAGCGTCTGCACCCATTGCGGCAGCGCGGTGTAATGGAGATGGTGCGAGCCGACCCACATGTAGAAGAAGGTGATGCCCCAGAAGCCGATGATCGACATGCGGTAGGAATAGATGGGCCGCTCGGCGCGCTTGGGCAGATAATAATAGAGCATGCCGAGAAAGCCGGCGGTGAGGAAGAAGGCGACGGCATTGTGGCCATACCACCATTGCGTCATCGCATCCTGCACGCCGGAGAAAAGCGAATAGCTCTTCACGCTCGCCAGCGATGTGGGCACCGCCAGATTATTGACGATATGGAGGATGGCGACGACGAGGATGAACGCCAGATAATACCAGTTGGCGACATAGATATGCGGCTCCTTGCGGCGCGCCAGCGTGCGCAGGTAGAGCAGCAGATAGGTGACCCAGACGATGACCAGCCAGATATCCGCATACCATTCCGGCTCGGCATATTCCTTGGACTGGGTGATGCCGAGGAAATAGCCCGAGACGGCCAGCACGCAGAACAGATTATAGCCGATCAGCACGAACCATGGACTGAACTGATCCGGCAGCCGCGCGCGCGAGGTGCGCTGCACGACATGGAATGACGTGGCGATCAGCGCGCTGCCGCCAAAGCCGAAGATGACGCCGGTGGTGTGGACGGGGCGCAGCCGCCCGAAACTGGCCCAGGCGGCATCGAACGTCATATCCGGGAAGGCGAGCAGCCAGGCGACCCAATCGCCCACGCCCATGCCGAATACCGCCCAGACCATCGCGATGATGATGCCGGCCTTGATCGGATCGTCATAATAAGAGGCGAGGCGCTCGACCGGCGGCTCCGGCGCGAAATAGCCCTTCAGCACCACCGCCATCACGCCGAGCGCGAAGAGCAGGACGACGAAGCCATGGGCCTGCATGGGATCGCCCCGCCCGGCGCCCGCCGCCGCCATCATCATGCCGAGGATCGCCAGCAGGATGAGCACCCCCATGGCCCTCTGGCGTTCGCTAACAGTCAGCCCCGCAACCACGTTCCATTCCCCATCCGCCCTGTTCGGGCGCGCCTTGGCATAAACAACATAGTTCAGATATATGTTTTGGCCGACAACAGGTTGTTCTGGCGCAAAGCCGGGCGGTGAAACGGGAGGAAGCGGCGGCGGGGCCGCGCGCATGGCCGCGTTAACTATTCATTGACCTTTGCGGGCTTAATCCATTGTCATGGCTTATGATCCCGGCACATTGGAAGCGGCGCTGGCCGCGGCGGTCGGTTCCGATCAGGCATTGATCGCCGATCTGCGCGGCGCGTTTCTGGACAGCGCCGAACGGCAGCTCGATCTGCTCGGCCGCGCCCGCTGCGATGCAAACTGGACGATGGCCGCGCTGCGCCTGAAAGGGCTGTGCGCCTCCTTCGGCGTCAATCATGTCATGATGCTGGCGGATGAGGCAGCGACCGGCGCGCCGGGCGACCCGGTGATCCTGCGTGCGCTGGCCGATGCCATCGTGGCGATTGCCGAGGAAGGCCGGGGCGGGGAGGATCGGGGCGGAGAGGATCGGGCCGGGGAGAGCCGGGACGGGCGACGTCACCGATAATCTTGCAATCGGCGCACCCTGAGGCCAGACTGGCACCTCACATCCACAAACGATCGTTAGCAATCACTGATGGCGTTCATTGCTCTGCTCAGCGCGCGAGACGGACCGGGCGCCAAGGCCGGGGGCGCGCCGATTGAGTTTGGCGGGCAACCACTGGTCGAATTTCAGGCGCGCATGGCGATTGCGGCCGGGGTGGAGCATATCCTCATCCAGACCGACCCGGCCGCGCCGGACCTGTCGCATCTGGTCGAGCGGCTGACGGCGGAGCGGCAGGTGAGCGTGGCGGTGGCCCGCGATATGCCCGCCCTCTCACGCCATCTGGCGCCGGCGGACGTGATTCTCCTGATGGCCGAGACTATGCTGATCCCGGCCGAAGTGGTGGCATCGCTCGCCCGGGAGACGGCGCCGGCGCTGATCGCGCTGCCTCCGGTGCCTGCGACGAGCCACTTCGAGCGGATCGACGCCGGGGCCATGTGGGCCGGCGCGCTGCTGCTGACGGGCGAGACGGTGCTGGGCACGCTCGACATGCTGGGCGAATGGGATCTTGGCCTCACCTTGCTGCGCCGGGCCGTGCAACTGGACGCGCGGCGAATCATGCTGTCCCCCGCATTGGTGACGGCCGGCCGGCTGGGCCCGCTGCGCGATCAGCAAGGGGCCGATGCGGCGCTGGAGGTGCTGGCGGAGCAGGACCAGACGCCGGCCGGCGGCGAGGAAGGCGGCGGCCTGCGCCGGCTGCTGGCGCCGCTGGCCCGCCCGCTGGTGCGCGAACTGGTGCGCCGGCAGATCGAGCCGGCGATGCTGACGCTGACCGCGCTGCTGGCGGGCGGGGCCGGGCTGGCGCTGGGCTTTGGCGGTTTTGCCGTGCCGGCGGTGCTGCTCGCGCTGGCCGGGCTGGGGCTGTGCGATCTGGCGGGACAATGCGCGCAGATCACCCTGCGCCCGGCCGCATCGCCGCTGCGCCGCTACGGCGTGGACGGGCTGGCCATGGCGAGTCTGGCGCTGATTGGCTGGCAATTGGCTGGCGGAGAAATTCTTGCACTTTCAGGTGCATGGCTGCCATTATTGCTGACCATTCTGATAAATTTCCCACCGGAACAGGTGCCGGCCCGCAGCGGCCTGTGGTCACGCCGGATGCGCATCAACATCCCCATTGCGCTGCTGGTGGTGCTGGCCGGACTGATGCTCGGGCGAGGCGATATCGCCTTTGCCCTGCTCGGCCTGCTGGCCCTTGCGGCGATCGCGCTGCGCCTCGCACCCGAACGACCCAGAGTTTAGAGGCTGTTAAGGCCATTTGGTTATGGGCGGCTTATGACAGTCGTTAACGATCCGGGCCGCGACTCCTGTCAGGCAGGCGGGGGGCCGAGCGCTTATCTGGCGCGCCGGCTGATGGCCGATGTTCGCCATAGCGCGGATCTGACCGCGCTGGCAGACGGCGCGCCCCGGCGCTGGAGCGACGGATTGCGCGCCGAGGCGCGGTTCCACCTTGCGGCGATGACCAACCATATCGAGCAGGCGATCGTCCCGGCTGTGACCGATCCGCCGATCGCCGCGCTGCTCGCCCGATTGGGGCCGGGCTATTGCCGCCGCGCGATCGAGCGGCAACTGGGGGTGCTGTCCCCGGATTTCATCGGCCATTTGCGCCGCCGGGCGGCCATGGCGATGCTGCTGCGGCAAGCGGAGGATGGCCGCTTCCACCGGCCCGCGCCCGCGCTGGAGCCGCCGGCGCCCGACGCGCCGCATGGCGAGGCGCTGGCGCGCCTGACGCTCGCCGAACAGGATTGGCGCGCGCCGATGCTGCTCGATGCGCCCATGCCCGCGGACCTGCCCGCCGAGCCGTTCCACGAACTGGCGTGGAGCGTGGCGGCGCTGCTGGTGCAGGGCTGCGAGCGGCTGATGGACGGGGACGACGCCGGTGCGGTGAAGATGATCGCGCCGGCCACGCAGCGGGTGATCGCCCGGCATGACGAGGCGGCGGGCGCCATTGGCCTGGCGCGCCGTTTCGCCCGCGCCCTGCCGCCCGAAGCGCGCTTTTCGCTGGCGGCGGCGGCGCTGGCCGATGCCCGGCTGCTGCCCTTCGCCGCGCTGGCGGAATGCGAGACGAGCCTGCCGATCGATGCGGTGATTGACGCCCTGCTCGACCATGACGACGCGCCCCGCCATGCGCTGTTCCGCCTGATGCGGGTTGACGACGCCACGGTGTTCAGCGCGGCCGAACGGTTGGCGCCGCTCACCGGTGGGGGCAGGCAGGATGACGAGGCGCTGGCGCTATTTGTGGAGGCCTATCGCCGCGTGGAGCCGGCGCAGGCCGGCCGCTGGCTGGAGGATATGCTGCGGCCCCCCGCGCTCGCCGACAAGCTCGCGCTGATGGGGGCCGCGCCGTGACGATGGCGCCGGTTCAGGCGCGGCTCGATGCCGAAGGGCGGATCGTCTCCGCCGACGCGGCGCTGCTCGCGCTCCAGCATGAAGCGGGCGGCGCGGCCGACGGCATGCTGGCGGTGCCGGCGCTGGCGGCGCTGGTGCGACTGGTGCGGCGGCTGCAAATCCCGATATCCCGCGCGATCGAGGTGGCGGACGGCACGGCGGACATCAGCATGTGGGTGCAGATCCGCCCGGCGGAAGATAGCGGCATCGCGCTCTCCATCATCGACTGGCAGCGCCGCTCCCGCCGCATGCCGGGCGGCGAGGGGGCCGGCGCGCTGGAGCGTGACGGCGGCTGGCCATGGCAGCTCGACACCCAATTGCGCTTCCGCGCGGTCGATGTGGATGCCGACCGGCTGGGGCACGACGCGCCGCAGCCGGGGGAGGCGCTGACCGGCTATTTCCAGCTCGACACCGGATCGAAGGAAACGGATTTCGCCATGCCGCTGATGGCGGCGCTGGCGCTGCGGGTGCCCTTCAACGGCCAGACCGGCCGGCTGCGGGCGAAGCAGGGCGTCGTCTATCAGCTTTCCGGCGAGCCGCTGTTCGATGCGGGCGGCGGGTGGACCGGCTATCGCGGCCATGCCCTGCGGATCGAGGATGAGGCCGGCGGGGCGGCGGCGGGCGATGCGCGCGATGCGAGCCTGTTCAGCCCCGAACTGGCGCAGCGGCTCGATCAGGCGCTGCGCCCGCCGATCGACCGGATCATCGCCCATGCCAGCACGATCAGCGGGCAACTGGAAGGCCCGCTGCGGCAGGATTATGCCGATTATGCGGCCGATATCGCCGCGGCCGGGCGGCATCTGATGGCGCTGGTCGACGATCTTGGCGATTTGCAGGCCATCGAGCGCGCCGATTTCTCGACCTTGCGCGAGACGATCGACCTGGCCGATCTGGCGCGGCGGGCGGCCGGGCTGCTGACCGTGCGGGCGAGCGCGCGGCAGATCCGCATCCAGACGCCGGCGCTGGGCGAACGGGTGATGGCGCTGGCGGACGAGCGCCGCGTGCTCCAGATCCTCGTCAACCTGATCGGCAATGCCGTGCGCTATGCACCGCCGGAGAGCCGGGTGTGGGTGCTGGTCGATGAGGAAGGCGGCCGTGCCCGCGCGATTGTGGCCGATCAGGGCGCGGGCATCGACCCGGCCGATCATGCGCGGATATTCGAGCGATTCGAGCGGCTTGGCCGGTCCGGCGATGGCGGGAGCGGGCTTGGCCTCTATATTTCACGGCGCCTCGCCTGCGCCATGGGCGGCGACGTGACGCTTGAAAGCGCGCCTGGGCAGGGCGCGCGCTTCACCCTCGACCTGCCGGTCTCCACCAGCCGTTGAAGGGTTGAGCCTGCCGGGCCGCAAGGCGGGCGGCAGTGCTGCCTCGGCGCGCGAGGCGGGGCGCCCGAGCGGGGCGGGTTTCCGGGAGCGATCGACATTCAAAAGAGGGCGTGACGCAAATGCGATCTGGCGCGATCCGCCGCGACGACCCTATGCGCCGCAGATCACCATCGCCCGCCAGAGGCAGTTGGCGGCCGTGATGGAAGGGGAGGAGATGGAGAGGTTCAGCACAAACGGCCAGCCGGCGACCGGACGAACGGCGGCATGTGAAGAACCGCCGTTGCGGGCCGTCTGTGCCGAAATTGCTTCGCCCTGGAGTCGCTCGACGCTCAGAAGATGACCTGCCGGAAATGGTGGCTTTTCGACCCGGCGCGCAGCCATGCTGACGGCATATGAACACCGGACGCGCGGGAAGGCGCCACTGGCAAGCCGTCAGGGGTGAATGTCGATCCGCCCTAGGCCGCGCGGGCGCTTGCCGCGCCATAATAGAGCGCGCCGCTGGCTGCCATCTCGCGCAGTTGCGCGGGGGGGGCGAAGCGGTCGCCATGCCGGGCGGCAAGGCGATCCAGCGTCGCCACCACATGCGCCGGGCCGAGCGTGTCGATCGCGCTGAACGGGCCGCCCGTATAAGGCGCAAAGCCCCAGCCGAAAATCGCGCCCAGATCGCCATCCTGCGGGGTGACCAGCACGCCCTCGGCAAAGCAGCGCGCACATTCGACCAGCTGGCGATAGAGGAGCCGCTCACGCACATCGTCCGGCGACGGCTGGGCGAGGGCGAGCGGCCAGTGCTGCGCCAGACCGGGCCAGAGCGCCTTGCGGCCGCCATCGGCCGGATAATCATAATAGCCCTTGCCATTTTTGCGCCCGAGCCGGCCGAGGCCGACCATCTGCGCGGCGACATCGTCCGCAAGGCTGCCGACATAGGCCGCGCCCAGCGCCTGCTGTGTGGCCAGCGTCACCTTATGGCCCAGCTCGATCGATACCTCGTCCGAGACGGCGAGCGGCCCCACCGGCATGCCAAGCTGGCGGCCCATATTCTCGATAAGCGCCGGATTGACGCCCTCGGCCAGCATCTGCGTGCCTTCCTGCACATAGGTGCCAAAGCAGCGCGAGGTGTAGAAGCCGCGCGAATCATTGACGACGATGGGCGTCTTGCGGATCTGCGCCACGAAATCGAGCGCTTTGGCGACGGCCGCATCGCCGGTCTGCTTGCCGAGGATGATCTCCACCAGCGCCATCTTCTCGACCGGCGAGAAGAAATGGATGCCGACGAAATTCTCCTGCTTGCTCCATGCTTTGGCGAGCGATGTTATCGGCATGGTTGAGGTATTGGAGCCGAAAATCACATCCGGCCCCAGCACCGTTTCGACGCGCTGCGTAATCTCTGCCTTGACCGCCGGGTCCTCGAACACCGCCTCGATCACGAAATCGCAGCCCCGCAGCGCCTCGACATTGGTGACCGGGGTGATGCGGGCCAGCGCCTGCGCCATTTTCTCCGGCGTCATGCCCTTGCCGAGCCGCTTTTTCATCTGTTCCTCGGCATGGGCCTTGCCCCGGTCCGCCGCGGCCTGATCGCGGTCCAGCAGCATCACCTCTATGCCCGCCTGCGCCGCGACATTGGCGATGCCAGCCCCCATCATGCCGGCGCCGAGCATGGCGAGCTTGCGCGTCGGCATTTTCTCCACGCCGGCCGGGCGGCGCGCACCGCGCTCGGCCGCCTGTTTGGAGACGAACAGGGTGCGCACCATATTGCCCGCCTGCGGATCGGCCGCGACCTTGGCGAAATATTTGCTCTCCACCCGGATCGCGCGATCCATGGGGAGCTGGATGCCCTCATAAACGGCGGACAGCAGCGCATGGGGCGCATGGATGTTCCGCTGCGTGGTCCTGGTGGTCATCACCGTGGCGGCCATCATCGTCTGGATGAAGCCGGGGTTGAACTGGCCCGAACCGCCGGGCACCTTGAAGCCCTTCACATCCCATGGCTGGATATGCGCGCCGGGATTGGCCTTCACCCATGCGCGGGCGGCCTCGACCGTGCGGCCCGGCTCGGCCAGCTCATCGACGAGCTTGAGCGCCTGCGCCTCGGCCGGGCGGAAGCTCTTGCCCTGCAACATGTAAAGCAGCGCGGTCTGCACGCCGATGAGGCGGGGCAGGCGCTGCGAGCCGCCACCGCCGGGGAAGAGGCCGACGAGAATTTCCGGCAGGCCGATCGCCACTTTGGGATCGCTGCTCAGCACGCGGTGATGGCAGGCCAGCGCCAGCTCCAGCCCGCCGCCCATCGCCGTGCCTTCAATGGCGACGGCGACCGGCTTGCCGCAGGTTTCCAGCTTGCGCAGCAGATCGTCGAGGGTGAACAGCCGATCGAACAGCGCGGCCATGTCCGGCTTGTCGGCCGTGGCCTCTTTCAGCATGTTTCCCAGATATTTAAGGTCCATCCCTGCCATGAAGCCGCTGCGCTTGCCCGAGCAGATCACGGCGCCCGCAATCGCCGCCTCACCGGCGATGCGGGCGATCGCCTCGCCCAGATCGGCGAGGAAAGCGGGGGTGATGACGTTCATCGACTGATCGGGCACATCGATGGTGAGCAGCGCGATGCCGTCGCTGTCGATTTCGGTCGTGATGGTCGTCGCCATGCGGTCCTCCGGGTTTGCCTGCGCCGCCGGTCCGGCCGGCGATAATGGTCTTGCACGGTCCGGGCAGTCGCCCGATCCGCCTCCTGTGAGTTCAGACGCGCTCGATGATGATGCCGGTGCCCATCCCCGCGCCCACGCACAGATTGACGAGCGCCGTGCCCTTGCCGGATCGCTCCAGCTCATCGAGCGCGGTGCCCAGCACCACCGCCCCGGTCGCGCCGAGCGGGTGCCCCATGGCGATCGCCCCGCCATTCACATTGATGGCGTCATGATCGATGCCCATCGCCTGCATATAGCGCAGGACGACGCTGGCGAACGCCTCGTTCAGCTCCCACAGATCGATATCCGAGACCGACATGCCGGCTTTTTTCAACAGCTTGCCGGCGATACTTTCCGGCCCGGTGAGCATGATCATCGGCTCCGAGCCGACCGAGGCCATGGCCTTCATCCGCGCGCGGGGGGTGAGGCCATATTTCTCGCCCATCGCCTTGTTGCCGATCAGCACCGCCGCCGCGCCATCGACAATGCCGGAGCTGTTGCCGGCATGGTGGACATGGTCGACCCGCTCCAGCTCGGGATAGCGCAGCAGCGCGATGGCGTCGAAACCCGGCATCTCCTCGCCCATGGCGGCAAAACTGGGGCGCAGCGCGGCGAGGCTCTGCATGGTCGTCTCCGGGCGCATATGCTCGTCCCGATCGAGCACGACCTGGCCGATGACATCGCGCACGGGCACGATGGAGCGGGCGAACCGGCCCTGCGCCCATGCGGCGGCGGCGCGCTTCTGGCTCTCCACCGCATAGGCATCGACATCATCGCGCGAGAAGCCGAATTTGGTGGCGATCACGTCCGCGCCGATGCCCTGCGGCGCAAAATAGGAGGCATAGGCAACAGCGGGATCGGAGGCCCAGGCGCCGCCATCCGCGCCCATCGGCACGCGGCTCATCGACTCGACGCCGCCGCCGATCGCCAGCTCCGCCTCGCCGCTGATGACCTTGGCGATCGCCATATTGGCGGCCTCCAGCCCGGAGGCGCAGAAACGGTTGATCTGCACGCCCGGCACCGTATCGGCATAGCCGGCGGTGAGCACGGCCATGCGCGCAATATCCGTGCCCTGCTCGCCGACCGGGGCGACGCAGCCGAGAATCACATCATCGATATCGGCCGTGTCGAGATGGCTGCGCGCGCGCACCGCCTCCAACATCTGCACGGCAAGTTGCACCGGGGTGATCTCATGCAGGGCGCCGTCCGGCTTGCCACGCCCTCGCGGGGTGCGGACGGCATCATAGATGAAGGCTTCCATCGCGGCTCTCCTGCGGTCTGGTTACGGCGCGGGCGCCGGCTGGTATCGGGGCAATATGGGCCATGGGCGGGTGGCTCGGCAAGAGCATGCGGTGATGAGAGGCCGATGTGCCCGGCCCGGACGGTGGATGGCGCGTGTGCCGGGGGCGGAAGGCGTCCTTACCCTAACGTAAAGGGAAGCCATGCTGCCGCTCCTGCGGGCCGGGCGGCGCGCGCGGCGGAGTTGTGCGGGGCGGGCGCAGGGGCGGGGATGCGCTCGCCAGCGCCCGAATCGGTGGAGAGTTGAATCGAAATCGCCTGCCGCCTATGTGCCCGGAGGCAACTGGCATGCTTGTTCGCGTGTCTCCTGTTCCAGCGAAGGGTATGTGCATGGCCACCGGGCAGATCGATCCGATCGAAAACTCCACCGAAAATTCCAATGACGATGTTCCCGAGGCGGTGAAGGACGCGATCCGCACGCTCATCAGCTGGGCGGGGGACGACCCCAGCCGCGAGGGCCTGCTGGAAACGCCCAAGCGCGTCGCCAAGGCCTGGCGGGAATATTGCGCGGGCTATGGGGAAGACCCGTCCTATCACCTCTCGCGCATCTTCCATGAAACGGGCGGCTATGACGAGATTGTGCTGCTGAAGGATATCCCCTTCCAGTCGCATTGCGAGCATCATATGGCGCCGATCATCGGCAAGGCGCATATCGCCTATCTGCCGCGCGACCATGTCGTCGGCATCTCCAAGCTGGCGCGCGTGCTGGAGGCGTTTGCCCGCCGGTTGCAGGTGCAGGAGCGGCTGACCGCGCAGGTGGCGGACTGCATCTGGGAACATCTGAGCCCGCTCGGCGTCGCCGTGGTGATCGAGGCGACGCATGGCTGCATGACGGGGCGCGGCGTGCGCACCCATGGCACGGTGATGCGCACCAGCCGGATGATGGGCGCGTTCAAGCGTGACGAGAAAAGCCGCGAGGAAGTGTTGCGCCTGATGGGCGTGAAGTGAGGGATGACGGCGCGCCGCTCGCGCTGGTAACGGGCGGCCACCGCCGCCTTGGCGCGCAGATTGCGATGCATCTGGCCAGCGCCGGCTACGAACTTGCGATCCATGGCCGCAACGATGTGGTGCCGCACCCCTTTCTGGCCGCGCGACTGGCGGAGACCGGCGTGGCCTGGGAAGGGTTCCTCGCCGATTTCCTCGTGCCGGGGGAAGCCGAGGCGCTGGTGCCGGCCGTGATCGCGCATTTCGGCCGCGCGCCGGACCTGCTCGTCAACAGCGCCTCCATGTTCGGCCCGGACCGGATCGAGACGGTGACGCAGGCAGACCTTGCCGACCATTTCGCCGTCAATGCCGCAGCGCCCGTGCTGTTGACGCAGGCCTTTGTGCGGGCCGCGCGGCCGGCCGGGGCCAACGCCTCGATCGTCAACCTGCTCGACCAGCGCCTCGCCCAGCCCCATGGCGACCAGCTTGCCTATTCGCTGGGCAAATATGCGCTCGATGGCTTCACCAGCATCGCCGCGCGGGAACTGGCGCCCGGCATTCGCGTGAATGCGATTGCGCCCGGCCTGACGCTGGCGACCGACGATTATTCGCCGGCGCAGCTGGAGGCCCTCACCGGGCAGATGCCGCTCGGCCATTTCCCGGCGAGCGAGGAAGTGGCGGAGGCGGTGCTCTATCTGGCGCGGGCCGGATCGATCACCGGGCAGACGCTCTATGTCGATGCCGGCGCACATATGCGCAGCTTCTCGCGCGATTTCATGCATTTATAGATTGATTCCGGGATAACCGGACAAGAAAAACCCCGCGAGACGCTGGTCCCGCGGGGTTTTTTCTATCGATTGTAACGAGCGATTGCCGATGAGGCTCAGGCCTCCTCGCCCTCCGCTTCGTCGGCAGGCTCGTCGTCGGCCGGTTCAGCTGCGATCTCGCCGGGCTCGGCGTTGGGATCATAATCCTCGGTGAAGCCGGTCTCGTCCTTCTCGAACATCGACGCCATGACGTCGATACCGTCCTTCTGAAGCTCGGCTTCTTCCGGCGAGCGGGCGACGTTGACCTGAATGGTCACGGCGACTTCCGGGTGGAGCGTCACGCGCACGTCGAACAGGCCGAGCGTCTTGATCGGGCGTTCCAGCACGATCATCGACTTGCCGACATTGGTGTGCTCGCTGGCGTGCAGCGCCTCGACAATGTCCCGCACCGACACCGAGCCATAAAGCTGGCCGCTGTTGGACGACTGACGGATCAGGACGACCTGCGTGCCATTGACCTTCTCGGCGGCCTTCTCGGCATCACCGCGACGGGCGGCGTTCTCGGCCTCGATCTTCGCGCGATTGGCCTCGAACACCTTCTTGTTGGCGTTGTTGGAGCGCAGCGCCTTCTTGTTGGGCAGCAGATAGTTGCGGGCATAACCGTCCTTGACGGTCACGACATCGCCAATGCCGCCCAGCTTCTCGATACGTTCGAGCAGAATGATTTCCATGAGGTCCGCTCCTTACTTCACGAGGTAGGGCAGCAGGCCCAGATGGCGGGCGCGCTTGATGGCTTTGGACAG
>Ga0182736_1001505_pt1 | contig 22315 bp, 22 predicted proteins | sample eDN5th30CKraftBY_FD_128882 | JGI IMG/M metagenome (GOLD analysis project Ga0182736, IMG submission 128882) | Enriched backyard soil microbial communities from Emeryville, California, USA - eDNA 5th pass 30_C Kraft BY (version 2) (version 2) | ecosystem: Environmental > Terrestrial > Soil >... | reverse complement strand
GGGTCCTGTGGGTGTTCGATTTGGTGTGTGAGAACCCCTATCGTCACACCCCAGGACCCGCCTACATCCCCAACCTCACCCGGTCAGCCGCGCCCGCCCACGCACTCCCGATCGGGAAGAGCCAGATTGGCGAGCATTGAAAAGCGTCAGTGATACCTACGAGTCCGCGGCCCAGAATATCGTCGACATCTTGTCATCCGCGAGCACCACCAGCACCACGATCATCGACAATTCGCGGGATCTCGATGCGCTGATGCTCACGGTCGCTGGGTTCGCCAACAGTGGAATAAGCCTGATCGGCCCGAACAGGGAGAATCTTGTCCGGTCGGTCAACGATCTCGAGCCGACCACGGCATTGCTGATGAAGTACAACCCGCAACTCACGTGCACGCTGGTCGGGGCGAAGACGGCCCTGGACGATTATGGACTGGCCGACTACATGGGCGGTGCCAATGGTTCGTCGCTCATCGTGGACGTCGCGTTGCTCCTGGGCGACGACATCTACAAATATCCGGATAACCTGCCGATTCACGCCGCCAAGGGCGGGCCGGGCGGAAAACCGGGTTGCGGATCCCTGCCTGATGTGGCGGAGAACTTCCCGGTGCGTCATTTGATCACGAATACCGGCTGGGGCACCGGTCTTGATGTTCGGCCGAACCCGGGAATCGGGCAATCCTGTTATGCCGACTGGTTCCGCGTCACCCGTGGCGTGCCCTTGCCGCCGGCCATTCGGCAGTGTCTGCCCGGTCCCGCGGTCGGACCCCAGCCTGACCTCGGATTCGGAACACCGCCGTATGGAGCACCGCAGTACGGACCGGGAGGCGTGCCGCTGTTTCCGGGCGTGCCTCCCGCCCCGCCGCCCCCGCCGCCCCCACCGGAGCCCTGATCCGCCATGCCGCCGTGCCGCCGTGATGGAACAACGACACAGTCAGGAAGGGGTCGATCGCGATGAAAGTCAATCTGAGACACACCGTGTGGCGGCTCGCCGTCTTTCTGATCGTCACCATGCTGGGCTTGTTCGCCCTGCTGACGATATTCGGGCAGTTTCGGTTCGACACGGCGCGTAACTACAGGGCTGAGTTCCTCGACGTGACCGGATTGGCGAACGGAAACTTTGTGCGGATCGCCGGCGTAGAGGTCGGAAAGGTCAGGAATATCTCGCTGAAAAGCGATGGGAACGTGGAAGTCGAGTTCAGTGCTGATGATTCGGTCGTGCTGACGGAGGGCAGTAGGGCAGTGATCCGCTGGGGAGACGTGATCGGTGGCCGCTACCTTGCGCTCGAGGAGGGCGCCGGGGGCATGAAGATATTGGGTGCGGGCGCAACCATTCCAGTGGACAGGACCGAGCCCGCGTTGGACTTGGACGTCCTGATCGGCGGTTTCCGGCCGCTGTTTCGAGCCTTGGATCCCGAGCAGGTCAACGCATTGGCGGGTCAACTGATCGCGGCGTTCCAAGGACAAGGGGTCACGATTGGCTCGTTTCTGAACCAGACGGCCGCCTTGACCGCCACACTGGCCGACCGTGATGCGCTGATAGGTCAGGTGATTGCCAACTTGAGCACCGTCCTGGGGTCCCTGGGGGATCGAAGCGACCAGTTCGCGACCGCGGTTGATTCGCTGTCGGAGCTGATGAGTGGGCTGGCGGCCCGGAAGCAAGACATCAGCGACGGTGTCGCGCATATCAACGCCGGTTCGGCCTCGATTGCCGACTTGTTGCAGCAGTCGCGTGCGCCCATGAAGAAGGCTGTCCAGGAAGCGGATCGCACTGCCGCCACCGTGTTGGCCGATCAGCAGTATGTCGACCACGTTCTTGAGAATCTTCCTGCGGCCCTGCGCATCCTGAACCGGCAGGCGCTGTACGGCGACTACTTCACGTTCTACTTCTGCGAAGTCGCCCTCAAGCTGAACGGCAAGGGTGGCCAGCCGATGTATGTGAAAGTGGCCGAGCAGACTTCGGGGAGGTGCACACCGAAGTGAAACCCTTTCAAGAACGCAATCTACTGACCATAGGAATCGTCGGGTCGCTGGTGACGGCAGGCATCGCTGTCGGGGCCTGGTACTACGACGAACTTCCATTCGTTTCGCCGGCTGAGTCCTACTCGGCGTACTTCGCCGAGGCGGGCGGCCTGACCGCTGGTGCCCAGGTACAGGTTTCGGGAATGCGCGTCGGCAGCGTCAACAGCGTCACGCTGGACGAAGGGCGGGTGCTGGTCAGGTTCAAGGTCGACAGCAAGATCCGGCTCGGGGACCGAACTGAGGCGGCGGTGAAGACAAAGAGCCTGCTGGGCACCAAGATGCTCGGTGTCACCCCACGCGGTGACGGCCGGCTGACGGAGACCATTCCGCTGCAGCGCACCACACCCGCCTACCAGTTGCCCGACGCGCTCGGAGACCTGACCGCGACCATCAGTGGCCTCGACACCGAGCAGTTGTCGGATTCGCTGCAGACACTGGCGCAGACATTCCAGGACACCCCGCCGGATCTGAGGATCGCCGTTGCCGGCGTAGGGCGCCTTTCCAAGGTCTTCAACCAACGTGACGCCCAGCTACGGAATCTGCTTTCCAACGCCCGAAAGGTGACATCGGTACTTTCTGCACGAAGCGACCAGATTGCGCATCTGGTCAACGACACGAACGAACTGCTGAGCCAGCTGAACAGAGAAAGTGCGGCGCTGGACCAGATCTCGACCAATATCTCCCACCTCAGCCGGCAACTCAGCGGAGTCGTTGCCGACAACGGGCAGACCCTGAAGCCGGCGCTGGACAAGCTGAACGGGGTACTGGCCACCGTCGACAATCGCAAGACGGAGGTGCAGGAGTACCTCAAGAGGTTCAGCTGGTACGCGATCGGATTGGGGGAGTCGCTCTCGTCGGGTCCGTTCTTCAAAGCCTATGTCGCGAATCTGGTTCCGGGGCAGTTCATTCAGCCCTACGTCGACTCGGCCTTCTCCGACCTCGGCCTCGATCCGAATGTCTTGTTGCCGTCCGAGCGCACCGACCCACAGATCGGCCAACGGGGAACGCCGGCCTTGCCGATCCCGTATCCGCGGACCGGCCAGGGGGGCGAGCCGCGGCTGTATCTCCCGGATGCGGTCACCGGGAACCCCGACGATCAGCTGTGCGGTTCGCCCGGCAGTGCGTTGCCGGGCACCGGGTGCTACCCGTATCGGGAGCCGCCGCCCGCGCCGCCGCGCGGCGGACCGCCTCCGGGACCGCCGGCGCAGGCCCCGGTGGGTTCGGAATCGGTTCCCGAACCCACATCGAGCCCGGTTTTCGTGCCGGCGCCCGGTGAAGTACCCGCGACCGAAGGGGCGCACACCGAATCGGGGGCGGGCAGATGACTGTCGAGCGAATTCTGAACCGGTGGCTGGCCATTGTCCTGGTGGCCGTGCTGGCCGGCGGCGCCGTTGTGTTGACGCAGTCGGGTATCGGCGGCGGTCGGACGCACGTGGTCGCCTACTTCGAGAACAGCAACGGCATCTTCGTGGGCGACGAGGTCCGGATCCTGGGGGTGCGGGTCGGCGAGATCGACGCCATCGAGGCACAACCCGAGCGGGTGAAGATCAGCTTCTGGTTCGACGACCACCACCGGGTACCCGCCGACGCCAAGGCGGTGGTCCTGTCGCCGTCGCTGGTGACCGCCCGCGCCATTCAGCTGACACCGCCCTACGCCGGTGGTCCCGTCCTGACGGAGGGGGCGACCATTCCACGAGAGCGAACTGCCGTACCTGTCGAGTGGGATGACTTTCGCACCCAGTTGCAGCATCTCACCGAGATGCTGCAGCCCACCACGCCCGGCGGCGTCAGCACACTGGGGCAGTTCATCAATACTTCGGCCGACAACCTGCGCGGTCAGGGCATGAGTATTCGCGACACGATCCTCGAAGTCTCCGAGGCGATTTCAGCGTTCGGCGACCACAGCGGCGACATCTTCAGCACGGTAAAGAGCCTGTCGATGCTGGTGACGGCGCTTCAAGGCAGCGACGAAGTGTTACGACGGCTGAACCAGAACCTGGCCTCCGCGTCCACGTCATTGGCCAATAGCCCCAATGAGGTTGCCTCTGCCGTCGTGGATCTCAACACCGCGGTGAAGGAGGTCAAGACTTTCGTTGCCGACAATTACGAGGCATTGGGTACCACGTCGGACAAGTTGGCGTCGGTGTCGCAGGCCTTGGTGGACAGTGTCGATGACCTCAAACAGATCCTGCACGTGATACCCACCGCCGCGCAGAACTTCGTCAATATCTATCAGCCCGCCCAGGGGACCCTGACCGGTGCCTTGTCGACGAACAATCTCAGTGATCCCATCTCCTTCGTCTGCGGAGCCATACAGGCGGCGTCGCGACAGAATGCCGCGCAGTCGGCGAAGCTCTGTGTGCAGTATCTCGCGCCGATTGTGAAGAACCGCCAGTACAACTTCTTCCCATTGGGGGAGAACCTATTCGTCGGAGCCAGCGCCCGGCCGAACGAGGTCACCTACAGCGAGGACTGGATGCGCCCGGACCATGTTCCACCGTTGCCCGATGACCATCGGTCCGCCGGCACTTCGGAGCCGGAGGGCGATGCGCGACCGCCCGCGGCTGCCGGCCCGGCGGCAACCCAGGCCACCGATCCCGGCGCGGGCCTGCCCGGGCTCATGCTGCCCGGTGGGGCGGGATCATGAGCCGGTGGTGTCGCCGCGCGGCGGCTGCAATGGCGCTGGTGGTTGTAGCCGTCACTGCATCGGGCTGCGGATGGCGCGGGTTGAACACACTGGGCCTACCGGGCACCGAGGGTCGAGGCCCCGGGGCTTATACGATCCTCGCGCAGTTGCCCGAGGTGAATCGCCTCGAGCCGAACTCGCGGGTGCGAGTCGGTGACGTCACCGTGGGGACTGTGGCCAAGATCGAGCGCCAGGGTTGGCACGCACTGCTGACGATCAGGCTCAACGGCGACGTCGATTTACCGGCCAACGCCACTGTTGCGCTGGGCCAGACCAGCTTGCTGGGGTCGCTGCACATCGAGCTGGCGCCTCCGGCGGTCGTGGCACCGGAAGGCAAGCTCCGCCAGGGATCGCTGATCCCGCTGTCCTCCGCAGGCAGCTATCCGACCACAGATCAAACACTCGCTGCGGTCTCGATGTTGCTCAACGGAGGTGGGATCGGCCGGATTCAGGAGATCACCACGGCCCTGGGCACCGCATTCGCCGGGCGCGAAAAAGACCTGCGGAGCCTGATCGCGCAGCTGGACACGTTCATCGCCGACGCGAACGAGCAAAGTGACGACATCATCGCGGCAACTGACAGTTTGAACAATGTCGCCCGCAAGTTCGCCGAGCAGAAGCCAGTGGTGGATCGGGCGCTGCAGACGCTTCCCAAGGCGCTGTCGGTGCTCAAGGACGAGCGTGATCAGTTGGCGGATGCCGCGGACCGGCTCGGGAAGTTCGGCGCCTTGGCCACCGACTCGATCAACCGGACCAAACACGCGCTCGTCCAAGAACTGAAGGACATCGGACCCGTACTGGAGTCGTTGGCCAACGCGGGGCCGGCGCTCACTCGCGCGTTGGGCTTGTACCCGACATATCCGTTCGCGACCGAGACCATCCCGAAATGGTTTCGCGGCGACGCCGCCAACCTCACGGCGGTTATCGACCTCACCCTGAGCCGATTGGACTCGTCGTTCTTCACCGGGACCAAGTGGGAATGCGATCTGACCGAACTCGAAATGCAATGGGGCCGGACCATCGGCCAGTTCCCCAGCCCGTGTACCGCGGGCGGCCCGTTCAATCCGGGTAATCCACTGGTAATTCCCTACCGCTTCGATCAGGGGCCGTGACATGTTGAGCAGGCGGATCCTCAGTCAATTGGCGATCTTCATCGTCATCAGTGTGACCGGCGGCTCGATCATGGCTTTCGGCTACATGGCACTGCCGAATCTCTTGTTCGGCGTCGGGCGCTATGAAGTGACCATGCAGCTGCCCGAAACGGGCGGCTTGTACAAGAACGGCAATGTCACCTACCGGGGTGTCGAAGTCGGCCGCGTACAAGATGTCTCACTGACCCGCGGAGGCGCTGCCGCGGTGTTGTCGCTGAAATCCGGTATCGACATTCCCGGCGATCTCGACGCACAGGTACACAGTCAGAGTGCGATCGGCGAGCAGTTCGTGGCGCTGGTGCCACGCAACGGCGACAGCCCGCCACTGAAGAGCGGCGACGTCATCCCGATCGAGCGGACGGTCATTCCGCCGGACATCAGTGATCTGTTGGATGCCACAAATCGCGGGCTGCAAGCGATCCCGGGTGATGCACTGCGTACCGCAGTCGGTGAGGCGTTCGTCGCGGTCGGTGGCCTCGGCCCGGAGATCGCGCGCATTGTGAAGGGCTCGAACAGCCTGGCCATCGAGGCAGGCGAGAATGTCGGGTCGCTGGCCACGTTGATCGATCAGTCCAAGCCGTTGCTCGACACCCAGATCGAGACCGGCGACGCGATCCAACGATGGGCGGCAAACCTGGCAGGCGTCACCGAGCAACTTCACGCCCAGGACGCTGCGGTCGCCGAGCTGATCAGAACCGGGCCCTCGGGTGTCGATCAGGGTCGCCAATTGTTCGACCGCCTGCAGCCGACTCTGCCGATCGTGTTGGCGAATCTGGTCAGTGTCGGAGGTGTCGCCGTCACCTACCAGCCCAACCTCGAGCAGCTCCTGGTGTTGCTGCCGCCGCTGACCGAGATCCTCCAGGGGGCGGGACTGGCCAATCGGAACACGAAGCAGGGATACCGCGGCGCCTACCTGAGTTTCAACTTGAACGTCAACCTGCCACCGCCGTGCCTGACCGGATACCTACCGGCCCAGCAGGTACGGGCGGCCAGCCTGGAGGACTTCCCCGAACGTCCGGAGGGCCACCTGTACTGCCGGATTCCGCAGGACGCGATGTTCAACGTCCGCGGCGCTCGCAACCTGCCCTGCGCGACCCGGCCGGGCAAACGTGCGCCGACGGTGCAGATGTGCGAGAGCGACGAGGAGTATGTGCCGCTCAACGAGGGATGGAACTGGAAAGGCGACCCGAACGCCACCATTACCGGCCAAGACATCCCACAGCTGCCGCCGGGTGCGCTCGCATCCGCCGACGTGCAGCCGGACCCAACGCCGGCACCGATGGTTGCCGCTGAATACAACCCGAGCACAGGCCGCTATATCGGCCCCGACGGGCAGGTATACACCCAGACCAATCTATCCCGTCCCGCGAACCAGGAGCAGACATGGCAATCAATGATGATGCCCCCGAACGCCAACTGAGCACGGCACCCGAATCGGGGGATCTCGACCAGGGGGGCTGTTCGGTGCAGGACTCCGGGCCAACCGCGGCGAGGGCGGCAATACCGGGCCGGGCCGCGATGCTGGTCGGATTGGCCACCGCCGTCGCGCTGGCGGGGCTGGGTGGCTGGTGGGGAATCCGGGCGTACCAGTCACATCAGGCTGACCTGCAGCGCGGGCTCCTGCTTCAGGCGGCGCGGCAGGGTGCGGTGAACCTCACAACCATCGACTACGAGCAAGCCGAATCAGACGTTCAACGTGTCCTGGACTCGGCGACGGGCAACTTCTACGACGACTTCAACCGGCGTTCAAAGCCATTCATCGAGGTCGTCAAGGCCGCGCAGGCGAAGTCAGTGGGAACGGTCACCGAGGCCGGCATCGAGATCGATGGTGCCGAAGAGACGAATGTACTCGTCGGCGTCACGGTCAAGACCACTAATGCCATTGGGGCGGAGCAGGTTCCGCGTTCTTGGCGAATGCGCATCTCGCTGACGCAGGTCGACTCGCAGCCGAAGATCTCGAACGTCGCATTCGTGCCCTGACGAGAAGCTGGACCACTGAGCAACTCAACCCGTTGTACCCAAACAGTAGATCGACGACAGCACAAGGAAGTGATTACCGTGACGGTCCTCACCGACGTCGTGTCCGACGGCACCGGCTTGGATTCTGCGACGCCGGATGCGGCCGAGCAGGACGATTCCGACGGGGGTGCTGCGGAGGCCGTGCCGCTCGAGGATCCGCCGGGGAGCACTGAAACTGTTGACCGGCCGAGCCGCGCCGAGAGGGCCAACGCGTGGAGATCGGTAGTTGCCTACGGAGTCCTGCCCGCGTTGGTGATGATATTCGCGATGGCTGCGGGCCTGCTCAAGTACTGGGATGCATCGGCCAGTGCTTCCGAGGTAGCGCGCGTTGAATCAGTCCAGGCGGCCAAAGATTCCACGATTGCCATGCTGTCGTACCAACCCGACAGCGTCGAAGCTGATCTGAAGGCGGCCCAAGAACGTCTCACCGGAGATTTCCGGGATGCATTCATCGAATTGACGAACAATGTCGTCATTCCGGGGGCCAAGGAGAAGCGGATCTCGACGGTGGCGAGTGTGCCCGGTGCCGCCTCGGTGACGGCTACGCCAAACCACGCAATAGTCGTGGTGTTTGTCAACCAGTCCGCGATCGTCGGCAGCGATGCCCCCACCGATACGGCATCCAGCATCCGAGTGACATTGGACAAGGTCGACGGCCGGTGGCTCATCTCCGGTTTCGATCCGATCTGACGCGCTGCGATGAGGAACAATCGGTTGCCACCACATCGCGGGCCGAGGATATGGCCGACCAGAACGGGTTTCACCTGCGCGGTGCTACTGGTGGCCGCGACCGTAGCCGGTGGTCCTTGCGCTCGGGCCGATGTCGAGCCGGACAAGAAGCTGGCGTACCTGATCGGTGTGACGACAAGACCCGGTTACAACTTCGCCAGCGCCGAGGAGGCACTGGACTATGGCTATGGCATCTGCGCGAAGGTGTCGCGGGGTGTCGGCTACGCCCAACTCATCGCCGAGGTACAGGGGGACTTCAACACCTCCGATGACTACCAGGCCTCCTACCTGATCTCTCAGGCGGCCAACGAACTGTGTCCCGAGTTGATCTGGCAGTTGAGGAACTCGGCGGCCGGTTACCGCCCTCCGGTCAGTCCGGAACCCTAGGCATAAGGAGACTCGTGATGTCTTTGCGAAATTCGGTGGCGGATGTGCTGCGCGCCCATCGCTCAGCGGGCGTCGAGTGGCAGCGACGGCGTGGTGCCCTTCCGGCCCTGGTGATCGCCATCGCTCTGGTTCTGTTGGGACCACCTACCGTTCGGGCCGACAACGACAACAACACCCTGATCCCGAACAACAAGCGACTCAACGACGGGGTGGTCGCCAACGTGTACACGATGCAGCATCAGGCGGGATGCACCAATGACATCAGGATCGACCCGCGGCTGCAACGCGCGGCCCGACGGCACACCGACGATGTGCTGAACAACCGGCATCTCGATGGGGACATCGGTTCAGACGGGTCCAACCCGCAGGAGCGTGCGGACGCCGCGGGCTTCCGGGGCCAGGTGGCCGAGACGGTGGCGATCCATCCAGCGGTGGCAATCAGCGGTATCGAGCTGATCAATCAGTGGTACTACAACCCGGCCTATTTCGAGATCATGTCGAAATGCGCCCACACTCAGATCGGTGTGTGGTCGGCGAACAGCTTGGACCGAACGGTCGTGGTGGCAGTCTACGGTCAGCCGCAGGACCCGATCGATATGTCTCAGCGGGGAACTCATCCAGTACCACTGGATCCGAGTCCCGACTACGACGCCAGCGACGAGGTGGAATTCGGAAACAACTGGTGGGCGTGGATTCTGCGGGGGGTCTATCCGCCACCGGGCTATCCGGCGCGCTGACGGGTGTAGGCCGCACTCGGCAGCGGACGTCACCACCGCACACCGGCCCGGAACGCAGGTCCCGGCGAGCCGGTGATAGGGCCGTGCCCGGTCCGGGTGAGCCCGCGAATCTCGGAGGGCCGCCGTCGAACTGTGACCGGTCGCCGGCCCAGCCGTCAGCTATTGAATATTGATTAAAAAATGGGTAACGTCCTCGAAGAGGAAATGCGACAGACGATGAGCGACGTTCGCGGACAAGGAAAAACATGCTGATTAAGAGGCTCGAAGGTATGGGAGACCGCCAAGCTCCCGGCCTGCGTGTGGTCCTTGCCTTCGTGCTTGCGGCGTGCCTGTGGAATGCGACGCCGGCTCGTGCGGCCGGCACCGAGTACTTGATGGTGCCGTCGGCGGCAATGGGCCGTGACATCCCGGTGGCATTCCTGGCGGGCGGTCCGCACGCGGCGGTCCTGCTGGACGCCTTCGATGCCGGGGCCGAGACGAGCAATTGGCTGACGGCCGGGGACGCCATGAACAGCCTGGGGGGCAAGGGGATATCAGTTGTGGCACCCGCAGGAGGGGCGTGGTCTCTCTATACCGATTGGGAGCAGGACGGGAGCCGCCAGTGGGAAACATTCCTCGCCCACGAGCTACCGGATTGGCTGGCTGCCAACAGAGGTCTGGCTCCGGGCGGACACGGCATAATCGGCGCAGCGCAAGGCGGAACCGGTGCTCTGACCATTGCGACATTCCACCCCGATCGATACCGCTACGCGGGCTCGCTTTCGGGCCTCCTGACCCCGTCCAAGACGAACGTCTCCGGTGCGATCGCGGCCGGCCTGTCGGAATACGGCGGCGTGGACACTCAAAGAATGTGGGGGCCACAGCAATTCGGACGTTGGAAGTGGCATGACCCTGACGTGCACGTGGCAATGCTGGTCGCCAACAAGACCCGACTGTGGGTGTACAGCCCGGCCACGCCGGTGTGCAGCAACCCTGCCGCGATGCTCGGCTACTGCGACCTGGCCCATGGCAGCAATCTGACCTTCTATCGGCACTATCGCGCCGTGGGTGGCGACAACGGGCACTTCGACTTTCAGGAGGGCGGAGATCACGACTGGTCGACGTGGGGCCCGCAGCTGCGGGCCATGTCGGGCGACCTGAGCGCCAGTATCAAGTGAGTAGTCGATGCCCGGACAGCGCTGAGCGCAGTTCCGAGTTACGCAAGAGATGAACGAAGGCTGGGCGGCGAGCGGCCGACAGTCGTTCGTATTGCCCAGCAGGGCATTGAAAGAGTTTGTGCCGGGCCGATACCAGGTCGACACGGAGACGCGGGCGTACCACTGTGGCGCACGCACCAAAGTTGAGGAGTTGAACGCACATGAGTCCTTCCGCCGTGATCGCGGGAGTCGGGATGATCCCCTTCACCACCCCACGCAATAGCGAGACCTACGACGTGATGGGGGAGTTGGCGACTCGGGCCGCGTTGACGGACGCGGGCCTGTCGTACGAATCGGTACAGCAGGCCTATGTCGGGTACGTCTACGGTGACTCGACCTCCGGTCAGGCGGCACTGTATCGGGTTGGCGCCACCGGGATACCGGTGATCAACGTCAACAACAACTGTGCCACCGGGTCTTCGGCATTGTTTCTGGCGCGCCAGGCGATCGAGTTCGGTGTCGCCGACGTCGTAGTGGCACTGGGCTTCGAACAGATGCAGCGCGGCGCGTTGGCAATGTCCTACACCGACCGGCCGACGCCGTTCGCCAGCTTCGACACGGTGGTGCAAGGGATCCAGGGCGAGAGCGACGCCCCTTTCGCCGCGCAGTACTTCGGCGGAGCCGGCCGTGAGTACTGTGACCAGCACGGTATGGATCCGGCTGTCTTCGCCCAGATCGCCGTGAAGGCGAGGGCCCACGCCGCGCACAACCCGTATGCGGTGTTTCGGGATCCGGTGTCGGTCGAAGAGGTGCTCGCCGCGCCGGTGATCTACGGGCCGTTGACCCGGCTGCAGTGCTGCCCGCCCACCTGTGGCGCGGCCGCGGCCGTCCTCGTCAGCAGGAGCTACGCGCAAAGGCACGGGCTGAAACCAGCAGTCGCAATACGAGCTCAAGCGATGGCGACTGATCCGGTATCGACCTTCGCCGACCGCTCGATGATGAAGATCGTCGGCTACGACATGACGAAGCTCGCAGCTCAGCAGGTATACGAGACTGCCGGTGTCGGCCCGGAAGACATTGCGGTAGTGGAGTTGCACGATTGCTTCACCACCAATGAACTGCTCAGCTACGAGGCCCTCGGACTGACGCCGGAGGGAACCGCGGAGAAGTTCATCGTCGATGGGGACAACACCTACGGCGGGCGCGTGGTCACGAATCCGTCGGGCGGCCTGCTTTCCAAGGGGCACCCACTGGGAGCGACCGGCCTGGCGCAGTGCGCGGAGTTGGTCTGGCAGCTGCGTGGGACGGCAGGACCGCGACAAGTCGACGGTGTCCGCCTCGGCCTACAACACAACATCGGGCTCGGCGGTGCCGCTGTCGTCAGCCTCTACGAGAAGGTGAGCTGATCATGGCGGTGGACCAATCCGTGATCGGAACCGAGCTGTCGCCCACTCGGCTGGTCGTCGATGCGGGACGGCTGAGGTTCTTCGCCAAATCCATCGGCGAGACGAATCCCATTTTCACCGACCTGGACGCAGCGAAGGCTGCCGGCCATTCGGCGTTGCCGGTGCCGCCCACCTTCCTGTTGGCGATCGAGCTCGACCGCCCCGACCCTTTCGACTGGGTGAGCGACCTGGGTATAGATCTGCGCCATGTTCTGCATGGCGAACAGCGATTCGCGTACCAATCTCAGGCGTACGCCGGAGATGAGCTGATCGCCAGGCCGAAGATTGTCGACGTCTATGCGAAGAAGGGAGGCGCCCTGGAGTTCGTGGTTAAGGACACCAGCGTCGTCCGCCCTGACGGCGAAAGAGTAGCCGATCTGAAATCGGTTCTGGTGGTGCGGCATCCGGAGGTACAGCAATGACAAGCGATATTCGTGCCGAAGTAGGGACGGAACTTGCTCCACTGAAGCTCGCGGGGATCAGTCGAACCACCCTGGCACTGTTCGCCGGCGCCTCCGGTGACCATAACCCGATCCACATCGACATCGATGTGGCACAGTCCGCCGGCTTGGCCGACGTCTTCGCCCACGGCATGCTGTCGATGGCATACCTGGGCCGAATACTAACCAATTGGGTGTCTCCCGAGTCGATTCGGGAGTACGGCGTGCGCTTCGCCGCGGTCACCCCGGTCAATTCGGAGCCTACGGCGAGAGGGCGGATCGTCGCGCTTGACACAGTCGACGGCGAAGCGCGAGCCACGCTTTCGCTGTCGGTCACCCTTGCCGACGGAACAGTCACGTTGTCGGGCGACGCCGTCGTGGCGCTCTGACATCAACACTCAAGAGGAGGACGTCATGGGAAAGTTGGACGGTAAAGTAGCGGTCGTCACCGGAGCCGGTCGCGGCATCGGGAGCCACATCGCATTCAAGCTGGCCGCGGAGGGAGCGGCCGTCGTCGTGAATGATCTGGACGATGACCCGGCCACCGAGACAGCGCGCGCCATCTGTGATTTGGGTGGCAAGGCTGTTCCGTGCTCGGGCAGCGTCACCGACGAGGGCTTTGCGGAGCGGTTCGTCAACACCGCGGTGGACAGCTTCGGCGGTCTCGACATCATCGTCAACAACGCCGGCTACACCTGGGATTCGGTCATCCAGAAGATGAGCGATGAGCAGTGGGACGCGATCCTGGACGTGCACCTGAAAGCACCCTTTCGGATCCTGCGGGCAGCCCAGCCGGTGATCTCGCGACTCGTCAAATCGGCGAAAGATGCCGGCATGGCGGTTCCCTGCCGCAAGGTCGTGAACATCTCCTCGGTGGCGGGACTGGGCGGAAACCCCGGGCAGGCGAACTACGCCGCAGCCAAAGCCGGTGTCACGGGTCTGACCAAGACGATGTCCAAGGAATGGGGGCGTTACAACGTCACGGTGAACACCGTCGCATTCGGCCTGATTCGAACTCGCCTCACCAGCACCGCGGGAGACGAGGACGGCAGCATCGACATCCAGGGCAGGGAGATCAGGGTCGGCGTGAATCCAGATCTCCTGGTGCAGATGGAGAAGTCGATCCCCCTGGGTCGCAGCGGTAGTCCGGAGGACGCGGCGGGCGCGGTGTACCTGTTGTGCACACCGGAATCCGACTACATCAGTGGCCAGACCCTGGTGTGTTCTGGCGGGTTCAACATTTGAGATGGTCGGCGCCACGATTGACGCGGGGATCGCCACCATCACTCTGGACCGCCCGGACCGGCTCAACGCGCTGACCTGGAGCGTCATGGACCAGATCCGTGCCGCGCTGGTTGAGCTCGGTGGACGTGATGACGTACACGCACTGGTGATAACCGGCGCCGGCGACGGATTCTGCGCCGGATACGACCTGATCGACCTGGACCGCACTGGCGGAGACCTGCCCGCGGCGGTGCAGGTTGGAATGGAGGCAAGCCTGAGCCCGTTGTGCCAGGCCATCGCCGATGCTCCGGTGCCGGTGGTGGCCGCGGTCAACGGTCCCTGTGCGGGCGGCGGGTTGGGGTTGGCGCTGCTCGCCGACGTGGTGGTCGCGGCGGAGTCGTCGTACTTTCTGGTGCCCCAGGCCAGTTCCCTCGGCATTGTTCCCGACGCCGGGGCGACTTGGATCCTGGCACGTGTGCTTGGCCGGGCGAGGGCCCTCGGGATGATGCTCACGGGCTGCCGGATCGGCGCGGCGCAGGCCGAACAGTGGGGCTTGATCTGGCGTTGTGTCCCCGACGACGACCTGATGCAGGAGGCCGAATCGCTCGCTCGGGAGCTGGGTCGGCGGCGCGGTCCGGTTGTGACAACCCGGAAGCTCGTCGACTTGGCGGTTCAGTCGACCCTCGGCGAACAGCTTGTCTGCGAGACGCGAGAACAGTCGATCGCCCTGTGCGACCCACGGGCACTGGAACGAATTCGAGGATTCGCCGCAAGATCTCGTCGGCATGGTCGGCCGAACTGAGGCGGTGAATCAACGGGATGCGAATTGTGCGGTGCACCAACGTGATCGCTATGCACGCGGCGACTGCACAGTGTCGAAAGAACTGCGCCAGAGAACGTTTCTGCTTATCTATGGTTGTTGAGAATCTGTTACGTGATTGAGGCAAGGGGCTCGGAGGCCAGAAGATGTACATGACGCAGGGACTCCATCGTGGGCGCCAGCAAACCCCTGACAAGACCATGATCGTCGGGGGCGGGCGAGCGCGGAGCTTTCAGGAGGTGACTCAGCGGGTCGAGAAGTTGGCCGGTGGATTCGGTGAACTCGGGGTGGCATCCGGCGATCGGGTCGCCATCCTGGCGTTGAACTCGCATTGCTATCACGAGTACCTACTCGCCGTTCCATGGGCCGACGCCGTGCTCAATCCGCTCAACATCCGGTGGAACGCATCTGAGATCGGCTACGCACTGCGGGATTCCGGCACCAAGGTTCTCATCATCGATGATGCACACCGGGACATGCTCTCCGCGATCCGGGCGAACTGTGACCAACTGTCGACGGTGATCTACTGCGGTGAAGATACTCCCCCTGAAGGGACGGTTGGGTACGAGCAGCTGATCGCCGGTGCCCGGGGAGTACCCGATGCACGCCGTGGTGGCGGCGAGCTGGCCGGGATCTTCTACACCGGTGGAACTTCCGGGGAGCCCAAGGGAGTGATGCTGTCGCACACCGCGATCATGACTTCGTGGCTCGGCGCGGTCGCATCGGGTCATGTTTTCCGATCGCGGCAGGGGAGCCGTTGTCTGCATGCCGCACCGATGTTCCACCTGGCTGGTTTGACGGCTTGGGGTGTGACGACATTGCTCGGTGGTACTCACGTGGTGGTTCCGCGCTTCGAACCGAACGCGGTGCTGTCGGCTGTCGAATCCCATCAGGTAACCGATATCGCGCTGGTGCCGACCATGGTTCAGGCGATTGTCGACTACCCGGGGTTGGCCGCGCTGGACCTGTCCAGCCTCCGTGCGATTCTCTATGGCGGATCTCCGATTCCCAAGCCGCTACTCGAGCGTGCCGGCGCCGCGATGCCGCAGGTCGCGTTCACCCAGGCCTACGGAATGACCGAACTGGCGCCGGTTGCAACGTTGCTCGGACCGGAAGATCACACCGTCGCGGGGTTGCTGCAGTCGGCCGGCCGGGCCGCGCCCAACTGCGAGGTCTGCATCGTCGATGAGGCAGGGGTGGAAGTGCCCCGAGGAACCATCGGTGAGGTCATCGTCCGTGGCGGCAATGTCATGCTCGGCTACTGGAACAAACCCGCTGAGACTGCAGAGGCCCTTCGAGACGGCTGGATGCACACCGGCGACGGTGGACGCATGGACGAAGACGGCTACGTGTTCATTGTTGACCGGATCAAAGACATGATCGTGACCGGTGGCGAGAATGTGTATTCGGTCGAGGTCGAAAGCGCGATCGCCCGGAATCCGGCAGTGGCTCAGTGCGCGGTCATCGGGGTTCCCGACCCGGATTGGGGCGAGCGCGTTCACGCGGTAGTGGTTCTGCAGCCGGGGAACACGGCAACGCCCGAGAGCATCCGAGAAGACTCAAAGCGGTACATCGCGGGCTACAAAGCCCCGCGCAGTGTGGATTTCGTCGAGTCGCTGCCGACGTCCGCGGCCGGCAAGGTCCTCAAACGCGAACTTCGCCAGCGGTACCGGACCGGAGTCGATTGCGGAGCCTAGCTGCGACCGATCACCGCTCTCAGACCCCTTCGATGGGAGCGATCGCCGAGTCGTCGGCTCCGTCAATGAAGTTGGCCTCGAACGGGGAATCCGGTGGCAACATCTCGTCGCCGAATGTGTCGACAAAGAGCAATGCCAACTCCACGGCCAGGCGCCGTTTTTCCAGTGGAACACCGATCAACTCCTCGGCCCGCCGCAACCGGTACAGCACGGTGTTCCGGTGCATAAACAGCCGTTCGCTCGCCTGGCGAGTGCTGCCGCCCTCCTGAAGGAAGACCCGCAGGGTTTCCCGCAACTGTGCGGCGATTGCGGTCCGGCAGGCGAGATCGCCGAGTGTTCGGCTGACGAAGCGACGGGCCTCGTCGTAGTCGTTGGCCAGCAGGGCAACAGTGGCAACGTCCGCATGCAGGGTGAGCGGAGCCGGCGAGATCATGTGCGACACAACGTGGCGTGCGCGCAGGGCCTGCTCGTGGCTGATCCGGAACGCGTCGTCGCCATGGACGGTCTGCCCGGCGGCCACCAGGACCTCGGGGTCGTCGGGTTTACCGCCGTCATCGGCGAGCCGCTCAGTGTCGAATTCGCCGGCGATCCACGCCCACATCGTGCAGGTACCGGCCGGTAACATCAGCATCCGCGAAACCCCGGCGCCCGATGCCACAGCGGCCAGGCGTGTTTCGAGGGCTGCCAGCTGCCGCTCGACCTCACCATGCGAGGCCGTCCAGGCCACCAGGGCAGTCTGTGGAGCGCGCAGGTCGTGGTCCAGTTGGCGGCTGGCATGGTCGATCGGCATGGGGTCGCCGCGCAGCAGGCGGCCGACCAAGGCGGCACGCCGTGCGGCTTCGCCGCGCAGCCAGCGTTCTCGCTCCCGCTCGTAGTCGCCGATAAGCTGTGCCACGACGCGATCAAGGTAGATGTTCAGTTCGTCGAAGCTGCGGTGCAAAGCCTCGATGAACACGAGCTGATCGCTGATGTGTTCGGCCAGGGCATCCATCCACAGTCGCGAGAACAGTGTCTGCCCCACCCGGTAGGCCTGGATTAGCGACTCCAACGGAATCTGGCGGCGCGCGACCGCGGAGGCGAATGCGGTGACCTCCGCGCGGATCGGCACGTCTTCCGCGGTGTTCTCGGCCCGGAACACCGACAACATCGCTGCGACATTGCCGTAGGCGCTTGCCTCGACCTCCCGGACGAGGTCCTCGTCCTCGAAGAACTCAGGTACCGATCCAGCGAGCTGCTTGGACAGCTGCACTGTCACATCATCGAGGCGCGCCAGGAGATCTCTTGCGCAGACAATGATGGCCTCGTTAGCGGGGAGCCGGTCGACCACCGAAATCATCTTACCGGCCAACGAATCCCTGTCGGTCAGGTTGAACGATTTGTCGTAGCTGCCAGTCGTGGGGCCTTTCCGATGTCCAGGGCTGTACGTGGCCGGCGTGCGCGGCGTCGGCCGACACTGATTTCGCGCCGCAATGCCTTGAGGTAGTGATTGTGGTCGACTTGGACCGTGTGACGAGTGGAGGCGACAAAGCGCTTTCGCAGGGCGATCTGATCTGCTGCGATCGCCTGGCGCATATCTTCTGGGCTGGGCAATGCGCAGGTGCCCGACAGCAGCTCGCCGATCCATTTGCCCTGCAACTCGGCCAGCGGCTGGATGGCGCCCAGCGGCTGGCAAAGCCCGATGAAGAACAGTCCGGGCCGGTCGGGATGCACGACTCGGTGGTAGAGCGCGATCTGATTGTCGCGCGCACAGACATACGATTCATCGAAGAAGGGGAAGGTGATGTTGTAGCCCGTGGCGCAGATGATCAGGTCGACCTGCTCAACCGAGCCGTCGACGAACCGAACCTGATCACCGAGAAGTTCGGCGATCCGGGGCTTGGGTTGGATTCTTCCCAGTCGCAGTTCATCCATGATGCCGGCGGACATTGTCGGGTGCGCGTTACCGAATGCATGGTCGGGTACTGGGAGCCCGTAGTCCTGCCCGCGCCCGTTCACCAGCCGCATGAGTGCCCCGAGCATTATGCGTCCGAGTTTGTGCGACGCAGAGTTCAACAGCCAATTGGGTGGTGCCATCCCGAAGGCGTACTTGGGCATGATGTGGGCGCCGCGCCGTACTGACAGAAAGGTCTTGTCGGCGACATGGGCTGCCTCGCAGGCTATATCGACGGCGCTGTTGCCGATACCAACCACTGTGACCCGCTTGCCTGCCATGAACGCTGCGTCTCGGTACTCGCGAGAATGCATGATCGTCCCGTCGAAGGTCCCGGGGAACATCGGTTCCGGCATTCGCGGATCCCAGTGGTGGCCGTTTGCGACCAGCACGTAATCGTAGTTTTTGGTACTGCCATCGGACAGGTTTACCGCGAAGCCTCCGTCGGCGAGCGGGGTCACATGGGTGACCTCGGTTTGGAACCTGATGTGCTTGTGCAGGCCGAAGTGTCGGGCGTAGTCGTCGAAATAACGGGCGAAGTCCCAGTGGCTGGGGTAAGCGGGCAGATCTGCCGCCATGGGAAAATCGTGATAGCCCATGTACGCCTTGGGTGCGTTGGAACTGAGCGTGCGGTATGCGGCTGCCGTCCCGCTGGGATTGTCGAAAACCCACAGGCCGCCGACCCGGTCACTCTTCTCGTAACAGTCGAAGGCGATGCCCGCCCCCTTGAGACCGGCGCACGCGGCGAGGCCGGCCGAGCCGGCTCCGATTACGCAGGCGCGGGGATCACTGTTGGTCGGGTCGATCATGATGCGGTCCTTTCAGAGAGAGACGCCAGGAACGAAATCTGGTCTGTGACCACGGCTTCGAATGCTGAGCCGGTGTCGTAAACGTCGAAGTGGCCGATATCGGCGTATTGATTCACCACAGCGTGGGCGCGCCGGGCGGCCGCCTCAGCCAGGTCGGGTGGCGCATTGCGATCGGCGGCGGCTATCTGTACGAGCATGCGGCAGCTGATGCGGTCGGCATGCAGACCCGGTCGGTAGCGCGGTACCGCCAGCAGTACGCGTGCTGCGAACTCGTTGCGCCACAGTGGTGCATTTTCTGCGATAGCCAGATAGCCGGGAAGCGCGTCGGGCGTGGTCAGCATCGCGGCACTGCGCGGCGTACCCGCCGCGGGTACCAGCAGCGGCCGACGTCCGGCACGAGCCCTGATCGCATCTCGGATCGCGCTCGTGCCCAAGCGAATCGCGGCGCGGGGCGGAACAGATCGGCGCATCCGCAGTGCCGACTTGCGCCCGTCGACGATAGGAGTCAAGGCGATGGCCCCGATGAGGTCGCGGCGTTCGGCGGCGACCGCGAAGACGTGGCCTCCCGACAGCGAGGTACCCCAGACCGCAACGCCGTTCACGCGCTCCAGCCGTTGCGCGGCATCAATGGCCGCGTGGTAGTCCTGGAGCTGACCAGGGAAGTCCACGACTTGCCGTGTTTGTCCTCCGGACGCCCCGAACCCGCGGTAATCGAAACACAGGGTATCGATGCCGGCTTCGGCGAATCGCTCGCCGAAACCCACCAACCCGGCGTCCCGGGTGCCGCAAAAGCCGTGGGCCATGACCACGCACGGTCGTGATTCGGCACCCTCCGCGGCGTAGTGCCACGCCGCGATCGTGGCTCCGCCCACTGGAATCTGGATCTCGAAGCGCTTCATCGTCGCGCCTGAGGAGTGTTGGCGCCCGGCGAGGCGAGGAATCGGCCACAGGCCGCGCTGAACTCTGGTGTCCCGATGCAATGCAGTTGGGCGTCGAGCTCCGCGTCGAGGGTGTCCTCCCACGTCGGCCGCGCAGAGCCATCGATGATGCGTTTGGCCAGTCCATTCGCCGTGCGCGAACAAGCGAGCAATTCGTCGGTCAACGCCGCGGTGACTGCCGCCAGTTTGGTGACGGGTGCGACGCGGTTGGCGATACCGAGGCGGCCCGCGCGCGTCCCGTCGATCATCGCCGAGGTAAGGATCAGCTCCTTGGCTCTGCCAGCGCCGACGAGCGATGTCAGTCGGCCGGTGCCGCCGACGTCGGGCACCACGCCCATCCGGGTCTCGGGCAGGCCGAGTGTCGCATCGGCAGCGACTACGCGCAGATCACACGCCAGTGCAAGCTCGAATCCCGCACCGATCGCCCAGCCGTGCACGCTCGCGACGGTCGGAATCGGCAGCTGCTCGAGTCGGTCATAAGCCGCCACAAAAGCAGAACGGATCCGCCTGAGACCCTCGGGGGTGCTGAGCCGGGTCAGCGTGGACGCGTCGATGCCCGAACTGAATCCGGGGCCGTCGCCACGGACTACGACGCAGCCGATCTCACCGTCAGTCTCCAGCTCGGCCACCGCCGTGGTGAGATCCTCGATGAGTTCCTCATCAAGTGCGTTGCGGCGCTCCGGGCGGGCGAGCACCAGTTGCGCGACTCCGCTGCTGCGTTCTAAACGTACGAGAGCCATGAGAAGCAGCTAAGCGGGGAAATCCCGCGCGGACCATGTCATCCGGCACAGAGATCGCCGACCGCGTTGTGCAACCTCAACGAAGGCCCCCGTTGGCCTTCCGATCCCGGCTATCAACGCCACAATGAAGCAGGAGCAGGCCCAAATAAGTTCGGCAGCAACTTCTTCCGTCCAGCGAGAGGCGACATGGTGAATGGCCGATTCGAAGGCAAGGTGGCATTCATCACCGGTGCCGCCAGGGGACAGGGCCGTGCCCATGCGGTGCGCTTCGCCGAGGAGGGTGCTGACATCGTCGCGATCGATCTGTGCCGGCAACTCGACAGTGTCGCGTACGCACTGAGCACGCAGGAGGACTTGGATGAAACCGTCAGGCTGGTCGAAAAGACCGGACGGCGGATCATCGCGGAACAAGCCGATGTACGAGACATCGCGCAGCTGACAGTGGTGGTAGACAACGCGGTCGGGGAGTTCGGCCGGATCGACTATGTGCTGGCCAACGCCGGCATCGGACCGGTATTCGGCGACCGATCACAGCAGCTGTCGGCCTATCTGGATTCCGTCGGTGTGATGCTCAACGGGGTTTATTTCACCATCGAGGCAGCGTTGCCTGCGATGCTCCGGCACGGTGGCGGTGGCGCCGTGGTGATCACGAGTTCAGCCGCCGGGCTCAAGTCGGTCGGACGTGGATTTGCAACGAAGAGCCACGGCGGCGCCGGATACACAGCCGCCAAACACGGCGTAGTCGGGCTGATGCGTTACTACGCAACGACACTGGCTGAACTTGGTATCCGAGTCAACTCCGTGCACCCGACCGGGGTCGCCACGCCGATGATCCAGAACCCCGAGGTTGAGCAGTACATCACCAAACACCCCGAGTTCGGTGCGGCGCTGGAGAATCTGCTGCCGGTGCCGGTGGTGGAGTGCGTCGATGTGACCGAAGCGATGGTGTATTTGTGCTCGGATGCAGGCCGCTACCTCACCGGCGTCACGCTACCGGTCGATGCAGGCCTGACGGTGAAATAGCTATGGGCCTGTGCGTAAACACCTCACGCAATCTGTCCGACGAGTGTCGGCCGAGAAAGAGGGAGCAGTTTCGATGACCGTTTTTGCCCGTCCGGGTTCTCCCGCCGCACTGATGAGCTACGAGTCGCGCTACGGGAACTTCATCGGAGGCCAGTGGATGGCGCCGGCCGGCGGTGAGTACTTCGAGGACATCACGCCGGTCACCGGCCAGCCGTTCTGCGAGATCCCGCGCTCCACGGCGGCCGACATCGACAAGGCGCTGGACGCCGCGCACGCCGCGGCCCCGGCCTGGGGCAAGACGTCGCCGGCCCAGCGCGCGGAGGTGCTCAACAACATCGCCGACCGCATCGACGAGCACACCCAGCAGCTGGCGGTCGCCGAGGTGTGG
>Ga0182736_1001501_pt1 | contig 22328 bp, 18 predicted proteins | sample eDN5th30CKraftBY_FD_128882 | JGI IMG/M metagenome (GOLD analysis project Ga0182736, IMG submission 128882) | Enriched backyard soil microbial communities from Emeryville, California, USA - eDNA 5th pass 30_C Kraft BY (version 2) (version 2) | ecosystem: Environmental > Terrestrial > Soil >... | reverse complement strand
TCGTCGACGCCATCGTGATGGCCGCTGTCGCCGACGCCGTCGTGATCGCCGCTGTCGTCGACGCCATCGTGATGGCCGCTGTCGTTGACGCCATCGTGATGGCCGCTGTCGTCGACGCCATCGTGGTGGCCGCTGTCGTCGAAGGTCCCGTCGCCGGTGCCGTCGTCGACCACGGCGCAGCCGGAATCGTCACCTCCGCTGCCGTCGTCACCGCCTCGACCGGCGGATCCGTCGTCGCTCCCGCTGCCACCCGAGCCGTCGTCTCCGCCACTCCCCGAGCCGGGGCGGGAATCATCGTCGATGCGAGACGCCAGCGCCGTGGAAGAGCCCAGAACCGCGCAAACCAGAACGAGGAACGAGAAACGCATGAACCCACCTCTGACGGCTTGCCCGCCGCCCGCGCGAAGTCGAGGAAGCCGTCGGATTGGCGCCCTTCGTCGACATCCGATCGTTGGTTCCCGGCCGGCGCGAATTCATCGGCAAAAGAATCGCCGCTCGACGCGCCCGACGGCGGCCCGACGGGGGCGGTCCCCGGGAACGCGCTCTCGGGCCCTGCCGACAGGCAGGAGGAGGGAACCGTCCACGTTGGTCCCGCGCGTCAGCCCTTGACGGTCTTGAACCCCAGCTTCGGAAGGAGCTCGCGCAGCTTTTCTCGCTGATCGCCCTGGAGCTCCACCCGTCCGGCGCCGGACGTGCCACCGACGCCGCAGGCCTTCTTCACCTTGCCGGCGAGCTCGGCGAGCCACGATGGATCGTTCGGGAGGTCGAAGATCACGGTGACCGTCTTGCCACCCCTTCCGGACTTCTCGAGGCGCAGCTTGGCGACCGTGGGCGGCTCGACCTCGCGGGCGGCCTTCGCGCAGGTGCAGGAGATCTCGAGCTCCTTGCAACGCGGGCAGCGCTTCTGTAGCGCGGGATCGGTGGAGTAGACAATCTTGCTCATCGCGTCACCGATCTGCCCGAACCCGCGTGGCGAGTCGAGGGCTACGGGCGGCACGAGCCGTTCAGAACGCGCCGCCGCCGCCGATCATCGCGAACACGAAATCGCCGGTCGGCAGGATGAAGGCGTTGAAGTACCCGCGCTTCAACGTCGCGGTGCCGGCGTTGTAGTTCGGGAGGACGAGCGCGAGGCCCGGCCCGTAGCTGAAGTCCTCGGCGCTCGCGGTCGACGACGAGAAGACGCTGGACCACTGGTAGCCGAGGCGACCGAGGACCGCGACGCCCCATCCCGCCTGCTCGAGCGTCCGCGGATTCATCGAACCGAAGCTCAGGAACTGAAAACCGACCTCGAGGCCCACGCTGGTGATGGTCATCCCCGCGCCGTCGGTGTTCTTTCCATCAGTGACGACGAGCCCGGCCCCGAAGACGCCGCCCATCAGGTTCACCGCGACGCCGCTCCACGCGCCGCCGTCGGCACCCGGAAAATCGTCGCCCCACAGGGACTTCAGGCCGAAAGAGGCACCACCTCCGTAGACGTTCGCCCGAAGGTCGCCGCCGCCGGTAGAAGTGCCGTAGAGAAACGCGCCGTCCACGGCGAGGTCGATGTGATGGCTGCTCCTCTCGTGGACGCGTTCGACCGTCTGGGACGTCCGGCTGACGCCGATTCCGCCTGCGGCATACACGGGCGTCGCCCGCTCTTCGGTGCGTGCGTCGACGACGTCGGGGCCAGCGGCCGAGCGTGCCGTGATGCCCGCGATGCGCTTCCACATGACGGTCTGTTCTGCCCCGTCGGCCTTCCGGATCACGACGTACTGCCCTGGCTCCTGCCGGACCAGCGTGCCCTCGATCCGAGAGCCGTCCTCGAGCTCGACGACGTCGGGCAGTGCGCCTTCGGCCGAGGCCCCCGTCGCGGCCGCCGACACGAGCAACACGAACGTGAGAAATCGCACACGCCTCCATCGAGCGACCGACACCACCCCTGCACGCGACATGGCGAACACCTCTGTGTGGAGGGAGAGGATACACCCGCGCGCGCAACGCCCGATCGGCAATATGGCGGGATCGGCCCGCAGGTGCCCAGCCGCGCCCCGGATCCGGTTGGACCGATGAGTTTCCGGCTGGCGGGGCGTCCAACTCGTGGCGGGCACCGGCCCGCCCTTTCGAACGGAGGAAGACATGGCGTACGTGGACGGATTCGTGGTGGCGGTTCCTGCGGACAACAAGGAGGCCTACCGGCGCCACGCGGCGACGGCGGCGGTGATCTTCCGGGAGCTGGGCGCCACGCGCGTCGTGGAGGCCTGGGGTGACGAGGTGCCGGACGGAAAGGTCACCGACTTCAAGGGCGCGGTGAAGGCGAAGCCGAACGAGGTCGTCGTCTTCTCGTGGATCGAGTACCCGAACAAGGCCGTGCGGGACGCCGTGATGCAGAAGTTCATGGCCGATCCGCGCGTGCTGGCGATGGGCGAGATGCCCTTCGACGGGCAGCGAATGATCTACGGAGGGTTCGAGCCGATCCTCGACGAACGCTGAGCGTGCGTCCGCACCCGGATCGCGAGAGGATGACGGCTTCTCGACCGGAGGACGATCCGATGAAACTCGGTCTGGACGGACACGTGGTGCTGGTGACGGGGGCGAGCCGCGGCATCGGCGCCGCGGTGGCGCTCGGTCTCGCCGCGGAGGGGTGCGACCTCGTCCTCGCGGCGCGCAGCGCGGAAGGGCTCGAGTCGACCGCGGCGCGCGTCCGTGAGCTGGGCCGGCGGGCGCTCGTCTTCCCCGGGGACCTGCGCGAGCGCGAGGCCCCGGAGCGCTTCGTCGCGGCGGCCGTCGCAGAGTTCCGGCGGATCGACGGCGTGGTGTGCAACGCGGGGAGCACCCAGCGGGGCGACTTCCTCGAGCTGACCGACGACGCCTGGGAGGACGGCTTCGCGCTGAAGTTCACGGCGCACCGGCGGCTCCTCCGCGCCGCGTGGCCGCATCTCGTGGAGGCCCGCGGCGCCGCCGTCCTCGTCTCGGGCGTGGGCGGACGTACGCCTGGCGCCGAGTTCGCGATCGGCGGGTCGGTGAACGCGGCGCTGCTGAGCCTGTGCAAGGCGCTCGCAGACCGCGGCGTGAAGGACGGGGTGCGCGTGAACGCCATCAACCCGGGCGGCGTGCAGACCGAAAGGCTCCAGACCCGGATCCGTGCCCTCGCGAACCGGGAGGGGATCTCCGAGGAGGCGGCGGCGAAGGCGCTCGCGGATCAGCTCGGCTCGCTCCGCCTGGGGAGGCCGGAAGACATCGCGGCCTGGGTGGCGTTCGCGCTGAGTCCGAAGGGCGGCTACCTCCACGGCGCCTTCATCGACGTCGACGGCGGGCAGACGAAGACGCTCTGAGCGGCGAGTGGCTACCTTGCCTCGTCGCCCTCCGTACGCGGGCGCTCGGAGGACGAGAGCGATGCCCGACCGACCGCGCCCGCCGATGCCGTCGCAGCAGCAGAGGCCTCCAGGCCTGACCGGGCCAATGAACCCTCGGCCCGATCACGGTGAGGGGACCTACCGGGGCCACGGCAGGCTGCAGGGAAAGGCCACGATCGTCACGGGCGGCGACAGCGGCATCGGTCGCGCGGTGGCGATCGCCTTCGCGAGGGAGGGCGCCGACGTCCTCGTCTCGTACCTGAGCGAGGACGAGGACGCGAAGGAGACCGCGCGGCTCGTCGAGGAGGCCGGCCGCAAGGCGGTGCTCGTGCCCGGCGACGTCCGCGACGCCGCGCACTGCCGCGCGCTCCTCGACAGGGCGATCCAGACGTTCGGGAAGCTGGACGTCCTGGTGAACAACGCCGCGTACCAGATGATCCACCCGACGCTCGAGGAGATCTCGGACGAGGAGTTCCGCTGCACCTTCGAGACGAACGTCTTCTCGATGTTCTACCTGGTGAAGGCCGCGCTGCCTCACCTGAAGCCCGGCGCGTCGATCATCAACACCACCTCGATCAACCGCGACAAGCCGCGGCCCACGTTGATCCCCTACGCGGCGACGAAGGCGGCGATCGCGAACATGACCGGGAGCATGGCGAAGCTCCTCGGCGAGCGCGGGATCCGCGTGAACTGCGTCGCCCCCGGGCCGATCTGGACGCCCCTGATCCCGTCGACGATGCCGGGCGACGACGTGACGAGCTTCGGCTCGAACACGCCCCTCGGCAGGCCCGGCCAGCCAGCGGAGCTCGCACCCGTCTACGTGCTGCTCGCGTCGGACGAGAGCAGCTACGTGTCGGGAGCGATCGTCCCCGTCACCGGCGGCACGCCGATGCTCTGACCCTCGGGCGCCGCGGCTGCACGACCACCGAGACGTCCGCAGCTTGTGGTGTCCGATTCGTCGGACATGGCGCGGCGGGGGCGACCTGGAGAGGACACTCCTATCGGTGGAGCGATCGGCGTGGCGCGCCGCCGCGTGGCTGCCGGCTGCCCTCGTGCTGGTCTCGCTGACGCTGCTCATCGTCGTGCCATGGGTGATGCAGCAGCGCACCCGCGCCTTGCAGGACGAGATCCTCGATATAATTTCGCCGGCACGGGACGAGCTGACGAGCGTCGTGCAAGCCCTCGCCGCCGAGATGGCGGGTACCCGCGGCTACCTCCTCACAGCCGATCCCGCATTCGCGGAGGACCACCGCCTGGCGCGGGAGCGGCGTGACGTCGAGCTGCCTCGTCTCCTCGAGTTCTGCGCGCAGCTCGGGCCCTCGGCGAGCGAGGGAGCCACCGCGCTCCGCGACGCCGTCCTGAAGGCGGATCCCGCCATCGACGCTTTCTTCGCGGGCCGGATGTCGAAGGAGACCTACGTCTCGCTCCTGCCCTCGCAGCAGGCGTTCTTCTCCGACGCCAGTGAACGCGCGGTGGAGCTCGATGGCCTCCTCAGCGCGGAGAGCACACTCCGCCGGAACGAGGTCACGGCGATCGCTCGCAGGGTCGCCTGGATCGACACGGGCCTCGCGCTCCTCGCGCTGATCGCCGCGGCGGACGTGGCGATGCTGGGGAGGCGATACCGATCGCTGAGCCGGCGGCTCGAGCGCTACGGCCGCCGGCAGTCGGCGCTGAAGGACGCGGCCCGCGCGCTCGGGGAGGTCGGGAGCGTGCGGGAGGCGGTCGAGCTGATCGCTCGGCACGCGATGACGGAATCGAACGCCTGCGGCGCGTTCGTGGAGCGGGCCGAGCTGCCGAGGGCGGGCTCGGTGGTGGAGGTGGTGGCAAGCGTCGGCGAGGGCGGACCTCCGGTGGGACGCCGCGTCCCATATCCGGGCTCGCTCTCCGAGGAGATCATCGAGTCCGGGGAGCCGCACGTCGTGACCGAGGTGGGATCGATCGGCGAGCGGCTGGCGCCATACCTCCACGAGACCTGTCCGGGCTGCACGGGCCTCGTGGTGCCGCTCTCGTCCGAAAAGACGACCCTCGGCGCGCTGGTGGCGCTGCGAAGAGGAGACCAGCCCTCTTTCGACGACACCGAGGTCGCCATGGCGCGCTCCCTCGGCGACCTGGCGTCGGCGGCGCTGCGGCGGGTCCTGCTCCTCGACGAGCTGGCCCAGATGGTCGAGCGGGAACGCGCTGCCCGCGCGCTGAGCGAGGAGGCGCGCGCGGAGGCCGAGGGTCGCCGCGAGGAGCTGGAGCGTGTGTCCAGCAGCCGGGTCCGCCTGATCCGGGGTTTCGGTCACGACCTGAAGAACCCGCTCGGCGCGGCGGACGGCTACCTGCAGCTCATGGAGCGGCAGAAGAAGGAGCCTCTCTCGCCGGGGCAGCGGGAGCGGGTCGCGAAGGTGCGGCGATCCCTGCGCGCGGCGCTGGATCTCATCGAGAGCCTCCTCGCGCTCGCGCGCGCCGAACGCAGCGAGATCGAGCTGGCGTACGAGCGGTTCGACCTGGGCCGGGAGGTCGCGCTGATCGCCGAGGAGCACCGCGCCCAGGCGGACCACGCCGGCCTGGAGCTGCGGATCGAGAAGGGCCGTGGGCCCTTGGAGATCGTCTCCGACCGGACGAGGCTAAGGCAGCTCCTGGGGAACCTCCTGTCGAACGCAGTGAAGTACACCGATCGAGGCTGGATCGAGGTGCGGGTCGACGACCCGCGCCACGGCTGGGCAGCGATCGAGGTCGAGGACACCGGGAGAGGGATCTCTGCCGAGGACCTCGTTCACGTCTTCGAGGAGTTCCAGCGGGCGGGGAGCGCCGCCGGGGAGCGAGGGGCGGGCATCGGGCTCGCGATCACCCAGGCGGTCGCCCACGCGATGGGCGGCGAGATCACCGTCGAGAGCGAGCTCGGGAGAGGATCCACCTTCACGATCCACCTCCCGCTGACCCCGGTCCGACTGGAAGCGGGCGCGAGTGATCTCCACTCGCCGCAAGCGTGACGCCTCCACACCCGACGACGCGCCGGCGAGACGTCGAGTGTCGGGTGTCGACGCGCAGCATCGTGGGTGTGAACGGCGCGAACTTCTTCGTCGCCGAGATCCTCGGCGTCACCTTGCCGTTCATCGGAGACTTCCTCCGGGAGCGAGGATGGCGTTACGACACCATCGGGCTCGCGGGTGCGGTCGCGGGTCTCGGCATCTTCGTGATGCAGACGCCAGCCGGGATCCTCGTGGATCGCATCGCCGCGCGCCGGTGGCTGCTCGCCGCCGCGGCGGTGGCGTTCGGCGCCTGCGTCGGCCTCCTGCCCCTGCTTCCCTCGACCTGGGAAGTCGTGGTGGGGCTCCTGTTCGTCGGTGGCGCGGCCCAGGCGTTCTTCGTGCCGACGCTCGCGGCGCTGGCCCTGGGCCTCGTCGGCCATGGCGCCTTCAGCCGCATGATGGGCGCGAACCAGGGGTGGAACCACGCCGGCAACCTCTTCGCCGCGCTGTCGGCGATGGCCCTGGTCTCCGCGTGGGGGATCCCCGCGGTCTTCTTCTCGGTCGCCGTCGTCTCGTTTCTCGCTGCGGCGTCCGCGTTGTTGGTGGACCCGCGCGAGGTGGACGACCGCCGAGCGACCGGCCGCGAAGGAGCGCCCCAGGTCGGAAGCCTGTTTCGCGACAGGCGCGTCGCGGCGCTCTTCGTGGCGGTGCTGCTCTTCCACCTGGCGAACGCGCCCACCATGCCGCTCGTCGCCCTCGACCTGGTGCGACTGGGCGGCAGCCAGCGGCAGGTTGCGGCGGTGGTGCTGGTGTCGCAGGCCGTGATGGTGCCGATGGCGATCTCCGCGGGGTGGCTCAGCGAGCGATGGGGTCGAAAGCCGGTGTTCGCCGTCGCCTTCTTCACCCTGCCTCTGCGGATCGCCTCGTATTCCTTCGCGCAGGAGCCCGGGACCCTCGTGGCGCTGCAGGCGCTGGACGGGATCGGCGCGGGCATCTACGGCGTCTCGATCGCCGTGATGAGCGCGGACCTGGCGCAGGGACGGGGCCACTTCAACGCGTTGATGGGCGTGTTCGCCACCGCGATGAGCCTCGGCGGGGTCCTGGGTCCGTTGGGCGCAGGTGCCCTCGTGCAGCACCTGGGCTTCGACACCGCGTTTCGCGTGATCGCCATGGTGGCGATGCTCGCAGCGGTCGCCTTCGTCCTGCTCGTGCCGGAGACCGGACGGGTGCGTTCGAGACCTTGAAGCGCCTCGGGCCACCGGAGACGTTCGCCCGTCGACGAGGCCGTTTGGGACGGCCGCACCCGGCCCTCGTCGTGCTACGACACGATCTTTCCCGGAGGACGAGATGAAGATCCCCGTTCGCAGCCTCAACGACGGCCGCAAGATCCCGATGGTGGGATTCGGCACGTGGAAGATCCGCAACGACGACGCTGCGTCGGTGGTCCGCACCGCCATCGCCGCGGGCTACCGCTCCATCGACACCGCGGCGATCTACGCGAACGAGAGCGGCGTCGGCGAAGGGCTCGCCACCGGCGGCGTTCCGCGCGACGAGCTCTTCGTGACCACCAAGGTGTGGAACGATCGGCAGGGATTCGACGAGACGCTGCGGGCCTTCGACGACAGTCTGCGCAAGCTGCGTCTCGACGCCGTGGACCTTTACCTGATCCACTGGCCCGCGCCGGCGACCAACAAGTTCGTGGACACGTGGCGCGCGTTGAGCCGCCTGCGCGACGAGGGCCGCGCGCGGTCGATCGGCGTGTCGAACTTCCACCGGCCGCACCTCGAGCGGATCCTCGACGAGACCGGCGTGGTCCCCGCCGTGAACCAGATCGAGCTGCACCCCTTCCTCCAGCAGCGGGATCTGCGCGCGTTCCTGGACGAGAAGGGGATCGCGGTGGAGTCGTGGAGCCCGCTGGCGAAGGCGAAGCGCCTCGACGATCCCACGCTGGTCGCGATCGCGAAGAAGCACGGCAAGACGCCCGCGCAGGTGGTGCTGCGCTGGCACCTCGACTCGGGGCTCGTCGCGATCCCCAAGTCCACCCACGAGGCCCGCATCCGCGAGAACCTCGCCATCTTCGACTTCCGCCTGGACGAGGACGACCTGAAGGAGATCGCCTCCCTCGATCGCCAGGAGCGCACGGGCATGAACCCGGACGAGTTCGACTGATCAGGGCGCTGGATCGACTCCGTCCAGCCGGAGGATCTCGCCGGAGACGATGTCGCCGAAGTAGAGTTCGCCGGCGGAATCGCGCGCGATGGCGACGAGGTGGCGGCCGCTTTCGCCCACGACGCGCGGTGGTCCGGCGCCGGCGAGATCGAGGGCCCAGACCGTGCCCCGCTCGTAGTCGGCGAACACGTAGAGACCCCGGAGCGCCGGCAAGCGGGCGCCCTGGTACACGTGGCCGCCGACGATGCACGCACCCTTGCCGTGCGCGTACTTGAAGTGGGGTTTCGTCATTCCGGCCGTGGGGCAGGTCGAGCCGGGCGGATAGCAGGCGTCACCCTCCATGACGTTCCAGCCGAAGTTCTCGCCGCCTCGCGCGAGATTCAGTTCCTCCCAGGCGTCCGCGCCGACGTCTGCGACGACGAGGGTGCCGTCGGGGGTGAACGAGAAGCGCCAGGGATTTCGGAAACCCAAGGCAAAGATTTCGTGCCGTATGCCCGCCCGTCCTGCGAACGGGTTGTCGGAGGGGATCGCGTAGGGCAGCGCCCCCGAGGTCCGATCGACGTCCAGGCGCACCATCTTGCCCCAGAGATCGAGCGGGTCCTGGCTCTTCGATGTGGGCGTGAGGCCGTGCCCTCCGTCTCCGAACGCCGCGTAGAGCATCCCGTCCGGTCCGAACGCGAGCGCGCCGCCGTCGTGGTCGGGCAGCGGCCATTCGAGCTCCACCAGGATCTTCTCGTCGGCAGCCGTGCCGAGGGGCGTCCCCGCCGAGACATCGAACGACGAGATCCGCGAGACGTCACCGTTCGGCGATCCGACCATGTAGTGCACGAAGACGCGGCGGTCGGCCGGAAACTTCGGATGAAACGCGAACCCGAGGATGCCCTCCCTCGGATCGTCGATCTCCGGGATCTGCAGGACGTCCGCGCGGCTGCCGTCGGCCAACGAGACCCATGACAAGACGCCGCCGTTGGTCGAGACCGCCAGGATCGACGGCTGCGCCGGCACCGGCTGGATGTCGGTGAGGAACGGGAATCCATCGGCGACGCCGGTCAACGCGAAGGGCGACGGCGTCACCTCATGGCCGCCTGCTCCTCCCGGCGCCAATGGGCCAGGACCGCTCCCGGACGGCGTCCCGCAACCGACGAGCGCCAGGACCACGCCGCATGCCACCCACGCCCCCGGCTGCATCGCACCTCCTCCGCTGGGGGAGAGCATGAGGACCAAACCCGAGGGAGGAAGCCTTCGTGTGGGGTTCTTCCCTGATGGAGGTGGAGGTCCCGCCTCGTGACCGGGAGCGGTAGAGTCTGGCGCTTGCACTCGGAGGTTCGATGGAGACGCGCGCGCTGGGCAGGCAGGGGCTTCGGGTGTCCGCCATGGGCCTCGGCTGCATGGGGATGAGCGACTTCTACGGGGTGGCGCAGGAGGCGGACGCGATCCGGGTGATCCACCGGGCGCTGGAGCTCGGGATCACCCTGCTCGATACCGCCGACATCTACGGCCCCTTCACGAACGAGGAGCTGGTGGGGCGCGCGATCCGGGACAGGCGCGATCGCGTGATCCTCGCCACGAAGTTCGGGAACGTCCGAAAGCCGGATGGCACCTTCGTCGGCGTGGACGGCAGGCCCGAGTACGTGAAGCAGGCGTGCGACGCGTCCTTGAAGCGACTCGGCGTCGATCGGATTGACCTGTACTACCAGCACCGGGTCGATCCCAACGTTCCGATCGAGGACACGGTGGGTGCGATGGGGGATCTGGTGAAGGCGGGGAAGGTTCGGTGGCTCGGGCTCTCCGAGGCGGCGCCGGCGACGATCCGTCGCGCCCACGCGACGCACCCGATCACGGCGCTGCAGACCGAGTACTCGCTGTGGAGCCGCGATCCCGAGGACGAGATCCTGCCCACGGTCCGCGAGCTGGGGATCGGCTTCGTGGCCTACAGCCCGCTGGGCCGCGGCTTCCTCACCGGTCGATTCCGCAAGCCGGAGGATCTGCCGGAGGGAGACTGGCGCCGCGGCCACCCCCGCTTCGTCGGCGAGAACTTCGAGAAGAACCTGCGGCTGGTGGAGCGCATGAAGGCCTTCGCCGATCGCAAGGGTTCGACGCCTTCGCAGATGGCGCTGGCGTGGGTGCTCGCCCAGGGGGACGACATCGTGCCGATCCCGGGCACGAAGCACGTCCGGTATCTCGAGGAGAACGTGGGCGCGCTCCGCTTCTCCCTCGACGCCGACGAGCTGCGCGAGCTCGACGAGATCGCGCCGAAGGGGGCCACCGCCGGGGCCCGCTACCCCGAGGGCGGCATGAAGTCGATCAACCGCTGAGCTGCGCGAGCCTGCGGTTCATCGTGTCCCGCAGATCGCGGGTCCTGCGCTCGTCCAGGCCGATGTCCTCCAGGCGCTCAATCCAGGCTGGTGCGCGATCGCAGAGGTGATCGAAGACCTTGGCTATCGCCAGCTCGCGTACCGCGAGGCGGGTGCCAAAACTGATGAAATCCGAGCGGCGAAGGTTGTCGTCGCGGCCGTCCAGCTTCAGCGCCATCCTCCGGTCGCCGTAGGGAAGGGTCGAGAGCAGATCGTAGGCGGGCGAGAGGACGAACCCTGGCTGCTTCGCGAGGATGCTGACGTTCTTTGCGTGAAGGTCGCCGTTTCCGATGAGGTAGCTGAAGGCGACGAGGCGAATGAAATGCGTCAGCTCAGGGATCGGTGCGGCGCAGAACTCCTGCAGACCCTCGGCGATCTCGCGGCAGGAGATCCGATACTTGTCCGCCGGATAGCGGTCGAGGAACTGGCAGGCGTCCTCCTGGTGGATGCGCTGCAGGGACTTCGTCTCCGGGGACCAGACTCGATCGAATCTCTCGACGAGGAGGCCCGCCTCGCCATCCCGATCGTGGACCAGATTTGTCGAGGCGACGGAGAGCCCGCAAGCCTTCGCCATGCCCATGAAGAAGTGCTCGTTCTCGACGAGCTTCGGGTACTTGGGCGGGTTGAGTTTCAGGATGAACGCCGCCCGCCCGGCGGGCACGACGGGGAAGGAGATCGTCGAGGCCGAGAGCTTCGCCTGCACGCCGGGAATCGTCGGCTCTTCGGCGGTGGACTTCATGCTCTTCTCGAAGAGATCCGCGAAGCGGACCTCGTTCGGCTTCCAACGCTCGGGCTCGATTGCGGACGGCGGCGTGTCACCCGGGACGACGGAGAGATCGCCAATGGTATCGGCCCCTGCGGCCACGAGCAGGCTGAGCAGGTCGTCTTCGGAGGTCTTCACCCGATCGACGAGGGCCTCGAGGCGGATGCCTTCCGGAAGCAGCCCCGCGAAAAACGGGTGAAGGTTCACGCCCCGCGTCTCCGTCGTGCGGCGCGCGTACGGGAGGTGCGTAGCGATCCCGCCGGGCAGCAACGCGTGGGCGTCGAAGAACGCGGGCGCGTACTCGAACACCGAGCCATGACGCGTCCTTGCGATCGTGCCGACGAGCGTTCCCTCTCGCCACACCGTGGCGGACTCGAAATCGGTCGGCCTCCTCATGTCAGGCCGCCGCCCACGCGCAGGCCCTGCTTTCCGGTCTCGAGGGCAAGCTGGAGGCCGAGGACCTCCAAGACGTCGATGAGCTTGTCGAGACGGAACGACGCCTTGTTGCCAGTCTCGAGATCGTAGATGAAGACGGGCCCACAGCCTGCCATCGCACTGACCTGGAGTTGCGTGAGGCCGAGCTGCTTGCGCCTCGTCCGAACGGCATCTGCGAGTGCCGTAGCCCAGGCGTGTCCATCGGGTCCATGCGATCCCATGGAATTTATTGTGGTCGACGCCATCGTCGAGCGCAAATCCTCTGATTCCATGGAATCGGATGGATTTTGGCTGGATCCGGACGAGATTGGCGTCAAAGCGTCGAAAATCCATGTTTATGCATGGATCTCGAAGGCTGCTCCTACTGCGCTGCCGTGAGCTCGGAGCCGACCTGACGCGCGTCGGGCATACGCTGGTGCTGCTTCGAGCGCAGCGCGCCGACGGCCCAGGTGAGGCCGGCGGCGTAGACGATCGCGCCGCCCGCCGCCGCGAGGACGAGGCCGATCCGCGGCAGCGACTCGGGGAGCGACCAGCCGAAGACGGGTAGCCCCGCGAGGCCGAGGCCCGCCGCCATCACCGAGAGGCCGGCGTTATGGAGCCACGCGCCGGCGCGGACGGGAGCGCCCAGCGACGTGAGGTGCGCGAGCATGAGACCCAGGCTGACGACGCCGACGAGGAGCACGTGCAGGTAGAGGATGGCGAGGTGGCGCGACTGCACCGCGAGCCCCGCCACCCCGAAGCCGCCGGTGGCGGAGAGCAGGGCCTCGCACACGAGCCACAGCGCGAGCCAGCGGAAGGCGCCGCGGGGACCGGCCGACGCCTGTGAAGACGACTTCCACAGCGCCGCCGCGCCGAGGCCGGCGGGGACGAGCAGGAGCACCGCCGCGATGCGAGCCGCGATGCCGAGCGCGCCCTGGTCACCGCCGGCGACGCCGAGCGGGAAGGTGAGCCACGCGAGGGGCGCCGCGAGCCGGAGCTGCCAGCGCAGGAGTCGCTCGTCGAAGCGCACGCCCAGCGCCTCCGCCTGCGCGACCAGGAGCCCGATCACCGAGAAGACGAAGAACCAGGCGAAGTTGTGCAGGAAGCCGAAGACCGCCAGCGACTTGGCGAAGGCCGAGGCGTGCAGGGCGATGAGCACCGTGCGGATCACGGCCCCCGACGAGGCCACCGCGAGGTAGACGACCCCCGTGCGCAGGAAGGCGAGGTCGATCCCCTGCTTGCCGCGCGCGTGCTTCCAGAACGTCCCCACCGCGATGCCCCAGATCGGCAAGGAGAGCGCCGAGAGGGCGATGGACGGCGCCGAGTACCCGCCGTGGAGGAAGGAGACGAAGGTGCAGGCGGAGAGCGCGGCGACGACGCCGAGGAGGCGCGTGGGCCAGCGCCCCGTCGCGCCCACGCGGCGGAAGGCGAGGGCGAGGATCCCCAGCGCGCACCAGCCGAAGTAGAGCGTGTGCGAGTGCGCGTGCAGCGCGTGCTGGAAGACGAAGCCGCCGAAGGGGAAGACGAACCAGAACCGGAGCGCGAGCCCCACCGCCATGGCGAGGAGATAGAAGCCGATGGAGGTGCGGACGAAGGTGGGCATGGTCGCTTCTCGCCGGGAGGGCGCGTCCCTCCCGTTCTAAGCGATTTCCCCCCTGTCGCAACCCTTCCGCTACGCCTTGCTCGAAGCGTCCAGCTCCGCCGGGATGGGACGTCCCTGCAGGTCGAGGTGCCGCCGCCGGTGCGTGGACGCCTGGAGGCGCACGCCATGGGCGGAGAGCAGATCGCTCCGGGTGACGATGCCCACGAGGAGCGAAGGCGCGTCCCGGCGCACGACCGGGAGCCGGCCCACCCCCTTGAGCACCATGCGGTCGGCCGCCTCGCGCAGCGACTCGTCCTCGAAGGCGACGATGGCCGGGCCCTTCAGAAGGTCGCGGAGCGGGGCGTCCTCGGCGAGCGTCGTCCTCGCCAGCTCACGCTGGGTGAAGACGCCGACGAGCTTCCCGCCCTCTTCGACCACCGGGAACCCCTGGTGGGACGCGCCGGGATCGTCGGAGCGGAGGAAGGCGCGGGCCGTCGCCAGCGTGTCGGAGGCGCCGAACGAGACCACGGCCTTGGTGGCCTGCTCGCGCACGAGCACGGTCTCGAGGAAGTCCGCCTGGTACTCGTCCGGCACCCGGGAGCCACGCCGCGCGATCTTCTCGGTCATGATGGTGTTCTTCATCATGAGGCTGGAGACGAGGTAGGCGGCGCCGCAGCCGCCCAGGAGCGGGAGCAGGCCGAGGGGCTGCCTCGTCGCCTCGAAGGCGAAGATCACGGAGGTGAGGAAGGCCCGGGACGCGCCGGCGAAGAGCGCGGCCATCCCCACCAGCGCCGCCACGCGGACGTCGAGGGAGAGGCCGGGCACCAGCGCCACCGCCACCGTCGCGACGAGGGCGCCGAGGCCGCCGCCGATGGTGAGGAGCGGGGCGAGGGTGCCGCCCGACGTGCCGCTGCTGAGCGACACCAGCCACGAGACGAGCTTCATGGTGGCCAGGAAGAGGAGCGCCTTGCCGCCGAGCTCGCCGCCGAGGATCTGGACGATGTTGTCGTATCCGACACCCAACGTGCGAGGTGCGAAGACGCCGACCACGCCGGTGACGACGGCGCCGAGGGCCGGCCACCACATCCAGTGGATGGGCAGCTTCTCGAAGCCGTCCTCGAGGCGGTAGACCGCGCGGGTGACGTAGACGGAGGCGAGGCCCGCCAGCGCGCCGATGACGACGTAGGAGGCGAGGGCGATCGAGGACGGCTCCGCCACCTGCGGCATGGGGAAGGCCGGCGCGGATCCAACGAAGTGGAATCGCACCGCCGCTGCCACGGCGCTGGCGAGGGCCACCGGGACGATCGATCGCGCGCGGTACTCGAAGAGGAGCAGCTCGATGGCGAGGACCACGGCGGAGACGGGGCTGCCGAAGGTGGCGGACATGCCCGCGGCGGCGCCTGCGGCGAGGAGGGTCTTGCGCTCGTCCGCGGTGGTGCGCATGAGCTGGCCCACGAGGGATCCCAGCGCGCCGCCGGTGGCGATGATCGGCCCCTCCGCGCCGAAGGGGCCGCCGGTGCCGATCGCGATCGCCGACGAGAGCGGCTTGAGGAACGTCATCCGGGCGGGGATGCGGCTCTGGTTGAAGAGCACCTGCTCCATCGCCTCGGGGATCCCGTGGCCGCGGATCGCGCGCGATCCCGTGCGGGCGATCACGCCGACGATGAGGCCGCCGACGACAGGGATGGCGACGACGAACCACCCCAGCCCGTTGCCGGCCGGTGAGACGTTCTCGACGGAGAGCCTGCCGTAGAAGGCGAGGTTGGTGATGAGCGAGATGAGCACGCCGAGGAGCTCGGCGATGAAGGCCGCCGCGATCCCGACGCCCACCGCGATGGCGCTGATCTGGACGATCCGGGGCCGGAGCCTGCCTACGCGCCGCTGCGCGCCGGCGGCCTCGAGGGTCGGCCCGAGGGAGGGCGCGATCGGGAGTCCTTCGGTGGTGGATGAGCCGGTCTGTTCCGGAGCCGCGTCGTTGCCTCTCGTTGATTCGTCCATCCGCTTTCGACTCTCTCCTTCACCGGGTTCGCGGGCTCGATAACGCCGCTCGTCCGCTCGCGTCAAGGATGTGGGCGCCACGGACGAGCCGCCCGATCGCCCGTTGCGCCCCGGAGAGGGGACGCTTAATGTCCGCCGCCTTCGCGAGGATCCTCCCCTCGCGCGCACCCCGAATGAGCGTCTCCGAAAAGATCCCCCGCCGCGTGATCGCCTTGATGGCCTTCGCCTCCGGCGCCACCGCCGCGAACCTCTATTACAACCAGCCCCTCCTCAACGAGATCGGCGCCAGCCTAAACGCGAGCGAGCGGATGCTGGGCCTCGTCCCCACCGCGCCGCAGGTCGGGTACGCGCTCGGCATCCTCCTCCTCGTGCCGCTGGGCGATACGCTCGAGCGCAGGCGGACGATCGTCGGCCTGACCGCCGCGATCAGCGTGGCGCTCGCCGCGATCGCCCTCGCGCCGAACCTCGCGGTGCTCCTCGCCGCGAGCTTCGCGGCGGGCGTGCTCACCGTGGTGCCGCAGCTCCTCATCCCGTTTGCCGCGCACCTGGCGCCGATCGAGACGCGCGGGCGGACCGTCGGCACGATCATGAGCGGTCTGCTGATCGGCATCCTCCTGTCGCGCACCGCCGCCGGGTTCCTCGGCACGTGGCTCGGCTGGCGCGCGGTCTTCTGGTTCGCCGCGGCGCTCATGCTGGTGCTGGCGATCTTGCTGCGCACGATGCTGCCGGCGCAGCAGCCGTCGCTTCGAATGACGTACCCCGCGCTCCTGGCGTCGCTGGGGAAGCTCTGGAGGGACGAGCCCGTGGTGCGCCGGCACGCGCTCCTGGGCGCGTCGTCCTTCGCGTCGTTCTCCGTGTTCTGGGCCACGCTCGCACTGCACCTCGACGCGCTGCCGCAGCGCTACGGCGCCGACGTTGCAGGGCTGTTCGGCGTGGTGGGCGTGGCGGGCGCGCTGGCCGCGCCGCTCACGGGGCGGCAGGCGGATCGCCACGGCGGCCTGCGGGTGAACGCGCTCGCGCTCTCGATGCTCGTGCTGTCCTACGTGGCGCTGGCGATCTTCGGCGCGAACCTCGTCGGCCTCGCCGTGGGCGTGATCTTCCTCGACCTGGCGGCGCAGTCGAACCACATCACCAACCAGACGCGCGTCTACGCGCTGGATCCCAACGCCCGCGGCCGCCTCAACACGCTGTACATGGTGGCCTGCTTCGTGGGCAGCTCCGCCGGCGCGCTCCTTGCGTCGCTGGCGTGGAACCGGTGGGGCTGGCCCGGCGTGTGCGCCGCCGGCGCCGCCACCGCCGCGCTGGGCGGCCTCGTGGTGATCTCGAGCAGGCGCCGCGTGCTCGCGAGCGAGCCCGCAGACGCCTGAGGCCATCCGCCTACAGGGTGGCCTCGCCCTTCTGCCAGTTGCACGGGCAGAGCTCGTCGGTCTGCAGCGCGTCGAGGACCCGCAGGGTCTCGTCGACGTTTCGGCCCACGTCGAGGTCGTTGACGCTCACGTGGCGGATGATCCCCTCGGGGTCGACGATGAAGGTCGCCCGCAGCGCGACGCCCTCCTTCTTGTGGAGGATCCCCAGGGCCGCCGAGAGCTCGCGCTTGGTGTCGGCGAGCATCGGGAAGGGCAGGTCCTTCAGGTCGGGGTGGCTGTTGCGCCACGCGAGGTGGGAGTACTGCGTGTCGGTGCTCGCGCCGAGCACCTGGGCGTCGCGGTCGGCGAAGTCCCGCTCGCGGCGGCCGAACTCCGCGATCTCGGTCGGGCAGACGAACGTGAAGTCCATGGGCCAGAAGAAGAGGACCCGCCACTTCCCCGGATGACTCTCGTGGGTGATGGTCGCGAACTCCTTGCCGTGCTCCCGGCTCACGGTGGCTTGCAGGTCGAACGAGGGAAGCTTGTCTCCGATGGTCAGCATCTGTGTCTCCTTTGAGGGAGGCTCGGGGCCTCGGTACGCACACGAAGATGCCGGTGGAGGCTCCATCGCGCCAAGACATAGAACCTGTCGGTTCGATAGTTGTAGGCTATGAGCCATGGACCTCTCTCCACTCCCCTTCACCCTGCGCCAGCTCCAGTACGTGGTGGCCGTCGCGGAGGCGCGAAGCTTCAGCCGCGCCGCCGCGGTCTGCCACGTGTCGCAGCCCTCCCTCTCCGCCCAGGTGGCCGAGGTGGAGTCCTCCCTGGGCGTGCGTCTGTTCGAGCGCGATCGCGCGGGCGTGCTCCTGACGCCCGCGGGCGAGGCCCTGGTCGATCGGGCGAGGCAGGTGCTGGTGGAGGCGCGGGATCTCGCCCAGGACGCGCGGCGCTTCGTGGATCCGCTCGCGGGCACCTTGCGCATCGGCGTGATCCCCACCATCGCGCCGTACCTCCTCCCGGACCTCCTTGCGCCGCTGCGGGAGAAGTTTCCCAAGCTCACGCTGCTGTGGACCGAGGAGAAGACGGATGAGCTGGTCTCGCGGCTGGGAAGGGGCGAGCTCGACGCGGCGCTCGTCGCCCTGGAGGCCGACCTGGGAGACCTGGAGCACGAGCCGCTCTTTCACGATCCCTTCGTGGTCGCGCTTCCGAAGGAGCACCCCCTCGCACGCGGCAAGTCGGCGCTGCGGCTCGAGGATCTCGCGGGGGAGCAGGTGCTCCTCCTCGACGACGGCCACTGCTTTCGCGAACAGGTCCTCGGTCTCTGCGCACGCGAGCGGATCGACGAGGCGGACTTCCGGGCGACGAGCCTCCCCACCCTGGTGCAGATGGTGACCGCGGGCGTGGGCGTGACGTTGCTGCCCAAGCTCGCGGTCGCGGCGGAGCAGGGCAGGGCGAACCTGGCCCTCCGCCCGCTTCCCCCGCCGGCCCCGGGGCGAACCGTGGCGCTCGCGTGGCGACGCCGCTCGCCCTTCGGCGACTCGCTGCGGCAGCTCGCGGCGACGATGCGGAAGGCGCCGCGCGCTCGAGGTCAGTCGCGCAAGTAGTGGCAGGTGTAGCCGCCGGGGTGCTTCTCCAGGTAGTCCTGGTGGTAGTCCTCCGCCTTGGTGAACGGCCCCGCCTTCACGATCTGCGTGACGATCGGCGCCTTCCACCGCGCCTGCGCCTTCGCCTTCGCGCGCTCCGCGACCCGGGCCTGCTCGTCGCTCGTGTAGAAGATCGCCGAGCGGTACTGCGTGCCCACGTCGTTGCCCTGGCGGTTCGCCGTGGTGGGATCGTGCATGCGGAAGAACCACTTCTCGAGCAGCTCCTCGTACGAGAGCTTCGAGGGGTCGAACACGATCTTGATCGACTCCGCGTGGCCGGTGGCGCCCGTGGACACCTGGGCGTAGGTCGGATCGGCGGTGGTGCCGCCCGTGTAGCCGACCTCGGTCTCCAGGATCCCGGGCACCTTGCGGAGGATGTCCTCCATGCCCCAGAAGCAACCGCCCGCGAGGATCGCGACGTCGAGGGTGGCCTCGCACCCGGCCTTCTCGCCAGGCGGCGGCGTCACGCACTCGTTGTCCGTCGACGCCGGCGCCTCCCCCGCTCCCGCCTTCGAGAAACGGTCGCGGTACTCGCCGTACCCTTCCGCCTCGAGCCTGTCGACGGGGATGAAGCGCAGCGACGCCGAGTTCATGCAGTAGCGCTGTCGTGTGGGCGGAGGCCCGTCGTCGAAGAGGTGGCCGAGGTGGGAGCCGCCCGCCGCCGACAGCACCTCGGTGCGGATCATGCCGTGGCTCTTGTCGGTGCGGGTGTGCACGTGGGCGTCGTCGATGGGCCTCGTGAAGCTCGGCCAGCCCGTGCCCGACTCGAACTTGTCCAGGGACGAGAACAGCGGCTCACCGGTGACGGCGTCCACGTAGATCCCGGCCTCGTGGTTGTCCCAGTAGGCGTTGCGGAACGGAGGCTCGGTCGCAGCGCGCTGCGTCACCTCGTACTGCAGCGGCGTGAGCTTCTCGCGCAGCTCGTCGTCGGACGGCTTCGTGTACGTCTTCTTCGACATGGGCCTTTGCTCCTTCTGCGGGGCGGGCGCGCCGGCGCCGGCCACCGAGCAACCGAAGGCGAACCCGGCCAGCAGCGCGGCGATGGCGAGCGTCCTCATCGGTCTCCTCCGATCCCCGCGGACCATAGCAGCCCCCCTGTGCGCCGGAAGGGCCGCCGTGTACGAAATCGGACGGTCGTTTGACACGGCAACGACAAAACGGGCAGCGTTGGCGTCCCAGCCTTCACTCCCCGAGGTCGTTCCATGCGATTCACCCTCCTCACAGCGGCGTTGGCGCTGATCGTCGCCGGCTGCTCCGATTCGAAGGATTCCGCCCGAATCGTCGCCTTCTCGGCGAACCCCGACAGCATCGCCGTCGGCTCCTCGTCGACGCTCTCGTGGGAGACCACCGGCGCCGTTTCGCTGGGCCTCCGCGACGGCGACGGGAAGGCGATCTCCATCGGCGGCGACGCGGAGGGACGGGTCGTGGTCCGACCGTCCGCGACGACGAAGTACGTGCTCTCCGCAACGGGAGAGGACGGAGAGACGGTCACCGCGGAGAAGACGGTCGAGGTGGTCCGGAAGACCACGATCGAGCGGTTCGCCGCGTCGCCGGACGTGGTGGCGAGGGGGGCCAAGACGACGCTGTTCTGGATCGTCCGGGGGGCCGAGTACGTGGTCCTGACCGACGACGCCGGGAAGGAATTCGACCTCGAGGCGGGGCAGACGGAGGTCCAGGTCCAGCCCACGCGCGACACAACCTACACCCTCACCGCCGTCGGCACCACCGAGGTGAGCGCCGAGGTGAAGGTGACGATCGCGCCGACACCTTCTGTGAAGCTCACCGCGACTCCCGAAGCGACGGAGGCGGGCGAGCCCGTGACGCTCTCGTGGACCAGTGAGGCCGCCGACGCCCTCGAGCTGCGCACGCCCGCCGGGACCGTTCCCCTCACCCTCCCCGCCGGGACGATGATCGTCAATCCGGTCGCGACCACGAAGTACGAGGCGGTGGCCACCGGCGCAGGCGGGCAGGTCTCGTCCTCCGTGGAGGTGGCCGTCCGGCCGAAGATCGTGGCGTTCGAGGTCGAGACCCCGGGGCCGACGCGCAAGGGCCTCTCCGTCGACCTGAAGTGGACCGTGATCGGCGCCGCGTCCGCCAGGATCGTCGCGGACGGCGCGAACCTCCTGGACGTCCCCGCCGAATCCGTCGGCGAGGGTACGGCGACGCTCGCCGTGGGCACGAGCGGAACCTTCGAGCTCGTCGCGAAGAGCGCCGGCGGAGAGTCGAGGGCGACGGCGACGATCGCGCTGACCGACACGCCCGTCATCACCTTCTTCGCTGCGACGCCGGAGGTCACGGCCGGACCTGGTGCTCCTGCCCAGGTCGAGATCCAGTGGGGCGTCGACGGCGCCACCTCCCTCGAGCTCGAGGCGATCCCGGGTGGCCCGGTGGCCGTCGTGCCCGGCGCGTCGATCGCGACGGTGTCGATCGTGACCGACACGACGTTCCGGCTCGTCGCCCGCAACGACTTCGGGACGACGATGAAGGAGACCTCCACCCACGCGTTGCCGCCTCCGGCGATCGATTTCTTCGTCGCGCGACCGACCCGCGTCGGGATCGGGCAAGACGTGGAGCTCCAGTGGCACGGCCGGGCCGCCGAGCGGATCGAGATCCACCGGGACGGCGCGCTGGTCTTCGAGACCTCCGAGGTCGAGGCCTCGGACCCGTCCAGCGTCCGGGGCACGTGGTCCGACACGATCGCCGCCGACACCGACTACGAGCTGCGGATCTACAACCGGCTCGGGGCGGTCGCCTCGTCGACCCTCGTCGTCACGACCGGCGCGCCCATGATCGGATCGTTCGAGGCCGACCGCGCGCTCGCGCAGCCCGGTTCGATGGTGGAATTCACCTGGACCTCCGATGGCGGAACCGCCCTCGAGCTGCTCGATCCCGACGACGCCGTCGTGTGCAGCACCTCCGACCTCGACCGGATCTGGAGCGGCTCCTGCCTGGTCCAGGCCGGGACGACCCTCGGCGCGGTCGATTACAAGCTCCGCGTCCAGGACGCGGGTGGCGGGATCGACGAGCGCACCGTCTCGATGCAGGTGACCGACGGGCCGATCATCCAGGCCTTCGCGTCCGCCATCGCCGAGGCCTCCGACCACGACCCCGTTGTGCTCACGTGGACCGTTCTCTCGGATGCCGCGGGGCTCCGGCCGACGGTCGAGATCGCGGGGAGCGGACAGAACCTGCAGAACCCGCTGACGTCGCTCCCCGCGAGCGGAACGGCGGCGATGATCCCGGTCGCCGAGGGGATGCAGCGCTACACCCTCACCGCGACGACGCCGGGCACCACCCCTGCCACGGCGTTCGTCGACGTGACGGTGTACGGGCTGCCGACGGTCTCGGTCTCCGCCAGCCCGACGGTCGTCGACGCGGACGAACCCCAGACCACGCTGACCTGGACGTCGACCCACGCCGCGGGCCTCTGGGTCTTCGACACCTCCATGGATCCGCCGGAGGAGGTCTTCTCCACCACCGACCCCGCCGAGATGGCGTCGGGCAGCGCCGTCGTGGAGCCGACCTCCACGCCTTCGGTGACGTATCTGGTGGTGGTCTCGAATCCGCTGGGACGCGAGGCGAGTGACACGGTGACGATCCTGGTGGAGCCGGCGGAGGCCGTGTCCGTCGCGGCCGTTCCGGACCAGGTCCTCGAGGGTGAAGAGACGACGATCTCCTGGCAGACGCGTCGAGCCACGTCGGCCTCGCTGTCGTTCGACGGCCGCCCGGGCCTCCCGGTGGCGAAGCCGTTCATCGACGCGAGCGGCGTCGCG
>Ga0182736_1001500_pt1 | contig 22334 bp, 19 predicted proteins | sample eDN5th30CKraftBY_FD_128882 | JGI IMG/M metagenome (GOLD analysis project Ga0182736, IMG submission 128882) | Enriched backyard soil microbial communities from Emeryville, California, USA - eDNA 5th pass 30_C Kraft BY (version 2) (version 2) | ecosystem: Environmental > Terrestrial > Soil >... | reverse complement strand
CGTGGTCATCGTGCCCCGAAGCCCGACAGCGCTACCCGCTGACGTGACGGCACTCGAATGGAGAACCGTCTACGCTTGGCTGAAGCGGCATGCCGCCCGGAGCGAATGGGCGGCGCGCGCCGCGGAGTATCTCGAAATTGCCGAAGCCAGATTGGTTGAGAAGCAGACATTTGTGGAGGGCACCCTGACCATGTTTGCAGGAATTCCGTTCGGGTCCGAGCACCCCTACACCTATCTCGAAGCCAAACGTCTTTTGAAGCTCGCACGCGAAGAATTGAGGACCATGCGCGACCTTCAAAGGACACTTGGGATGAACCCCGCGGTCGACGGTCGTGGCATGATCAAGGGCCGGGATGCGGACGCGGTATGGGATTTCCTGTCGCTGTCTCACGCTTCCGATGCCGGGAAATTCACGAACTACCCTCACCTCACGCTGAACATCGCCTCGCATGCGGTCGAGGCGATGATCACGATCCCGCATCGCGTGAACACGCCCGTCAAACGAGCCATACGCGCACTCGGGGAAGACGGCATTCAACGAATGGTCGAACAAATCCTTCGAAACCTCAAACCCCTGCTCCGGTCGCACAAGTATGCGACGCCCTGGTTTCGGGGAATCCAGCGCCGCTATCCGAGCCAGAGCGCACCTGCTTTTGTCGACGCCCGCATCGATTTTGATCTGCGCACCGCGGTCCCTGACGGTGGCTTGCCGAAGGCGCAGCCAAATTGGCTATCGGCGGCATTCGGCTCGTTTGCCGAAAAGCGTGGTTCCAACTATCAGATCCAGTTGGGCGTCGTATTCCCGTATGCTCGTTGCCCTGAACTGGCGAGCCCGAAAGCGCTGGGTCTGATCGCCAACGCCTGGCTTGGGTTTAAGCCGCTGACTGATCTTTGGCGGTGAGTTGCAAAACGAGCCACACCGGCCGACTGATTACCGTAGCGTCGCATTCAGCATTGCGGCTAAGCTGAGGCCCCCCAGTTTGATCTGCTCCTGCATCGATCCAAATCTCCTAGACATCTGTAGGCCACTCAGTGTGCCTTTTGTCTTGGATAACTGATGAACAAAGTAACAAATGCTCATCAGTCACCTAGTTGATTTTAAATATTCAGCCTCTCTTTTACTCGATTAGTAGGCAGTATTCACCACCGAATACGAAAAATGCTGACCGCTACAGGCGGAGGTTCTGTAAGAATCTCGAACTCAGGCTCTGTTCGGATGAAGGGCCTTCTCCTCAGGACCTTAAGTCCCTCGTCAATCCCAAATAAAGCTGTATCAGTCACTTCTGAGACGCTTGACGGAGTGTGTGTAAGAAAGTGCTTAAGAAACTCGCCGTTTTCTACCGCCGCAGACGCTAGACTAGCCTCCATCCGTGCAGACGGCCTTAACGCGGAAACCAAGTCTGCGTGAATGGAAACCGCCATGACTGACCTCAAGAAATTTGTAGAAGACACCTTCAAGGCGGCTCAAAGCCCCTCGGGGTGGTTGATGAGCGCCGAACGGCTGCGTGATGGCGCTGAAGCCATTTTCAAGCATGAACAACCCTATGAGCTCGCTTACTTGAAGGCCCACGACGCGGCAACCAAGGAGGCGGTCGCCTTGGCTTACAGCGAGGGTCAGGACGCCGGGGTTGTCGAGATCAAGGCGCGAACGCCGAATTACCCGGCGGCTCAATTGCTCTATGCCTACGCGCTCGAAAACCTGTTCAAAGGCATCATGGTCGCCAACGATCCTGCCCTCGTTTCCGGGGGAAAGCTGAACCCCAAATTGCAGACGCATGATCTGGTGAAGCTAGCCAAGGACGCGGGCTTTACCCTCCATGCGCAAGAGGTTCCGATTGCCGAGGCACTCTCTAAACTATCGGTCTGGGCGGGCAGGTATCCCGTCGCGCTGTTTCAGAACACGTTTGTCGCCACGCCGAATGCCGATGCGCTGCTCGACTACGGCTCACAGCACCCGACATTGCGCGGCCTCTTTGACCGATGCCATGCCGCCCTCGCCTCCCGGCTAACCAAGCCGATATCGACGCGTTTTGACTCAATCGTCGTATTCCGCCAACCCGGCACCTGACCTTCCTTTCGATCCCGGTTGCCCTGCAACCGGATTAGGCCCGCGCCAATGAGCGGGGTGGTCCGTCAAGGCCGACGCGAAGCGGCGCGCGGCTAGAGCCTGGACGGACGGGGACCGCAGGCCCGGACTCGCGCGGGATAACGGCATATGGTCGAAGCGACACCATTCACCAGCCCGGAGGCCGGTTAACCGGAGCAACAGCAGGAGCGTCAGCATAGCGCCGCGCAAACGGGACGCGGGGACGACTGCCCCCGGCGAGGGTTCAACAACCTCTGCTTCGACTCTGGATTGTGGTTTTGAACGCGTTCTATAGACTTAGAGCGTCCTCGCCCACATACATTTCATAACCAAACAAATGGATCAGCCATCTCCACAGCTACCGCGTGACCGCGACCTCCAGCTGTTAGCCATTCTAATCGACGGAGTGATCGCACAAAAGTGCCGCCGCCATTATCGCGCCGACACGCAGGAGCACCAACTTTCTAGCCGCATTGCCGAAGCAATCGAGAGTGAAATCGGCCGCATCCGCATCGGAGAAACGTGGGTCGAAATCGTTGTTCAAGAACTGCCGGATCGCGGACGGGGATCGAAAGAGAAAAAAGTCGGGGCAGACTTGTATGTCTCCATCGTCATTGATGATGGCCGTGAGGTGATCAGCAAGGGCCTGCTCGTACAGTCCAAGTGGGATGACACGCTAAAGGACAGCGGCCTAACGGAGCAGGCAGAAGAGATGCGACGCAGGACCAAAGACGGCTATGTGTGGGCATATGGCCCCGAAGGCGTTGCCGTGTATCCCGCGAATGAGGACGCACTCATGGCAGCTCGTAGAGGCGCAACCGGCGGGACAGTCGGAGAGTTGCTCTCGGAAGGTGCGGCGTGCCGTGCGGGTGATACGGGCATTGGACGCGACACCACTAAGCCTATCGTTGACTCCTTAAACGAAATACTCAACGAGCTTTCCGCAGACACGGCTCTAAGCCTGCTGCTCAGAACCAGCCCACCCGTCTAGATGTACTTGAACGGCTCAGTTCCTGAGAGCCGATTGGCGCATTTACAAGGACTGCGAAGCATTCGCACCCCCACGGCTCGATGTATGAAAGAACCTCAGAGGCACCATCAACTCATTAGAGACTGGGCACAGCGCGGCCACACAACGTTGCTCGAATTGGTGCCTCTACACGCACCGTTGAAGGACGTGGAGGGAGAACATCGCCATAAACGCGCGGTGATGACTCTCTCCACCGCATGCCTAGGGGAAACGCAGAGCGTGCTGTACCTAGTTCTCGGTCTACGCCTTTGGACTGCAGAGATCGTGATGCGGGCGGTCGTCGAGGGCACAACAAAATTTGGGTACTTGCTTGAAAGTCCAGCAACCTTCACTACGCGCTGCGGCGAATACCGCGATGCGCTGCCTATGATTGCCAAGCTTCGGTGGCACGCAAAGGCCGAGGAGGCATTACGAGCCCTCGGACCGGGCGGGGTTGAACGGCAGCCATACCGCGACCTACTCCTTGAACCGGAAGAGTTGGAGAGGATCAAGACGGCTTTCCCCCGTGAAGTCCGCCGAGAGATTGAACGGCGCTGGGGGTTCACGGAGTTGATCAATGTGGTCTCTAAGCCGGGGGGCGCATTTGGGCCGGAGGCACGGACGCTCTTGCATGGCTATTCCGCATCGAGCCACCTGATCCATATGAGTTATGAAGGCGTAGAAATGCCATTGGAGCGAGACCATCGCTCTGACCAACGGCGTGACGCGATCACGCTTACGCACGCCGCATCAATGGTGAGCGATTGCCTTCAATTCACGTTCCTCCGCCTTATCGCTCTATACCGGTTCGCAAGCGTGTCCCCCGCGCCTCTTGAAGCCGCGCGTGAACGTTTGGAGGGTTTTGGCCACGAATTCAAGGAAGCCGCGCGGGCTTGGCATAAAGTTGAGTATCCGGACCTCACAACGGCTGACGACTAAGCAACTCAATAATCGCTCAGTCCTCGGGAAGAAAGTTCGCTAGCGACGGATCGCGCTCAACGAGCCCTCGCAAATTCGCCTGCGGCGTGCTGGATAGGTCTGACCGAAAGTGAATGTCGCTGACGCCGGGTGGCGGCTCTGAGCGCATCGCTGGCACGGATCGCAAATCGAAGAACTGCAGCGAGGACGCCGATAAGCGTTGATCAAATCGTATGCTCAAGGCCTCGCGCAGTGATCGCCCGAGCGTCTCGGCCACCGTGTCGTGGAGCTTGAGCACAAGCTCCGTGTTAGTCGCCACCAACCCCTCGACCTCCCGCACGATCTCTTGGAGCGAGATGCCTCCAGCGGCCTGTTCAACAAAAAGGGAGGCGGCAATAGCCGTTGTGCCGGACGGTGGGTTGCACTGATCATAGGAGAAGGTGTGAATGCGCTGGCGGCCCGAAGCGGTTTTTACGTCGAGGCGCACACTACCGGTATTGAAGTCAAAGCGGGAGGTGTCCTGCAAACGCCAAGCGGCCAACGCCTGAAATGGATTCCGACACTGGCGTATCAAAAATAGTTCGCCAAGTAGGCCGTTGACGGATCGCGCAGCGGGGCTTTGCATGCGCTGAAAGATGTGAGCGAACTTGCTTACCGCTTCGCTAATTGCAACACGGGTGGGATTGGGACCCAATATTCGCAGCAAGGCCTCCCCGATCGAAAGAAAATAGCGAATGATCTCCGCGTCATTCGAACGGCACCGAAGAACCGTAAAGGCCCCCTCAATAACTTTGCCAGCCTGCTTGATGACGGAAGGAACCTCGAAGGCCACTTCAAGACTTTCGAGCCGAATAGGCGCATGTCTGCGGGACTCACGGTCGGGAGGCGCGATCAGCAGGCATGCGTTCGCGCCATTATCTTTCCCAATGAAATATGCTGGATAGCCGGGAATCCGAGCGACGGAATACATCGGACGATCCGCGCTAGGGACAGGCAATCCTTCGAAGAGAGGCCCTAGCGCAACAGGCATTTCAAGGCTGCGCTTGTGGCTCTTGCGCCACCCAAGCACGCGCAAGACGCGCAGGAATCCAGACTGCGAGAACCGGGACGTTCTCAGCCACAACAACGCCTTCTCGCGTCAAGTTAAGCGTGTGAATTTGAACCGAGATATTGTCGGCGTCACGAATCCGGCGGTCGCCGGGATAGATGGTCCCGCGCTGTTCACGCGGCTGAACCGGCACCTCACCTTGATAGAGGTTCAGTACTTCACCGTCTTCATCGACGCCGCGCTCTCTTCGCCGTCCTCCGCTCATCCTGTAGATCGCACACACCTCGTTCGGGTCGGCTTCAAGCGCTTTACTGATCTGCAACAATAGGCCGGTATTGCGTTGCGAGTCTGTTGTGCCGGTGATCCGCATTTTCACCAGCAACTCCTCGACAACGCGCAAGAGAGGCACGTCCTTGGCTACGATATGGCGCGTGATGTCGCTTCTGTCTGGATGACCTTCATCATCAATAAATTCGATACCCTGAATAAAATCAGAGACCGTTTGCCGGTTCGCATCGTGCACTGCGTCAGTTGCAAGCACGATGCGTGGATTGACCCAATCATCGGAGAAACGCCCTCGAATATAATCAAACTCAAGGACGCTATTGCGACACGGCTGCAACGCTCCATCGAGAAGGAAGGCACGCTTCCATTCGTTCAGCGGCCTCCCACTCTCCTGAAAGCGCTGAAGTTGAGAGCGCATGTCCTCTTCGTGAACGACATAGCTCTGGAATGCGTTGAGGCTTCCTTGCTCAAGATAGACACGGCAATAGCCAAGATAGCGCCGCTTGTAGCCGAAGAACCTGGCGCGTTGCTGAACCGTATCGGCATTGCCCGTTCCTAGGCCGCGCGGCATGTAGGTGACCGTCAGCCCTTCGACAGTAAAGCCACGATCCATGGACTGTCCGCCAACGAGAATCCATCCATACATGCTCTGCCAATCGATCTCGGGCGTGGCACCTTCTCGGGCATTCACCTCCAGCACGCGCGTATTCAGGAACGAGGTTCGCAAGAATGGTCGCAGTTCATCGAAGGCAGGAAGCGCGGGGCCCACGGTCTGACGCAAATCCGCATGGGCATCCCGAAGCTCCTCAAGAAGTTCGAGCTTATCGGGATCGTTATTGGCAAGGTCGAGCCGCCGCTTCCACTCCTCGAAGATATCCCGCACCCACCCGTAGAATTCCTGATGGGAAGCCGTCTGAAATGAGGGATGCACCATCATGGAGCGATTGCCGACGTTGCCGGACTCGCGCAGTCCAGCGGCAACACCAACCATGAAGACCCGAAGGGCCTCTAGCAAAGTATCAGGAGGCTCGTTCAGGGGGTTATTCCTCGTCGGCACCTCTTGTGTCGGTATCACCCTGACATTCGGTTGATTGTCGCCGAAAAAGGCTTGCCCGCCGATGTAATCATCTCCCGGACGCAATACGTGAACGAAATTTGGAGAGAGCGAGTCGATGATGCTGATCAGCAACGGCGCTTGGGGTGTGGCTGTGTATTGCAAATAAGTATGGTTAGGTAGCGCCTGACGCAAAGCCATCAAGCGCCGGTAAGTTGTGCTCGTGCGCCCCTGAGATGCGCCCGTATTGAGGCTGATCTGGTCAGCCTCATCGTCGATAATTAATACGGGTACACCGCGAAGATCGAGGGCGGTTATTAGGTCAGTAAGATTCCGAAGACGTCCGTGATGCTTCAACACCGTGATCAACACAGTCCGCTTGAAATCATCGGGCGCGAGAGGATCGCGCCATTCTGCAAGGACATCTCTTATTGGCTGAACCGTAGAGTCGTCATCGCCCGGATTCAAGAAAGGCAACCATCGCCGAGCTCGGCGCGGATCGCTAAGTTGTAAGTCGTCTCGAAGCCTTCCGGTTGACTGCCCTAAAAGAAGACGAGATGAGCCAGTAACAACAATGACGATTGGAAACCCATTGTCACGAGCAAGGGCGACGACCGCCTCAAAGGACATAGTCTTGCCGCTTTGCACGTAGCCCACGACAAGACCGGTCTCTTGCCCTCTTTCTTGGGTCGGAGGAACGCTCTTACCGAAAATTGCTACCGCAGCTTCGGAGATGTTGTCGCGGGCTGCTGCCGGTACGCGCCCCTCCAAAAAGTCGAGCGTTTCCTGTCCGACAAGAACACGCCATTCCTCCACCGTGTTATCAGCGACAGGCTCCACAATGATAGGTTCGTTATCCGGCATGGCTCTTTACGGTTCCGATAGGGCCTCGCGTAGAATTTCATTCATGTTACGTCGTACTGTTCCCGCGCCTCGAACACCTGAGTCACGGGCGAGAAGTTCTCCAAGAGCAACGGCTGCACCAACGCGGAGCAGACCCTCCAACTCCTCCGGGTCTGATTGGGCGAAGCGGACCATAAACGGATGTGCCATCGAGACGCGAATATCGACCTTCCGAGGGTCATCGCTACCTTGGCCGCTGTCACTTAGAACAAGCCACTGGCTTTCACCGGGGTCGTTAGTAACCTCTACGTGGATCGACCAGTCACGCTCTCGGAAGCGGATATCGAAGCGGCGGCTCGCAAGCTTAGGCTGCTCGGGAGCCTCCTGTGTCGGCGTTTCTACAGGCGGCGCAGCGGCGACATTTGGCAAGACTTCGGGAAGCCGAGCTTCCATCGCATTGGCGGTGTTCGTCACAGCTTGCTGTGCGGCTGCAACGAGTTGGCTTCTTGCGGCGCGTGACCGATAGCCTTCCGCCTGCTTTAAGAGTGGCAACTCTTCACTATCGAGATGCTCACGGAGTAGTTCTAGAAACGGCTGTTCGTTCTCATCCCACCGAAAGCCATCTTTCGTGTGGCTTACGTCGAAGCCCTCAAGGTGCAACTCTCCAAATAGGCGCTGGTAGCGATAGCTATTTGACTGACCAAATACAAATACAGGGCGATAACCCTCGTCACCGCTTCCCTGAATCACGCGACCGCGTCGGAATAGCGCGAAGCCTGCTCGTGTGGTACTCGCGGGCTCTCGAAGCGCGGCAAATCCATGGACCGACAAGCCCTCGCCGAAATCAAACGCAATAGGCTTTCGCCAACCCTTTAATGGACCGCTCTTATCTTTAAAGTAGGGAGCCTCCAAAATGCTAGGTGCCTCGTATGACAGGACCTCGCCCTTGAAACGCAGCACGAGCCATCCCTCGCGCATGAAGACGCGATAAATGTCGGAGAGATGCTCCTTGAGCTTGGCAATGGTCCTGCCCACCGGCACCTGAAATACGTCCTCCAGCACCACTTCGGTAAAGTGGTGCTGCGGGCTTTCCGGGTCTTCCTTGATATCTAGTTCTTCGATGTCGTCATTGACGATATTAGCAATGTCAAATCGAACGGTTCGAGCTACTGGATCGCCCAGCGCAGAAGTTCGCACCGTCCAGTTTGGCGCAAACCAGCACGCGGCGCTTTTCATCCCCATGCCAAACTCTGCCAGACCTGACCGATCGGGAGGAATAGCTGCTGCGCGGAACGCACGAGGAAACTCTGCCGGAAAGATTCCGGCTGCATTGTCGTGGATGGTTATTCTGGCCGGAGAGCTCGTATCGATATCAATGTCTATCTGAAGCTTGCAATCTGTTCCTTCAACACGCTCAAGCTCTTCGCGATGTTGCAAGAAACTCTGAACTGCATTGTCCACGAACTCCGCCAGCGCGAACCAAGGCGTGTAATTGAGATAGCGGAGAACGGCCAAGACGCTTACGCCCGGTCGAATATCGACCTTTTTGAGGCTCGTCATCGCCTCTCGCTCAGCATCTGATCTACGCTGCGCGCGCAATGCTGCCTCGCGTTCTAGATCGCTTCGACGAGGCTTTCCTCCGGCCCTTGAACCGGACAACATTCTTCAGAGCAGGTTGAAGAAGGCACTTCGCGACGGAGGTAACAACCTCAACGTTCACAGCGTTGCCAAGCGCTCTATAGGCCGATGTTTGAACGCGCGGGAGATGCTTAAGACCGCCCATACTTTGCAGGCGGGCGCACTCCCGCATTGTCATGTAGCGCTTCTCCCACGTAATGACCGGAACTTGGCTGGTCGTCAGCGCGACAAGCGACGGCGCGGCGTTCGGCTTCTTTGCTCGGATACCGGACGCACGAAACTGAATGACGGTCTTCCAAAGATTGCGCTTGCCATCGCGCCAATTCCACTCAAGCTTTTGGAAGCTCGGCGCAAAACCCTTGATGCTGGGCAGCCACTTATCAATGACCTTCTTATGCTTTTTGTAGAAGGCGCGGTTCTGCTCGATGAACTCCACCTTCCATGCAGGAAATTTCGTTTTGCTTGAGCGGGCGTAAGGTGGCAGCGCGGCCATCACTTCGCCCTTTGTCATACCGCGAAGCGGCTTTCCAAAAGCGCCCCTGTAGGAACGGAATTCCTTGGAAGCCATGCGTGATGGCGGCATGCCCTGCAGTGGGTAGGTTGCGCCAAACTCCATCGCCCATATGGGGAAGGATGGAAGGTTCTCGTCAGCGGGCAAAGCGTCAAGTAACGCCTGCCACTCAGTGATGTAGCTGACGGCGGCTTTCGTTAGCTTGCGGGCATCCTTTGGCCTCTCGTCCAGTATCGAGGCGATTTCGATGTCGCTTGCTGCGTGGGTCGGCTTCGGCCACTTAAACCTTTCAAGGCCGTCTCGCGCTCCGACGATCAAAGCGCGATCGCGCGTCTGCGGCACGCCGAACATATGCGGCGATAGCAGCTTAAAGTCGATCGCGTATCCGGCATCTTGCAGTCGCTTGCGGACTTTGTTCCACGTCCGGCCTTCATCATGGCGCATCAGATTAGGGACATTCTCAATTAGGAGAAAGCGCGGCTCATGCTGCTTCAAAATCAAAATGACGTAGTCGAACAGGTCGCCCCATTGCGGGCAGTCGAAGCCTAGCTGCTCACCCGCTTTGGAAAATGGCTGACATGGAAAGCCCGCGCAAAGAACATCGTGCGCTGGGACCTTTTCCCACGACGTGCGGATGTCGCCGTGCGGTTTGAGACCAAAGTTCTTCTCGTAAAGCTCGGCGAGTTCCGGATCGAGTTCAGACGCGAACACGCAACGGTGTCCAAGCTTTTCTAGCGCTTGATGAAAACCGCCAAGACCGGCAAACAAATCGATAAAGCGAAGCGTCGCAGACAATCAATGCTCCCGGTGAGTGGAATAAGAGAGTGACCCGAGCGGGATGCCGCGAGGACCCTCCCGGTCGCCGCTCAACCCACGCCTGCATAGACTAAACTGGACGATTCTTACGCGCTACGTAAATTTTGACTTTCCAAACAGGCGCTTCGACCCAAGGGCAGATGGCAAACCTCTCGGTCGCGGTGTAAAAAAGAGTCGCGAACTAGAGTGGTCTTAGTTCGCATGAAACAAAAGCTGCCCTTATTGCTCGCTGCTGCCGTAGTCGCAGCTTTTGCGATTTGGACAGTACTGGGTCGCCCTTAATGGCCGAGCGCCAACATTGGGTTTGATAGTAATTGGGATTGCCCGGCTGACGTCCCCCCTAGTTCGACGGTTTGCGTAAAAGAACCCGGAACTTGAATTAGGTCGCTCCCGATTTATGACCGGCCACTCGGAAGCGAGCAAGACCGAGGCACTGACTATAGGCATTTCTTCATATATTGCATCGCAACATATGAAGAAAATTGTTTATTTACAGTGACTTATGTCCATGCTACGGTTGTCTGAGCTTCGATTCGCATTGCGGCGGCCATGGCTGGTATAGGAAAACAAGCCAAGATACTTTCAGATGCGGACCTCGCTTCGGTTCTCTCCGCCCTTGCGAAAACACGCCATCCTCTTCGAAATCGCGCGGCCATCCTTCTCAGCGTAAAAGCTGGTCTCAGAATATCCGAGGTCGTGCGAATTACCTGGCCCATGGTGCTGAGCGCCAACGGCGAGATTGGATGGAAAATTGAAATCCGTGACCGAATTGCGAAGAAACGCAGCGGACGTGTAGTGCCAATGGCTCCGATCCTGCGCGATGCGCTGATCGCTCTCAGAGCCACATGTCGCGACGAGGGCACTATCATCCGATCCGAGCGCGGTTCAGGTCTTACGCCTGTGTCGGGTTGCAACCTATTTAAATCTATCTTCCGATCCGTCGGACTCGAGGCAAGCTCTCACAGCGGGCGCAGAACATTTCTTACCAGGGCTGCGCGGACCATAGGAAAGGTGGGTGGGTCTCTGGAAGATGTCAGGCGGCTTGCTGGTCACGCCGACTTAAAAACGACATCCCGCTATATAGACGAGAATGCTGACGCAGTTCAGCGACTCGTTAGGATAATCTGAGCGTGGCGGCGCGGATGTCTTCTTCGAGAAGGACATCCAAGCGATCAGAACGACGCGCCGCTGACAAGCACGCTGCTTTGATCCTTGCAGCTATTTACCGGCTGGCTCGGTCGGACAAGATTCTAGATGCGCGAGCTACCGATCCAAGGCGCGCGATGCTGCGGGATGCTTTGCTCCGTCGTGATACTGGAATCATCTACGCTTGGCTTGCTCATACGTTTAGCTTCCAGGGCGTCAGTGACCGGGTTGCCGTCGAATATGCCCGGCGAAACGGATCGCCGGATTGGACCACGATGGCTGCCGACCTCGGGCCGGGGCCGGATTGTCCGAAGCTGCGGAGCTTTTGGCACTACGACCGGTGCGATTACAGCAAATCCCGAGGGACGTGTACTCGGCCAGATAAGATTAGCGGCTGTCCAGTGCCCCGGATGCGGCTGAGAAACGGACGGCTTAACATCACCTCGTGGAGCTTGTTTCTCTTCGTCAAGGATGTTGCCGACGGGGATCTCGTCGGTTGGCTTCGTAAGCGGATACGGCGTCAGCCGGGCATCCAGCGAACGATCCAGCAGGATCGCGATCAGCTTCTGATCCCATTGGGCGGGGTCACCGGGGTTAGCAACAAACTGCTGTCGATGGCTCTGGCTGACTTACTACTTGCTGCTCCGCCACGTTGGCGCGGCTGGAACCGGCTAGGTGGATCGCTTATCGTTATCGATAGCTTGGTGCATAACAATCTGGCTCGCACCGGCATTCTCAAACGATACCGTGCCGAGCATCGACTGGGCCCAGCTTGCTATCAGCCTCGGGGCTGCGCGGACGTAATCGACCGTGTTGCTTTGAGCCTAGGTGTCTCGCCGCGTGGAGCGACCCACGCCGTTTGGCGTTACTGCGCACTGGACGGCTTCAACATCTGCAATGGCAACCGCATCAATGATCTCAAGCGGTGCAAGAACATCTACTGCCGCCTGTATGGCATCTGTGACCGGAGAAGACTGCATGTGAAGTAGCGTCTGCGTTCAACGAGGAATGACTTTCAGCAAGGGCCGCATCGCGGTCCTTTGCATTTCAAGGAGACTGCACATGAAGAACGTCAAGGCGAAGACGAAGAGGACGAAGCCAACCCCAAAGACGGCAAATGCGCCCAGACAGTCGGCGGCAAAGAAACCGACGCCGACCAAAATACTGTTGGTCTACGGTTACGGCGCGGACGGCAAGCCCCGCGCGGCTGCATTCGGCGAACCGGATCACAAGCTCGCTCGCAAGGCAGCGGGGCTGCTCGGCATGAAGGTCTCTATTGCCTCCGCTGCCGACCTCAAAGGGGTGTTAAAGGGAGTCCGCTCCGGCAACGTCTATGCCCCCGGCGGGGACGGATTTGCTCCCAAGATCGCCGACAAGCGGTTTGCAGAATTACTGGTGTCTCTAGGCCTGGACACCCCGCGAAAGCCCGCTCCTACCGAAACCACCCGCGTGCTCGCGCCGACCTGGGAGGCCATCGAAGTCGGGCACACCGTGATGGGACAGGCCGACGACCCTGCAGCGGGATACTGGCCTGCGAAGGTCGAAGCGGTCGACGGCGATGACCTCAGGCTTCTGTCCCTCGACTTTCCAGACGTTGTGGTGACGCGCAACCGTTTCGCGGTCGCCTTGCCCTACACCCCTGGATTTAAGCCCTACAGCGGCCCACCGGAGGCTTCCGCGGGCCTACCCGTGGACTGGGATACCCTGCGGCCCGAGCACCTGGTCATCGCAGCGTATCGGCGGGCCGAGGGTAGTTTTGAGGCGCTGGTCGTAAGGATCGACGGGGAGAACGTCACGCTTAAATGGCGTGACTCGTCTGGTTTGCCTGCTTTCACCCGCAGCCGGGAAACGCTAGCGCTTCTGTACCCCGCGGCACCAACGCCCGCCGTGCCAGAAACATCGTGAGTATGGATGGCTGGCTACGCTTTTCGGCCGTGGGGCTTGAGCAAATCCAAATGGCTGACGTTTAGGGCCACGGCCAATTCGTAAACACTTACGACCGTGGGATTTCGCTTACCCTGCTCAAGACCACTTATGTACTGCTGACTAAAGCCTGAGACTTCCGCCAAACGTTCCTGCGTCAAGCGTTTGGACGTTCGAATGCGCTGAACATTTTGCCCAACTAACTTGCGCATATCCATAAGCGCAAGGGAGCAGATTACATACTTTATGTTTATCACCTATAGTATGTTAATGTGAACCGGGCCTGCCCTAACCATTCTCAGGAGAAAGATCGTGAATTCGAGGGACCTTGGACTTTCTGCCTTAATCCTGAGTGTATCGATTTCGGCAGTCGCTGCCGCTCAGGACGTTTCGACCCGGCTACAAAAAGTCGTCGCGGGTCGAGAAGCCGTCGTCGCTCGCCATTCCTCATGGAATCGCAAATGCGAGAGCCTAGAACTACCGATAGTCAAGATTGACAGGCCCCCAAAGCACGGACGTATTCAATCCAACCCAGTTGAGTTCAAGCCAACTCGCACCATTGCTGGCGGTCGGTATACCGAATGTCTTGGCAAGCAGATGACGGGCACGGCTGTCAGCTACGTCGCAGATGCTGGCTACACCGGTCGCGATGAGTTCTCTTACGTCGTCCGATTTGCAAAGAGACCGCTGGGCCAACCGAGTGAATTTCCACACAAGATCATTTTGAATGTTTCCGCCGCGACGCAGCCCGAAAAGATCGCCCCGCAAACGGCTCCCAAGGAAGCCGCTACTGCCCCTGCTGCGGCTACGGCTACGGGTGCGCCACCGCTGACTATCGCTGCGGTACCGATCCAACAACAACAATTCTGCCGCATCGTGGATCGCTTCTACAGCGATTTGGAGCAAGTTTATCAAACCCGCAACGAGATCAAACAGAACGCGCTCTATCGCGACCGTAAGCTAGACCTCGCTACCCTCCTACCCGGCGGCCAGTTCGATAACTGGGTCGTACAGGTAACGGAAGTAGTGCAGGCTCCAGACGGAAGCGCCGCGGTGATGCTGCAACCGCCATGCCGAGCCATGCTAGGTTCTGACGCTTGCCAAAAAGACCCATCAAAAATTCGGGCTACGATTCCAAACGTCTCGCCCATCTATCGGGAATTGGCTCGTGTGAGTGCAGGCGACTTTGTCGTCGTCTCCGGCAAGGTCCTATATGCCGAGACGGCAAATGCAGACCAAGCGCTGCCCACCTACGCCGTATATCGCCCCGGACAACACTGCTCATCCAGCGAGGGTGCAAAGCAGGAAGACGTATTTGTTACTGAAATCCGGTATCTGATTCAGCTGAGGTGAAATCGCCAACCCGCTTATGTGGCAGTAGTGGCAACAGTTTTTATTATATAAAACTGAGAAATTAAGCAAACAAGATACAATTAAACGTCTGCAACAGCTGCAACCATAGGGGGGACCATGGCTGGCCCCCCCCTATGCATTCCCTCAAACGCGGACCATAGCTTGCTGTCCGTTTGGACTACCTCAATCTCAACTTTATTCCCTTCCAGTCGGATCCGCGACGGCTTCGCGTTAGGGTCAGATCGTGACCGTCTTGAAGACGCGAATTCAATTTCTTTTGGTCAAGCGGGGTTTCGCCATTTCGACGGCACCACTCGCCGTATCGATCAAATAGCGATGCCGACGCGGTGATGCTGTCGAAATCAGCAATGATCTCGTCGCCAAGGAAGCGCTTTACGTGATCAGCGGCCTGGTACCATTGGGTCGTGGCACGACTAACGGCTTCGGGTTCGGATAGTCCCTTCTGTTGCCAAGCCACACATCCTCGAACTGCCCAAGCAAGAATGCCAGGGTACTCTTCACGAAGCTTCTCAGGCAGCGTATCGTCACGGTCTGACTCTGGTATCTGCACGTTGAATGGGACGACACGAATACGTCGCCACATGGCCGTGTCAGTACCACGTACTCTGGGGCGATCATTTGCGCCGAACCACAGTTTGAATTGTGGAACATACTCGAAATACTCAGCCCGCATGAACCTCGCTGTGACCTTCTCGCCACCAGTGATCGCTTTGACGCGCGCCTCGTCAAGTTGTTTTCCGGCATTGGTCTCAACCGCCGTGACCATCCTAACTCCAGCGAGGCGTGCCAGGTCGTTTGGAATTGAATTATCGTACTGCTTGACCATGAGCGTTTCAGTGGGCGTATGACGCCCGTAATCGCCCAACATATCACGGATAAGGTTGAGCAGCGTAGACTTACCGTTGCTACCGGACGGCCCGTAGCAGAAGAAGAACACCTGCTCTCGCGTTGAGCCCGTCAGACTGTATCCTATGGCGCGTCGAAGATACCCCTTGAGGCTTCTCTGGCGAGCAGTGATTTGATTAAGGAACATCTTGAATTGCGGGCACTCAGCGTCAGGTCGATAATCGACTGGCGCAAGCTTCGTGAGATAGTCGCGCGGGTCATGCTCACTTAGCTCGCCTGTATGGAGATCGATTGTTCCGCTCAAGCAGTTCAGGACGTAGGGATCGCTGTCGAACCAACTATGCTCAATTGTGAGTAGACCTTTGGAGAGATCAAGCATCCTTTCGAGAGCGCTTTTCGACAGCGACATTTTTGAAAAGTTACCGCGCGCCGTCTTTCGCTCCGACTCCGTAAGATATTCAATTTCACTAGCAATGAGGCGTGCCGCCGATTTCGCTCGCTCGATGCACGTGGGAGTGGCGTCAGGGGCCCACCGTCGACCATCGTAAGCCAGCCAGCCGACTTCTGGGCACCACGCAACGCGATCCGCAAATCGTCGCGCGAAGCGTTCCGCGTTATCGGTGTCAGTTTCGCCAAGCGTTGATAATTCTAATGCAAGAGCGTCTTTTTCGACGAGTTTGGGGTCCACTTCGGACAGCTGTGCAAAGCTGCGCGGAGATGACCTTCCTGCACGAATGCCGCTTTCTACGGTGCCGGATATTTCCGCGTCGGCCAAGCCGATGCCACTCGCCACGCTTGCCAGACGAGACCTAACGACTGATTCGTCGAGTAGGTTGCTGCCGACGAACTGCCCAAGCTTAAATGCACACGTGTTCAGTGTATTGTTGCGCTGGTGCATCGGAGCCTTTGCCAGTCTGGTAAGTTCCCTTTCTAGCGCGGCCGCAGCGTAGCCCGCACTGCGCGATGGATTGATCATTTCGGCTAACGAGCCGTCGTTTCCGGCCTTCGGCGGCGTCTTCTTTTCCGCTATTGACACGAGCCAGTCCGGAGCCGGAGCAACGTCGATTTCATCGAAGCTGCGGCTTTCTGCAAACGTGTAGACGCAGCCGCTCTCGTGTCGGCTATATGGACCGACGACGTAGCCGCCATCTCCGCGGACATCGATGCCTTTTCCGAGCTTGCCTGCGGAGTTGCCGATCCTTTTGTCGCCGACTCCAAAGTACAGATGGAATCCGCGAGCGGTATTCACTCGGACGGTTCTCGGAAGAGGACCGTGTTCGCGCTTGAGGGCCTTCAACGATTTCCTTCCGTCCGGTCCATCGATATCGAGCACCATGATTCCGGAGGGCGCACCGGTGGCAATGCCGTAATTATAGCGCGGGTTGGCCTCGAACGTTTTTCGTAGGGCATTTTTATCGTTGGAAGCGGCATGAACCCCGCCACTTTTTACCGGCTTCTTGCCCTTCGGCGCGAGCGGCAAGATGGCAAAGCCGTAGTTGGCCAGCCTAGAGATCGTGCGCTGTCTTTTTAGATGCAACATGTTGGATGTCCTTATTTGCGGCCCGGTGGGCCGGAGGACATTCAGTACGGCTGACAAAATGGGGGACCTCGATGGTCCAGGTAGCGCCACCAGTGCACAAGCATTGAGCCCTGCACGCTCGGCAGATGATTAAACCTTAAATGTTGGAAGACCAAGTTTGGCAGCGAGCTTGTATGCCGCGGTAAGACGCTTCCGAAGGCTTTCGGCCTTGTACCTGTAACAGTTGTCCGGCGATGTTTTCCGTGACGAATACGGTAGCGTCTTGACGAGGAGTCGCGCCACTTCTCGTATCGAAGGCCGAGGATTTGCCACACGCAATTCCTCACTGCGCTTGAATAGCTCAATAAGGTCGTCGTTGGTCCATTCAACTGGATGGCCTGCATCTTGGAAGTTGTTCGAGTACAGCGCGAGGGCCTGGAGCGTTGCCAACGTCTTAAAGAAATCGGGATGGCTTTCGTCAAGTCCGGTGATTTCTGTGGCGCGCTTGAGACACCTTTGGCCAAGGGCATAAAGCTCTTCCTGCGCAGAGCTGCCGTTTGAGGGTTCGGTTGTCAGCTGCGAAACGAACGAGACTTTGTGACGGTGTGCCTGCTGGGTGATCAAACGCAGCACCTCGCGTGCCTGCATTCGGCTGCGCTCCGGCGCGCCCTCTTCTGCTTCGTCCGACATCGCGTCACTCCTAGGTCAACTCCGACAACAGGTTCGATTCGCTTGCTGGCGGCCAGAGGGACCCAGAAACACGTCGAAACATGGTTAACAACCGTTAACGAATCGGGACGACCGGAGGCGTAATCCGGGTTCTCCATACGCCCCAGTTCAATCGTGCATACGAGTCGTTGGCAACACGGCTCCAGCACATGTCCAGTGATACCCCACAATACCCGCATAATTTTAAGACACTGCCGGACCTGAATGCGCGGCAGGTTTCAAAGCTCCACGAAGCACGAGATACAGACGGGCGTAACGACCGACCTTCGGTACAAACCGCTGCGCCTTATGGTGGCAGCGCAAATCACGATCCGGTCGGTCCAATGAGAGCATCCGGCCAGCGCCAAGTGGCCGCGTATGGACGTCTGGCCGTCGAGCGTATCGCTTCCGATGACCAAACGCGTGACAAACCCACATGAGAAGAACCATGGCTTTCCCACGCCACGAATCGCGCCTGCTTACTACCAAGCAAGCTGCCTCATATTGCTCGATGAGCATTTCGGCTTTCGCAGCGCATTGTCCCGTAAAGGCAGTAAGCCTGGGCTTCGATACACGCCTAAGACGCTACGACATCCGCGCGCTCGATGCCTGGATCGATTCTCTAAATCAATCATCTGGGCAACAAATTGATTGGCTTTCCAAGTTAGGCATCAGCGATGAAGCAGTTTAGGTTACGAGGGCTAAAGCGATATCAGTCAAAGGGAAAATGGTACGCATACCATCGCGCTTCTGGCATTCGGCTCAAGTCGGAGTACGGGACTGCTTCGTTTGTCGAAGAACTCGCAGCGATAGAGCGAAAATTCTTAAACAGCGGCCCGTTGCCGGGCACATTAGGCCGCCTTTTCCAAGAATATCGTCGCTCGCACTTCTTCATCGATTTAGCACCAGCAACGCGGCACGGTTACGAGCGGATGATCCTCCTGCTAAAGCCAATCTTTGAAATGCCTTTACTTGAACTAACGCCTCAGTTCATTGCATCGCTCCGAGATCAGGTCGCGAAGAAACATGGGAGACGACAAGCTAACTATGTGATGTCTGTCGTTTCCGTTGCCTGCGAATTTGGCCGCGAACGGGGCTTCATCGCCAGCAACCCGGTAAAGGGCATCAAGCGCGTGCGGCGGGCTCGTGACCTACCTCGTGCAAACCGACCTTGGACAGAAGCGGAAAGGCGAACCGTCCTCGATAAAGTACCCGTCCAGTTGAAAGCCCCAATTGCGCTCGCGATGTTTACAGGGCTGCGCAAGAGTGATGTTCTCACCCTGACGAAAGGCGCGATCCGCGACGGGAGGATTTGGCGACGAACAAGCAAGACTGGACAGGAAGTGTCGTTGCCCATTCACCCCGACCTAAAGGATTTGCTCGGCACGTTGCCGACACATGACGCGGTAACGTTGGCCGCGACCTCTCGCGGGAAACCTTGGACGACTAGCGGATTCAATTCTACGTTTATCAAAGCCATCAATCGGCTTGAGCGCACACGGCAGGTCGAACTCGGTCTTACCTTCCACGGTCTGCGACACACCGTCGGTACTCTACTCGTGGAGGCTGGGTTCGACATAGATACAGTGAGACGCTGGCTCGGGCAGAAGACCTTGGCGATGGCGATCCACTATTCGCAGACGGCCGACACGTCAGCGAAGATGAGCGAGGTCAACGAACGGTTCGATCCGCTGGGGAGCAAAAAGGGAACGAAGGCTGTCTAACTCGGCTACGCAGATTGTCTAACCGGCAGCGTCGAGTGGGCTAAGTTATTGATTTGAATGGTGCCCAGGGGCGGGATCGAACCACCGACACTGCGATTTTCAATCGCATGCTCTACCAACTGAGCTACCTGGGCGCCGGGCCGCGAGCGATGCGATGCCCGCAGCGAAAACGCGATCCCGTTGGTGGGGCGCGTCCCGGACCGTGCCGCCCGCGAGGGCCGTCCGATCCGGATGCCGCGCGTTATAGAGGGTCGATTCCGGGCTGTCCAGAACGTGCGGCGAGATCGCGGAGGGCCCTTGCGCGCGCGGAACCCGGCGCGGTTCAGCCGCGGTCGCCCTCGCCGGGCTCGGCCGGGCGCTCGCCGTCCTCGTCTTCGTCCTCACGCACCGGCACGGCGTAGACGCCGGTCAGCCAGCGGTTGAGATCGATATCCGCGCAGCGCTTCGAGCAGAACGGCTTGAACGCCGCATCCATCGGCTTGCGGCAGATCGGACAGGGCGCGGCGGAAATTCTGCGGTCGATCTCGTTCATGAAAAACCCATAACGCAGCCGCCGCCGCGCGCGCAAACCCCGGGGCGCCGCCCTTGACTCCTGAGTTGTGACTTTCCTAGTCTCAACCTAAGGTAGTTATTTTGCGCGGCCACGCCCAAAGGAATGCTGCCATGACCCCCTTATCGATCCGGCTTTCCGGCACCTCGCCTGCCGCCACGCGGAGCACCGGGATCGGGCCCGCCCGCCGCCGCCGCGGCGCCCTCGCCTGCGCCGGCCTCTTCGGCGCGCTCGCCGCCCTGGCGGGGCTCAGTGGCGAGGCCACCGCGCAAAGCGCCAAAGGCCGCCAGTACACGCCGCCCAATTACGTGTTCAGCCCCTTCGTGCCGAAGGATCTGGTGACGCACGACGTCGGCGCCATCGGCTTCCAGCCCTTCGTCGACATCCTGGCGTGGGAGACCTTCATCGCGCTGAACTGGCCGGCGCCGAACCCCATCGTGCAGCGCGGCGTGCCCGACCCGCAGAACGTCATCGGCGGCTTCCTGTCCGGCGGCGGCGAAGGCGGCAAGCCGTCGTCGATGCCGGTCGGCCCCGTGGTCTGGGAAACCTTCAAGGACACCACCGACATCTATCTGAACCCGCCGGTGCGGCCGACGCCGTTCGACACGCCGGAGTCCGTTCCGCCAGCCTGCAAGACGGTGGCGGCCGCCAACCCGGCGGCGGCGCGGCGCACGCTGACCATGACGTCGAAGTTCGGCGAGATCATCAACAGCATCACGCAGGCCGACGGCAACCGGCTGGTCGACCAGAACCGCATGAACGTCTGGTACGAGATCAAGCTCAACCGCGTCTATTACGACTACGTGGTGGCGAACGGCTTCTACAACAGCGCCAACCAGAAGGGTAAGACCATCGCCTTCCCGGTGTCGTCGAACAGCACCGCGCGCGACGCCACCATCAAGATCAAGGCGGCGTGGAAGGTCATCGGCCTGCTCGGCAGCCGCCAGCCCGACGATCCGGCGAAGTTCTACACCACCGAAGCGCTGGTGCTCGATCCCGCCACCGGCCAGTGCGCCAAGCAGCTGCTCGGCCTCGTCGGCCTGCATATCGTGATGAAGACCGCGCAACTGCCGCAATGGATGTGGGCGACGTTCGAGCATGTCGACAACGCGCCCGATCAGGCGACCGGGCCGGTGTCGGGCAAGAAGTACAACTTCTTCGGCGCCGACTGCGCCGGCTGTCCGCTCAACCAGCCGCCGGCCAAAGGCAGCCAGTTTCCGACGCAGGTGGTGCGGGTGATCCCGGTCAACAACGTGGCCGCCTCCAACAACGCGCTCTATCAGGCGGCGCTGCAAACGCTGCGTCCCGACAATGTCTGGCAGAACTACCAGCTCGTCGATGCGCAATGGGGCGCCTCGCCGACGCCGATCGGCCAGCCCAACCAGCCGAAATTCCTCGCCAACACGACGCTGGAAACCTACGTCCAGCAACCGGTGGCGCCGAACGGCTGCATCAACTGCCACGGCGCCTTCGCGGCCTCGACCGATCTCGATTTCCAGTTGCAGAACGCCTATCCGCAAAGCGGCGCCACGCTGCGCGGACTGGCCGACATGCTGAAGCTGCCGGGCATCGCCACGCCGCGCAAATAGCGCGGCGGCGGGCGGGCGCCGCGGCGAATGCCGTCAGCCGCGGCGCGCGTCCATGGTGCGCAATTCGGTCTTCAACACCTTGCCGTAATTGTTCTTCGGCAGGGCCGCGACGAAGACGTAATCCTTCGGCCGCTTGAAGCGGGCGATGCGCTCCAGACACAGCGCGTCGAGTTCGGCGGTGCTGGCATCGCCCGCCACGTAAGCCACCACGACCTCGCCCCATTCGCGGTCCGGCCGGCCGATCACCGACACCTCGCGCACCTGCGGATGGGTCAGCAGCACCTCCTCGACCTCGCGCGGATAGATGTTCGAGCCGCCGGAGATGATCAGGTCCTTGGAGCGATCCTTGAGATGCAGATAGCCGTCGGCGTCGAAGGCGCCGACATCGCCGGTGTGCAGCCAGCCGCCGCGCAGCGACGCCGCGGTCGCCTCGTCGTTGCGCCAGTAGCCCGGCATCACCACGTCGCCGCGGCACAGGATCTCGCCGGTCTCGCCCGGCCCGAGCGCGCGGTCGTCGCCACCGGCCACCATCACCTCGAGCGCGGCGAACGGCCGGCCGGCCGAGGCAAGCCGTTCGCGCCAGCGCGGATGATCGCGGCCGGCGATGTCCTCCTTCGACAGCGTCGAGATCGTCATCGGCGACTCGCCCTGGCCGTAGATCTGCGCCAGCCGCGGTCCGAAGCGGTCGAGCGCGGCCAGCGCATCCTCGACATACATCGGCGCGCCGCCCCAGATCAGCGTGCGGAT
>Ga0182736_1001498_pt1 | contig 22349 bp, 18 predicted proteins | sample eDN5th30CKraftBY_FD_128882 | JGI IMG/M metagenome (GOLD analysis project Ga0182736, IMG submission 128882) | Enriched backyard soil microbial communities from Emeryville, California, USA - eDNA 5th pass 30_C Kraft BY (version 2) (version 2) | ecosystem: Environmental > Terrestrial > Soil >... | reverse complement strand
TTGTTCTAAAAAACCCCACCCCCCCTCATGTCCTTCCCCCCTCGGGGGGAAGGGGGCCCGAAGGCGGGATGAGGGGACGAACGTTGCCAGTGCAAGCACTTCCCACCGGTCGAGCCCCTCACCCCGACCCTCTCCCCTCAGGGGAGAGGGAGAATTTCGGGACAGACTCCTAGGATTGTCACTGCCAACACCGAAAACCAGTCCACTTCTCTGGAAAATTCAAGATCATCAGGCTTTGGCGGACCCGAGAATTTTCTCGCGAAGCGTTTCCAGCAACTGCACGGCCTGTCCGACGTCTGCTTTCTGTCGTTCCCGGTCTTGCGGAATCTCCCGCTCGATGGTGAGTGGGCCGGTATACCCGATGGACTGCAGTGTCCGCAGGTAATTCTCGATGCCGACATCGCCGGTTCCCAGTGGAACTTCCCGTCCCCAGCCCGTTCCCCGTTCGGATTCTTCGGCCCAGGTTCCATCTTTGCAGTGGCAACTGCGGACGAGGTGTCCAACGGCCTTGAGGGCGTCAATGGGGTTCCCGGTGCCGTAAAGAATCATGTTGGCCGGATCAAAGTTGATGAACAGATTGTCCCGATCCACGTCATCAATGAACTCGAGCAGGTGAGCGGCGGTTTCCTGTCCCGTTTCCAGATTCAACTGCTGTCCGTTTGCCGCGATATGATCGAGCAGGTCGCGCGTGGTGTCGATCAGGGACTTGTACGACTCAGAGCTGCGGTCTTCCGGAACGAATCCGATATGCAGCGCGACGGTGCTGCATCCCAGGTGTTTCGCAAAGTCGGAAATCTCTTTCATCTCCTGAGCCCGCTCTGCACGAGTGGCTTCCGGAACCAGTCCGACGGTGCGGGCCGTCTCTGCGATGCTCGCGTAGCTTTCCCCTTCGAAGCCCCCGAAGACGGCAGTGACCTGGGTGCCGACGCTGGCGCATTTCTTGGCAAAGGCCGCCGCGGCTTCGGCGGTTCGGTTTTCAGGGGAGGGAGCATGCAGCTGGACCGTGGAAATTCCCAGCTCCTGAACGACATCAAGATGCACTCCCAACCCTGCATCCTGGGAGACGAACACACCAATCGGCCAAACACTCATGTTTGAGTTCCTTTTCTGCTCATCCTGTTTCAGGCCTGCCGCGCCAACAGGAACCTCTACGAACCGCACCAGAATTTCTCCTTCAAACAATACGTCATTTCGACAGAGAACAAAAACCGATCGTCGGTGGGAATCCGGGACAACCGTAAAAAAGCCGGATGACCGTCAGGCATCGCGACGCTGGCCTGTTCATGTGCATTCGTCCGCGTCATGATCATGTTTGCAGAAAATGTTCATTACCATGCGCGACGACTTGCGACGGTTTCGATCGAGCCTGTGACGTCCAGGCTCGTGGAAACTCCATGTTTCATCAAGGGAAAGACGTTCTTCGCGGCCACCTGATCGACCAGACCGGTCGAGTCGCTGGCAGTCAGGACGAGAAGGCAGAGTGGAGGAGGCCGCCATGCGAGTGGTGATAGTCGGTTGCGGATATCTGGGATTACGGGCCGCCCGGGAATGGCAGCAGCGTGGACACACCGTGACCGCATTGACCCGATCTCCTGACAGAGCCCGGGAATGGACTGACAGCGGGTTGAAAACGGTCGTCGGAGATGTGCTGAATCCGGAATCACTTCGAGCACTTCCAGCGGCGGATGTGTGTCTGTATGCCGTTGGGTATGACCGGCATGCGCAGGCAGCGAAGCGGGCAGTGTATGTCGACGGACTGAAGACGGTGCTCGCGGCCCTGCATGGAAAAATCGGGCGCTGGATTTATGTTTCCAGCACCAGTGTCTATGGGCAGGATCAGGGAGAAGTTGTTACGGAAGATTCCGTCTGCGAGCCGCAGAGTGAAGGAGGGGAAATCTGTCTCGCGGCAGAGCGGCTGTTCGAGCAGGCTCTGGCCATGACAGAAGTCACTCGCTGCATTGTTCGGCTGGCGGGACTTTATGGGCCGTCACGTCTCATCGCTCGTCGCGACCAGCTCCATGCCGGCACTCCCTTGAGCGGCAATCCGGACTCCTGGCTGAATCTGATTCATGTCGATGATGCCGTTCAGGCGGTCCTGCGACTGTCGGAACTTGAGACGATCCCGCAGCGACTCCTCCTGACGGATGGTCACCCCCTCTCCCGCCGGGAGTTCTACTCAGCACTGGCGTCCGCTGTCGGAGCACCCGCGCCCGGTTTCGCCTCAGAGGGAACGGACGGCCTCAACAAACGATGCGACGGGAGTCGCAGCTGGAAGGCGCTCGGTCTGGTTCCGAAGTTCCCCAAAGCGGTCGAAACACTTCCGGAACTCCTGGGAACTTGAGCCGTCCAACTGAAAACGGTCGACCGGCACACTGGAATGGTTCGATTTGCAGCGATTTCGGGCCTGCGGGCCTGTTCTGGAGAGGAACTGGTCTGGTTCCAATTTCTGCGGACATGGTAGATTCCCGATTTCCCGGCTGATGGTCTGTCAGTCGCACAGGTTTGATCGCATCTCAGTGGCCAGGATGGTTTCACTGTCTTCATCAGGGAGGTTTCGATGTCTGCTCACCGGAGGGTTTCCGTCATGATGGCGACCCTGCTGTTACTGGGGTTCGGGTGTCAGCGAAGCGAGCAATCGTCCACGTCCGAAGTGGAGCTTCCTGCCTGGATGTCTGACAATCGTTCTGCCGATGCGTCGGCGATTCCCGTCCGTCTGGCGAGTGATACGCCCTCTGCACATCTGGGATTGAACCTGAAGCAGGGAGATCAGTTTCCATTGCGAAAAGTTGTTCTGCAGGAACTCACCCAGAACGCATTGGATGGGGAGCCGCAACAGAACTATTCCCGCCTGGAAATGTTGCTGGTGATTCAGGTCCGCGAAAAACGGGATGAACGGGTGAAACTCGGCGTTCGTTATGACCGGATCAAGTACGAGCATCAGGTCGGCAACGAAACGGTCTCGTTCGATTCCACGACGGCCGGCCCGGACGTTGTGACCGGAGTCGTGGCCTATCGGGACATGATCAACGACGGATTCTCGTTCTGGATCGGCCCGGATAATCAGATTGTGGAAGTGGAAGGATTGTCGGAATTTCTGGATCGGGCTCTGCGGAATGTTCCCCCGGCGCAACGGCAGGATGTCGTGCTCGGGATGGAAGCCGGAGCAGGGGATTCCGGAATTGCGAACTTCGTTGATAACACCATCGGGCTGTTGCCGTATGGAAAACGGACGGTGCCCGGCGATTCGTGGGAACGTCAGCAACAGGTCACTCGACCGCTGGCAATGCACCTGAGCCATGTTTACACCTTGAAGGAACTGACGGACAACCTGGCGGTGATCGATATTCGGGGAACGATCTCCCCATCGATCTCACTCAAGAATCAAAATCCGTCCGACGTTCAGGTGTTCGTGAATGGGGGGAGCACGATCGGCAGCTGTACGGTCTTCCGGGACACGGGATTGCCGAAGGAAAGCCGCATCGATCGTAACGTCGAGATGACCGTCGTGATGGCCGACTCGATTCAGTTCCGCCAGAACAAGCGGATGACGACGATTATCGAATGCTTCCCCCAGTCGGTCGGAAAACCGCTGATCGTCGGTGAGAAGCCGCAGGGATCAATTCAGCAGGTCAGTGGTTCACGGTGAGTCGACTTCGTCTGTCCGGCCCACAGATTCCAGTTCAATCCGCGCGACGCAGCGTCCGGAATGGCAGCGGGGAACAGCAGTGACGCTTCAGGCGCTGGAACAGAATCGATCGGTCTCTTTTCCGGTCATCGCGGTCGCATTCTGTTCCCTGTTGCTGGTGCTTCTGGGATTGTCAGGCATCCAGCGTGGTGACCAGTTGGAGGGGGGAGCATTTGTTCCCCGGCAGATTGTCTGGATCGTGGCCGGTGTGATGAGTGCCGCTGTCGCCTGGATGCTTCCTTACAAGCGGCTGCAGGGAATCAGTTATCCATTCTATTCTGTGGCGCTGTGTCTGCTGGTGCTGGTTTTTTTCTTTCCGCCGAAGAACGGGGCCCGTCGCTGGATTCCACTGGGACCGATTTCGATTCAGCCGTCGGAACTTGCCAAAATTGCACTCATTCTGGCACTGGGACAATACCTGATGTTCCGGAAGAACCATCGCACCGTGCAGGGGCTGATTCCACCGTTTCTGATGACGGCCATTCCGGTGCTGCTCATTCTCAAAGAACCTGACCTGGGAACAGCATTGCTCTTCTTTCCGGTGCTCTACGCCATGTTGTTCGTCGCCGGTGCGAAACGTCGGCATCTCTTCGCCACGCTGGCTGCCGGGGCACTGATGCTGCCGGTGTTGTGGGGAGTGATGAGTGCCGAACAGAAGTCTCGGGTGACGGCGGTTTTCCAGCAGTCTGATGGCGGCAAGCCCGACACCGGAGATGGGTACCACCTGTATCAATCCAAGCAGCTGCTGGCGCTGGGAGGGGTCTGGGGAAGTGAATGGAACGGACCGGCGCTGGAGGATTCGGCCGCTTACCGCTTGCCGGCGGGGCGGACGGACTTTGTGTATTGTCTCATTGGAGAACGCTGGGGGCTGTTCGGCACCCTCGGGCTGCAACTGGTCTTCACCGGATTGATGCTCTCCGGAATGCTTGTGGCAGCGCGGACCAGAGATCCGTTTGGTCGACTCATCGCAACCGGAATCGTGGCAATTCTCACGGCGCAGGTGCTGATCAATACCTCAATGACGGTGGGGCTGGCGCCCATCACCGGGCTGACACTGCCGCTGGTCAGTTACGGGGGATCCAGTTTTGTCACGACGGCATTCTGCGTCGGATTACTGCTGAATGTCGCGAGCGATCCCGGATTCGACGTTGCCGGCCAGCCGTTCGAGTTCACTGATGCTTCACGCTGAAGAGGACCGGTCAGGTCAGTGACGTCCCAGGTTGGTGACGCCCAAGTCGGTGATGTTGCTGCGGGGAGTGAAGAATGATTACCAGCGGAAGAGCCCGGTGCCCCAGGTGAGTCCGGCGCCAAAGCCGCACAGCAGGGCCGTGTCTCCCCGTTCGAGTCGGCCGGCCTGAATCGCTTCGTCCAGCACGATGGGGATGGAGGCGGCCGAGGTGTTGCCGTACTTCTGGAGGTTATTAAAGAGCTTCTCTTCGGGAATCCCCAGCTGTTCCGCCGCCGCAGCAATAATCCGGATGTTTGCCTGATGCAGCAGGAACAGGGAGATGTCGTCGATTCGCTTCCCGCTTTTTTCGAGCACCAGTTCGATGGTGTCGGTCAGCATGCGGACGGCCCACTTGAAGACGCTCCGTCCGTCCATCTTCATGTAATGTTCACCCGCAACGAGTGCATCAATGGAGAGAGGCGTCCGTGTTCCCCCCGCAGGCCGATCCAGAAGTGGTCCGCCGCTGCCGTCGGATCCCAGCTGGTAGCAGAGCAGTCCCTGGTGGGGATTTCCACGGGTGATCAGAACCGCACCGGCGCCGTCACCGAACAGTGGATAGGTTCGCTGATCCTGTGGATTGACAATCCGGCTGTTCAGGTCGGCCCCAATCGCCAGGGCGCATTTTGCATTTCCGGTGGCGACATACTGGGCGGCTGTGACCATTGAATACATGAACCCGGCGCACGCGGCGACCGTGTCAAAGGCCGGGCAGTCGAGTCCGAGCTTGTCCTGAACCAGACAGGCGGTCGAGGGGCAGTGGAAGTCTGGCGTAAATGTTCCGACGACCAGCAGATCAATCTGCTGTGGGTCGATTCCGGCAGAGCGAATCGCCCGGCGGGCCGCTTCGACGCACATGTCGCTCGTGGCCATTTCGGGAGGAGCGTGACGTCGCTCCACAATCCCTGTGCGCTGGACGATCCAGTTCGGATCGCAGCCGTAACGCTCGTTCAACAGATCATTGGTGATGACCTGGTCCGGCAGAAAAGAGCCGGTGCCTGCGATTTGAATACCCAGCAACGAACTGGTTCGACGAGTAAACAACGTACGATTTGCCCCGGGGTCTGTACTGGGATCGGTCAGATGTTCCGCAACTGTGGCCACGCCAATAACTCCTTGTTGGCGAGAGCAGTTTGCTCTACCGGTATGCACGTCTCCCGGCGGTGTCACAGACCGGACGGTCTGTGTCCTTCAGGTGACGGGCACGAAAACTGGTTTCTTGCAGCCTGACCCCAACACTCTGGAACCGACCGATCTCGGACCCGCCAACCGTTTTTGCAGGCTCCTTGACGACCGGACTCCACTCTATTTCCTCAGAATACCGCTCTTTCTCAAAAATCTCCAGCCCTGTTTCAGCAGAGACCGGGGTGAGTCTTCGCAAATTTTTCAAAAACTCGGGTTGGGAAAACAGGGAGGACTGACTCGAACACAGGCCGCTGTTTTCCGGTGCGATTCGGACCGACGGTGAAAACGCGTGAGCCGCAGTCTCTCTCAGGAACTCACCACGAAGGGGGTTCTTGAAAAAGGCTGCGGCTGCGGTTCAGGGTATCGCCCCCGGAAGTTCAGCGGAGCGGTCGGTGACGATGGGTTATCGTCGGACCGGCTGTTCGAATTTTGAATCGTTGATGACCGATTGCACAGGAGCTCCGCTGCTGGTGCTGGCGGAAGGGGTCCCGGCCGGAGCGGCTGGAACGCCGTTGGTGCTCCAGTTTTCGACAAACCAGAGTGGATGGGTTTCCACAACGCTGGTGCCGAGGTCCTGCAGCAGGAATCGCAGTCGGGCAGAGGTCAGTCCGCTGTTGGGAATCGACCGCTGCATCACGAACCGGCGAGTGCTTGGAACGTACGCGAAGAATTTCCCTTCGCCGAGCTGGTCATTCTGGGCCAGAAGACGCAGCAGAGCGGTTCGTGGCACATCGTTCGAGTTTTTCGGGAGTTCATCGAGCCAGGCGATGATCCAGACGGCACTCCCATCCTGGCTGAGAGCCAGAGACATCGAGAGTCCCCAGTCCTGATCCTGGACGCTGGCCTGAAAGGCGAAGTCAAAGCGGGAGTCCCGTTTCGTCGGGTTGAGTCCCAGGGCCGAGATCATCTGGCCCAGTTCGTCCATGCTGACCTGAGAGCTGGCGGTTTGATCCTGAGCCGCTGCCGGTTGAGAGGGAACTGTGACAAATCCCATCCCTGCAAGAGCTCCGACCAGCATCATCCGTTTGAAGAATTTCACGACCGACACTCCTTTGTCTGGCAGCCATTCGTCTTGAAAGCTGGTCCCGTCCGGCAGAGAGCCCCTCTGGAGGACGAGAATCGCGTTCCGGCTGCATGGCAAACTTGAATTCGCACACCCGCCAGCAGTTTGTCAGAGTCACTTGCGCTTCCTGGCAAGCGACCCTGGCCGAGGCGGGATTCAACAATCAAATCAGATCGTCCAAATCAGACCGTCAAATCATTCTTGAGGAATTCGAAGCAGATTTGTGACCACGTTTCAAACTGATCCCGTTCCTGAAGCAGCTGACCGGGTTCTTCGAATCCTGTGTTGATAATCGACTTTTCCCGTGGGAGAACTTTGGGCTCATCCAGATCAAAAATGTGAACGATGCCTAAATGGACCTTGCCGACTTCGGTCAGGTCGTCGTTGATCAGGGCGACGCACTTCTCTGTAAAGCCTGATCCCAGCTCCACTTCCTCTTCAATTTCCCGCTGCATGGCGACCTGGTAGACATTGCTGCCGGAAAATTGGTCTTCGGCGGAAATATGCCCTCCGATCCCGATCGAGCGCTTGCTGTGCAGGCGTCCCTCGCCAGTTGCTTTTCCCCGTGTGTAGTAAAACACCTGACCGTTGCACCGGAAAATGCAGTAGGGAATCAGCTGTTTGAAGCTCGGATCTTCTTCCACTTCGTTCCGGGGGCGATAGCTGACGTAACTGGGGTCGAACAGGGTGTCCAGATAGGGCTGGATATTGGTGGTGTAACCCTGGAAATACCCGATTTCATGGAACAGCAGGGTGGGCACAACAAGAACGTGTTCAACGGTGTCGGAAGCCTGAGTCACAATATCGCCTGTGGGTGAAGAGAGTCAGAAGGGGAAGTGAGCACCGGCAGAATTTGCCGGATGAGATCGCCACTATAGCAAGTCGAGACGCCTCCTTCAGGTCCGCCTGCTGGACTTCAATGCTCACGCGAGACCTGTTGCCTGAAGCCTGGTGGTGAGACGGCCGGAACGCGCTGTCCGGCGTCAGCCCGGGGGAAGTGGGGCGGAATTCTCAACGATTCAGCAGGGCGCGAACACTCTGCCCGATGTCATCCGATCGCATCAGGGACTCACCGACCAGGATGCCGTGGACCCCCGCCGACTCGAGCAGCTGGACATCGTCGCGGCGGTGGATGCCACTCTCACCAATGACCAGCACCGACTCCGGAATTTGCCGGCGCAGGCGAACCGTCTGCTGCAGATCTGTTACGAACGTCCGCAGGTCCCGGTTGTTGACTCCCATCATGGGGGGATCGAGCCGCAGAACCCGTTCGACGTTTTCCGGGTCGTAGACTTCGATCAGGGTCTGCATGCCGAGTTCTGTTGACAGTTGGGACAGCGACTCCATCTGGTCGTCGGACAGGCATTCCGCGATGAGAAGAATGCAGTCGGCTCCGCTGGCGCGGGCTTCCCACACCTGATAGGGATCGACGATAAAGTCTTTTCGCAGGACCGGAATGCTGACCGTGGCTCGAACCTGTTCCAGATACGACAGGTGCCCCTGGAAAAACTGTTCGTCAGTCAGGACGCTCAGGCAGGCGGCTCCGTTCGCTTCGTAAATTCTGGCGATCTGGACCGGATCAAAATCAGCCCGAATGAGTCCGACGGAGGGGGAGGCCTTCTTGATTTCTGCGATCAGCCCCATCGGGAAATGCGATCGCAATGCCCCCACAAAATCACGGGGAACGGGAGCGGACTGCACTGCCTGCTGCAGGTCGGACAAGGAGCGGCGCGATTGAGCCGACGCGATGTCGCGGGTTTTCTGTTCCAGGATCTTGTCCAGAATCGTTGGCATGGGGGCAGCCCTCACGGCAGGTCAGGCAAAGAGATGGGCATCCGGGGGGATGCCAGAGCAGATCCATTAAACATCTGGCCGATCTGGTACGTGGGCACCAGCGTTTTTCCTAGTGAAACTCGCACTGCGCGGACACATGATCGGCCGAACCGGTCTAAAAACAACTTCGCGTCCTTCTCACGGATGTCAGAAGGACGCGAAGGGAAATCGGATTGTGGTCATTCAGGCGGGATCAATGATCGTGGTCGTGACCGTGGTGGTCATGGTCATGGTCGTGATCATGATCATGTTCTTCGCTGGTGGTCGTGGAGGTGCTGCCGCAGACAGAGCGGTTCAGGGCTTCCACTTCCGTTTCCACCGACTTCGGCATCGGCACGTCTTCAAATTCCGCGTTGTCGAGAACAACGTCGACGGCCTTCCGCTCACGGATCTGGGCTTCCAGATTCTCAATCATTCCGGATTTCACCATCCGTGCCCGGACGCGGCGGGGGTTTTCGCCGTTGGACAGAGCCATCACGGTGATTTCGCGGTTGATGTCGTCAGCAGTGACTTCGATCTTCTCTTCTTCGGCGAGCTGGTCGAGCACGAAGTGCTGTTTCAGGTTTCGCCGGGTGGTTGTCAGCGAGCGCTGGCGGAGATCGTTTTCACGGGCCAGGATTTCCCGGGAGGTGAATCCCGCCTGCTGCAGTTCGAGGATTTCGCGACGCAGCGCGTTGTCCACCTGCTTGGAGACGAGGTCTTCCGGCAGGTCCCAGTCCGCGGATTCTGTGATCTGAGCGACCACCTGCTCCCGGCAGGACTGACGCTGTTCGTACTTCACCTGGCGTTCCAGCATCCGTTCGATCTGGGATTTCAGATCTTCTTCGGAACTGGCACCCACGCGGTTCAGGAAGGCTTCGTTCAGTTCCGGAGTTTCCAGTCGTTTCACATCCAGCACGGTGAATGCGGCGTGAACCGTTTCTCCACGCAGTTCAATGGCTTCGGCTTCCATCGACACGGTCAGGTCGACTTCGCGGGTTTCTCCGGCGGCGGCGCCGGTCATAAACTGATCGAAGCCGTCCAGCTCAGCGTCCTGGAATCGCAGCTTCGGACGAACACGAACGCTGACATCCTGAATTTTCGTGACGTCTTCACCCTGGCGAGTGATATCGATATCGACGGTGACAAAGTCTCCCGCCTGAGCCGGAGCGTCGACCGGGACGAGTTTGCCGTACTGCTGGAGAAACTGTTCCAGGTACTGGTCAACATCCAGGGCTTCAATCGTCCGTGAGGGACGTTTGATCTTGAGGCCTTTGTATTTCGGCAGGTCGAATGTCGGGCGGACTTCGACATCGAACTCATACTCGAAATCACCGGTTTCCGGGATTTCGATGGCTTCGAGGTCCAGGTTCGGCTCGTTGATCGGCTCAAGCTGGGACTCGTCTCCGAGTTGTTCCAGACTGGCCATCAGCACGCGCTGCTTCACCTGCTCGGCAAGTTCCGATTTAAATCGTTTCTTCACCAGATCCGAAGGGACGTGGCCGATCCGGAAACCCGGAACGGTCGCCCGTGTCGAGTAGTCCTGCAGGATCGTACTGTAGGTGTCATCAATGGACGAACGGGGGACATTGACCCGAACATGTTTCTTGCAGGGGCCAATGTTCTCAATTTTCACGGACAGTTCAACGCGTTTCGGGGCATCTGCTGTTGCCGTGTCTGCGTCGTTGACTGTGGTATTTTCCGCGTCAGCCATTACTTCTCCCCTGAAACAACAATCGGCCAGCGACCTCTGCGGGATCACGGGCCGGTGAGATTCGCTTCCGCGCTTTGTTGGGGAAGCTTGTCTTTTAGATCCAAATGAAACACTCAAAAGCGGGTGAAGGGACTCGAACCCTCAGCCTCCACGATGGCAACGTGGCGCTCTGCCAATTGAGCTACACCCGCACTGTTCGCACAATCAGGCGAACTAGGGACCGAAGAGTCTATGATGCGGTTTCGCGCAGAGTCAAGTGAGCAGGGAGGGGAATGGCCGGAGTGCGGTTTTCAGGCCATCACGGCATTCGATAATTCCTGTCCGGACGGTTCTGCCTCGGGGATGATCGTGGTGCCTGCGATCTGTCGGTGTAACTTGCGATACTCTCGGGCAGACATCTTGCGGAATCGCTGGAACTGCCGGTTGAAATTCGAGTTATTGCTGAATCCGGCGTATTTGTAGACCTCCGCAATCGGCATGTCGGAGTCGATCAGCAGGCGGCAGGCCAGGCTCACCCGCATTTCTGCGATGTAATTCATCGCGGTTTTACCGGTTGATTCGCGGAAAAACCGGCTGAAGGCCGACGGGTTCATTCCCGCTTCTTTGGCGAGGACCTGATGTGTCAGGTTGGGGTCCCGATAATTGTCCCCGATGAATGAACAGATGCGCTGGGTCCGATTCTCGAGGTGAGAGCTGCCTGGCGGAGAAAACCCCACACTGGCCAGTGGCTCAGACTCGGGAGTTTCAGCCAGCATGGCCAGGATTTCGAGCAGTTTCAGGAGCCGGGACGTCGGGGGGGATTCCATTAGCTGTGTCAGCTTCTCTCCGACGATGGTGGCCATTGCCGAGGAGAACTTCAGCCCCCGATTGGCGCTTTCCAGGAGGTGCCGGACCGCCGGAAATTCTGCCGCTTTGAAAAAATTTTCCCCCAGAAAATCGTGGCGGAACTGCACGACGATGGCGGGGTGCTGGTCCAGTTTGTGCCCCTGGAATTCGTCGGATTGCCAGGTATGGGGGAGGTTTGGACCGAGCAGAACGAGATCCAGATCGCCATAACTCGAAATGTTGTCACCAACAATTCGGGTCCCTGAGCCCCGTTCCACGTAGGTCAGTTCAATTTCCGGGTGGCAGTGCCAACGGGTGGAAATCGCCAGCGACTGGCGATTGAAGCACCGGAAGGATTGCCCCGGGGGGGGGAGCAGGTTTTCGAATGCCGGTTTCATCGGACCTCCGCTCGGACGGGCGGGTCAGTGAGTTCTCTGCCGTCCGATTTGATGCACGGGTACGCAATCTCTTTGGTTGAGACGCGTTCGTTCCCCGTGAGGGCAGCGTGTCTGAGCGCGTCCGGTCGCTCTGAATCTGTCCGAGAAACCGGTCAACCGACGCTCGGGCAGCTCGTCTGACGTCTCGGGCCGGATCCGCATTTCGCGATCTCGAGTCTGGCGCACGATCATGGGAACTCCCGCGTCGTTGCATTTCACCATGTGGCGAAACGGAACTCAAGTGGATTGCCGGGACTTTTGGCGTCTGATGGCAGCAAATCGCATTCTTTCCGAGTGTTGGGAAAAACTCTGGAGGTGTCCATCGCCGCGGGTTATAGTTCTTTCGTTGATGCCGTTGCTGTTCAATGGCCGATCTCTGTGAAGCCTCTTCACCGCCAGGAGTTGTCGGTTGGGGATGGTGAACACGATCCCGGATCACTCCGGACCTGATCTCGTTGTGAGCAACCTGATGACTGACCAGGATGTCGCGGCGAGCAGTCTTCCGGTGGATGAATGATTCCATTGTGGGTGACCACTAGAAATTCAGGACGACGATGAGAACGGGCAATCCAGCTCTGAATGAGAAGACATTTCAGAACTTCGACCACTCGCTGGCTGCGTCGGGCGCCGCCACGATGACGCTGCGTGGAACCGCCACCAAGACGATGGTCGGTCTGGCCATCATTGTCGCGGCCGGTGCGTTCACCTGGAATCTCGTGTTTCAGGGGAACCCCTTGGCGATGCCGTTGACGTTCGGTGGAGCGATTGTCGGGTTGATCATCGCGCTGGCGACCAGTTTCAAGCCGACGTGGGCACCGTTGACGGTTCCACTGTATGCCATCGCGGAAGGGTTTCTGCTGGGAGGGCTGTCGGCGATTTACCAGAATGCCTTCGAGGGGATCGTCATGCAGGCGGTCTTCCTGACACTCGGCACTCTCTTCGCGCTGCTGCTGGCTTATCAGAGTGGTGTGATTCGCGCGACTGAGAACTTCAAGCTGGGGGTTGTCGCGGCGACGGGCGGAATCATGGTTGCTTACCTGGCGGTCTGGATTCTCGGCTTCTTCAACATTCAGGTTCCCTACATTCACGGATCCGGGCTGATCGGAATCGGATTCAGCCTGTTTGTTGTAATCATTGCCGCTCTGAACCTGGTGCTCGATTTCGATTTCATCGAAACCGGTGTCGAGCAGGGGGCTCCGAAATACATGGAGTGGTATGGGGCGTTCGGCCTGCTGGTCACGCTGATCTGGCTGTACATCGAAATTCTGCGGTTGCTGGCCAAGATGAACAGCCGCGACTGAAATTTCTCTTGTAAGACCTTTCGGGAGCCTGACGCGACAACGGCCGTGTCAGGCTCTTTTTCAACATGCAATACAAAATTTCCCACATCACGACCTATCAGTACAGCAGCCCGGTGCGAGTCTGTCATAACTACGTGATGCTGACTCCCCGGGAAGAGTTTCCTGTGGAATGTCATTCGTACCGGCTGGTGATTCGACCGACTCCGCAGGTGGCTGCCCGACGGAAGGATTCGTTCGGGAACACGGTTCACAGCTTTTCGATTGAAGAGAATCACCGTCAACTGGTGGTCAATGCCAGCAGTCGGGTGACCGTGTTGCCGCTCACCTTTCCCAAGCCGGAATCCACGGAGAAGTGGGACGCCGTTCAAAAAGGAATCGCCGAACAGACTGACCCGGACTGGCTCGCGGCCTGCCGGTTTGTTTATGACTCCCCACGGATTCGACGTGGAGGGGAGTTTCGGGAGTTTGCACTCCAGTCATTCAAACCTGGCCGCCCGATCCTGCAGGCGGCACTCGAGTTGAATGAGCGGATTCATAAGCATTTCAAATACGATCCGCTCGCGACCACTGTTTCGACGACTCCGGAAGTGGCGTTCAAGCAGAAGAAGGGGGTCTGTCAGGATTTCACACAGGTGCATGTCGCCTGTCTGCGGTCCATCGGGTTGCCGGCCCGCTATGTCAGCGGTTATCTGCGAACGATTCCCCCTCCGGGAAAACCCCGGCTCATCGGTGCCGATCAGTCTCACGCCTGGGTGTCGGTTTATTGTGGTCCGGAGTTGAAATGGGTGGATTTCGACCCGACGAACAACTGCCTGGCCAACACGGATCATATTCCGATCGCCTGGGGGAGGGACTACTCTGACGTCGCCCCGATTCGCGGAGTGTTTCTCGGCGGCGGAGAACACCAGATGACGGTCTCGGTCGACGTCTGTCCGGTGGAATAACCGATCTGGCCTGGAATCCGTTCGCGGTGCGAGGGCTGCAGCGGGTGTGGTGGTCGGATTCAATGAAAACGCCGCGTCCGTCATGGGGGCGACGGGCATCTCCCCCATGTCAGAGCGCGGCGCGTTGGAATTTCCGGCAGATGCCTCGAAGTCCGATCGGCAGAAAATGCAGGAAGCGCGCCAGAGTGTGAGTCTGCGCCACGATTTGATATGAGCCATTGGCGGACAGCAGGTTAGGGAGTCGGACGTTTCCCGGACAGGGGGGCCCTGTTGTCGTCGCACTGATGAAAGTTGTCTTCGATCTGAGGACGGTTTCCCGATTCGTGCCGCGGCTTGAAAGGGGAGATTTTCTCTGTTACGGTCTCAAACGCCGCCGTTCGTAACCGGTCCGGTCTTTTTGAGTTTCGATCGATAGGAATTGGTTCATTCCGGTGAGGAGATCGAAGGGGAGACATCTCACGCACTCCCGTCAGAACACTCTGGAACCCTGTTTCAGGGGAGTATTGTGTTTTCGCGGTTTTGCGTGAGAGTCTTCGTTTTCGTTCGACTCACAAGAGATGAACACACAAACGGGAAAGTCTTTCGATGTACAATGTGACGTTGATTCCAGGGGACGGAGTGGGACCGGAAATCGCCGAAGCGACACGGCGCTGCCTGGATGCCACGGGCGTCAAGCTCAACTGGGACGTGCAGGAATGCGGCATTGAAGTCATCGAAAAAGAGAAACAGATTCCGGATCGCGTGTTCGAGTCGATCAAGAAGAACGGCGTCGCTCTGAAAGCGCCGATCACGACTCCCATCGGCAAGGGATTCCGCAGTGTCAACGTGCAGCTGCGTCAGGAACTGAACCTGTTCGCCTGTGTTCGCCCTTGCAAGCAGTACAAGGGAGTACGGACCTTCTATGAGAACACCCCGGTCGACCTGGTGCTGATCCGTGAAAATACGGAAGACCTGTATGCGGGAGTGGAGTTTCAGGCCGGTTCCGAGAAAACAGCCCAGCTGATCAAGACGATCAACGAGTTCGCCACCGGTAAAAAAATCAGTACCGCTCCGGATAAGACCGGCGTCAGCATTAAGCCGATTTCGTATGAAGGAACCCGGCGGATCGTGGATTATGCGTTCGCGTATGCCCACAAGCAGAGCCGCAACACCGTGACGTCCGTCTGCAAGGCGAACATCATGAAGTTCACCGATGGACTCTGGTACGATGAGTCCCGGGCCGTTGCTCTCGCTTATGGCGCAAAGTTCGAATGGAAAGAACTGGCCGACGGCGTTTCTCCGGATGCCGAACTCGTCGGCAAGGTTCCCGATCTGCAGGGGAAGATCGAGTACAATGAACGGCTGATCGACAACATGTGCATGCAGCTCGTGCAGAAGCCGGAGCTGTATGACGTCATTGTCACGTCGAACCTGTACGGGGACATCCTGAGCGACCTGTGTGCCGGTCTCGTCGGTGGTCTCGGAGTGGCTCCGGGAGCCAACATCGGAACTGAAGGGGCTATCTTCGAAGCGACTCACGGGTCTGCTCCGAAGTACAAAGGCCTCAACAAGGTCAACCCCGTCGCTCTGATCCTGTCCGGCCGGATGATGCTGGAACACCTCGGCGAACAGGCGGCTGCCGATAAGCTTGAACGGGCTGTCGCTGCTGTCATCGCCGAAGGAAAAGACGTGACCTACGACATGAAGGCGGACCGGAACGATCCGACCGCTGTCGGAACTCAGCAGATGGCAGACGCCATCATCCGCAAGATGCAGGCAGAGTGAGACACCGCTTCCGGTGAATCCATTGTCGACTGACCATTGAGGGTCCGCTTTGCGGATCCTCTTTTCTTTTTGATGGAGCCTGTTGATGGTGGAGACTGCTTCGCGTCGAATTTATCTCGATCATGCCGCCACCAGCTTCCCCAAGTCGGCCGGCGTCGGAGTCGCGATGCTGCGCTATCTCAATGACTTCGGGGCTGCTCCCGGGCGCGGTGCCACGCGGCGCGGCGCGGAAGTGCAACGGGTCATTGATCATGGCCGGCAACTCGTCGCCCGACAGTTCGGACTTGCCGGGCCAGAACGGGTGATCTTCACGTTGAATGGAACCGATTCGCTGAACCTCGCGATTCACGGCCTGCTGCGACCCGGGGACCGGGTGGTGACGACGGTCTGGGAACACAATTCGGTGTTGCGGCCATTGCATCAATTGCAGCGGGAGCATGGAGTCACTCGGGAAATCGTGCCGCATGACGGCGCCGGCAGAACCGATCTCGACGCGTTTCGCCAGGCTCTTCGCACTCCGACCCGACTGGTGATTCTCAACCATGCCTCGAATGTGACCGGGGTGATTCAGTCTGTCCTGGAGATGGCCGAGATGGCCCGCGCGGCCGGGGCGTTTGTCCTGCTGGATGCCGCGCAGACAGCAGGTGTCATTCCGGTTGCATTCTCGAAACTGCCGGTGGATCTCATTGCCTGTCCGGGGCACAAAGGGCTCGGGGGACCGCTCGGGACGGGGCTGCTGCTGCTGGGGGCGGGAATGGAATCGGAACTTGTCCCTGTTCGGCAGGGAGGGACCGGCTCACGCAGCGAGTCACCGGAACAGCCGTTGGAATTGCCGGACCGTTACGAAGCCGGGAATCTCAATGCACCTGGTCTGTTCGGGCTCGATGCGGCGCTGCAGCAGCATGCGTTTCCGGATCCGGAGGAAGAGCGGTTGAAGCGGACTCATTTTCTGGAGGGGTTGCAGTCGTTGCCGGGAGCTCGGGTGATGATTCCGGACGCCGATCTTCCGCGACTTCCGGTCTTCAGTGTCTGCTTCGATCGAGTCGCTCCGCAGGTGATGGCGTCATTGCTGGATGAACATTTTGGCATTGAAACACGTGCCGGCCTGCACTGTGCTCCCCTGGCGCATCAGGCACTCGGGACGCTGGAGGAGGGGGGGACGGTGCGATTCAGTTTCGGTCTGGAAACGACACTGGCCGATCTCGATGACACGCTGAGCGCGCTGGCCCAGATCACCGCCTCGTTGTAATCAACCGGTCTTCAGAGTTCTCCATCTCCCGGAAGACTGGTCGGCGCCAGTTGTCGACGAAATTCGTCGGTGACTCCACGGGGATCCGGTGCCTGGCAGATCGCACTGCTGACGGCGACTCGGGTCGCTCCGGCGTTCAGAAGTGCCTTCAGATTCCGAGTGGTAATTCCACCGATTGCGAACCAGGGAATCGATAAGCGCATGGCTGCCTGTTGAACATACTCGAGTCCGGCGTACTCGGTGAACTCTTTCGTTGCCGTCTGAAAGACGGGCCCGACTCCCAGATAGTCGGCTCCGTCAAACAGTGCCTGTTCCGCTTGAGGAAGAGAATGCGTGGAGACACCAATCAGTCCCGTTCCGCCGAGAATGCGTCTGGCGGAAGAGACATCCTGATCTTCTTGTCCCAGATGCACGCCGTCCGCATTCACTGCGGCGGCGATGTCAGGGCGGTCGTTGATGATGAGCAGGGCTCCGGCGGCCGTCGTCCATTCCCGGACCTGCTGACCGTAGGCAATCAGTTCACGATCCGACATCTGCTTTTCGCGGATCTGAATGATGTCGACCCCTTTCTCCAGAGCATTGCGGATTGTGATCTCAGGGGAGTACCGACATCCGGCCGCGGTGACCAGCAGATACAGCCGGCAGGTTTCCAGGCGTCGACGATTGAGAAGTCGTGTTTCCATGGTCTTTTCCACGGTATAGATTCGATACCGGCACTCGGCGATGCGCTGCGCCGGTTCCGCATCGATCAGTTTTCCATATTCTTCGAGACTGCGCAGCGATTCCTGCACCCGTTTCAGATTCGCACGGATCACGTCCACGAGTGATCCACGCGCCCGTTCCGTGGTCAGCGTTGAAGACGGTCCGACATCCTGCAGGCTGTCCCGTGAACGGATCCAGCGTTCCTGTCCGAGATGCCGTAACGCCTGCGTTAACTGATGCCGGATTTCTTTGAGGGCTCGCTGGAGAACGGCATCGTTCAGGTGAAACCGCACGTAATCTTCAATGACTCTCAATCCTTCCCGGCAGCGATTGGCACTGGCATCGAGAATGCGGGCCATCGCCGCCTGATCAACGGTCCCGTGTCCGGCCGGAGCGATGGAGAGGAGTGCTTCGTCCGGGCCGATGAGTGGGGGGGACGGCTCAAGGATCGCTTCTTCGAGCCATCCGGCGGTGAGCTGGAATCTCTCGCAGAACTCGGCGATGACCGGTTCCAGGCTGATCAGCGCCAGCAGGAGATGTTCGGTTCCGGTCATTGAGTCAGCGTTGCCGTCGATCGCGTATCGGTCTGCTCGGCGGACCAGAGTCCGCTGCCAGTCGAGAATTCCGGTGCTGTTCGCGTCGGGGCTGTCGGAAGAGGAATCTGGCATGGCCGGGAATGCCGCTGGCGTGATCCCGGCTCCCCGCAGCAACTCGGCCGCATGGCCTTCTTCCTCCAGCAGGCCGGAAAGCAGTCGCCAGGAAAGTGGGGTTGTCGGGAGATGATCTTGCGAATGTTTGCGCAGATTCGCCAAAACACGTTCAGCACCGGCAGTGAGGTGGAGAAAACTCATCAATCAACACTCATGACAACTTGGCGATCGGGAACACGGAGCGCTATGATATCGATTCCGACCCGGGACTCGCCAAGGTGATCCCCGGAATCGGGTTCTTCCCGCCTTCCCGTTTTGTGCGTTTGTTGATTTTCCCGCACCCCTCCTGAGGAGCCTGAATCATGGCGATGCTGACTCGACGGTCTTTCCTGCAGACAACGGCCATTGCTGGAGCCACCTTTCCCTGGCTGGGATCAACCGCGCTGCGTGCGGCTCCGAACGACAAACTGAATTTCGCGGCGATTGGGGTGGGCGGAAAAGGCTGGTCCGATCTGACATCGATTGCCGCCAGCCCGCACGTCAACGTCGTGGCGCTGTGTGATATCGATGAGAGTCACGACTTCATGGGGCGCGCAGCAGAGAAGTATCCACAGGCGAAGCGTTGCAGCGACTGGCGCAAGCTTCTCGAAGACAACAAGATTGATGCCGTGCAGGTGGCGACCCCGGACCACATGCATGCCCCCATCTCTCTGGCGGCCATGGCACTCGGGAAACATGTGTATGTTGAGAAGCCACTTTCTCACACGGTCTTTGAAGCCCGGGCGATGACGAATGCCGCCGCCAAGGCCAAGGTCGTCACGCAGATGGGGAATCAGATCCAATCCCATTCGTTCTACCGGACGGCGGTGAAACTGGTTCAGGATGGGGCCATCGGGAAAGTGAAGGGAGTGCATTCCTGGCAGAGCGGGTCTGCCGGCTGGCGGAAGTGGACGGACCGTCCGGAAGGAAGCGATCCGGTTCCGGCAAATGTCCATTGGGATCTCTGGCTCGGAGTCGCTCCTGAGCGTCCGTTCAAAACTGGTGTGTATCACGCGTTCAACTGGCGAAACTGGAAAGACTTCGGCACCGGCCAGATGGGAGACTTCGGCTGCCATATTCTCGATCCGGTCTTCACCAGCCTGGAACTGACGTCACCTCTCAACCTGACCGCCCAGGCCTCTGAGAGTACGAAAGAAGTCTGGGGAGAAAAGGCGACGGTGGAATTCCAGTTCCCGGCGACTCGGTTCACCACTGGCCCATCGATTCCGGTGACCTGGTACAACGGTGGAGGAAACAAGCCGACACACGAAGTGCTCGGGTTGCCTGCTGACACCAAGCTGCCGGGAGCCGGTTCCGTGTTGATCGGCGAGAAGGGATTTCTGATCATCCCGCACGTCGGTGCTCCGTATCTGGCTCCGGAAGAGAAGTTCGTGGACTTCAAATTCGAGATGCTGCCGAATGTGGATCACTACACCGGCTGGGCTGATGCCTGCCGGGGAGTGGGAGATACGACTTCGAAGTTCAGCTATTCCGGCCCGTTGACGGAAACGGTTCTGCTGGGGAACATCGCTTCGCAGTTCCCTGGTGAAAAACTGGAATGGAACGCTCAGGACCTGAAACTGTCGAAAGAAGCTGCCACGGCGCTGCTCTCCAAGTCTTACCGTAAAGGCTGGGAACTGACGCAGGTCTGAGAAGGGGCGATTCTGCTGGCATGACTCGGGCACGGTGTGGAACTGGTCTTCCGCACCGTGCTTTTTCTATTTTGACTCCTTCCCCGAAACGGCAGTTCCGGGCGGTGTTTCCGTCGACGGAGCGGGGGGACCCTGGAGATTTCTTTCAGCTCCGAAGAAGAAACGGGAGCGACTTTCCGTTTCTCTCGGTACACTCGACGGGTGGGCCCGGATCGCGAGCGGGGTTCTGGAGAATCGATCATGGTGCGTTCTTTCTGGTCTGCGGCAGCTCTGCTGGGTTGTCTCTGTGTTCTCTCTCCCGTGCAGGCGCAGTTCGGGAACGGCAATGGAAACAACAACGGAAACTTCCCGGGGTCTGCCGGCATTGTCATCAATGCGGAAGGGGTGATCGATCTGCGTCAGAGTGGCCCGGTGTCCGGATCGGCCTGGAAGAAGCAGGTGGAACGGTTTGCCAGCGAGAACCTGTCTCCGGAACTCGTCATCGCCACCTCAGAACGGGTGCTCTCGCTGAAGAATCTGGGAGAGGCGATTCAGCGTCATGTCGAGCAGTCGAAGCCGTTGACGCCGGAACTGGTCTATCTGGCCGGGCTTTATCGCATTGATGCGGTCGTCTTCGACCCCGAGCAAAAAGAGATTTATCTGATCGGTCCGGCCGATGCGTTTGCGCCGGACCCGAGCGGCAGAATGCTCAGTCGTGGCACGGGTCGCCCCGTTCTGCGGCTGGAAGATCTGGTCACTGTCCTGCGGGCAGAACCGGACTCAGGAAAAGCCGGGATCGGTTGTTCGATCGACCCGACCAGCGAGAACATGGCCCGTCTGCAGGAGTTTCTTCGGGTGAACTCGACACCGGCAACGGCTCCGCAGGTGCAGATGCGGTTTCGGCAGATGGCGAATGTTCTGGGGCCACAGCAGATCAGTGTCTGGGGAGTTCCGGACCATTCCCACTTCGCGGCGGCACTCGTCGAGGCGGACCTGCGGATGAAACGGATTGCGATGGGAATGGAATCGGCCGGTGTGCCCGGAATCAAGAGCCATCTTTCCATGCTCAAGCCGCAGGGAAACAGTCTGCAGCGCTGGTGGTTTGTGCCGATGTATGAGCCGCTGGAAACGAACCCGGAACGGACGGTCTTTCGTCTGAAAGGGCAACGTGCGAAGCTGCTGGCGCAGGAAGAGTTCTCTGATGCCGGCGGGAAGCGCAGTGATGCGGTGCTGACCCGGCAAAGTACGGAGAAGTTTGCTCAGTTGTTCACCGAGAACTTTCAGACGCTGGCCGATCGTTCTCCGTCATTTGGGGAATTGCAGAATCTCTACGACATTGCCGTGGCTGTGGCGCTCATCAGGCGGGAAGCTCCGCGGCATCAGTTGCAAGGGGTGTTGAGCGTCTTCCTGAACGAAGAGCGGCTGGAACCGTTTGAGTACGCCGTGCCGCGAATGGTTCCGTCGGCCTCGACATTCCGTTCCAGCGGGCCAGGACTGCTGCTTGGACTGGTCGGCGGAGTGACAATCGATGTCGATCCCATGCTCCGTTCCCCCCGGACGGGAGAGACGGGGAGCGTGGATCGATATCGGGGAAGAATTCCCCAGAATCAACTGTTTGGAAACGGTGATCCGGTCTCCCCTTGAGAAGAGAGACCGGTGTCTCTGCTGTTTTCGGCCGTGTGGACATTCCGGTTCGAGATTTCACCCCGAATGTTTCACCCCGAAGGCAGGGAGAGACTGGGGAGCCGCGGAGGACTTGGGCCATCGGTTTCTCACCTGGACGGAACCACATTCGGGAGGGGACGGGCCAGAGAGCATTCTTCTCCGTGCCACCGTGACTTGTGGTTCAAACTCTTCCGTTCCGATTCAAAATCGCGATTCCACACAAATGACCTGGACGACAATATCAGCCCCGCGGACAGCATTTATGAAAACCTGATGAGCCGCAACGACGGCAACCCGGTGGGACAGTTCTGACCGGGGAAGAAACCTGCGAGCGAGAGACGTGAGTTCCCTGAATCAGCATTGTTTCCGGACAAGTGCTGCTTTCAAGTTTTCACCACAGAGATCACAGAGGAACACAGAGAAGAAGAGAGATCCGAATTCTTCCTCTGTGAAACTCT
>Ga0182736_1001497_pt1 | contig 22356 bp, 22 predicted proteins | sample eDN5th30CKraftBY_FD_128882 | JGI IMG/M metagenome (GOLD analysis project Ga0182736, IMG submission 128882) | Enriched backyard soil microbial communities from Emeryville, California, USA - eDNA 5th pass 30_C Kraft BY (version 2) (version 2) | ecosystem: Environmental > Terrestrial > Soil >... | reverse complement strand
CCAGCTTGATGTACCCGTCGACCAGGATGAGATGATGATCCGGGACGGCCAGATAGATATTGCCTGGCTTGATCGGCATGCCGTCGACCGCCGCATGCACGGGCAGGCGGGCAGCCGCGGCCGTCACGGTCGACAGGATGCCGATGCTCCGGGCCGGAATATGCAGGACGATGAACACGGCCGCTGGCAGGTCCGGCGGAAGGGCGCCCAGGATGGTCTTGATCGGGGCGGTCGCACCCGATGACCCGCCGATGACGATGATGTCATGATTACTCACGAAGCGGTCCCTCGGGATGTACTCCGTAAGGGAAAGACATTTTGTGACCGCCTGTTCCTCAAAATCAGGCCGTCACCACCATTTTCGGCGACGCCGGTGCAACGGAACCTTCCGCGCCCGCATTGATAAGGCAGGGATGCCTCGATGTGGGCATGACGAGGGTGACCGGCCCGAGGCAGTGCCGTCGAACTCTGCCGGAAGGGCTGGAGGTGCTATGATGAGCTTCGCCATGCACAAACAGGCCAACACCAGTCCCCTGCTATGGAAGCTCGACAGCATCAGCAGCCTGTCCGACGAGGAGAAGCGGGCGCTTCTCGATCTGCCGATGAACGTGAAGGTCTTCGAGGCGGATAACGATATCGTCCGTGACGGGGACAGGCCTTCGGATTGCTGCCTGATCCTGAGCGGCTTCGTCTGCCGGTACAAAGTCCTGTCCGACGGCCGGCGGCAGATCATGGGTTTCTACGTCCCGGGCGACATCCCCGACCTGCAGAGCCTGCATCTGCACGTCATGGACCACAGCATCGGCACGCTCGTGACGAGCAGCATCGCCCTCATCCCGCACGAGAGCCTGCGCAATCTTCTGATGCAGCATCCCGGTCTTACAGGCGCCTTCTGGCGCGACACCCTCATCGACGCGGCCATGTTTCGGGAGTGGATGATCGGCATGGGGCGCCGCTCCGCCTATCAGCGCATCGCCCATCTTCTCTGCGAGCTTCAGATGCGCCTGAGAGCGGTCGGCTTGGCCGGGGAGAACGGCTATGATCTGCCGGTGACCCAGAACGAGCTCGGAGATGCGCTGGGCCTCTCGACCGTTCATGTGAACCGGGTTCTCCAGGACCTGAGAAGCGAGGGGCTGCTCGCCCTTCACGGGGGTACGCTTCACGTCCCGGACTGGGAGGCCCTTCAGGTGGCCGGCGACTTCGATCCCGCCTATCTTCACCTGAAGCGATGAAACCCGCGCGAACGTTTCACAGCCGCTGAACTCCTGAGATGATAACCATCTGCAACTGAAAGGAACTCCATGTCGCACGCGAAGCTGTTCACGCCCTTCCGGGTCGGGGACCTCGAGCTCGCCAACCGGATCGTCATCGCGCCCATGTGCCAGTACTCGGCCGAGAACGGTTGCATGAACGACTGGCACCTGATCCATCTGGGGCAGCTCGCGCTCTCGGGTGCGGCGCTCCTGACCATCGAGGCGACGGCGGTCACGCCCGAAGGCCGGATCAGTTACGGTGATGTGGGCCTCTACTCGGACGAATGCGAAGCCGCCATGCGCCGCGTCCTCGATGGGATCCGGCGCTGGTCCGACATGCCGATCGCGATCCAGTTGGGCCATGCGGGGCGCAAGGCCTCGACGGAAGTTCCCTGGAAAGGCGGCCGGCAGATTTCACCAGGCGATGCCAATGGCTGGCAGACGGAGGCCCCTTCCGCGATCCCGCACGGGGACGGGGAGGTGGCGCCGAAGGCGCTCGATCGGGACGGTCTCGCGCGGGTGCGCAACGCCTTCGCCGATGCGGCGCGGCGTGCCGGGCGTCTCGGCCTCGCGGCCGTGCAGATCCATGTGGCCCATGGTTACCTGCTGCACCAGTTCCTGTCCCCGCTGTCCAACCGGCGCGACGACCAATATGGCGGTTCGCTCGAAAACCGGATGCGCTTTCCGCTCGAGGTGTTCGATGCCGTCCGCGCGGCGTTCCCGGCGGAGCGCCCGGTGACGGTGCGCGTATCGGGCACCGACTGGGCCGAAGGCGGCTGGACCATCGAGGAGACGGTGGAATTCGCCAAAGCCCTGAAGGAGCGCGGCTGCAGCGCGATCCATGTGTCGAGCGGCGGGCTGACGCCGGCGCAGGCGATCCCCGTGGGGCCGAGCTATCAGGTGCCGCTCGCCCGTGCCGTGAAGCCGGTCGGGATGCCGGTCGTCGCCGTGGGGCTCATCACGGATTTCGTGCAGGCGGAATCGATCCTCGGCACGGGAGACGCCGATCTGATCGCGATTGCGCGCGCGGTTCTCTACGATCCGCACTGGCCCTGGCACGCCGCCGCGTATTTCGGAGCCGCCGTCAAGGCGCCGCCGCAATACTTCCGCTCTCAACCGCGCCAGTTTCCGGACCTCTTCAAGGTCCGGGCGGATGACTGATCCGAGGCGGCCGGGAGCATCGAACGCAAAAGTGGGAACCGGTTTTGCGTGCAAGGATGCGTCAAACCAGGAGCTTGGTGCATCGACCGCAGGAACTGAGGGCATCGGAACCCTATCGAGGGACACGCCAATGGAGCTGAGCGAGACCGCATGTGACATTCTCGACTACATTCGCGAGACGCACCGCAGGCCGGGAGCGCGCCTCACCATGGCCACGCTGGACGCGCATTTCGGCACGGATCCCGCAGTGACCGTGGCCGTGTCGGAATTGGCCCATCTCGGCTATGTCACCGTGCCCGATGCCGGAACGATCCAGCTGACGGATCGCGGCTTCGACGCGGTCCATCGCGGAGCCTACCGCGACAGTCACGCGTGATGCCTGAACAATGTCGTCCGTTGCCTCAACGCCAGTCGGCTCGGCCCGAGCGCGGCTGACTGCGCTCGGATCCGTGGCTCACTTCGACCGAGGTGGGCAGGGGACGGGCTTTCTCGTCCCGCGCCGTGGTCTGTGCGACCGGACCGTCGGTGATGAGGCGTGCTCCCCGCTGGTAGGTCAGGTAGTTCCACAGCCAGGTGAACGCCACGACGGCGCGGTTGCGCAGGCCGATCAGGAAGTAGACATGCGCGATGCCCCAGAACAGCCAGCCGATGAAGCCCTTGAGGTGGATGGAATCGAGTTTCACCACGGCGGACTTGCGGCCGATCGTGGCGAGGTCGCCCTGGTGCCGGTACCGGAACGGCCCGGGTGCCGCCCGGTTCCCGACCTCCGCGGCGATGACATCGGCCACGTAGCGGCCCATCTGCTTGGCCGCCGGAGCGATGCCGGGCACGGCCTTTCCCTCTGAATCGACGGCGGATGCGGTGTCGCCGATCACGAAGATCTCGGGCCTTCCGGGAAGCCTCAGGTCGGCCTCGACCTTGACCCGCCCTGCACGGTCGTGTTCCGCCCCGAGCCATTCGGCCGCCGGAGAGGCAACGACCCCGGCCGCCCATATCACCGTTCCGGCCGCGATCCGGGTCCCCTCCAGGTCGACACCGGTTTCGGTGCAATCCGTCACCCGGGCCTTCGTCATGACCTCCACGCCCATCCGCTCCAGGGATTTCTGCGCATAGGCGGCGAGATCCTCGGGGAAGGTGGGCAGCAGGCGGGGCCCTGCCTCGATCAGGATCACCCGGGTGCAGTGAGGGTCGATCCTCCGAAACTCGGCCGGCAGGGCATGGTGGGCCACTTCCGCGATGGCCCCGGCCATCTCGACGCCGGTGGGGCCGCCGCCCACGACCACGAAGGTGAGCAGACGGCGCTGCTCGTCGAAATCATCGGTCAACTCGGCGTGCTCGAAGGCGAGAAGAACCTTGCGGCGGATGACCGTCGCATCCTCGATCTGCTTCAGTCCAGGGGCGACGGAGGCCCATTCCGGATGTCCGAAATACGAGTGCGTGGCGCCGGTTGCGAGGACAAGGTAATCGTACGGGACGCTCAACGATCCCGCATGAACGATGCGCGCCTGCGCGTCGATGCCGGTGACATTCCCCAGGAGCACCGTGGCGTTCTTCTGGCGCCTCAGGATGCCGCGGATCGGCCATGCGATATCGGCCGGGGACAGGGCCGCCGTGGCGACCTGATAGAGCAGGGGCTGGAAGTAATGGTAATTGTGCCGGTCGATGATCGTCACGTCGACCGGAGCTTTCGCCAGGGATTGAGCCGCCGTCAGCCCGCCGAACCCTGCTCCGACGATCACGACCTTCGGTCTTCCAGCGGTCATCGCGGCCCTCGCTTTCATCGCATGGGAATGGTTTGCCGTGCGTCCGCACCCTTATGCAGCCTAATCGGCGCAAAGCCGCCGATGTTCCGCGCTCCCGGCAGTTCGGGCCCTCGGACCTGATCGTCAGAAGGCTCTCCGCTCAGCCGAACCTGGGCGTATAGCGATAGCTCTGGGTCGGCCGGTCGAGGACGCGCCGTCCCATCAGGCTCGCGACGAGATCGACCATGAGCAGGGCCGTGCGGCCGCGTTCGTCGAGGAACGGGTTGAGCTCGACGAGGTCGAGACTGCCCACGAGACCGCTGTCGTGCAGGATCTCCATGATGAGGTGCGCCTCGCGGAAGGTCGCGCCGCCGGGAACCGTGGTGCCGACGCCGGGCGCGATGGAAGGGTCGAGGAAGTCCACATCGAGGCTCACATGGAGAATGCCGTCCGCCTCCGCGACACGCTTCAGGAAGGCGTCGAGGAGCGACACGACGCCGTTCTCGTCGATGGACCGCATGTCGTGGACTGTCACGCCCGCACCCTGCAGTGCGGTACGCTCCGCGGGATCGACGCTGCGGATGCCCATCATGCAGACGTTCTGCGGCTTGATGGGAGCGGCGAGGGGCGGGAAATAGCCGTCGAAACCCTCGCGGCCGGTGGCATAGGCCATCGGCACGCCGTGCAGGTTGCCGCTCGTGGTCGTGGCGAGGGTGTGGAAGTCCGGATGCGAGTCGAGCCACAGGACGAAGAACTCGCGGCCTTCCTCGGCCGCGCGGCGGGCGAGCCCGGTCATCGAGCCGGCCGAGAGGCTGTGGTCGCCGCCGGCGAAGATCGGCATCCCGTCGCCGCTGGCCCGGTAGGCCGCCTCGGCGATGGCCACGGTCCATGCGACGGTCTCCGGCAGCGCCTTGATGGCGGCGTTCGGGTGCCTGACGTCCCGGAGCGGCCCGGGGGTGATGTTGCCCCGGTCCTCCACCTGATAGCCGAGGTTTTGCAGCTCGGTCAGCAGGCCGGCAGTCCGGAAGGCGCTCGGGCCCATGTCGCAGCCGAGCCGGCCGGCGCCCTCCTGAACCGGCACGCCCAGAACGATGCACGGCTTCGATGTCATTCTGTCCTCCTCGGGACTCGGTCGGGCCAACGGGTGGAACACGACGTATGCTTTGCGGTTGCCTCCATAGCACGAATCTCCTCGGGACCGACCATGGCAGAGCCCCGCGCCAGCTCGCTGCGCAAGGATTTCCTCATTTTCCGCGACCCGGGATTCCTGGTCACGCTGCTCCTGATCGGGATCCTGGCGGGTGTGGGCGCGCTCATTCTCGTCTGGGCCTCCAACGAATACGGCGTCCCGGTCTGGCAGGTCTGGCGCTGAGGTTCCCTCAAAGGACGATCACAAGTTCGGGAACATCGATGAAGCTGGGCGGTTAGAATCGAGCCGCCATCGAGGCGGTGAGTCCAGGCGTACCGGAGGACAGCTTTGGGTGGAGCTCGCCTTGCCCTTGTTCTGGCCGTTCAGCTGATCCTTCAGCCCATCTCCATGGCTTCGGCCCAGACGGATCCGCCCCATCCCGCCGTTCCATCCTTCGCGGCTTCTCCCGGGGACGGGCAGTGGACGATTCCGCAAAAGAACTACGCGTCCACGCGCTTCAGCGACCTGTCCGAGATCAACACGGAGAATGTGAAGAACCTGCAGGTCGCCTTCACCTTCTCGACAGGGGTCAACAAGGGACAGGAAGCCGCTCCGCTCGTGGTGGGCGGCACGATGTATGTGCTCTCGCCTTATCCCAACATTCTCTATGCCTTGGACCTGACCCGACCCGGGGCGCCGTTGAAGTGGCAGTACAATCCCAAGCCCGCTTCCGCCGCGCAGGGCGTCGCCTGCTGCGACGTGGTCAATCGCGGCCCCGCCTTCGCCAACGGTCGCCTCTTCTTCACGACTCTGGACGCCCATGCGGTCGCGGTGAATGCCGAGACGGGCGAGGAGATTTGGAAAACCAAGCTCGGTGACATCAACCGGGGCGAGACCATGACGATGGCGCCCCTCGTCGTGAAGGACAAGGTGATCGTCGGCGTGTCCGGAGGCCAGTTTGGCGTTCGCGGCTGGATCGAGGCGCTCGATGTCGACACCGGCAAAAGCATCTGGAAGGCCTACAGCACCGGCCCCGATCAGGACGTGAAGATCGGTGCGAACTTCAAGCCGTTCTACGACAGCGACAAGGGCAAGGATCTCGGCGTCGCCACATGGCCGGCGGACGGTTGGCAGCAGGGGGGCGGCACCGTCTGGGGCTGGCTCTCCTACGATCCCGATCTCAACCTCGTCTACCATGGCACGGGCAATCCCGGCCCCTGGAATCCGAACCCGCGCCCCGGCGACAACAAATGGACGGCCGGCATCTTCGCCCGCGACGCCGATACGGGCGAGGCGCGCTGGTTCTATCAGATCGCGCCGCATGATCTTCACGGCCGGGACGGCAACAACGAGACGATCCTGCTCGACATGGAGTGGGAGGGAAAACCCCGGAAGGTGCTGGTGCATCCGGGACAGACCGGCTTCGTCTACGTCATCGACCGCGTGACCGGCGAAGTGCTGTCCGCAAAGCCGTTCCATGCCCTCACGGCCGCAACGGGCGTCGACCTCGAGACAGGGAAAATTCAGTACAGCTCCGACAAGGAGCCCGTGAGCAACCGCGTCATTCGCGACATCTGTCCGGCGGCGTCGGGCGCGAAGAACTGGAATCCCAGTGCCTTCTCCCCGAGGACAGGGCTCCTCTACATCCCGCACGTGAACCTATGCATGGACTGGGGCAGCACCGAGCCGAACTACATCGCCGGAACGCCTTATGTCGGTGCCGAAATCCGCATGTTTCCAGGCCCCGGCGGCCATATGGGCGAGTTCTCCGCCTGGGACATCAGGGAGGGCAGGGAGCTCTGGACCATCAACGAGCGCTTCCCCGTCTGGAGCGGTGCGCTCGCAACCGCAGGCGATGTGGTGTTCTACGGCACCATGGACGGGTGGTTCAAAGCCGTTCACGCCCGCACCGGCGAAGTGCTGTGGCAGTTCCGGACCTCTTCGGGAATCGTCGGGCAGCCGACCACCTATCGCGGGCCCGACGGCCGGCAATACGTGGCGATCCTGTCCGGCGTCGGCGGATGGGCCGGGTCCATCGTGTCGGGCGACCTCGATCCGCGCGACGGAACCGCCGCCCTCGGCTTCGTCAATGCCATGCGCGATCTGAAGAATGTCACCGCCAAGGGAGGAACGCTCCATGTGTTCAAGCTCCCTTAAGGCCGTTGCCGCGTCGATCCTTCTGACCGCTCTTGCTCTCGCGGCCTGCCAGCGCGAGGAGCGGGAGTTTCGGTCCAAGTCCATGGCGGACGAGACGGAGGAAAAGGTCTCGCTGGTGCCGTTGTCCCCTGGGCCGAGCGGTCCCGCCGAGCAGCGTTCCGGCACGGCAAAGACATACGAGGAGAACGCCTACCAGATCGCGCAGGGCCAGCGCCTCTATGCATGGTTCAACTGCAACGGCTGCCACGGCAACGGAGGCGGTGGCTCCGGGCCGCCGCTGATGGACGACATGTGGACCTATGGCGGACAGATCGAGCATATCGTCCAGTCGATCCGCGAGGGCCGGCCGAACGGCATGCCGTCGTTTCGCGGCAAGGTTCCCGACGAGCAGATCTGGGAGATCGCCGCCTATGTGCGTTCCATGGGCCGCAACGTGCCGAAAGCGGCAGCGCCGGGCCGCAGGGACGACATGAGCCCGGGACCGGCCGAGCAGCGCAGGCCGCCCGGCCAGGTGATCGACGGCGGACAAATCCCGCCATCGGCCCAGATGCCGCAATGAGGCGCAGATGAGAAGGGCCGCTCCATTCCTCCTGCTTGCCGTCCTGCCCCTCGCAGGCTGCCAGGGCTGGCAATCGGCGCTCGATGCGCAGGGGCCCGCCGCACGCACGCTTGCCGACATGTTCTGGATTTTCCTCGCCGTTCTGGGCGCGGTGTGGGGCCTTACCATGATCGCCCTTCTCCTGTCGCTGCGCAGGAGGCGACCCGCCGACGCGGACCCGCTGGCGACGAATCCGGAAACCGAACGGCGGATGATTGTCACGACCTCCATCGCCGTCGGCCTGACGCTCGTGACGGTGATTGCCCTGACGGGCCTGAGCTACGCGGCCCAGAAGGTGCTGTTCGCCCGCAAGGATGGAGCGCTGACGCTGCTGGTCACGGGCGAGCAATGGTGGTGGAAAATCACCTACGAGGACTCCCAGCCAAACCGCGTCTTCACCACGGCGAACGAGATCCACATCCCGGTCGGCGAGCCGGTGCTGATCAAGCTCGAAGCCAGCGATGTGATCCATGCGTTCTGGGTTCCCAGCCTGACGGGCAAGATGGACCTGATCCCGGGACGGCAGAACCAGATCCAGATCCAGGCGGACCGACCTGGCCTCTATCGCGGACAATGCGCGGAATTCTGCGGCCTCCAGCATGCCCATATGGGCCTGTTCGTCATCGCCGAGACGAAGGAGGAGTTCGAGCGCTGGCGCGACCGGCAGGTATCCTCCGCCACTCCTCCAAGCGATTCCCATCGCCAGCGCGGCATGGAGATCTTTCTCTCAAAGCCCTGCGTCATGTGCCATCAGGTGCGCGGCACGGATGCAGGCGGCAAGGTTGCGCCCGACCTCACCCATGTGGGAAGCCGCCGGACCATCGCGGCCGGAACCCTGGAGACGACACGGGGCAATCTCGCGGCCTGGATCCTCGATCCGCACGGCATCAAGCCGGGCGTGAACATGCCGGCCGTCAAACTCGAACCCGATGAGGTCCAGCCTCTCGCAGATTACCTGGAGGGGCTGAAGTGACCCGGGCGATCACGCCAGACGATCTCGATGCCGTTCCTGAGATCTCACGTCTCGCGACAGGCGAGCGCGGCGGCCTTCCGGGTGTGCGCAGCGAGGCCGATGCACCCGTCAGCCCCGACGAATTGCGCGACGATCAGGTGGACGGCCCGGAGCTGACCGCTCGCCTCGCCAAGACCTGGGGCACGGACAAAGGCATCATCGGCGCCCTGTCGACGGTGGATCACAAGGTCATCGGTCGGCGCTTCATCGCGACGGCCATCCTGTTCCTGTTCCTCGGCGGTTTGTCCGCCGTCCTCATGCGCCTGCAGCTGGCCCTGCCGGAGAACAGGTTGATGGGGCCTGACTTCTACAACCAGCTCTTCACCATGCACGGCATCACGATGATGTTTCTCTTCGGTGTGCCGATCGGAGAGGCCTTCGCGGTCTATCTCGTGCCGCTCATGGTGGGCACCCGCAACATCGCCTTCCCGCGCCTCAACGCCTATGCCTATTACGTCTATCTCTTCGGCGGCCTGATGGTCTGGTTGGCCTTCATCCTCAACATCGGTCCGGATGTCGGATGGTTTGCCTATGTTCCGCTGTCGGGCCCGGAATTCTCTCCCGGCAAGCGGGCGGATTTCTGGGCCCAGATGATCACCTTCACGGAGGTGTCGGGCATTGCCGTCGCGATCTCCGTCATCGTGACCGTCTTCAAGTTCCGTGCGCCCGGCATGACCCTGGACCGCATTCCACTCTTCGTCTGGGCGGAGCTCGTCAATTCCTTCGTCATCATCTTCGCGCTGCCGGCCGTGGTCACGGCCTCCGCCACGCTGATGATGGACCGGCTCGTCGGCACGCATTTCTACAACGCGGCGGAGGGCGGCGACGCGCTGCTCTACCAGCACCTGTTCTGGTTCTTCGGCCATCCGGAGGTCTACATCATCTTCCTGCCCGCCACCGGCTGGGTCTCGGCCATCGTGGTCACGTTCTCGCGGCGTCAGGCCTTCGGCTACATCGCCCTGGTGCTGTCGCTCATCGCAACCGGGTTCCTGTCCTTCGGCCTGTGGGTGCATCACATGTTCACCACAGGCCTGCCGCAGCTCGGCGCCAGCTTCTTCACCGCGTCCAGCATGCTCATCGCTATCCCGAACGGCATCCAGATCTTCTGCTGGATCGCCACCCTGTGGGACGGCCGGCCGGTCTTCCGCGCGCCGCTCCTTTTCGTCATGGGCTTCTTCTTCATCTTCGTGGCCGGCGGATTGTCGGGGATCATGCTCGCATCCGTGCCGCTTGATACCCAGGTCCACGACACCTTCTTCGTCGTCGCGCACTTCCATTACGTGCTCATCGGCGGCAACGTGTTTCCGCTCATCGGCGCGGTCTATTACTGGTTCCCGAAATTCACTGGCCGCATGATGAGCGAGCGGCTGGGGAAATGGCATTTCTGGCTGGCCTTCATCGGGTTCAACGCGACCTTCTTCCCCATGCACATTCTGGGCCTGATGGGGATGCCGCGCCGGGTCTACACCTATCTGCCGGAGATGGGCTGGGGACACCTGAACCTCTTCGCATCCCTCGGAGCGTCCCTGTTCTTCGCAAGCTTCGTGCTCTTCCTCTACAACATCGTGTCGAGCGCGCGCCGCGGCCCGGTGGCCGGGCCCAATCCCTGGGATGCCGGCACGCTCGAATGGGCGGCCGCATCTCCGCCCAGGCCACAGAACTTCGACCGGATTCCCGTCGTGACGAACCGCGAGCCTCTCTGGGCCAACCGTGACAGCCTGCCGGTGGTCGCGGGCCTCAGCGTCGAGAACCGGGAGCAGCTCGTCACGACGGTCACGGACGGCCGTGCGGATCTGCGCGAGACCACGCCCGAGCCCTCGATCTGGCCCTTCCTGGCGGCGATCGCGACGGCGATCCTGTTCGTTGGTTCCATGTTCACGCCCTGGGCCTTGGTGTGGGGCAGCGTCCCGCTGGCGCTGGCGCTCATGGGCTGGTTCTGGCCGAAGCCGAACACGGAGGACGAGAAATGACCCTGGGGCCCCAGCCCGACAACGCCATGCTGCCGCACCGGGTCGTGATGAGCGCCAGGCACATGCCGGGCTATGCCTATGGCGTCCGCAGCCCGATCTGGTGGGGAACGGTGGGCTTCGCCGTCGCTGAAGGCATGGGCTTTGCCATCGCGGCCGCCATGTATCTCTACCTCGTCTTCGTCAACGGCAACTGGCCACTGAGCGCGCCGCCGCCCGATCTTCTCTGGTCGGGTCTCTTCAGCGTCGTGCTGATCGCCAGCATCTGGCCGAACCAACTTGCCAAGAGGGACGGGGAGCGAGAGGATCTCGCGAAGACCCGCCGCAACCTCGTGATCATGAGCCTGTTCGGCGTCGCCCTGCTGGTCATCCGTGTGTTCGAGTTCGGCACGCTCCACGTGCGCTGGGACCAGAATGCCTATGGGTCCGTGGTGTGGCTCCTTCTCGGCCTGCACACGCTGCACCTCCTCACGGATCTGGGCGACACCATCGTCCTCACGGTGCTGATGTTCACCCGTCACGGACACGGCAAGCGCTTCTCCGATGTGGGCGACAACGCCTTCTACTGGTATTTCGTCGTGGCCTCGTGGCTGCCGATCTACACGATCCTCTATTGGCTTCCACGATGGTGGTGAGATCATGACGGCATGGCTCTCCCGCGGTATTCCATCGGCAGGCCTCTATAGCGGACCGCTTGCGTGGCTCATCAACACGCAATTCGCCTATGCGGCCGTGCCATGGGTCTGCGCCCATCAGGTGCCGGTCATTCCCGTCTTCGCCCTTGTCATGGCGATCCTGAGCCTGTTCGGCGGTTTCCTGTCATGGCGCGGCTATGCCGCCGCAGCAGTGACGCCACGGTCGGACTCGACGGGAGCGGGCCGTCCGCACCGATTCATGGCGCTCATCGGAATCTCCATCGCGCTCCTGTTCACCGTGGTCATCCTCCTCCACGGGGTTGCCGGTCTCGTCTTCCAGGGATGCGAGCGATGAGAGCCGTGGCGATCTCCTTTGCACGTCCTTGGCAACGGAGGGAGAGACACGCTCATGCGGCGCGCTAGACCTCTGGCATTGCTGGCCGTTCCGGTCGCCATCCGATTGGCAGGGATCGTGCTCAGCGTCCGCCGCGCGGGTTCCGCCTCGCACCCCTGCGAGGGGCAACCTATTCCCGATAGTCCTGAGGCTCGTGCGCGGCCCATGCGCATGGATCGACGAATCCGCTCCGTGCTCCTCTGGAGTTCATGTGCTCTCGTCCTGCTCCTCCTGATCGGAGGCGGCGTCTATGCCGCGTATCGGGTGAAGTCCGACCGGGACGCCCGCGCGCGCGCGGGCGCGCTCACCGGCGGCGATCCGGATCTCGGCCTTCGCCTCACGCAGCGCTACGGCTGCGCCGGCTGCCACATCATTCCGGGTGTTTCAGGCGCTCAGGGGAGAGTCGGACCGACGCTCGAAGCTTATGCGGTGCGGATCTATGTCGGCGGCGTCGTCCCCAACTCGCCCGACAATCTCATCCGCTGGATCGAGAATCCGCGCTCCATCGACCCCCGATCGGCCATGCCCGTCACGGGCATCTCGCGGGACGAAGCAAGGCATGTGGCGGCCTATCTCTACACGCTGCGTCCATAAGGTTGCGCAGAGGCCAATTCGTCAGCGCAGCGAGTAGAGATAGGTGGCGATGTCACGGGCGTCGTTCTCCGAGACGCCCAGATTGGGCATGGCGGAGAGCGGGTCGACCCGCTGGGGATCGCGCAGCCATTCGATCATGTGATCCGGCGTGTTCCGCAGGACTCCCGCGATATAAACCTCGCCCGCGATGCCGGCCAGCGGCGGCCCCACATGCGCCTCGGGTCCCCTGATCCCGGGAATGACGTGGCAGGTCTGACATGCGTATTGCACGATCGCCATGCGCCCCCGCTGGACTGCGTCTTTCGGCTCCCAAGGAGTGTCGGGCTTGCGCGGCTCGGGTCGCTCCTCGCTCTCGCCCGCCGATTGCTCCCGCCGCGCCCGGTAGTCGGCGGGCGTGAGGTTCAGGGAGCTTTTCACGAACGCGACGAGGGCCCAGCGCTCGCGCTCGGTCAGGCGAAATTGCCACGCGGGCATTCCGGTCAGCTTGATCCCGTTCGAGACGGCCCAGTAGATCTCCGGCGCCGACAGATCGCGACCCATTTGGGCGAAGTTCGGCGGCGCCGGCATCATGCCGAGGCCGATGGCATCCGGCGGAAGGCCCGGCGCGCCATGACATTGCCTGCAATGCCGGTCGTACAGCGAAAGACCGGCGGAGACATTGCTCGCATCCATCAGGTCGGCCGGGGGTGTCTCGCCGATGACGCGGGCCCGGATCGACTGACGCCGCGCCGTGGTGAGGGCCCAGTAGACGGGCGCTATGTGTTGCTTGGTTGCGGCGATGTCGTAGATGCCGGAAAAGATGTAGGCCAGCGTGCCGCCCGCCGCGAACACCAGGACAAGGGCTCCCCAGAAGATCAGGCGAGGAAGCGAACGTGGCATCGACCTTTACCTACCGACCTTTCCGAGACGCCGGCTGCGCATCGATTGGCGCTCGCGGCGCTCCCGCTCGGAGCGGACCGGGCATCCATACATGTCACGCGGTCAACCAGCTTGGCAGTGGGAAGTTCCGCTCGAGGGGCGTCAGCGGCCTCTGGTCCGGCCGAGCGGCACAAGGTCGATGTGCGCAGGATTGGGCGTATGATCCAGCATGGCGCCGTTCGCGGCATCCAGCACCAGTCCGACCGAGCCGCCGGGAAGCACCGCGTTGCCGATCACCCCGGGAGCGGCCTTGTCGGTGAGCGTCGACTTCACCAGCAGCGAGCCCGGCCGGTAGCCGCGCGCCTCGGCATAGGCGGTGAACTCCGCCTTCCGCTCGACCTTCACGACGCAGGGAGACCGGGGGCAACTATGCCCGAGGGATGTCCTGATCCGCGCGGAAGCCGGGCTGGCGCTGATGGTCACCTCCTCGGTGGTCCCGCGCGTCACCGTATTGCAGGCCGTCAGGGAGAGAAGGCTGCCTACGACGCAGGTGAGAATGCGCATCCGCATGGATCGTCCTTGCCGGAGGAGGGGCGCGAAGGCCCTGTCCCGACAGCAGATAGCGCATACGGCTCAGTCTGCCAGAGCGCGCGTTACGACCGGCGTGGCGGGGCGCCGCCGGCCGACTGGACCGAGAGGGCACCGGCCGCGATTCCCGCCGCCAGGCTTCTTTCGATGTCGGCCGTGCCGAGCCAGGAATGCAGGAAGCCCGCATTGAACGCGTCGCCCGCTCCCGTGGTATCGATCACGTCGACCGGAAGCGACTTCGCCGACAAACGGGTTGTGTTCTGGGCCGCCACGGCGCCGTGCTCGCCGCGTTTCAGCACGACCAGGGGAAAATGCCGCTGCAGGGCGGACAGGATGGCGTCGGTCGATGTCTCGCCGGTGAGCGCTTCTCCCTCCTCGACATTCGGGAGGAAGACGTCGACACCCGCGCAGGCTTCGAAGAACCCGGCATCCTGGCGGATGAGCTGGTCGTCCCAGCTCGGATCGAGCGAGACCGTCAGGCCGTGCTCCCGCGCCATGGCGATCACGTCGGGATTGTCCTTCAGGGTGGCGAATTCCGCGATGTGGAGATGGGCGATGTCGGGGGCCGCGAGGGCCTTCTCCAGGGAGGCCGGCCGGGAGGTGCCGGCGCGCCGCGACACGAAGGCCCGTTCGCCGTCCTTCACCAGGGCCACGGTCGGCTGGGGACCGGCATCGCGGGCTCGCTCGATGAACGCCAGGTCGATCCCGCTGCCGTCGAGTTCCGGATCGAGGCTCCGTGAAAGCGGGTCCGTTCCCAGGCGCGTGAGCAGGGCCGACGGCCGTCCGAGAGATGCGAGATGGGCCGCCGTGATATAGGCGCCGCCGCCTGCGACGACCGTCACATCGTCCGCGAAGCGTTCACGTCCGAGCACCGGCATGTCGTGCAGGCCGGTGAAGATGATGTCGCAATAGGTCCGGCCAAGGCACAGGACCTTGTTGCGCTCAGAAGCTCTTCCGGTCATCGGGCGGCCAACGCCTTCTCGGTCGCCTTGTCGAAGTAGTAGAGCCTCTCCGTCGGGGCATGCAGGGTCAGTTGCTCGCCGATCTTCGGGATCAGCCGTCCCGGCGCCGAGCCGATGACGGTCTGATCGCCCTTTTCGATATGGACGAGGGTCTCGGAGCCCAGGGTCTCCACGACCACGACGGTACCCGATACGGCCAGACCCGGAGCGTCGGATGTTGCGGGCGTCAGGTCCTGCGGGCGAACGCCGACCAGGATCTCGGGCGAGGTCGCCGAGATGGACGGGACCTGGACGGAGCCGCCTGCCGACAGGCTCGCGTGCCCTTCCTTCAATGTCGCCGGAAGCAGGTTCATCGTCGGGCTGCCGATGAAGCGCGCCGTGAAGACGTCGACAGGATTCTCGTAGAGTTCCAGAGGCGAGCCCACCTGCAGGATCCGGCCGTCACACATGACGACGATCCGGTCCGCCATGGTCATGGCTTCCACCTGATCGTGCGTCACGAAGACGGATGTGGTGCCGAGCCGGTGGTGAAGCCGCTTGATCTCGATGCGCATCTGGGTGCGCAGCTGGGCATCGAGGTTGGACAGAGGCTCATCGAACAGGAATGCCGCGGGATCGCGCACCATGGCCCGCCCGATGGCAACGCGCTGGCGCTGGCCGCCCGACAGGGCCGAGGGACGGCGCTCCAGCAGATGCGAGAGGCCGAGGGTCTGCGCAACCTGTTCCACCCGCGCGCGCTTCTCGCTCTTCGAGAGCTTCGAGCGGTAGAGGCCGAAGGCGATGTTGTCGGCAACGGTCACGTGCGGATAGATGGCGTAGTTCTGGAACACCATGGCGATGTTCCGGTCCTTGGGCTGGAGGTCGTTGACGACGCGCCCGTCGATCCTGATCTCGCCGCCGCTGATCTCCTCGAGGCCCGCGATCATCCGCAGGGTCGTGGACTTGCCGCATCCGGAAGGTCCGACCAGCACCACGAACTCTCCGTCCTGGATCGCGAGGTCGATGCCGTGGACGACGGTCGTCTGCCCGTATTTCTTGACGAGGCGATCGATTGCGATGGTCGCCATTAGCGGGCTCCAAGAAGTGCGTTGAAACGGGATTGAAGGTCCTGGGCGGAGGCTCGAGCGCGGCTCTTCGCATCCTGCATCCGCGCGCGGATCGCCGAAATGTCCTGGTTGTATCCGTCGATGGCCTGGGCCAGCGCCTTGGGCGCCGGCCCGCCGAACCGGTCGCGCACGGCGACGAAGTTTTCCGCCGAGACGATTTCGGCGAACCGGTCGGGCGCGACGCTTGTCTCGCGGCCCGCGCAGCGCCGGAAAGCCTCCCGGAAGGCGTCATATCCATCGGCCGCGATATCGCCCCCGATGGCCACGACGGAACGGGCGACGTCCGCTGCGATCTCGTGCGCCTCGCGGAAGGACAGCCCTTCCAGGCGCACAAGGCTGTCGGCGAGTTCCGTCACGGTGATGCAGCTGCGGCGGATGTTCTGGCGAACCCTGTCGGCATCGATCCGCAGGGATGGGATAAGCGCTGCGAGAAGGTCGAGGACGCGCCCGCCGCTCTCGAAGGCGCCGTAGCCGAAGCCCTGGCTTTCGCCTTCGCTGTCGTTCATGTCGGTGAACGGCGTGTTGTGCATGATCGTGAGCATCGCCTGCGCCCGGCCGACGGTCTGCGATGCGAGGTGACGCATGTGCTCGATGGGAACGGGATTGCGCTTCTGCGGCATGATCGACGAGATCTGCACGAAGGCGTTGGGGACGTAGATCTGCCCGACCTCGAAACTGGTCCAGAACTGCAGGTCCTGGATGAAGCGGCCGAGATGCAGGAAGATCAGCTCGATGGCCGAGTAAGTAGACGTGATGTAGTCGATGGATGCGATGCAGCCATAGGAGTTCTGCAGGGGACGGCTGAAGCCGAGCAGGTGGGCCATCAGTTCACGGTCGATGGGAAAGCCGCTCGTGGTGATGGCGGCGGCTCCCATCGGGCTCCGGTCGACGATGTCGCGGGCCGCCTCCAGGCGGGCGATGTCGCGCAGCAGGGTCTCGAGAACGGCGGACAGGTAATGACCGAAGACGGTCGGCTGCGCCGGCTGCCCGTGGGTATAGGCAACGATCAGCGTCCTGCTTTCCCGTTCCGCCACGGATGCGAGGGTCTCGGCCAGATGGACCAGACGCTCCAGCAGCGGGTCGATGCGACCTTTAAGGCCGATCTTGAACAGGGTGTGGTCGATGTCGTTGCGCGAGCGCGCCGTGTGCAGGCGTCCCGCGAGGTCAGGCCCGAGGCGGGCGCGAAGCTGCTTCTCGATGAGGAAGAAGAAATCCTCGACCTCGCCCGTATAGGTCAGGGCGCTGACATCGACCTCCCGGTCGATGTCTTCGAGGGCCTGGGCGATGGGGCGCGCCTGCTCGATTGTCAGGATTCCGGTCTCGTGGAGCATGACGAGATGCGCCCGGTCGATGAGACGGAAGCCCTCGACGTGATGATCCTTCGCGCCGTCGAACAGGGGACGCAGAACGGTCTCCTTGTAGACCGGATCCGGGAAGGTGGACGTGTCGTTGAAGGTGACTGCATTCATCGGCTTCAGCCTTTAAGTCCGGCCAGCATCACGCCTCGGACGATGTAGCGTTGGAGGAACAGGAAGATCACGAGCGTGGGAAGGGTGGCGATGCTCGCGCCCGTCATGATCTTTTCCCACTGGATGGATTGCTCGACGGCGAAGCTGGAGAGGCCGACCGGCAGCGTGTAGAGCTCCGCGCTCGTGGTCACGATGAGCGGCCAGAAGAAGGCCGTCCAGTTGCCGAGGAACGTGAAGATCGCGAGCGCCGACAGGGCAGGAGTCACGAGCGGCATGGCGATCTTCCACCAGATGGTGAATTCGTTCAGGCCATCGATCCGCGCGGCCTCCAGGAAGTCGTCGGGCACACCCTCGAAGAACTGCTTCATCAGGAAGGTGCCGAAGGCGGTCATCATGCCCGGGAACATGATGCCCCAGTAGCTGTCCAGCCATCCGAACTGGCTTGCCATCAGGTACCAGGGCAGCACCAGCATCTCGGTTGGGATCATCAGCGTGGACAGGATGGCGATGAAGACGATGTACCGGCCCCGGAACCTGAACTTCGCCAGCGTGTAGCCGACAAGGCTGTCGAAGAACACGTTCGAGAGAGTGACGATGACCGCGATGATCGTCGAGTTGACGAACCAGCGCGTGAAGCGCCCGTCGCTCAGGATCTCGATGTAGTTGTCGAGCGTCGGCGCCGCCGGGAGAATGCGCAAGTCGTAGACCTGCGAGGCGTCCTTGAGGGAGGTCGAGAGCATGAAGAGGAGCGGCGTCACCATGATGACGCCGCCGATGAACAGGAGCGTCCAGGCGACGATCCGGCCGGGCCTGATCCGGGGCATGGGCAGAGACCCTTGGGACGATGCGGCTTGGGTCATCAGCGGTCTCTCATGATGCGCAGTTGAACGAGGGAGATCACGAGCAGGATCAGGAACAGGACGACCGTCTGGGCCGCCGCGTATCCCATCTCGTAGGAGCTGAAGGCCGTCTGATAGATCATCAGCACGAGCGGCTTGGTCGAGTTCAGCGGACCGCCGGGATCGTTCGTGTTGATGTTGTAGACCTGGTCGAAGATGCGCAGGAAGCCGATGGACGAGAACACGACCAGGAAGACCAGCGTCGGCTTCAGCAGGGGAATCGTGATCTTGCGCAGGATCGCCCCTTCCGACAGGCCGTCGATGCGCGCGGCTTCGTAATAGGTCGAGGGAATGGCCCGCAAGCCGGCGAGAAAGATGATGATCTGGAAGCCGAGGCCGGCCCAGATGGCCGGTGCGAGAACGGCCGGCAGGGCCTGGGTCGTGGAGCGGAGGAACGGCTGCTGCGGGATGCCGAAGCTCGCGAGAATGTCGTTGATCACCCCGATGGGGACGGGCTGGTAGAACCAGCGCCAGACCCACGCCATCGCGGCGGCCGTCGTCAGGAACGGCAGGAAATACAAGGCACGGATGAACGAGTGCATGAACCGCACCCGGTCGAGGTAATAGGCCACGACGAAAGAGATCAGGAGGCTGATCGGCGTGCCGAGGATCAGGTAGAGGAAGGTGTTGCGGAACACCTGCCAGAAGAGCGGGTCGGCGAAGAGCCGCTTGTAGTTCTCAAGACCCACGAAGGAGGCCGGCTTGGTGATGGTCCAGTCGGTGACCGAGAGATAGAAGGCCTGGAATGTGGGCCAGAAGCGGATGATGATGTAGAAGAGAAGAGGAACCGCGAGGAAGCCCCACGCCCATATCACCTGTTTCTGGCCAAGGCTCATCCTCGACCAGAGGCCGCCGGTGGCGGCCTCTTGCTGTGCAGCTGCGGACATATGCTTCTTCCTCGCGGAGATTGCCTTAGCGCTTGGCGCGGTCGAGGATGACCTGCTCGGCTTCCGCTGCCTTCGCGAGCGAGGCCTTGGGATCCTCGCCGTTGATCAGCACGCGGTTGACCATGTCGATGGCGATCTGGCGCTGGGCCGTTTCATCCTTGAACGCTGTCGTGTGGGCATATTCCAGACCCTTGAGGAACGGGCCGTAGATCGGGTTTGCGACGTTCTCGGGAGTCAGGGCCGAGGCACGGCGCGCCGGCAGCTCGCCCACAACCTCCAGCCAGATCTTCATGGCCTCGGGCGAGGAGACATAGGCCAGGAACTTCTCGGCGGCGGCAAGCTTCTCGCCCTCGGCTTTCATCGTGATCGCGTTGGCGAAGTAGCTTGCGAAGGTGCTGCGCACGCCCTGGGCATTGGCCGGGAGTTCGGTCACACCCCATTCGAAGGCCTTGATCGTGTTGAAGGAGCCCAGGCGGAACGTACCGTCGATGGTCATGGCGGCAAGGCCCGCGCGGAAGGCGGCCTGGCCTTCATCCATGAAGCCGACCTGCCCGACTTTGTGCTTCTTCTGAAGGTCCGTGTAGAACGTGAGCGCCTTCAGTCCGGCCTCGTCGTTGTAAGCAACCTTGGCATCATCGGCCGTGTAGGGAGTGCCGCCGAACTGACGGACAAGGACTTCACGCCACCAATGCTGATCCTGTCCGCCCATGTCGAGGGTGATGCCGGCGGAGACGATGTTGCCGCTGCCATCGCGCTTGGTCGTCTTCTCGGCGGCGGCGACGAGTTCGTCGAGATTCTTGGGCGGGTTGTTGGGATCGAGGCCCGCATCCTTGAAGGCCTTCTTGTTGTAGAACAGCGCGAGGGAGCGCACGGCCGTCGGCAGACCGTAATAATCGTTGCCGCGCTTCATGGCACTCACGATGGGGAAGAAGTCGCGCTCGATATCCGCCGCCGGGAACGCCTCCGCGCGCAGCGGGCGGATCATCTTGCCGCCGATGAAATTGTCGAGCCAGCCATAATAGAGCTGCACCACGTCCGGGCCCTGACCTGCCAGGATCGCGGCGGCGACCTTGGTCTGGTAGTCGGCATAGGGGAAGGTGGTCTGCTTGACCTTGATGTCGGGATTGGCTTCCTGGAACTTCGCGATCAGCTGGGTCATCGCTTTGACGCGGGTATCGAAGACATATTGCCAGTATTCGATCTCCACCGCCTTTGCGCCGGTAGTGGCCAGGGTGACGACGCCCAGGGCGACGCTCGCGAGCATGTGACGAAAACGCATATCCCTCTCCATTTTTTGCCGGCGCGGGGCACCGGCCTCTCTCTGGTGTGGCGGCCTTCGAAAGGACCGTTCCAAGCTCAAGGCTCTTCCAGAGTCATGCACCTGTCAATAAGATAATTCACTTGAGTTATTCATTGCTCCGGTACATCGTCGGTCTCGCGGAGGGGTGGTGATGCCGAGAAAAGCCAAAGCCGGGATGCCCTCGACGATCGGAAGCAATCCGGAGAGGAACCGCTCCCACAACCGGCGGGTGGTGCTGGATGTGGTGCGCCAGTTCGGGCCGGTCGGGCGGATGGAAATCTCGCGCCACGCGCATCTGAGCACCCAGGCCGTTTCGAACATCGTCGAGGAGCTTGTCGCCGACGGGCTGCTGATCAGGGGCGAGCGGCTCAGGGTCGGCCGCGGCCTGCCGCCGATCCAGTTCGACGTCAATCCGAACGGCGGGATGACCGCCGGGATCGAGATCGCGGCCGACCACATCTCGACGCTTCTGGTGGATATCGGCGGACGTGTCCGGGCCCAGCGGAGAGTCCCGCTTCCGCAGAACGATCCCGAGACGGTGCTTCCCGTCATCAGGGCCGAGATCGAGGCGGCGCAGGCGCAGCTGGATCCTCCCGTCCCGCAGCTCCTCGGCGTCGGGGTCGTGATGCCGGGCCCGTTCAACGTCGAGGGCATGACGTCCGTCGGGCCGACGACGCTGTCGGGATGGTTGGACTTCGACGCTGTCGCCCGCATCGGCGACATGCTGGGGGCGCCCGTGACGCTGGAGAACGACGCCACCGCGGCGGCCGTCGGCGAGCGTCTGCACGGCGTCGCCAGACACCTGAAGAACTTCTGCCTGATCTATTTCGGCCAGGGGCTCGGCATGGGCATCATGATCGACGGCCGTCCGTATCGCGGGGCCAACGGCAATGCGGGCGAGATCGGGCATGTGCTGGTGGCGAAGGGCGGGCGTCTCTGCTCGTGCGGGCAGCATGGCTGCCTTGAGGCCTATGCCTCCTTCCATTCCCTCGCGCAGCAACTGAATGCGGCCGGAATCCACGGGGTCGACTACGCGGACCTGGAGCGCCTCCACGGCGAGAGGCATCCCGTCGTTCTGGACTGGATCGAGGAAGCCGCCGGGTATCTGGCCCCGCAGGTGGCGATGCTCGAAAACCTTTTCGATCCGGAGGCCATCGTGCTCGGCGGCGTGCTTCCGCCCGGCCTGCTGGAGGACCTCGTGCAGGCCATGCAGCCGCTTCCCCTGTCGGTCGCCCGGCGCAGGGACCGGAGCGAGGCCCGCCTGATCCACGGGCGGACCGGCGGCCTGACGGCAGCGCTCGGCGCCGCCGCATTGCCCCTCCTGGAGACGATGACCCCGCGTCTCGATACGGCCCATGCGGCCGAACGCGAACAAACGAACGAGGAGACCTCCCTTGCCGGATGACCATAGCCGTCTCGCCCGCGCCGTTCATCAGCCGGCGCTTGTCCGCCTGCACCGTGCCCTGAGCCGGCTCCCGTCCGTGCTGACGGTGATGAACACGGGTGCGCATCCGGACGACGAGCACAACGGCCTGCTGGCCGCCCTGCGTTTCGCCTACGGCATGCGGATCGTGGTCGCGTGCTCGACCCGCGGCGAGGGCGGGCAGAACGCGCTGGGGCCGGAAAGGCTGGGGGCGCTTGGTGT
>Ga0182736_1001495_pt1 | contig 22365 bp, 24 predicted proteins | sample eDN5th30CKraftBY_FD_128882 | JGI IMG/M metagenome (GOLD analysis project Ga0182736, IMG submission 128882) | Enriched backyard soil microbial communities from Emeryville, California, USA - eDNA 5th pass 30_C Kraft BY (version 2) (version 2) | ecosystem: Environmental > Terrestrial > Soil >... | reverse complement strand
CTGCGTTTCATCCAGTTTATCGATGGCGATTGCGAGCTGGACCCGCAGTGGATCGCACGGGGCGAGGCCGCGCTGGAAGCCGATAGCGACCTGTGCGCCGTGTTCGGCCGGCGGCGCGAGCGTGCCCCAGCAGCCAGCCTCTATAATGCGCTGTGCGACGATGAATGGAACGTGCCGGTTGGTCTTGTGGAGGCCTGTGGCGGCGATGTGCTGTTCCGCGCGGCGGCGATCATCGAGGCGGGCGGCTATGCCGACGACCTGATCGCCGGCGAGGAGCCGGACCTGTGCCTGCGCCTTGGTCTGGCGGGCTGGACGGTGCGCCGTATCGACGCGGAGATGACGCTGCACGATGCGGATATCCATCGTGCCGGCCAGTGGTGGCTGCGGGTGCGGCGCTCGGGCCATGCCTTTGCCGAGCATGTCGCGCGCCATGGGCCCCGCGCCTTTCCGCAATGGCGGCGGCAGCGCACGAGCATCGTCATCTGGGGCGCGCTGATCCCGGCGCTTATCATGCTGCTGGGGTTTGCTGCGGCGCTGGGTCCCTCGCGTGGGACGGCGCTGCTCGCGGGCCTGCTTGTCGCCGCCTATCCGGCGCAGGTGGCGCGGATTGCGCTGGCAAAATGGCGCAGCGGCGCGTCGCCGCGCCTGGCGCTGGCCTATGGCTTGTGGATCATGATCGGGAAATTTGCGCAATTTGGCGGATTGGCGCGCTATCATCTCAAGCGCCGGCATGGCGGCGCTCACCGCCTGATCGAGTATAAGGGCGGGGAACAGGCGCGATAACGTCGGGACGATAACGCCGCGAGAACGCGCGCCCGATTGATTATGCATCCGCTGGGCGTTATAGCGCCGCTCCAGAGGATGGCGGCCATTCAAGGTGGGCCGCCTTTTTCCGTTTGGATCGCCGCAGCCGGGTGATCCGCTTGCCAGAAAGGACAAGGCTCATGTCGATCACGCCGCTCATGCCCGTTTATCCCCGGTGCGATGTGCGTCCCGTGTGCGGCGAGGGCTGCTATCTGATCGGCGAGCGAGGCGAGCGTTATCTGGATTTCGCCAGCGGCATCGCGGTCAACGCGCTGGGGCATGGCCACCCGCATCTGGTGAAGGCGATTGCGCAGCAGGCGGCGACGCTGATGCACGTCTCCAACCTTTATGGCTCGCCGCAGGGCGAGGCATTCGCGCAGCGCATTGTCGATAACAGCTTCGCCGATACGGTGTTCCTCACCAATTCGGGGGCGGAAGCGGTCGAGTGCGCGATCAAGACGGCGCGGCGCTATCATTTCGCCAATGGCAATCCGCAGCGTCATAAGCTCATCACCTTCCGCAACGCCTTTCATGGCCGTACGCTGGGCACGATCAGCGCGACCAATCAGGCCAAGATGCGGGACGGTTTCGAGCCGCTGCTGCCCGGCTTCGACTATGCGACCTTCAACGATCTGGAGAGCGCGCTGGCGCTGATCGATGACGAGACCGCCGGTTTCCTCGTTGAAACGGTGCAGGGCGAGGGGGGGCTCACCGCCGGGAGCGAGGCGTTCATCAAGGGCCTGCGCGCGGCGTGTGACGAGCATGGGCTGCTGCTGGTGCTGGATGAGGTGCAATGTGGCTATGGCCGCACCGGCAAATTCTTCGCGCATGAACATTATGGCATCACGCCGGATATCATGGCGGTGGCCAAGGGCATTGGCGGCGGCTTCCCGCTCGGCGCCTGCCTCGCGACCGAGGAGGCGGCCAAGGGCATGGGCTTCGGCACCCACGGCTCCACCTATGGTGGCAATCCGCTTGCCTGCGCGGCCGGCATGGCGGTGCTCGATGTCATGCTGGAGCCGGGCTTTTTCGATGAGGTCGCGCGCAAGGGCGAGCGGCTGCGCGGGGCGCTGGAGCAGCTCATTCCCAATCATGACGGCGTGTTCGAGGAAGTGCGCGGGCTCGGCCTGATGCTCGGCCTCAAGCTCAGGCCGGCGGTGGATGCGCGCGAGTTTGTGGCGCATCTGCGCGATCATCATGGTTTTCTCGCCGTTTCGGCGGGGGAGAATGTCGTGCGTATCCTGCCGCCGCTGGTGATTGAGGAGAGCCACATCGCCGAGGCGATCGAGAAGCTCTCGGCCGGCGCAGCGCGCTTCATGGCGGCGGAGGCTGCCGCATCCTGATCCCATGAGCGCGCTGGCCCGTGCCCGCGCGCTCGCCATATTCGGAACAAGCCGATGACCAGACATTTCCTCAACCTGTCCGATGCCGGCGGCGATGCGCTCGCCGCGATGCTCGCCGATGCGATCGACCGCAAGGCGGCGCGGGGCGCGGCGGGGCTCCCCAGGGGCGCGGTGGACAAGGATGCGCCGCTCGCCGGGCGGACGCTGGCGATGATCTTCGAGAAGAACTCGACCCGCACGCGCGTCTCCTTCGATATGGCGATCCGCCAGCTCGGCGGCACGTCGATGGTGATGGATGCGGGATCGATGCAGATCGGCCGGGGCGAAACCGTGGCCGATACGGCGCGGGTGCTGAGCCGCATGGTCGATGCGATCATGATTCGCACCGACGATCATGCCAAGGTCGAGGAGATGGCGGCGCATGCCACCGTGCCGGTCATCAACGGCCTGACCGATCTTTCCCATCCCTGCCAGATCGTCGCGGACCTGCTGACGGTCATCGAACATGGTCTGGCGCTGCCCGGCAGCCAGTGGGCCTGGCTGGGCGACGGCAATAATGTGCTGCATTCGATCATTGAGGCAGCCGGGCTGTTCAAATTCGATGTGCGTATGGGCGTGCCGGAGGGCTATGAGCCCGATCCGCGCTTCGCGGCGCAGGCGCAGCAGCGCGGCGCGACTATCACGCTCAGCCGGGATGCGGCGCAGGCCGTGGCGGACGCCGATGTTGTCGTCACCGATACCTGGATTTCGATGGGCCAGCCCGGCGGCGAGGCGAAATTGCAGGCGATGATGCCCTATCAGGTCACCGCGGCGCTGATGGCGCGGGCCAAGCCGGATGCGCGCTTCCTCCACTGCCTGCCGGCCCATCGCGGCGAGGAGGTGACGGCGCAGGTGATCGACGGTCCGCGCTCGCTCATCTGGGACGAGGCGGAGAACCGGCTGCACGCGCAAAAGTCGATCCTGCTCTGGGCATTCGGCCTGCTCGCCTGAACAGGCAGGCTTGTCGGGCGGCCGGCGGCGCCTATCTGGAACGGGACCGGGGCCATGGCGGCTCCGCATAAGGATGACAAATGGCGAGACTTGCCCGGTCTTTCAGTGACGAGGCGTTCGGCTTCACCATTCCCGCGCGCCATGTGCGCGGGCGGATGGTGCGGATCGGCAGCGCGCTTGACGATGTTCTCTCGGCCCATGCCTATCCGCCCGTGATCGAGCGGTTGGTGGCAGAGGCGCTGGTGCTCGCCAGCCTGCTCGGCGCGATGCTGAAGGACGATGCGGGCCAGCTCACCTTGCAGGCGCAGACGGAACAGGGCGCGGTCTCCCTGCTCGTCGCCGATTATCAGGCCGGCGCGGTGCGCGGTTATGCGCAATATGATGCGGACCTGCTGGCGGAGCTGGGCCCGGCGCCGACCTTGTTCGGTCTGTTCGGCAAGGGTTATCTCGCCATCACCTTCGATCAGGCGACCACGAAGGAGCGCTATCAGGGCATTGTCCCGCTGGAAGGCGCCAGCCTCGGCGCGGCGGCAGAGCATTATTTTGCTCAATCGGAGCAGATTCCCAGTCTCGTCCACATCGCCGTGCGGCAGGATGGCGCGCAAGGCTGTATTGGCGCCGGGCTGTTGCTCCAGCATCTGCCGGAGGGCGAGGTGGGGCGCGAGCGGCTCCATGTGCGGCACGATCATCCCGATTGGGAGCATGCCGAGATCATGGCGCGTTCGCTCACGGATGGGGAACTGACCGATCCGGCCTTGCCGCTGACCGACATCGTCTGGCGGCTGTTCCACGAGGAGCCGGAGATTCGCGTGTTCAACCCGATCGCGCTGCACAAGGGCTGCCGCTGCGATGCCGGGCATATCCGCTCGGTGCTTGGTCGCTTCGGCGCTGAGGAGCGTAGCGAGATGGCGGATGAGCGCGGCATCATCGGCGTCGATTGCGCCTTCTGCTCGCGCCTGTTCGAGGTCGCACTGGCGGATCTTCCCGGCGAACATTGATATCCGGCATCGCGCGCGACGAAGCGTGCTTCTTTTTCGCCATAATGTCATATTAATGTCTCGCGGCGCATGATCCGGTGCGTCGCCGGCGATGAAGATGCGAGGGTCGATGCTGGGTAAAAGGCTGGGTTTATCGGGAATCATGCTGGCCATCGCCTGCCCGGTGGGTGCGCTGGCGCAGGCCGGCGACTATACCGCGCTGGGCCTGCTGGAGCGCGGCGAGTGGGCGCTGGCCGAACATGGCCATGCCGGCAAGGCGCGCCGGCTATGCCTTGGCGACCCGGCGCAATTGCTCCAGCCCCGTCATCCCGGCCGCCAGTGCAAGCGGTTTCTCGTGGAGAACAGCGCGCGCCGGGTGGCGATCACCTATGATTGCGGACAGGCCGGTCAGGGTCGCACGACACTGCGCGTGGAGACGGGGCGGCTGGTGCAGATCGATTCGCAAGGAGTCGCGGCCGGCGCGCCCTTCGCCCTGACGCTCGAGGGGCGCCGGGTCGGCATATGCAGCGCGGCGGCGCGACCGGCGGGAAAATAGGATAGGAATAGGATATAGGAACGCCGCTGGCGCGCCCCGCAATCCCGTCGGCGAAGCGCCGGATTCATGCATTCAATAGACCGCTAGTGACCGGATCGCGATCCGGCCGCAGGAAGCAATTCCCGGCCAGGGCCATCCTTCCCGTGGCAACGCCGCGCAAATTGCGCTAGCGGGCGGGCATGGCTTCTGAACAACCTGTCGCCGTCGTCCTGATTTCAGGCGGGCTCGATTCCATGGTCGTCGCCGGGCTCGCGCGTGAGGCGGGCTTCCGGATCGCGGCGCTCACCATCGATTACAACCAGCGTCATCGCATCGAGCTGGAGGCCGCGAATCGCGTGGTCGCGGCTGTCGGCGCGGAGCGGCACGTCGTGCTCCCGCTCGATCTCTCGCTCTTCGGCGGATCGGCGCTCACCGCCGATATCGCGGTGCCCAAAGATGGCGTGGGTGACGATATCCCGATCACCTATGTGCCGGCGCGCAATACCATCTTCCTCTCGCTCACCCTCGGTTTCGCCGAGGTGGTCGGGGCGCGGCATATCTTCATCGGCGTCAACGCGCTCGATTATTCGGGCTATCCCGATTGCCGGGCCGAGTTCATCGCGGCGTTCGAGGCAATGGCCGCGCTGGCGACTCGCGACGGCATCGAAGGGCGCGCCGTGCGGATCGAGGCGCCACTTCAACATATGACCAAGGCGCAGATCGCGCTGGAGGCCGATCGGCTGGGGCTGGACGCGGGCATGAGCTGGTCCTGCTATGATCCGACGCCGGACGGGCTGCATTGCGGCCTGTGCGATAGCTGCCGGCTGCGTGCCCGGGGCTATGTCGAGGCCGGTCTGCCCGATCCGACGCGCTACGCCGTGCAGCCCTGATTGCCGCCGCGATGAGCTATGCCGTCAAGGAAATGTTCCTCACGCTGCAAGGGGAGGGCATGCAGGCCGGGCGGCGCGCGGTGTTCCTGCGCTTTGCCGGCTGCAATTTATGGTCCGGCCGCGAGGCGGATCGCGCCAGCGCGATCTGCCAGTTTTGCGATACGGATTTCGTCGGCACCAATGGCGAAAATGGTGGGCGCTTTGCCAGCGCGGATGATCTGGCCGCTGCCGCCGCCCGGCTCTGGGGCGAGCACAGCGGGCCGCGCTTCGTCGTCGTCACCGGCGGCGAGCCGATGCTGCAGCTGGATAGCGCGGCGGTCGCGGCGCTGCATGCGGTCGGGTTCGAGATTGCGGTGGAGAGCAATGGCACGCTGCCGGCAACCCCGGACATCGACTGGCTGTGCATCAGTCCCAAGGCCGGGAGCGATGTGGTGCAGCGCGCCGGCGGCGAACTCAAGCTGGTCTGGCCGCAGGCGGGGATTGATCCTGCGACGTTACTGGACTGGGACTTTGAGCATTTCCTCGTCCAGCCGATGGATTGCGGCGAGGAAAGTGCCAATGCCGCAGCGCGCGAGGCGGCGATTGCGCTGGTGATGAATGACAGCCGCTGGCGCCTGACGCTCCAGACGCACAAGCTGCTCGGCCTGAAATAAGGCGCGGCCGTCGCGGCCCGCTGATTGGCTGCTTATTCGGCAGCGACGGTTTCAGCGTCAGGACGATCATCCTCGTCCGCTCCCCGCGCCGCTGTGGGGCGGCTGGCGTTGGCGCTATTAGTTGGCAGGCCGATGCCATCGGCTCTGACGGCGTCGAGATCGGTCATCGAATCATTCACCGTGCCGTCAACGATATCCATGTCGCGCATTTCGACGATATTGCCTGCAGCATCGCCGTTTCCGCCGCCACCGCAACCGGCAAGTAAAAGGCAAGGCAGAGCGTGTAGAGCCACGGCCCGCAGCGTTATCGGCACATAGTGAAGGGTGGCGTGGGGCATCTTTCTTTTCTCCCGATGGCGCGAGCGCCCGGCGCGACCCGTGGAACGACCGCAAAGTGCGAACCCTAGAATATTTCAAGGGTGGATGGAAAGGGGTGGCCTCGCGGAAAATCCCGCTGGTAAGGTGCCGCGACTGAGTGCGCCGATTGGGGGCGCGCTCAAGGAATCGGTCGGGACGGCGTGTCGGATGGCGCCTGGATTGCGCGAAGCATCGCCGGCGCATGCGTCAGGAGCGCCGCGTCCATCATCGCCATATTGGCCGGTTTGCCGAGCGAGGCGAGGCTGGTGACCCCGAAAGTGCGGATGCCGCATGGGACGATACCGTTATAATGGCCAAGGTCAGGTGCGACATTAATCGCAAGACCGTGCAGCGTCACCCATTTGCGCACCCGCACGCCGACCGCCGCGATCTTCGCTTCACCACCCTGGCAATCATGGGTCCAGACACCGATCCGGCCTTCCGCAGTCCAGGCTTGCACTTCGAGATCAGCAAGCGCAGCGATCACCCATCGCTCGATCGCCTGCACGAACCGGCGCACGTCCCGCCCGCGCCGGCCAAGGTCGAGATTGAGATAGACGACGCGCTGGCCGGGGCCATGATAGGTATATTGCCCGCCGCGCCCCGTCTCATACACGGGGAAGCGGGGCACGATGAGATCGCTTTTCACAGCACTGGTCCCGGCGGTGTAGAGCGGTGGATGTTCGACCAGCCAGATGCGCTCGCGAGCGGTGCCGGCGGCAATGGCTTCGGCGCGCTTCGTCATGTCCTCGACGCCTGCGGCATAGTCGAGCAGGCCGGGTTCGACCCGCCATTCCATATCCGCCAGATCCGTTGCCGGAAGCGTGGCGGAAACATCTCCTGTCATGGTCGCTGTCATCGTTATGCCGACATGCGGACTGCCGCCAATTTTGGCAAGAGCCGATGCGGTGCTGGCCCTCGCCGCCGAATATCCCTATCGAGCGCTCGACATGGAGCATATGCGCGCGTGAACAAGATCGACCTCAACCGTGTCTGGGATGATGCCTGGGCAATGGCTCGCAGCAATCGTGATCTGCTGACCGCGATCGCCGGCATGTTCCTGCTTCTGCCGAGCATCGTGGCGGGCCAGTTCAGCCGGATGCCGCCGCCGCTTGAGGCTGGCGCCGCGCCGGAAGCGGCGATGGCCCGGCTCATGGAGTATGCGATGCTCAACTGGCCGGTGCTTCTCATCCACAGCATCGTGACGGCGTTCGGTATATTGACGATGCTCGCGCTGCTGCTGCGCACTGAGCGGCTGACGGTGGCCCAGTCCCTCCATGCGGCGCTACTGGCGCTGCCGGCCTATATTCTTGCGGTGGTCGTGCAGCGTTTCGGGGTGATGTGCGGGTTGACCCTCTTCTTCCTGCCCGGCTTCTATCTGCTTGGCCGGCTTGCGCTGATCGCGCCAGTCGCCGTGGTCGAACGGGTCGGCAATCCGCTTGCCATCCTGCGCCGCAGCGCCGAGTTGACCCATGGCAATGGCTGGCGTGTCTTCATGATGCTGGCGGCTATTTTTCTGACAGCAACGGCGATCGGGATCGCGGCGACCTCGGTGGTCGGGGTGACCGCCAGCCTGCTGTTGCCAACTGACCTGGCCGATCTGGCGGTCGCCATCATCTCCGGACTGGTGGAGGCGACTATCGGCCTCGCCATCATGTTGGCGACCGCCGCGCTTTACCGGGCTGCTTCCATGCCGGCAGGCGCTGGACGGGGTTAGGCCCGCCGGTCCCGGTTTCCTTCGCGATCAGGCCCAGGTGACGCGGGGCGGCAGGCTCATCAGGATCGCATCGATATTGCCGCCCGTCTTGAGGCCGAACAGCGTCCCCCGGTCATGGACGAGGTTGAACTCGACGTAGCGGCCGCGCCATGCGAGCAGATCGGCTTCTTCCTGCTCGGTCCATGACAGGCCCATGCGGCGGCGCACAAGCTTCGGGAAAATATCCAGAAACGCTTCGCCCACCGCGCGGGTGAAAGCGAAGTTCGCGTCGAAATCGCCTTCGAGATGATCGTAGAAAATGCCGCCGACGCCACGATGCACCTGCCGGTGGGGAATATAGAAATAATCGTCGGCCCATTTTTTAAAGCGCGGATAATAGTCTGGATCATATGGATCGCAGGCGGCCTTGAAGGCGGCGTGGAAATCGTCCGTATCTTCCGCATAGGCGATAGGCGGGTTGAGATCGGCCCCGCCGCCGAACCAGCGCTTGGTGGTGACGAGAAAGCGGGTGTTCATATGCACGGCGGGCACATGCGGATTGGCCATGTGAGCCACCAGGCTGATACCGGTCGCGAAGAATCCTGGGTCCTCTTCCGCACCATGGATGGTCCGAGCGAACTCGGGCGAAAATGTTCCGCCCACGGTGGAGACGTTGACGCCCACCTTTTCGAAGACTTTGCCTTTCATGAGGCCGCGCACGCCTCCGCCACCGCCGCCTTCTTCCATCGGCCCGGCCTTGCTGCCCTCACTCTCGCGCCACCAGCCGAGATAATCGAAGGTGGCATCGCTGCCGGCATCGCGCTCAATTGCCTCGAACGCGCCGCAAATCCGATCGCGAAGATCCTCGAACCATGCCCGAGTGGCCAGTTGTTGTTCGTCCAGCATCATCGTTCCGTCATCACCATCTGTGGAGCCCTCCCATGCCGCGCGCCCTGTTCCGTCGCCTTGACGTGAATCAACTCGCGGCAGCCGGAGAGGTCAAGCGGGGAGCAGGTCCGTCTGCCTCAGCGCTTCGCCCAGGGCGATGCCAGTTGCGACCGCCAGGTTCAAGGAGCGAAAGCCCGGCGCCATGGGAATCCGTACACGCAAATCGGCCCGTGCATGCAGATCGGTCGGCAGGCCAGCACTTTCCTGGCCCATCAGCAATATGTCGCCGGAATGGAAACGCGCGTCGGTGAGTCGGGTCGACCCGGCGCTGGTAAGTGCTACCAGCCGCGCATTGCCGGTGAGACGGGCGTGCGCGAAAGTGTTGAAACTAGCGTGACGTGTCACGTCGACATGGCCGCCATAATCCATGGCAGCGCGCTGGAGGTGCTTGTCCGAGGCCGGAAAGCCGCAGGGCAGAATGATGTCGACAGGAATGTTCCAGCAGGCGGCAAGCCGCAGAATGGTGCCGACATTGCCGGCTATATCGGGCTGATGGAGGGCGATACGCATGGATTGATCCCTAGCGGTAAAGCAGCGTTCTTCCCAGCCAGCACATGAGGTGGAAAAAAAGCTGCGGGGGCGGGGAAATTGAAGGTTGGCAAATCGCAGCCAAGGGCGCTATCAGGCGCCCGAACGCGCCAAGGGGGTTCCTGGCGCGCGGTTGTTGTATGGTCCCCGCCGAGCGGCCTGCTTTCCTGACATATGTGGGGGCAGGCATGGCTATGACTGGACTGACGGCGACAACCGATCCGAGGTTCGAGCCCGGCGCACTATCGGCGCCGATCGCCGGGCAAAGGGAGGCAATGAGGAACGCATGGCCACTGAAGTGCAAGGAACGGAAGCTGTCGTGAGTGAAGGCGAGGGCGTTCGCCGCCGCGACTTCATCAATATCGCGGCCGTGAGTTTCGCGGGCATCGGCGGTGTTGCCGTTCTCGCGCCGCTCATCAACCAGATGAATCCCAGCGCGGACGTGCTGGCGCAGGCGACGACGGAGGTCGATCTATCGACCATCGAAGAGGGGCAAGCGATCAAGGCTGTGTTCCGTTCGCAGCCGCTGTTCGTGCGCCATCTGACCGCGAAGGAAATCGCGGAGGCTGATGCAGTCAATATCGCTACATTGCGTGATCCGCAGACGCTGGAAGAGCGCACGGTCGACGGCAAGACGCAGTGGCTTATCACCATGGGTGTCTGTACGCATCTCGGCTGTGTGCCGCTGGGTGCTGGCGAGGGCGAAAATCGCGGCGAATATGGCGGCTATTTCTGCCCCTGCCATGGCTCGCACTATGATACGGCTGCGCGGATCCGCAAGGGGCCCGCGCCGAAGAACCTCGTGGTTCCGCCATATGCATATACTTCCGAAACCGCCGTTCTTGTAGGCTGAGGATAAAGATAATGAGCTTTCCCTGGGCTGAGCATTACACACCTAAAAACCCCGTGATGAAGTGGGTTGACGAGCGCCTGCCGCTTCCCCGCCTGGTCTATAATGCAGTTGGTGCCGGCTATCCGGTGCCACGCAATCTTAACTATTTCTGGAACTTCGGTGTGCTTGCCGGTGTTGCGCTGACCATTCAGCTCGTCACCGGCATCATCCTTGCGATGCATTATGCGGCGAATGCCGGCATCGCGTTTGATTCCGTTGAACATATCATGCGCGATGTGAACTCGGGCTGGCTGATGCGTTATGCTCATGCCAATGGCGCGAGTTTCTTCTTCATTGTCGTCTATCTCCACATTTTCCGCGGCCTCTTCTACGGCTCCTACAAGGCGCCGCGCGAGATGGTGTGGCTGCTCGGCGTCGTCATCTTCCTGCTTATGATGGCTACGGCTTTCCTCGGCTATGTTCTCCCCTGGGGACAAATGAGCTTCTGGGGTGCCCAGGTCATCACCGGGCTTTTCGCGGCGATTCCGGTAGTTGGCGAGCCGATCCAGACCTGGCTGCTCGGCGGTTTTGCCCCCGGTAACGCCTCGCTCAATCGTTTTTTCTCGCTCCATTATCTGCTGCCGTTCGTGCTCGCCGGTGTCATCATTCTGCACATCTGGGCATTGCATATTCCCGGCTCGTCCAATCCGACCGGCGTGGAAGTGAAGGGGCCGCAAGATACGGTGCCGTTCCATCCCTATTACACGGCCAAAGACGGTTTCGGCCTTGGGATCTTCCTCATCATCTTCGCACTGGCGCTGTTCTTTGCGCCCAATGCCATGGGTCACCCGGATAATTACATCGCCGCCAATCCCATGTCGACGCCGGCGCATATCGTGCCTGAATGGTATTTCTGGCCGTTCTACGCAATCCTGCGCGCTTTCACGATGGATCTCACCATTCCGTTCACCGGCATCGTGATCATTGAGGCCAAGCTGCTTGGTGTTCTGGCGATGTTCGCCTCGATCCTGCTGCTGTTCTTCCTCTCGTGGATCGACACGTCCCCGGTTCGTTCGGGCAAATATCGGCCGCTGTTCAAGAAGTTCTTCGTGCTGCTCGTGATTGACGTATTCATCCTGGGCTATTGCGGCGGTGCGCCGGCTGAGGAGCCCTATGTGATGATCAGTCAGCTCGCAGCCGCTTATTATTTCGCGCACTTTTTGATCATTCTTCCGATTATCGCGTCGATCGAGCGGCCCGACCCACTGCCCGGCTCGATTACCGAGGCTGTGCTCGCGAAATCCACGAACAAAAATGACGATGCAGCCGATGCGGTTCCGGCCGCTGCGGCCGCTGAATAAGGGGGCATAGCAATGGTTCGTTTCCTCGGCGGTCTCGTCGGCCTGTTTTTCGCAGGCATGCTGCTCCTGAGCTTCATCTGGGGCGCGGTTTCCGCAGTTCCGGTGGTAGCCGAATATGGCAAATTCGTGCCGCCGACGGCCGAGCAGGAGTTCCACAAACATCCCATGCAGGTGGCGTGGAGCTTCAGTGGCCCGTTTGGAAAGTATGACAAGGCGCAGCTCCAGCGTGGCTTCCAGGTCTATTCGGAAGTGTGCGCCGCCTGCCATTCGCTGCATCAGATTGCATTTCGGAGCCTTGCCGATCTTGGTTACAACGAGGCCGAGATCAAGGCGATCGCCAAGGCCCACCAGGTGCCCGCGATCGATCCCAACACGGGTGAAGCCACCACGACCGAAGGTGCGCCGGCGGACAAGTTCCCGCTGGTCTATCCCAATGACGTGGCGGCCAGGGCAGCGAACAACAATGCTATTCCGCCAGATCTTTCGCTGATGGCGAAGGCGCGTCATGACGGCTCAAATTATATCCATTCGCTGCTGGTGGGCTATCAGGATCAGCCGGCAGAGCTGTTGCGCAAGTTCCCGGATGCGAAGACCGGTGAAGGGCTGCATTACAATCCGTATTTCGCCAACCTCAATCTGGCGATGGCACCGCCGCTGTCGGCTGAAGGTCAGGTGACTTATGCCGAGGGCCAGCCCAAGCCGACGATTGATCAGATGGCGCAGGACGTCTCGGCCTTCCTGACGTGGGCAGCCGAACCCAAGATGGAGACGCGCAAGAGCACTGGTGTGGGCGTCATGATCTTCCTGCTCTTCGGCACGGTGCTGGCTTATATGGCTTACCAGAATATCTGGGCCGCCAAGGAGCATTGAGAGACTGGTATCAGACCGGCAATTTGAAGGGCAGGCCGCCAAAGGTGGCCTGCCCTTTCTTGCGAGCATATGGTGTAGATGCAGGAAGGGGCGAGTGAGGCGATGACGTCCATCTCCCCAAGCCTGTGCGTTTCCATCGTCAATTATCGCACACCTCTTCACACGATTGATTGTCTCAAGTCGCTCTTGCCTGAGCGGGGCAGCGTGCCTGACCTGCGCGTCGTCATCGCCGATGGGGCGTCGGAGGATGACAGTTGCGCGACAATTGCCGCATGGATCGTCCGGGAGGGGCATGGCGGCTGGGTACAGCTTGTCTCGCTGTCTCGAAATGGCGGCTTCGGCTGGGCGCACAATCAGGTGATGCAGCGAATGCTGCAGGGCGAAGCACCGCCCGACTACTTCTATTTGCTGAATCCCGATGCTGCCGTGCTGCCCGGTTCGCTCCGTGCCTCCATCGCAGAAATGGAAGCCGATCCGAGCCGCGCGGTCACGGGCGGGCTCATGTATAATATGGATGGCGTGTTACAGATCAGTGCTCATCGCTTTCCCGACTGGCGCAGTGAACTGGCCGCTGGAACGCGAGTTTCTTGCATTCGGTCGTTGCTCGGCAACAGCCCGATCGGGTTATTGGAAAGCGATACGCCGCGAGAGGTCGATTGGGTTTCTGGTTCAAACATGATGCTGCGTACACAGGCCCTGCGCGAATGCGGTCTCTTCGATACTGGTTTCTTCCTCTACTTTGAGGAAATCGAACTGATGTGGCGATTGAAGCGTGCCGGCTGGACGATATGGCAGACGCCGCATAGCGGCATTACCCATGAAGGAGGCGCGGCGACCAAGGTCAGCCGCGACGCGGCCGAACGGCGGCGCACGCCGCTACCGACTTATTGGTATCGCTCCGAGCGGCGTTTTTTCACGCTGACGCAGGGGGCAGCGCTTGCGCGCTTCGGCTTTTGGAGTTGGTTGTTGGGCCGGATGGCAATTGGCATGCCGCGCTGGCTCATTTCAAAGCGGGTCCGGGCTCATTCAGTGTATCGTGAGCTGCACGGTAAATGGGCGGCATGGCGGGAGCGGGGCGTCCCGGCGGCTGTTCCCTCCATCGCCTGGCCTGATGATCCGTTGGATGAGCCGCCGGGCTGGGATATGCAACGATCAGGCTAGGACAGATCGATACTCGGACTAGACTAAGCCGAAGAAGGTGTCTTCGCGTTCGATGGGCAGTATCGTAGTGGCTATGACTGTCGTAGGTGAACAAAAAAAGACGCTGTCTTCTGATCAGCCCGACTAGAGTGCCGATCGATGCCGAGATCGAAAGCGAGAATATGAAGGAGACATCATGGCGCTACCTAATTTCATCATCATTGGCGCGATGAAGAGTGCGACCAGCACGCTCCACGATCAGCTCGCAGCGCAGCCCGGCATATTCATGACTGAACCCAAAGAGCCCAATTTTTTCAGTAATGACGAAATCTGGGCGCGCGGTATGGGGTGGTATGAGGGCTTGTTCGAGGGTGCGGCTCCCGATGATATCAGGGGGGAGTCCAGCACGCATTATACCAAGCTACCGACTTATCCGCACACGATCGAACGGATGAGCGCTCATGTGCCGCATGCCAAGCTAATTTATATGACGCGTGATCCCATCGATCGGCTCATCTCGCATTATATGCATGGCTGGCTCGAGCATACCATCGAAGGCGATATCAACGACGCGATCCATCGCTATCCGGAGCTTGTGGCTTATGGTCGTTACGATATGCAACTTGCACCTTTCATCGCTGCCTACGGCCGTGATGCAATATTGGTTATCGATTTCAATGACATTGTGAATCGGCCGCAGGAAACGCTTGAAAAGGTTTGCGGCTTCATCAGCTATCAAGGTGAACCCAAATGGGTCGCGGGTTTGACTCGCCGTAATGTATCGAGCGAGCGACTGCGCGATAGCCGGTTGCGCGATCACATCGTGTTTAACCCGCTTGTTTCAGTCATGCGCGAGACATTCGTTCCTCGGTCCTTGCGTAACTGGATCAAGGGCTTCTGGCAGATGAAGGACAAGCCCAAACTCACCGAAGAGTCGATCGCCTGGTTGCGCACGCAGTTCGACGAGTCCTGATGACTGAGGCTTCTTTACCCGCTATCGATAGCTATCATGAAGTACATGATTTACTTCAGGCATGAAAGAAAAGTCTGTTCTGCAATATTCCGTTCATGGTTTGTAGAGAGTTACGGCCAATTATTTGAGGCCAGCGGTGATCGTCGGATTAATCTTGTCATTCATAATCCGATGGTGGAGACGCCGAAAGCCCAGCCTGCGAGAGACTTTCTCCAATACCATCGTCGAGAGGCCATGTCTGCGCATCTGGTGCCGCCAGCGGCAATATTTATTGTGCAGGACCAGCAACAAGCGATGCAGTTTTCCCGGCTTGCGAGCGTTTTCTGGTACTTCATAACCACGCTTGACGAAGAGGTCCGGCGCCTTTGACGAAATCAGCGCTGCCTCGGCCGGGCGTATATCGGTTTTCCATTTATAGGCAAAAGATGCGTCGACAGGCTTATACGTTGAATTTTCGGAATAGCGAAGCATGGCATCAGAAAAATCCACGGCCATAAAGTCGCAAACTCGTCCTAGTTCCTGCTGCGGATTGGCAAGGAGATCTTCATAGCGCAGTTCTATCGATCTTTCGGATGGAAGTTGTCCTCGGATTCTATCCCATACCAGTTCAGTTTGAATCCAATGATCGACGCCATGATAGCTGTTTCCAGCCCACCCCATCTGGACACTGCTACAGGCCACGTCGCGTGGATCGCGATGTAGCTTAACGATTTTGACCTTTGGCAGAAAATCCAGAACGTGATCGATGTTTCGGTGAATGTTGATGCTCTGTATGCCGGGCTTGCGCGCGGTTACTTGGCTAAGCAGATTCTGGAACAAAACGTCGTCATCGAGCGTTTCATCGATTTTGAAACCAAAATTTTGAAATCCGAAATAGTTAAAAAGGCGCTCGCGATCAATGTGGATGCCCTCTTGCGTATGGTGCGTGTGATCGAACAGATAATCAAACTCGCCGGCGTTTGAGAGCTCGGGGTGGTTATTGATCATGAGTCGCAGCAGGGTCGTTCCACTGCGTAACGGGCCGTAAACAATGAAGGCGATGTCACTTTTCACTGGCCACTCCATTATAATATGCGGACGCAGAAGGTTTGCGTCGGCTCTACCAACTATTCCAGTCGATTTTCTGCCAGTTGATCTCTTGCCCAATTGCGCAATTGTCTGCCCATAGCCGGATCACGCGCAGCGAGCGCAAAATTCGCCTGTGCGAAGCCGAGCTTGGAACCGCAATCGAACCGCTCGCCGTCGAAGGTGACGCCGTGGAACGGTTGCTTGCCGATCAGCTTCGCCATTGCATCGGTCAATTGCACCTCGCCGCCAGCACCGGCTTCCTGCGTAGCGAGTAGGCCCATGATCTCGGGCTGGAGAATATAGCGGCCGGGCAGCATCAGGTTGGACGGAGCGGTGCCGGGTGCCGGCTTCTCGACCAGCCCGCGTATTTGTGTCAATACGCCATCCCGTGCGCCGGGGTCGATGATGCCGTAACTCGGCGTTTCATCCATCGGCACTTCCAAAGCGCAGACAAGATTGCCTCCAACCTTGTCATATTGCGCGACCATCTGGGCGAGGCAGCCTTGCTCACGGCCGATCAGCAACTCATCCGGCAGTATGATAGCAAACGGCTCATCACCGACGATGTCGCGCGCACACCAAATTGCGTGGCCGAGGCCGCGCGGCTCCTGCTGGCGCACGAAAATCGCGTTGCCAGGGGTGAGGCGCGTGCCTTCCAGCGCGGCGAGCGACTTGCCGCGGTCGGCCTGAATGCGCTCCAGCTCGTAGGCCATGTCGAAATGATCCTCGATAGCGCTCTTGTTACGGCCGGTGATGAAGATCATCGTTTCCACGCCGGCTGCCCGCGCCTCGTCTACCGCATATTGGATAAGCGGCCGATCGACCACAGGCAGCATCTCCTTGGGCACCGCCTTGGTGGCCGGCAGAAAACGCGTGCCTAGGCCGGCGACGGGGAAGATAGCTTTGCGGATCGTCAATTCAGGCTCCCACTGTTCATGTCGATACTGGATGGGCCGCTATGCGGCCTCGCCGTAAAAATCCCGATACCAGTCGATAAAGCGCCCCAGACCTTCGGTGAGTCTCACTTTGGGGGCATAATCGGCGAGCTGGTATAATCTAGTGATGTCCGCATAGGTGGCTGTCACGTCACCGGGCTGCATCGGACGCATGATTTTCCGGGCCGTCCGACCCAGCGCCTTTTCCAGTGTCTTGATCATCGTCATCAGGCCGACGGGATGGCTGTCGCCAATGTTGAGGATGCGGTTTTCCCCATGCGGCGGCGCATGGTCGAGCGCACCAAGGATGCCATCGACAATATCGTCAATATAGGTGAAGTCGCGTGCCAGACGGCCTTCGCCATAGACTTCGATCGGCTCATCTCGCAGAATTTTCCGGGTAAAGCTGAAATAGGCCATGTCCGGCCGGCCCCACGGACCATAAACGGTGAAGAAGCGCAGCCCGGTCTGCGGGAAGCCGAAAAGGCCGGCATAGCTCTGGCTGATCAGTTCGCCGGCGCGCTTTGTCGCGGCATAGAGCGAAGCGGGCGTATTGACGGGATCATCCTCACGAAAACCTGCGCCGGCGAGTGGTCGGTCGCCATAGACCGAGCTGGACGAGGCATAGACGAGATGCTCGCAACCCGGCATGTGACGGCAGGCTTCCAGGACGGCGAGATGTCCGGCGAGATTGGAGCGCTCATAAGCGAAGGGCGCCTCCAGACTATAACGAACGCCTGCCTGCGCAGCGAGATGGACGACACGGCGTACGTCATGTTCGCGCACGAGGTGCGCCAGACTGTCCGGCTCGGCGATATCGCCCTTGATGAAGCGGAAGCCCGGCCGGCCCTCCAGTGTCGCGAGACGGGCCTTCTTCAGTGCCGGATCATAATAGTCGTTGAGATTGTCGATACCGATCACTGTCTCGCCACGTGTAAGCAGACGCTGCGTGGTGGCGTGACCGATGAAGCCGGCCGCGCCTGTAACGAGGATGGGTGCCAGACCGCTCACCGGCCGACGGCGATATACGAGAAGCCTGCCGCCTCGACCGTGTCACGCGGATAGATGTTGCGCAGGTCGATGAGGAGGGGAACGTTGAGCAAGGCTTTCGCCCGTTCGAGATCGAGCGCACGAAAAGCGTTCCATTCGGTTATTATGACCAGCGCGTCGGCGCTGTTCATCGTATCATAGGCATCGGTGCAATAGATGATATCAGGCAGATCTTTTCTTGCCTGCTCCATGCCCTCGGGATCATAGGCACGGATGCTTGCGCCGGCATCCTGCAGCGTCTGCACAATAGCGATGGCGGGGGCTTCGCGCATATCGTCCGTGTTCGGCTTGAAAGTGAGGCCGAGCAGCGCGATCGTTTTGCCACGCACATCGCCGCCACACGCATTGATGACCTTGCGGCCCATTGCACGCTTGCGCTGATCATTGACGGATACGACCGTCTCTACGATGCGCTGGGGGGCCTCATAATCCTGTGCTGTCTTGAGCAATGCCAGCGTATCCTTGGGGAAGCAGGACCCACCATAGCCCGGGCCGGCATGGAGGAATTTGCTGCCGATGCGATTATCCAGTCCGATGCCGCGCGCGACATCCTGGACATCTGCGCCTACCTTCTCGCATAGATCGGCAATCTCATTGATGAAGGTGATCTTGGTGGCCAGAAAGGCGTTGCCGGCATATTTGGTCAACTCGGCGGCGCGTCGTGACATTTCGATGATCGGTGAACGGCCAAGCGCCAGCGGGCGGTAGATTTGCTGCATCATTTCCAGTGCGCGGGGATCATCACCGCCAATGACGACGCGGTCCGGTCGCTTGAAATCGTTGATCGCCGCGCCTTCGCGAAGAAATTCCGGATTGGAGACTACCGCAAAATCGGCAGCGGGGTTGGTTGTGCGGATGATTCGTTCCACCTCGTCGCCCGTGCCCACCGGCACGGTGGATTTATCGACAATGACGGTGAAGCCGGTGATTGCGCCGGCAATCTCGGCGGCGGCGGCATGGACGAAGGAGAGATCGGCGTGGCCATCCCCGCGCCGCGAGGGGGTTCCGACAGCAATGAACACCGCGTCCGCATCGCCGACGGCAGCTGCGAGATCTGTGGTGAAGCTGAGACGGCCGGCAGCGACGTTGCTGGCTACCAACTGATCCAGCCCCGGTTCGAATATCGGTATCCGGCCGGCAAGCAGGGCAGCAATCTTGGCTTCATCCTTGTCGACACAAATCACGTCGTGGCCGAAGTCGGCAAAGCAGGCGCCGGATACCAGGCCGACATAACCCGAGCCGATCATGGTGATTTTCACGCTGGAAATTCCTTCTGGCGATAAGAAATTGCGTTGTGGTGACCATAGAGGCCACGGCAGGCAGCCGCTCGGTGGCTGACCGCCCGCGCTACTATTTGAAATTGGGCTTGAGCACCAGCCAGACATAGCCGAGAACGCCGACCAGCAGCACCACGCCAACCGCATGTAGTAACAAGCTGTCATGTTCTATGGCGTAATTGCCCGCCTGATTGGCGATAGCGCAGCCCAAAGCAGGTGGCAGATAGTCGATCATTCGGTCCGGCGGGTTTTCCATGGACGAGCGCTGCAGAAAAAGCACGATGATCCCGGCGAAAATTGCCAGTGAGATCCAGTCATAAGCCGTTTCCATCCAACCCCTCCGCCCATGGGCCAATGCGCGCCGGTGATGTGCCGGCCAAGGTGCAAGCGCTAAGTTTATTGGCGCAGAAAGGCAAAGCGATTCACGATGTTTCTGCCGGGACGCCGGTTCATGACAATGTTAAGACGGCGAAGATAAACAGTTTATATGGGCTGTTTGCGATCGGCGAACCGCCCGTTAGAGGTGCTTTCCGTCGCCATGATCATCAGTTTAAGGAGTCTTGCGTGCGTAAAGGGATCATCCTGGCCGGCGGTTCTGGAACCCGGCTCTATCCGCTGACGCGGGCGGTCTCGAAGCAGTTGATGCCCGTCTACGACAAGCCGATGATCTATTATCCGCTCTCCGTGCTGATTCTCGCAGGTATACGCGAGATCATGATTATCACCACCCCGCACGATCAGGCGGCGTTTCAGGCTCTGCTCGGCGATGGGTCGGATCTGGGGCTGTCGTTCCATTATGCGGTGCAGCCAAACCCGGGCGGGCTGGCGCAGGCCTATCATATCGGCGCGGATTTCATCGGGACCGATCCATCCACGCTGATCCTGGGCGATAATATCTTCTACGGTCATGGCCTGACGGATCTGCTGCAGGCGGCCACGGAGCGGCGCGATGGCGCGACGGTGTTCGGCTATTATGTGCGCGAGCCCGGTGCTTATGGCGTGGTTTCATTCGATGCCAATGGCAAGGCCGAGACGATCGAGGAAAAACCGCAACATCCGCGCTCCAACTATGCGGTGACCGGGCTTTATTTCTACGACGGAAAGGCAGTCGAGCGGGCCCATAATCTTGCGCCTTCCCCGCGTGGGGAACTGGAGATTACCGATCTCAACCGGGTCTATCTGGAAGCAGGCGAGCTTTCGGTCGAGATGATGGGGCGCGGCTATGCCTGGCTCGATACCGGCACTCACGGCGCGCTCACCGATGCGGCCAATTATGTGCGGATCACCGAGGAGCGGCAGGGGCTCAAAATCTGCTGCCCCGAGGAACTGGCCTGGCGGATGGGCTTTATCGACGATGCGCAATTGCTGCGTGTCGCCGAGCCGCTGCGCAAATCCGGCTATGGCGATTATCTGCTGCGGCTGCTGGAGGGCGGCGTCGCATGAACGTCATCGAGACGGCGATTGCCGGCGTGCTCATCATTGAGCCGCGGCTGTTCGGTGATGAGCGCGGCTTCTTCATGGAAAGCTGGAACGCCAAAGGCTTCCGTGAGGCGGGACTGGATATCGATTTCGTGCAGGATAATCACAGCCGCTCCTCGCGCGGCGTGTTGCGCGGCCTGCATTATCAATCCCCCAATCCGCAAGGAAAGCTGGTGCGGGTGACGGCGGGCGCGGTGTTCGATGTGGCAGTGGACATGCGGCGCTCGTCGCCCAGCTTCGGCCAATGGGTCGGCGTGGAGCTGAGCGCAGCCAATAAACGGATGCTGTGGGTGCCGGAAGGCATGGCGCATGGCTTCCTCTGCCTTCAGGATGGCACGGACTTTCTGTATAAATGCCGGGGCTATTATGAACCGGCGCACGAGCACAGCCTGCTCTGGAACGATCCGGCCATCGGCATCGACTGGCCGCTGGACGGCATCGAGCCGCAATTATCCGCCAAGGACGAAGCAGGGCTGCTGCTGGCCGTTGCGGTGACCTTTCCATGAGAATCATGATCGTTGGCGCGGGCGGCCAGCTTGGCCGGGCCTTGCAGGCGAGTGCGCCGGCGGAGGCGGAGGTGATCGCGCTCGACCGGACCGCGCTGGATATTGGCGATGGGGCGGCGGTGGAGAAACGGACAGGCGAGGCAGCACCCGACCTGATCGTCAACGCGGCCGCCTATACGGCCGTGGACAAGGCGGAGAGCGAGGCGGAGGAGGCCGCGCGGATCAATGGCGAGGGGCCGGGCCATCTGGCCGCGGCGGCCACCGCGATCGGGGCGCGGTTCATCCATGTCTCGACCGACTTTGTGTTCGATGGCGCCAGTGGCATCCCTTATGCGCCCGATCATCCGACCGCGCCGCTCGGCGTTTATGGCGCGACCAAGCGGGCTGGCGAGCAGGCGGTGCAGGCGGCGTATCCCGGCGCGCTTATCGTGCGCACGGCGTGGGTCTATGGCGATACGGGGCATAATTTCGTGCGCACGATGTTGCGGCTGATGGCGGAGCGGGACGAGGTGCGCGTGGTCGCCGACCAGATCGGCACGCCGACCTATGCCGCTGGCCTTGCGCGGGCGCTGTGGGCGCTGGATGCGGCGGGGGCGCGCGGCATCCATCACTGGACCGACAGCGGCGCGGCGAGCTGGTATGATTTCGCGGTGGCGATCCAGGAGGAAGCGGTCACTATCGGTCTATTGAATCGCCTTGTGCCGGTGGTGCCGATCGCGACCCGCGATTATCCTACACCGGCGCGGCGGCCATCCTATTCGATCCTCGACAAGAGCGGCGCCGTCGCGCTGGTCGGGGCCCCGGCGCCGCACTGGCGCGTCTATCTTCGTGAGATGCTCGGAGTGATCAAGGCCAATGGCTAATCTGCTCGTGACCGGCGGCGCCGGCTTTATCGGCGCCAATTTCATCCATTATTGGGCGGCTCATCACCCCGACGATGAGGTGACGGCGCTTGACGCGCTGACCTATGCGGGCAACCCGGCCAATCTCGACGGGCTCAACAGCGTGGACCTGATCGAAGGTGATATTTGCGACACCGCACTGGTGGAAAAACTGCTCGCCGAGCGGCAGATCGACACCATCGTCCATTTCGCCGCCGAGAGCCATGTCGACCGCTCGATCACCGGGCCGGATGCCTTCGTCACCACCAATG
>Ga0182736_1001494_pt1 | contig 22370 bp, 27 predicted proteins | sample eDN5th30CKraftBY_FD_128882 | JGI IMG/M metagenome (GOLD analysis project Ga0182736, IMG submission 128882) | Enriched backyard soil microbial communities from Emeryville, California, USA - eDNA 5th pass 30_C Kraft BY (version 2) (version 2) | ecosystem: Environmental > Terrestrial > Soil >... | reverse complement strand
CGCTTCGCCCTGTCGGTGGACGACGCCCCTGAGGTGCGCGCCCGCGCCGCCGAGGTGTTCGCCGCCCGGGAGCGGGGGGAGCCGACCGTGCCCACCACCATCGGCGCGGAAAAGGCCGCCAACCCCTTTCTGCGCGCCGGCGACGCGATGCGGTTCGGCGAGGTGCGCGCGGCCAAGGACGCGTTCAAGGGATGACGGCCGAAGAGGTCGTCGCCCATCTCGGGATGCAGCGGCACCCGGAGGGCGGTTGGTACAAGGAGACCTTCCGCGACGAAGTGCTGACCGACGCGGCGGGCCGGGCGGCCTCGACCGCCATCTATTATCTGCTGCCGGCCGGAGAGCGGTCGCACTGGCACCGGGTGCTGGACGCGGCGGAGGTCTGGCACTTCTACGCCGGCGCTGCGCTCGACCTGTCCCTGGCCGAACCGGACGGGGCCGGCGCACGCACCCTCGCCCTCGGCTCCGATCTTGTGGCAGGCCAATCGCCCCAGGCGGTGGTCCCCGCAGGCTGGTGGCAGGCGGCGGTGACCACCGGCGACTGGACCCTGGTGGGCTGCACCGTCTCGCCGGGCTTCGAGTTCGCCGGCTTCCGGCTCGCCCCCGAGGGCTGGGCGCCGAGCGCTTAGGGGAGCAGGTCTTGCAGCTTGTCCACCGGCCGGCAGAGCTGGGTTCCCTTGGCCGTGGTCACGATCGGCCGCTCGACCAGGGTGGGGAACCGCACCATGGCGTCCAGCACCGCCTCGTCGCTGGCCCCGTCCACCAGCGCCGCCGCTTCCGGCGGGGCGCCCCGGGTGCGCAGCACGTCGCGGGGCGCGGCGCCCATGGCGGCGAGCAGCCCCTTGAGCTGCGGCTTGGTCCAGCCGGCCTTGAGGTATTCGACCACCTGCACCTCCAGACCGGCCTCGCGCAGGGCGGCGAGGGCGTTGCGCGAGGTTCCGCAGGCGGGATTGTGATAGATGGTCGCGTCGGCCATGGCGGGCTCCGGTTGGACGTTCGCCGGCCCATAGCACACCTGAAAGGCGCCTGTTGATGGCCTCTTCCCGCGGTTCGCGAGACCTGGTCTGGCGTGTCGAAGCCTTCTTCTACGATCTCGCCAGCGCTCTGCTGCGCGCCCTGCCGGTGGACTGGGTGTCGGACACCGGCGGCGCCTTGTTCCGGGTGATCGGACCCTTCACGTCCTCCCATCGCATCGCCGCCCGCAACCTGGAGCTGGCCTTCCCGGAGTTGGACGCGGCGGCGCGCGCCGAACTGCTCAAGGCCCAGTGGGACAGCGTGGGCCGCACCTTCTTCGAGTTTCCCATCACCGACCGCCTGACGCCTGCCTCCGGCCGGGTCGAGGTGATCGGCGGCGAGCGGCTGGCGGAGATCGCAGCCAAGGGCGAGGCGGTGGTGTTCGTCTCCGGCCACTTCTCCAACTGGGAGGTGATGCCCCTGACCATCGTCCAGTCGGGGGTGGTCTGCCAGATGACCTATCGGGCGGCCAACAACCCCTATGTGGACGCCCGTATCAAGGCGAGCCGCGCCCGCTACGGCGTGCGCCTGTTCGCGCCCAAGGGCGGCGAGGGATCTCGGGAACTGCTGCAGTCCATGGGCCGGGGCGAATCGGTGGCGCTGATGAACGACCAGAAGTTCAACGGCGGGGTGGAGGCGCCCTTCTTCGGCCATCCCTCGCATACGGCGGCCGGCCCGACGCGGCTGGCGCTGAGGTTCGGCTCGGTGCTGCAGCCCATGTCGGTGCAGCGGACCCGGGGCGCGCGCTTCAAGGTGATCGTGCACGAGCCGATCCGGCTGGAGGCGACGGGAAATCGAACGGCGGACCTCGAAGCGGGTGTGCGCCAGGTCAACGCTTTCGTGGAGGCGCGTATCCGCGAGCGTCCCGCCGAATGGTTCTGGGTGCACAAGCGCTGGCCGCGGGAGTTGTATGAGCGGCCCGCCTGAGCCTCATCAGCCCAATTCGAGCGTCTTCTTTTGCTGCTCGTCGGTCGACCGCCGCCAGGGACCGGAATGGGCCGGGTCCTGCCGCCGCCGCCGATCCGGCCCGAAATAGCTGTTCGAGCGCACGAAAGGGCGCGGGTGGAAGATCACCGCCTGCATCCGGTCCAGCACGGACTTGGCCGTCACCGGCTTGGCGACGAACTCGGTGACGCCGGCGTCCCGCGCCTCCATCACGCGCGACCGCTCGGAATGGCCGGTCATCATGATGATGGGCAGGTAGGCGTTGGCGCTGTCCGGCGCATTGCGGACCAGCCGGGTGAACTCCACCCCGTCGAGGGGGAACATCTGGAAATCGACGATCGCCAGATCGGCCGGCCACTCGCGCAGGATCGCCAGCGCTTCCGACCCGTCCCGCGCTTCGCGCACATGCGTCATGCCGACGCCATGCAGCACGGTGAGCACGATAGCGCGCATATGCTGATTGTCGTCCACGAGCAGGACGCGAACGGATTCCAACCCCGAGGACATTCCGTTGTTCTACCGCCGCCCTTGAGCGGTCCCCCAAGCAACCAATCCCAACGCCCGCCCGCGCTTCTTCGGGCGCGTCGCCGGCTTTAAGCACATTCGCCCTACGTTCCGCCAGTATTGCTCATGAGAAACAAAACGTCTCCAGCTTTGGGGCGGCGCCTCATCAAGCGGACGCCCCGACGAGGAGGGACGGATCGAGGTTGCGATCCCGCCACTTCAGTCGCCAGCACAGATGCGGCCCGGTGGCCCGTCCGGTCTGGCCTACCGCGCCGATGAGCTGCCCCCGTTGCACTCGATCCCCTACGCGCACCATCTGGCGCGACTGGTGCAGGAACATGGCGATCAGCCCCTGGCCGTGATCGATAAGGGTCAGGCCGCCCTCGAAGTGCAGGTCTGGTTCGGCCAGGATCACGAGACCTGGGGCCGGGGCGTGGATGGGCGCCCCGACGGGCGCCGCGAGGTCGACCCCGTAGTGTGGCCGGCCGGGATGGCCGTTGAGGATGCGCTGGCCGCCAAAGCTGGACGAGCGGCGGGTCGCCTCCACCGGCCAATCGAACCCGTTCTTGAACCCTTCGGCGTCGTCCAGCGAGGCGAAGGCCGCGGTCTTCAGAGCCGCCTCCCGCGCGATGCGGGCGAGCAGGGCCGGATCGGACGGCGCGACCTGATCCTCGGGCAGACCGTCGATGCGCTGGATGTCGAACACCCCCGGGGCGACGGCGAGGTTTCGCGCCTGTTCGCGCCCGCCCTCGATCACCGCCAGCCGCGCCGTGGCGGGGGCGTCCCGGTCGAAGCCGACGACGAACAGGCCGTGAGTGGAAGTCCTGCCTACCGGCTTGCCGTCGACGAGGATTTCGGCGCGGGGGGCGGCGTGGCCGATGAGGAAGCCGCCCTGCTGTGGGCGGCCGGCGTAACGGAAGTCGTCGCGGACGAGGTTCGGCAGGGGATCGGGGCTGGCCGACGCGCAGCCGGCGGCGCAGGCCGCCAGCGATCCGGCCAGCAGGATCCGCCGGTTCAATCCGCCGCGTTCAATTCCGTCCACCGCTCCAGCGCCTCCTGCGGTCCCGCATAGGCTTCCTGGAGGATCGGGTTCCAATAGCGCAGCGCCTCCAGCGGGATGCGCTTGCCGGACACGGTGCAGACGACGAAGCGGCCGGGCTTGAGCACGGCGAACTCGCCGTCGCCGTAATGGACGACGGCCTGACCTTCCAGGTTGCGATCGAGAGCGTTCATGGCGGCCATTCTAACGCCCGCGAGGCTCAGGGCCAAACGCTTCAGAAAAGGTCGCCCTGACCGGCGGGTGTCGGCGGCTTCGGCTTGGAGGCGGCGCGGCCTTCGATGCGCGCGTGGGCGACGCCCTGAGCAAACTTCAACTGCACCAGTTCCCCCGGGCCGAGGGCCGCGGCGGAACGGACGATAGAGCCGTCGCCGCGGCTGACCAGGGCGAAGCCGAGCTTCAGCGGCCGCTCCGGATTCAATGAGCGCAGCACCTGATCCAGTCGCTGGATGCGGTCGTTCCCGCTCTGGAGGCGCCGCTTCGCCGCGGCATGCAGCCGGCCCTCCAGTTCCTTCAAACGATCCACCCGCGCCTGACGGGGCCGCTGCAGCAGCCCGGGGGAAAGCCGTCCGCTGATGCGGGCGAGGTCGCGGTCGTGCACGGCGGTGTTGCGCGACAGGGCGGCCGTCAGCCGGCCGGCGGCGAGGTCGAACCGCTGGGTGGCCAGGGCCAGGATGTCCGTCGGACGGGGCAGGCCGCGGGCGGCGGCGGCGAGGCGGGTGCGCCGGGTCTCCAGCGCATGCTGGGCGCAGCGGCCCATGCGCCGCTCCATGTCCAGCACCGCGCCCTTCAAGTCGGCCAGCACCGGGGTGGCGAACTCGGCGGCGGCCGTCGGCGTGGGCGCGCGGCGGGAGGAGGCGAAGTCGATCAGGGTGGTGTCGGTCTCGTGCCCGACCGCCGAGATCAGCGGGATCAGGCTGGCGGCCGCCGCGCGCACCAGTCCCTCGTCGTTGAAGGGGTGCAGATCCTCGATGGAGCCGCCGCCGCGGGCGACGATCAGCACGTCCGGGCGAGGCACGGGCCCGCCGACCGGGAGGGCGTTGAAGCCGGCGATGGCGGCGGACACCTGGGCGGCGGCATCCTGGCCCTGCACCACCACCGGCCAGACCAGCACATGCGCCGGCCAACGGTCGCGAATACGGTGCAGGATGTCGCGGATCACGGCGCCGGTGGGACTGGTGACCACCCCCACCACGGCGGGCATCGAGGGCAGGGGCCGCTTGCGCGACGTCTCGAACAGCCCTTCCGCCGCCAGCTTGGCCTTCAGCCGCTCGAGCTGAGCCAACAGGGCGCCGACGCCCGCCAGCTCCATGGTCTCGATGATCAGCTGATAGCTGGAGCGCGGCGGGAAGGTGGTGATGCGGCCGGTGACGATCACCTCCAGCCCCTGTTCCGGCTGGGCCTTCAGGCCCTTGACCGACCCGCGCCAGACCACCCCGGCGATAGAGGCGTTCTCGTCCTTGAGGTCGAGATAGATGTGGCCGTTGGCGTGGCGGGTGACCTTGGACACCTCCCCGCGCAGGCGCACGAAGCCGTAGGTCTCCTCCAGGGTCCGCTTCAGCGCGAAGGCCAGCTCGGAGACCGAGAAGGCGTGGGCGTTGCTGTCGGGCGGGGGCGGGGCGTCTTCGACCAGGCTCATGGGCCGCAACATAGGCGCTTCGGGCGAGTCGTGCAGGCGCCGGCTTGACCGACGCCATGCCGGCGCGCGAAACCGCCCGAATGAACATCCTCCTCGTCGGGTCGGGCGGGCGCGAACATGCGCTGGCCTGGAAGATCGCCGCCTCGCCGCTGACGACGCGGCTGGTTTCCGCCCCTGGCTCCGCCGGCATGGCCAAGCTGGGCGAAGTGCGTCCGGTCAAGGCGACGGACGTGGCGGGGCTGGTGGCGCTGGCCCAGGAGATCGCCGCCGATCTGGTGGTGGTCGGCCCCGAAGCCGCGCTTGAGGTTGGGCTGGCCGATGCGCTCGCGGAGACGGGCATCCCCTGCTTCGGCGCCAGCGCCAAGGCTGCGCAGCTCGAGACCTCGAAAGCCTTCACCAAGGCCTTCACCGACCGCCACAAGCTGCCGACCGCGGCCTACGGCGTGTTCGAGACGCCGGTGGAGGCCAAGGCCTTCCTCGACCGTTTTGAGGCGCCCTATGTGATCAAGGCGGACGGCCTCGCCGCCGGCAAGGGGGTGGTGATCGCCGAGACCCGCGCCGACGCCGACGCGGCCATTGACGACATGCTGGGGGGCCGGTTCGGGACCGCCGGGGCGCGGGTGGTGATCGAGGAGTTCATGCATGGCGAAGAGGCGTCTCTGTTCGCCCTCTCCGACGGCAAGACCGCCCTGCTGTTCGGCGGCGCCCAGGATCACAAGCGCGCTTACGACGGGGACCTTGGCCCCAACACCGGCGGCATGGGCACCTATTCTCCCGCGCCCGTGCTTTCCGACGCGGTGATCGAGGCGGCCCGGCGCACCCTGATCGAGCCCACGGTCAAGGGCATGGCTGCCGAGGGAACCCCCTACAAGGGCGTGCTCTACGCGGGCCTGATGATCGATGAGAAGGGCGAGCCCCGGCTCGTCGAATACAACGCCCGCTTCGGCGATCCGGAATGCCAGGTGCTGATGCTGCGCCTCGCCAGCGACATCGTTCCCTATCTGTTGGCCGCCGCTAACGGGACCCTGGCCGAGGCGCCGCCCCTGGCGTGGCGCGACGAGGCGACCATCTGCGTGGTGCTGGCCGCCGACGGCTATCCGGAGGCGCCGGTCTCCGGCTCGGTGATCCGCGGCGCGGACCAGGATTTTGGGCCGGACGTGGTGGTGTTCCACGCGGGGACGACCCGCGACGCAGATGGGACCCTGCGGGCGGCGGGTGGCCGCGTGCTCAACGTCTGCGCCCGCGGCGCCACCCTGCAGGAGGCTCGCGACCTAGCCTACGCCGCGGTGGCCAAGATCGATTGGCCCGGCGGCTTCCACCGCACCGACATCGGTTGGCGGGCGCTGGGGCGCGCCTAGTTGGGTCCTGGCGCCGGGCGGTTCAGGGTCTCGTTGACGATGCGGCGCTCAGTGTAGATCCAGCGGCCGCCCCGCTTGACGAGCTTGTCCTCGTAATGGCCCATCGACTGCATGGCCGGCACGTTGGTGCGGCCGTTGATCACCACCCAGTTGGCCCTTACCGAGGCGGTGTCGCCGCGGATGTTCATCGACACGTTCGAATACTGGTGGTGCACCGGATAGCCCCGCGGGGGCACCGGGCCGCTGATGACTTCGCGCTGGCCTGAGGAGGCCCCGATCCGGCGCAGCGCTTCCGTCCCTTTGAACTCCTCGCCGCCGCCGGCGATCAGGCGCGCGTCGGGGGTGAACAGCTTGGCGAAGGCGTCGCCGTTGGCGGAATCCATGGCCTGACCATAGCCGGCCATCAGTTCCAGGATCTGCTGCCGGTCGTAGAGTTCCTGCACCATCTGCGCCTGACTTGGCTGGGCGGCCAAGGCCGGGCCGGTCAGTGCGGCGGCGGCGAGGGTGGTGGTGAGAATGACCTTTAGCACGGCGAGTCCCCCTTGTTATGGGGAAACTATGGGACGCCTAACGGGCGTTTGGAAAGCGCTTACTGGTCGACGATCGGGCGCAACAGGTCTTCCAGCGCCGTCTCATCGTCGAAGACCACCCGGACCGGCCATGGCGTGACCTTCTCTCGCCACGCCGGCGACAGCCTCATCCAGTCCTTTTCGGTGGTGACGAGGCCGCCGCCTTCGGCTGCTGCGCGCTCGGCGAGGAAGCTCAGGCTGCTCTCGTCGATGGGGGCGTGATCGGGGAAGGAGGCGAAGTCGACCAGTTCGCAGCCGGCGGTGATCAGCGCGCGCTTGACCTTCCACGGCTTGGCCACCCCGGCGAAGCCCACCTGCGGGCCGGCGGGCGGGGCCTCCGCCGTGAGCCTTGCGATCAGCACCGGCTTGCCGACGAAGAGGGCGAGCAGGGCGGGATCGGCCGCCTCCAGCCCCATGGGCAGCAGCAGAATCACCGCGTCGGCGCGGGCCAGCCCGGCTTTGAGCGGCTCCCGCATCGGCCCGGACGGGAAGACCGCGCCGTCGCCGAAGGGCCATTCGTCGTCCCGGGTCTCGCCGTCCACCACCACCAGGGACAGGGTCTTGGGCAGGGTCGGGTTCTGGTGGGCGTCGTCCAGCACCAGGGCCTGAGCGCCGCCCGCCACCGCCGCCCGCGCGCCCGCGCCCCGGTCCCGGGCGACCCAGATCGGCCCGTCGCGCGCCAGCATCAAGGGCTCGTCCCCCACATCGGCGGCGGTGTGGCGCTGCGGATCGACCTGCACCGGCCCGGCCAGCCGGCCGCCGTAGCCGCGGGAGAGACCCTGCGCCTCTACCCCCGCGGCGCGAAGCCGGGCGAGCAGGGCGCGCACCACCGGCGTCTTGCCTACTCCGCCGACGGTCAGGCCGCCCACCGAGATCACCGGCACACCCGGGTCCACCTCGGGCGGGCGCGCCACGCGGCGGGCGGTGGCCAGCGCCCAGATCCACGAGACGGGGCGCAGAAGCGCGCGGCTGACCGGCGCGGGGGCGCCGCTGCGCACATACCACCAGCGGGGGGTGGCGAGCTTCATGCCTCCCGCTCCAACTCGGGCAATAGGTCCACCAGCAGGGCCACCGCATCGTCGAGGGCCTGCGCTTCGCCGTCGGGAATGGCGAGGGCGCGGGCGGCCATCGCCTGCGCCGCCGTCTCGTCGTTGAGCAGGCCGGCGAAGGCGGTCGCGAGGCCTTGGGCGTCCGCCGCGATCACTACGGCGTCATCCTTAAGGAACAGGTCGAAAACGCTCCGCCAGTTGTCGACCAGGGGGCCGGACACGATGGGGACGCCGAGCCGCGCCGGCTCCACCGGATTATGGCCCCCCGGCCCCTCCACCAGCGAGCCGCCCACGAACGCCGCCCGGGCGAGGCGGAACCACAGGCCAAGCTCGCCGAGGGCGTCGGCGACATAGACCTCGCCCATGCCGAAGAGGCCGCCGGCGGACTGGGCGGAGGCTTTGAAGCCCTGCGACGTCGCCAGGGCGACGATGTCCGGCCCGCGTGCAGGATGGCGCGGCGCGATCACCAGCAGAGGCCGGTCCCGGCGGTCCTTCAGCGCCTTGAACGCGTCGAGCACGACCTCGTCCTCGCCCGGATGGGTGGAGGCGGCCAACAGCACGGGGCGCTCCTTGGCGGCGCGCCGTGCGGCTTCGAGGGGGTTCAGAGCGACCGGCAGCGGCTCCCCCGCCAGCTTCAGGTTCAGCCGCCCATCGTCCCGGGCGCCCAGGGCGGCCAGCCGTCCCGCCGCGGCTTCATCCTGCGCCATCACCAGATCGAAGGCGCCGAGCAGGGCGGCCGCGCTCCTCGGCGCCTTGGCCCAGCCTTTCAGGCTCTGCTCCGACAAGCGCGCCGACAGGAGGGCGAGGCGGACGTTGCGTCGTTTGGCCTCGCCGATCAGGTTGGGCCACAGCTCGCTCTCGACGAAGACCGCGAGGTCGGGGCGCCAGTGATCCAGGAAGCGGCTCACCGCCGCGGGGGTGTCCACCGGGTTGAACTGGTGCAGGGCTTCCGGGGGCAGGCGCCTCGCCATCATCTCGGCGGCGGTCACCGTGCCGGAGGTGGTCAGCACCGTCACGTCGGAGCGACGGCCGCCGATCGCCTTGATCAGGGGCAGCAGAGACAGGCTCTCGCCGACGCTGGCGCCGTGCAGCCAGACGAGCGGCCCCGGCGGGCGCTCCCGTTCGGTGTGGCCCAGCCGCTCGCCCACCCGCGCCGGGTCCTCCTTGCCCGCCCGCACGCGCGCCTGCAGCAACGCGGGCGCCAGCGCCTGGGCGAGGCCGGTGAGAGAGCGGTAGAGCCTCAGGCCCGGGGCGTCCTTCATCCGGCCAGCGCCTCCGCCTCGCGGGTGACGCGGCTGAGTTCGGCCTGCCAGGTGGCGGCCAGGGCGTCGAGGTCTTCGGTCGTGGCGTCCGGCGGGACATGGAACGGGCCGGCCCAGACGATGGCGCCGCGTCCGAAGGGCAGGGATAGCACCGCCCGGTCCCAGGTGCCGAAGCGGATGCAGGGGCGGGCGGCGAGGCCCACCAGCAGCACGGGCGCCCCCGACATGCGGGCGAGCAGGGCCGGGCCGTTCCCCATCGCCTCGGCCGGCCCGCGCGGGCCGTCGGGGGTGATGGCGATACCGCCGCCGGACTTCAGCCAGCGCAGCACCTCGCGGAAGGCCGAGGCGCCCCCCTTGGCCTTGGCGGGGTCGGATTTCTTGGCGGCCGAGCCGCGGATGGCGGGAAAGCCCAGCTTCTCCATCGCTTCGGCGATGAAGGCGCCGTCCGCCGAAAGCGAGATCAGCGCGCGGGGCTCCTGCGCCCGGTCCAGCGGCCAGCAGGCGGGAGAGATGGCGATGCGCGAATGCCAGAAGCAGACCACCACCGGCCCCTTGGCGTCCCACACGGCTTCCGCCGCCGCCTCGCCCTCCCGACGCCAGCGGGTGGTGGCGAGGGCGAAGCGGGCGTAGCCGGCGAACAGGCGGGCTGCCGCACCCTGCACGGCGCGGCTGCGGGACAGGCGCTTCACGAAGCTGCGCTCGTCGTCAGGTCGAGGTTCTGCGAGCGGGCGAGGCGGGCGTAGAGGCCGCCTCCGGCCATCAGGCTCGCATGATCCCCGGTCTCCACCACCCGCCCCTGGTCGATCACATAGATGCGGTGGCAGTGGCTGACGGTGGCGAGGCGGTGGGCGATGACCAGGGTGGTGCGCCCAGCCATCAGCCGCTCCAGCGCCAGCTGCACCTGGGCCTCGCTCTCGGCGTCGAGGGCGCTGGTGGCCTCGTCCAGCAGCAGGATGGGGGCGTCCTTCAGGAAGGCGCGGGCGATGGCGATGCGCTGGCGCTGGCCGCCGGACAGGCGCGCGCCCGCTTCCCCCACCACGGTGTCGTAGCCCTTGGGCAGGGCGGTGATGAAGTCGTGGGCGGCCGCGGCACGGGCGGCCGTCTCGATCGCCGCCTGCCCCGCGTCGGGCCGGGCGTAGGCGATGTTGGCGGCGATGGTGTCGTCGAACAGGAAGGGCTCCTGGGTGACGAGGCCGATATGGCTGCGCAGGGAGGCGAGGGTGACGTCGCGCACGTCCTGGCCGCTGACCAGCACCCGGCCCGCCTCCACGTCGTAGAAGCGGGGAATGAGGTTCAGCAGGGTGCTCTTGCCGCCGCCGGAAGGGCCGACCAGGGCCACGCTCTCCCCGGGGCGGGCGGCGATACTGATGTCGCTGACGGCGGGCGAGCCGGGGGCGTAGCCGAAGGCGACATTCTCGAACACCACGCTGGCCTCGGTCAGGGCGAGGGGCGGGGCGCCCGGTGCGTCGCGCACCTCCGGCTCCACGTCGAGGGCGGAGAACAGGCGCCGCGCCGCCATCGTCCCTTCGGCCATCACCGTCTGCAGATTGGCCACCTGGCGCAGGGCCTGGGAGGCGGCGGCGAGGGAGACGAGGAAGGCCATGAGCTGGCCGAGGGTCATGGCGTCGTTGGTCGCCCGCCAGCCGGCGTAGCCGATCACCGCGGCGGTGATCATGGTCATCAGGGTCTCGGTGGCGGGCGCGGCGGTGGCGCGGGCGTCGGCCCCCTTGATGATGTGGCGCTGGCGGCGGTCGATCACGGCGGCGACCCGCTGCTCCTCGAAGGACTCGCGGTTGTCGATCTTGACCACCTTCACCCCGTCCAGGCTCTCCATCACGGCGGTGGAGAGGGCGGAGGTTTCCGCCATGGCGCCCGCGGCGGCCTTGCGGCTACGCTTGGCGAAGCGGCGCATGATCGACGAGGCGGCCGGCCCCGCCGTCAGCACGATCACCGACAGCCACGGGTCCTGGGTGAACATCACCGCCACGGTGAAGACCACGATCAGCACATTCTGCACATAGTTGACGACCCCAGAGGTCGCCGCCTCGCGGATCAGGCCCGCGTCATAGAGCACCGACGCCACGTGGGTTCCCGAGTGGCCCGCGCGCAGGTGGGCGAGGTCGGCGCGCACCAACCGGCCGAACAACTGCAGCTGGATATCCGCCACCAGCCGGTGGCCGAGCCGGTTGACCGCCCGCGCCATGCCGACCTGGGCGAGGCCGCGGACGATGGCGGCGCCCGCGATCACCAGGGGAATCAGCACGAGGCTGTCGGTCCGCTTCTGGATGAAGATACGCTTGATCGCCGGGTTCAGCAGCCACGCCAGCAACGCCGTCAGCGCCGCCACGGCCAAGGCGCACAGGAGGGCGAAGGCCAGCGTCTTCCAGCGGGGCGCAAGATATTGGCGGGCGATGCGGGCGAGGATGGCCCGGCCCGACGGCTCGTTCGACTGTTCCGCAGGCGCGGTCATGGCGGGAGGGGTCCGACTTTGGCGCCTGAGTGTCAAGCTGGCTGGGGGCGGCGGCGGGGTGTTGGGAACCGATCCGCCTCGTGCCAGTATTCACGAAATGGACCTCCGCCGCGCCCCTTTCGCCGCCGCCGTTGTCGCCCTGATGGCGGCCGGCGTATCGCCCGCCTTCGCTGACGATACCGACTGGACCCCGACCCGAAAGCAGGTCGCGCATGTGCAGGAGGTGATCGCCCCAGAGGCGAAGGACAAGCAGATGCAGGCGCCGATCCAGGTGCGCAACCAGTACTGGGCCGGCATCAACGAGGACGGCCGGCGCATCCTCTTCGGCGTGCTGGTCCGCCGGGATCTCGACCCCGGTGACCATCCCAAGGAGCACCGGGCGGCGGTCAACATCGTCGACATCGCCGCCATGCCCGGCTTCTTCGGCTACGGTTGCAACGCCATGTTCGTCCGCTTCGACGTGGACAACGACAGGATCGAGCGGGTGTTCTGCGGCGCCAATTTCTGACCCATCGCGCGCCGGGGCGGCAAACGACCGCTTCCTATCCGGGCCGCCGCATCCTAGGTAGAGCGCCGACCTGGGGAGCGTTCTTGGCCCGTTTCGATCTCACTACGCCTGGCGGGCGGCTGAAGGCCTATCTGGACTATCTCTGGAAGGACCACGCCTATCTCCGCGTCGGCTTCGACAACGCCCACTGGGTCAGCTCCGAGCTGATCCGGACGAACCAGCCCTGGCCGTTCCAGCTGAAGTGGTGGGCGGAGCGGGGGGTGAAGACCGTCATCAACCTGCGCGGCGGCGGATACGAGACCGGCTTCTATGTGCTGGAGCGCGACGCCTGCGCCCGTTACGGCCTTGTCCTGGTGGACTTCGCCGTCTCGTCGCGCGAGGCGCCCACACGGGCGCAGATCGAAGGGGCCAAGGCCCTGTTCGAGACCGTGCAGTACCCGGCCGTCATGCATTGCAAATCCGGCGCGGACCGAGCCGGGGTGATGAGCGTGCTCTACGCTCATTTCCGACTCGGCCTGCCGATCCGCGAGGCGCTCAGGGAGCTGTCGTTCCGGCACCTGCATATCAAGCAGGGCAAGACTGGCGTGCTCGATTATGTGTTCGAGCGCTACCTGATCGAGGGGGAACCTCGCGGCATGACGTTTCTGGAGTGGGTGCGCCGCCCCGACTACGATCCCAAAGCGCTCAAGGCCAAATTCCAGGCCGGAATGCTGGGGACGCTGCTGACGGAGCGGCTGCTGAAACGAGAATAGGGGCGATCAGTGCGCCCTGGCGTGCCGCAGCACTTCCATCTCTTCCTTCAGCTTGAGCTTCTGGCGCTTCAGTTCGTGTAGTCGCAGGGAATCCGCGGACGGACGGCGGATTTCGTCTTCGATGACCCTTTCAAGGTTTTGATGACGGGAGCCGAGTTCGCGGATACGAGCATCGATCGCCATTGGGTTCTCCTTGGTTGGCGACGGAATTAGTGCACATCAATCCGCGCCTGTCAGGTCACTCCCGCGTGAGGAGGCTTGGCCGCAGCAGGTTCCGTCCCTCCGCCCAGTTTGTTATCCTTGCGACGTATCCTGCGCCTGTTTTGGCTGCAGTGGGGATGTGGCGCGCGCATGAATGACGATGAGGCGAGGGGCGACGACGAGGCCGCGCTGCGGGCGCGCCTTGCCGATCTGCGTCAGCAGCACGCGGACCTTGACGCCGCCGTGGCCGCGCTTGAGGCCAAGGCCTTCCCGGATCAGATCCAACTGGCGCGGATCAAGAAGCGCAAGCTGGCCCTGCGCGACCTGATGGCGCGGCTGGAGGACCAGCTCACCCCCGACATCATCGCGTGAGCAGGCTCTAGCGCCGGCCCTTGCGCAGGAACATGGCCGCGTCCGCCTCCGCCAGCAGGCCGGCGGCGTCGAGCCCCTTCTCGAACGGGCGCACGCCATAGGAGGTGCGCACTTCGAACGCCCGTCCCTGGAACACGACGGGCGACGACTGGATGGCCGCAGCAAGGGCGGCCGCCTTGGTCTGGGCCGCCTCTCGCGGCGCCTGGGCCAGGATCACCGCGAACTCATCGCCGCCCAGCCGCCCCACCACATCGGACTCCCGCACATGGTCGGAGAGGGTGGCGGCCACCCATTGCAGGGCGGCGTCGCCCGCGGCGTGGCCATACTGGTCGTTGACCCCCTTGAAGCCGTCGAGATCGAAGAACACCAGGCTCGCGGTCGTCTCGTAGCGGTCGCAGAAGGCGATGGTCCGCTGCAGTTCGCGCATGAAGGCCCGGCGGTTCAGCACCGGCGTCAGGGCGTCCCGGTCGGCGAGCAGCTCGACCTCGGCGAGGCGTCGGTTCAGGCGATCGACCTCGGCGCGATAACCGTCCAGCACGGCGCGCACGGCCGGGGGCAGCTCGTCCTCGTTGAGGCCGGCCTCAAGCTCCGAGGAGCCCGCTTCGACTGACGCGGCTTCAGACCCCATACTTAAAGGCCCCTCCTTCAAGCGGCCCGTCCCGGGGAGAATCGCCTGCTCCCCGCACGCGCGATGCTACCGACATCGGTTGCGGGCGCAAACCGGGCGCCTATACTCCGCCGCCTTTCCGCGCCCCGTTCGATTGGGCGCGGCGGCTTGGAGGCCGTGTTGGGGGATACAGTCGGAAGTGCGGCCACGCCGGTCGCCATCATCATGGGCAGCCGGTCGGACTGGCCGACCATGCGGGGGGCGGCGGATATGCTGGACACCCTCGGCGTGGCTTATGAGGCCAAAGTGGTCTCAGCTCACCGTACGCCGGAGCGGCTGTTCGCCTTCGCCAAGGGGGCCAAGGCCGCCGGCTATAAGGTGATCATCGCCGGCGCAGGCGGCGCCGCCCACCTACCGGGCATGACCGCGTCTATGACCGAGCTACCTGTCCTGGGCGTGCCGGTGCGGTCCGAGGCCCTTTCGGGGTGGGACTCGCTGCTGTCGATCGTACAGATGCCGGGGGGCGTGCCGGTGGGCACCCTGGCGGTCGGCCCCGCGGGCGCCAAGAACGCCGGCCTGCTCGCCGCCCAGATCCTGGCCCTGTCCGATCCGGCTCTGGCCGATCGGGTGGCCGCCCTGCGCGCCGCCCAGACCGCGGGCGTAGCTGAAACGGTGGAGGATGACTGAGGTGGCGAGGGGCGACTTTCCCCTCCTGCCCGGTTCGACCATCGGCATCCTCGGCGGCGGTCAGCTTGGCCGCATGCTGGCGCTGGCGGCGGCTCGGCTGGGATTCGACGTCGGCATCCTGACCCCGGAGCCGGACGCCCCGGCGAGCCGGGTGGCCAAGTTCACCATTGTCGCGCCCTATAACGACGCAGCGGCCCTGGCCGAGTTGTCGCGCCGGTGCGAGGTGGTGACCTTCGAGTTCGAGAATGTTCCGGCGGCGGTGGTGGCCAAGCTGCAGGAGATCGGCGCCGAGGCGGCGCCCGGCCCGCTGGCTCTGGCCACGGCCCAGGACCGGGTGGTGGAGAAGAGCTTCTTCAAGGCCAACGGCATACCGACGGCCGATTTCGCCGAGATCAACTCAGCCGACGACATCGTCGCCGCCCTGCCTTCGCTCGGCGCCCCGGCGCTGCTGAAGACCCGGCGCGAGGGATACGACGGCAAGGGCCAGGCCTGGGTCGCGGACGCGTCCGGCGCGGCGGCGGCCTTCGCCAGCATCGGCGGGGCGGCGGCCATCCTGGAGGCAAGGGTCCCCTTCGTGCGTGAGGTGTCGGTGATCGCCGCCCGCGGCCGCGATGGGGCGACCGCCGCCTATCCCCTGGCCGAGAATGTGCACGAGAACGGCGTGCTGCGCCGCTCCATCGCCCCGGCGGCGGCCACGCCGGAGACCCGAGCCGAAGCGGAGCGGATCGCCGCCGCTCTGCTTACCCGCCTCGACTATGTGGGGGTGATGGGAGTGGAGATGTTCGAGCTGGCGGGCGGCACCCTGGTGGTCAACGAGATCGCGCCGCGGGTGCATAACTCCGGCCATTGGACGTCGGACGCCTGCGAGGTCGACCAGTTCGAGCAGCACATCCGCGCCGTCGCAGGGTGGCCGCTAGGGCCGACCACCATGCTGGCGGCGGTGGAGATGCAAAATCTTCTGGGCGCCGAGGCGGACGATTGGGCCGCCCTGGCGGCGGATCCGTCCGCGCGGATCTGGCTCTACGGAAAGCGCGGATCAAAGCCGGGGCGCAAGATGGGGCATGTCAACCGGCTCCGTTCTCTGTCCTGAGGCGCGGCTCAGCCGTATCGCAGTTTGCCCAGCGCCCCGGCGATCTCCCGCAGCAGGCCGGCGGGGGAGGGCTGTTTCGCCTTCCACTTCTCGAAGGCCATCACCTCGCCGATGCGGCGGTCTAGGTGGGCCTTGGCGGCCTCCGCTCCGCCCGTGAAGCGCACCGCAAGGGTCGTCACCAGGATCGCCGAGAGGATCACCCGCTTGGAATAGTGGTTCTCGTCCGTCGCCGTGTCGCCGGCCGACCGCCATAGGCCATCGGCGCTCTCCCACAACAGTGACATGGCCAGCGGCAGGTTCTGCGGCAAAGCCAGGAAGGCGGCGGATCGGCGCACGGCGGCTTCGTCGGCGGCGGCCGCTTCGATGCGGGCGGTCACGGCTCTGGCGATGCGCTCGCGGATCTTCAGGGTGGAGGGATCGATCCCGGCCAGGGCCTGCAGGGCGGCGGCGTCGTGACGGCGGGAGAACAGGGCGGCAAGGTCGCGCGGGCCCTTGGGGGCCAGCAGATAGGCGTCCCCCGGCGACAGGCCTGCCGCGTCCGCTGCAGCCGACACCAACGCCCTGGACCAGTTCAGCCGTGGGGCAAGGGGCAGGGCGGCGTCGAGCAGCCGGGCTTCGGCGGCTGAAGCCCAGTCCTGTTCCGGCGCTGGGGAAGCTTGAGTCTCGAGGGCGATATCGTCCATGGGTGAGAAAATAGCCGTCCTGGCGATGTTCGGCCACTGCGGTCGTGGACACGGCCTCGGGCCTCTGGTAATTGGCGCGCCTTCGATCGCGGGGAGATGACTTTCCGCGAGCACGCTCCATTTCGTCCGCCGCCAAACTGGCGCGAACTTATAGGGCCTTGAGAGGAGGGCCTCGCCATCGTCCAGATTTTTGTGCGCGACAACAATGTCGACCAAGCGCTCAAGGCGCTGAAGAAGAAGATGCAACGCGAAGGTACGTTCCGCGAGATGAAGCGGCACGTCCATTACGAGAAGCCGTCCGAAAAGCGCGCTCGCCAAAAGGCGGAAGCCGTGCGTCGGGCTCGCAAGCTCGCTCGCAAGCGCGCCCAGCGCGAGGGCCTGCTGCCCATGACCCCCCGGGTCAAGAAATAGGACTTCGGGCCGCCCGGGTCTTCGGGCGGCCGTTTCAGGACCTTTCCGGGTCAGGCGCCTGTCTGACTCGACGCATGAGGTCCCTGGCTGTTCGATCTGGAGTGAGCCGGCGGTTTGGCCGGCCTCCATTTTCCCTAGATAAAGCCTATCGTTTCGCCGCCTCGGCCCGCACATGGTCGATGGCGCGGACAATCGCGTCGTTGAAGCTGGGGCCCAGCACCGACGCGTGGCCCGCCGGCTCTACCTGCTCATAGTAGCCGTGCTTCGAGCGCCTGGCGGGCGCCGTGCGGGTCGTCGTGCGCTCCGGCGTGGCGGGGCCGGCCAGCACCACCGCGACAGGAAGGTCCACGCTGACGTCGCCGGCCTTCTGGGCCAGGGCCATGTCGGCGGGCCACTGTTTGACCTCCGCGGCCGCCCAGTAGTTGTGGCGGGGGGAGGCGAAGGCGTTGCGCTTTTCCGAGGCCGCCAGCCCCTCGAGACCGATCGGGTCGGCCATCTTGGTGCCCTTGACCGCCGCCATCACCCCAAACCTCGCCGCCCACGGCGCCATGCCGGTCATTTTCTGGAAGCGCTTGAGAAAGGCCGTCATTTGCGGCCCCTGCTGCATGTGGGGCGAGCCGCCGTCCACGATCACCATCCCCACCACGTCCTGGGGATAGAGGGCGGCGTGGAGGTAGGCGTGCACCGGCCCCATCGAATGGGCGGCCAGGATGTAGGGCGGCTTCTCCCCCAGCTTGGCCAGTCCGGCGCGCAGGTCCGCCACGATATGAGCCGAATCCCGCGGGGGCGGGCCGGGATCGGAGAGGCCAAGGCCCGCCCGATCGTAGGCGCAGGTGCGCATCCGTCCCGACACCTTCTGCTGCACGGCGGCCCAGTCGGCGGAGGTGCCGAAAGCGCCGGCCTCGAACAGTACGGTGGGGCCTACGCCCTTGGGGCCTTCGCAGATCATGCGCAGGTTGCGGCCGCCGATGTCGACCAACTGGCCGCGGATCTGTTTGGGAGAGGACATGCAGGCTCCCGTCAATAGTAGGGCGAGAGCCAGGGCGAAGGCCGGTCTCAAGCTTTGGTGCAATGGGGACATAGGGGGACCGGGCGGCGAATGAAGGGGTAGCCGCCGATCAGAGCGACTTGAGGATGCCTTCGACCATCTTCTTGGCGTCGCCGAACAGCATCATGGTGTTGTCGCGGAAGAACAGCTCGTTCTCAACACCGGCGTAGCCCGAGCCCATGCCGCGTTTGACGAACAGCACGGTGCGGGCCTTCTCCACGTCGAGGATGGGCATGCCGAAGATGGGCGAGGACGGATCGGTCTTGGCGGCGGGATTGGTCACGTCGTTGGCGCCGATGACAAAGGCCACGTCGGCGGTGGAGAATTCCGAATTGATGTCCTCCAACTCGAACACCTCGTCGTAGGGCACGTTCGCCTCGGCCAGCAGCACGTTCATGTGGCCGGGCATGCGGCCCGCGACGGGATGGATGGCGTACTTCACCTCCACCCCTTCGGCCTTGAGGCGGTCGGCCATCTCGCGCAGGGCGTGCTGGGCCTGGGCCACCGCCATGCCGTAGCCGGGGACGATGATCACCTTGGAGGCGTTCTTCATGATGAAGGCGGCGTCGTCTGCCGAGCCCTGCTTGATCGGCCGGGTCTCCACCCTGGCGCCGGCCGCCGCCCCAGCCGTGTCCCCGCCGAAGCCGCCGAGGATCACCGAGACGAAGCTGCGGTTCATCCCCTTGCACATGATGTAGCTGAGGATGGCCCCGGACGAGCCCACCAGGGCCCCGGTGATGATCAGGGTGGTGTTCTCGAGGGTGAAGCCCAGCGCCGCCGCCGCCCAGCCCGAATAGCTGTTCAGCATCGACACCACGACGGGCATGTCCGCCCCGCCGATGGGGACGATCAGGGTGCCGCCGATGATGAGGGCGAGGGCGAACACCGCCCAGAATGCCCATTTGGCGGTCCCGCCGCTCATCACCAGCACCACGATCAGAGCGACGATGGCGAGGGCGATGACGACGTTCAGAAGGTGCCGCGCCGGCAGCAGGATGGGGGCGCCGCTCATGTTGCCGTTGAGCTTGGCGAAGGCGATCAGCGATCCGGTGAAGGTCACCGCCCCGATGGCGAGGCCGATCGACAGCTCCACCAGGGACAGACCGTGGACGTGGCCGCTCGCGTCGAGGATGCCGTAGGCCGCGGGGGTGTAGATGGCGGCCACCGCCACCAGGCAGGCGGCGAGGCCCACCAGGGAATGGAAGGCGGCGACGAGCTGGGGCATGGCCGTCATGGCCACCCGCTTGGCGATCACCGCGCCAATGCCGCCGCCTATGGCCACACCTACGGCGATCAGGCCGAGGGTCGCCGCGTCCAGCGCCCCCTGGCCCCACAGGGTCGCAAGGGTGACGGCCACGGCGATGGCCATGCCGATCATGCCAAGGTGGTTGCCCCGCCGGCTGGTCTCCGGGCTTGAAAGCCCCCGCAGGGCCAGGATGAAGAGGACGCCCGAGGCGAGATAGAGGAGGGCGGCGAGGTTGGCGTTCACTTCGCCCGCTCCTTCTTGCGGTACATGGCCAGCATGCGCTGGGTGACCAGGAAGCCGCCGAAAATGTTCACCGCCGCCAGCCCGGCGGCCACCGCCCCGGCGCCCTTGGAGATCCAGATGTTCGCCCCGTCGGTCTCCACCCCGCCCGTCCCGTGGGCCGCCGCCGCCAGCAGGGCGCCGACGATGATCACCGAGGAGATGGCGTTGGTCACCGCCATCAGCGGCGTGTGCAGGGCCGGGGTGACGCTCCAGACGACGTAGTAGCCGACGAAGATGGCGAGGACGAAGATCGCCAGTCGGAACACGGTGGGATCGACGGCTTCCATTCAGCCTCTCCTTATCCGGCCTTGAGTGCGGGATGGACGACGGCGCCGTCCCTGGCCACCAGCGCCGCCTTGAGGATCTCGTCCTCGTAGTCCGGGGCGAACGCCCCGTCCTTCGTCACCATCAGCCCGACGAAGGCGAGTAGGTTGCGCGCATAGAGGTTGGAGGCGTCGGCGGCGATCCGCCCCGGCAGATTGGCGAAGCCGAGGATCTTCACCCCGTTGGCCGTCTCGACCATTTCTCCCAGCCTGGAGCCGGCGACATTGCCCCCCTGCTCGACGGCGATGTCGACGATGACCGACCCGGGCTTCATCGAAGCCACATGCTCGGCCGACACCAGCCTGGGCGCGGGGCGGCCGGGAATGAGGGCGGTGGTGATGACGATGTCCTGCTTCTGGATATGGCCCGCGACCAGCGCCGCCTGCTTGGCCTGATATTCGTCGCTCATCGGCTTGGCGTAGCCGGCGGCGGTCTCGGCGGCCCTGAACTCGTCGTCTTCGACGGCGACGAACTTAGCGCCCAAACTCTCCACCTGCTCCTTGGCGGCGGGGCGGACATCGGTGCCGGTGACGACGGCGCCGAGGCGCCTTGCGGTGGCGATGGCCTGCAACCCTGCGACCCCGGCGCCCATCACGAAGGTCTTGGCCGCAGCCACGGTGCCGGCGGCGGTCATCATCATCGGCAGGGCCCGGCCATAGGCGGAGGCCGCCTCGATCACCGCGCGATAGCCGGCGAGGTTGGCCTGGCTGGACAGGGCGTCCATCACCTGCGCCCGGGTGATGCGTGGGACAAACTCCATGGCGAAGGCGGTCGCACCCGTGGCCGCCAGGGCGTCCAGCACCGGCCGCTCGCCGTAGGGGTTGAGCAGGGCGACGACGATGGCGCCGGCCTTCAGCGCCGCGATCTCCTCATCGGCGGGGGCGCGTACCTTGAGCACGATGTCGGCCCTGGCGAGGGCGTCGGCGGCGCCTTTGGCGATCTCAGCGCCCGCGGCCGCATAGTCGGCGTCGGGGATGGCGGCGGACGCGCCTGCGCCAGCCTCGACCACCACGTCGAAGCCCAGCGCTTTCAGTTTCTTTATGCTGTCAGGGGTGGCGGCGACACGGGTCTCCCCGGCGCGACGCTCTCGGGTAACGGCGATCGTCGCGGACATACGCTGTCGTCCCCTCCCACCTTATTTCGTTGGGGGAAGGTTAGGTGGGTTCAAGGCGGCGTGTCTAGGGGCGGGCGTTAGCCCCTTTAGTGGGCCGACTTCTTTTCGCGCATGAAGATGGTGCCGAGGACGACCATCACCACCGCGGCGATGGCCGAGCGGAAGAAGCCGGCGTGGGCGCACAGCCACAGGATCCAGAACAGCAGGCCGGCCGCGAGATAGAGCGAGCCCCACTTGCTGAGGCTCAGGAAGCCACGATAGGTCGAGGCCTGGGCCGCGACGTCCATTTCCCCGCGGTGATAGTCGGACGGCCCTGCCATTGTATTCCTCGAGATTCCGTACGCGGCCGGACCTAACACAGCGTAGCGGCGCTTCTCAAGAGGGCGGTGGCGCCGCAGGGCCGCCAAGACCGCTCTTCAGGGTCTGGATCAAGGCGTAGGACAGGTAGCCGTCGGCAGGCAGGTTCTGGGATTTCTGCCAGGCCCGGGCGGCGGCGCGGGTGCGCAGGCCGATCACCCCATCCGGCTCGCCGGGGTCGAAGCCAAGCTGCGCCAGCCGGGTCTGGGCGGCGATCCGGTCCGCCCGGGTGATGGGCTGCTCCGCCGGCCAGCGCTGCACCAGGGGCGCGGCGCCGGCGATGCGGTCGGCCAGCAGCCCCACCGCGAGGGCGTAGTTGGTGGAGTTGTTGTAGACCCGGATCGCGAAATGGTTGGGGAAGACCAGGAAGGCCGGCGCCGACCAGCCCTGCGGCAGGATCAGTCCGGCGGCGGAGGCGGCGTCCGCGTTGCTCCAGGGGCGGCCGTCTGCGGTGCGCACCCCGCGCGCGGCCCAGGCGGACGGCGGCTCCCGCGGGCCTTCGGTCAGGCCATAGTCGAAGTTCGCCGGCAGGATCACTTCCCGCGCCCAGCTTTCGCCCCGCCGCCAGGCCGCCTTGCCGGCGAGGAAGTTGGCGGTGGAGGCGAGGGCGTCGCGGTCGGAGCCCCAGATGTCCCGCCGCCCGTCCCCGTCTCCGTCCACGGCCCAGGAGAGATAGTCCTCTGGGGTGAACTGGGTTTGGCCCATGGCGCCGGCCCAGGAGCCCTTCAGTTGGTCCCGCCGGGCCTGACCGGTGGCGATGATCTTCACCGCCGACAGCAGTTGCGATTCCGCCCACTCCCGCCGCCGCCCATCGAAGGCCAGGG
>Ga0182736_1001493_pt1 | contig 22371 bp, 14 predicted proteins | sample eDN5th30CKraftBY_FD_128882 | JGI IMG/M metagenome (GOLD analysis project Ga0182736, IMG submission 128882) | Enriched backyard soil microbial communities from Emeryville, California, USA - eDNA 5th pass 30_C Kraft BY (version 2) (version 2) | ecosystem: Environmental > Terrestrial > Soil >... | reverse complement strand
TTCAACTTTAACAATCTTTTGGAAGCAATGGCCGGTAGTAAATTTCTTTGCAACGGTGCCGAAGTCTTGATGGCCTTCTGGGCAATCTATTCCGTACAATCTGATTCGAACTTGCGTATTGTCATCATTCAAAATTGTGATGGTGTCACCGTCAGCTATCCGGATAACTTTGCCAACGATGGTGTCTTGACAAATAGCAATTGAGCTAATGAACAGAAATAGGAAGGCCAAGTACAGTTTTTTCATAGTTTATTTTGAACGAGGGTAATACAGATGCAATTATCTAAATGTTATATTTAAGGTATAAGCTGCTTTCTATCGCCTAATTCTATATATGTTAATATTTCCCTTTTTTCTTTTTGTTAAAATCCCATCTTCTTCTATCCAGTTTCTTAAAATGCCTGCAATTTTAGTGCTGAGGCCTTTAGCTTTTTGAATACCCTTTTTCTCTTCCAATAATGTGATGATATCTTGTACGGTGGTGTCTGACTCAAATAGTCCCTCTTCATCTTTCAACTCTCTTATCCTTGCAGTAAGAAAAATTCGATTTTTATTCTTCTCCGGTAATTCATACTTAGGTTTAGCGTTAGTTTGTTGGTCTGAAAATAGATTTAGACAAACAGTGTTTGCATATTCGATATAATAATCAATGCCTTTTGCTTTTCCCATTTCAACGCTCCACGACATTGCCTTCGACATATCACTCATTAACTCAATATCGTTAAGGGAAAGGTTCTCTTCCATTCTTTTACCTTTCAATATCATTCCAAGATGCTCTCTAAATTTAGGGTGCAAATCTTTTCGGTTTCGTTTTTTGGGTTTTAGGTTTGAGTTGACGTTCTGAGTTTTTTGGTTCATCCCGCCAAATAACCCTTTTGTTAGATGTAATTAGTTATTAAATAAAAAACGATTTGCATCTTAGAAAAGTTTTTTGTTCTTTTGTATTAAAGAAAAGTAGTTAATATGTAAGAAAATATTCTTGATAAGAAATAAACGAGTCTCTATGTTCGAAGATTGACACCCAAGGGCAGAGACAGCAAGGTATAACCCGTTCCCTTTGAAATATAAATGTATATTTGTGTTTCGAAGCAGGGAGGGGTCTTGCTGTGAAGCCATCGCCCTTGGGTGTCACTAAGAACGTGGTGGTGGAGCTTGACCTCCTCCCTGTTTTTTTGGCTCGTTGAATCGACGAGCCATTATGCAACACCTAATCAATTTAAACCAGAAATTCAATCAATTTCTCTATTCTGAGAAACTGGATAATCCTGATGTTTATCTATATCATTCGTTTTCGAAAAAACAATTCTTTAGAAAATTGATTTGTGCACCGGAATAGTGCGTTGAGATTTTTCGACTTCACTTCGTGTCGCTCAAAATGACGACAATGAAGAGAATGAACAATTAAAAAATTTCTTTAACAACCTATTCAAAAAATGAACGATAAAATCGTAAGGGCAAAGCTGTGCCTAAAAAAAGGACTTCTCACTATCAAAAAATTAAATAACACTGCATTAAAATCAGAAAAATGCTATATTTGGTTGTTCACTTTTAGCTGCATTTGTTCGCTCAGAACAAACAGTAAAAAGGCGATAACCAGATTATACTCCTTCACAAAGAGAGTACATAATAAAATATTAAAAGAAAAAGCGAGCACTTTAAGTGCTACGTTTTCAACTGTCTTGTTCTGTGTTTGTTTGGCTCACGCCGGGCAGTCCCGAGTACTCGGGACTGCCACTGGCGTGGCTTTAACCGCAGATTCTATTACACCCCTCAATATAGGTGATACCATTCCCGAAGTTTTATGGAACTTACCCCTGCAAATGGTGAAAATAGGGCAGGAGGGTAGTACTGCCACAAAGCTCAGTGATTATAAAGGCAAACTGATTATCCTTGATTTTTGGGCAACCTGGTGTGGGCCTTGTGTGGGATCCATACCAAAGCTAGATTCCCTGCAGCATGCTGAACCGAAGGCACAGCTAATCTCCATTACCTATCAAAAAGTCAAAGATGTAGAAGCTTTGTATCAAAAAGTTTTCAGAAGCAAAAAAAGAAGCTTCCCGCGTTCTGAGGTGGTAAACGATACGGTGTTTCATCAAACTTTTCCACATCAGACCTTGCCACATTATGTATGGATTTTGGATAACAAAGTGCTAACTATTACAGACGGCAAGGATGTAACCCTCAGCAACATTAAAAAGGCCTTGCAGAAACATAACTTGGCCGTAAAGCAAAAAAAAGATGATTTAGCCATCCCATATGACAAAGCTAAGCCACTCTTATTTCGGGGCAATGGCGATAGCCATACAGATTTTCCAATATATCATTCGCTGTTTACGGGCTACATTCCAGGCCTTCCACGCTCTGGCTACGACATTATTAGGCAACCGGAAAATAATAGCATTAAAGTGGTGTTCCGTAATGTATCCGTAGATTGGTTTTACCGCTTAGCCTACGGAAACGGAAAGCGCTTTATTAATCCATCGCGCATTGAATATAAGGTGGCAAATATCAATGAGCTGCGATGGAATAACAATAAGGCAATTACCTACGACGAATGGAAGCGACAAAACCATACTTTTTGTTATGAATTGATTTTGCCCTATACGCTCGAAAAGCATCTCTACGAATTCATGAAGCAAGATTTTGATCGCTTTATAAGGCCCTACGAAGCTAAACTTGTCTCCATGAAACGCTCGTGTTATATTTTAAAGCATATTGGTAATATGGACAGGCTAAAGTCAGCAGGTGGCAAACCAGCGGTGAAGATAGACCGTTATAGCTGTACACTGAAAAATGTGTTCTTAAATCGGTTGGTCGAGCAGCTTGATAATTTCTATTTCCAGAACAGTACAAAGCCCATTCTGAACGAAACTGATTATCACGAACGCGTAGACCTAAACTTCGAAGCCGATTTAACCAATATCGATGCACTGAACGCCGCCTTAAAGCCGTATGGGATTCAATTTGTGGAAGAGGACCGGAACATTGAAACCTTGCTCATTTCCGATAGGCAACCTGAACTTTAATTCACTTACTAAACCTTATCAATATGAAAAATTGGATATACTTATTAGTAATATTTTTATTTCTTTTTACGGATATTTCAGCCCAATATTACATACGGGGTAGCGTAAAGAATGCAGAAGGAGAGGCGGTTCCCCGCGCAAATGTAATCCTCCGCACCGGGCACACAAAAGGATTGACCAACCAGCAGGGAGTTTTTGAACTGACATCGTTCAGGAAAATCGATACATTGGTTTGTTCGGCACTGGGTTACCAAACGCAATCCATTCCCCTGGTAATGACACAGGATGAACAGAATCAGTTGGCGGTAACCTTGCAAGCTTCAACCGAATTATTGGATGAAGTGGAAGTATCCACCGGTTATCAGTTTATTCCGCGTGAACGAGCAACTGGAAGTTTTACGCAGGTAGATCAATCGCTCCTGAACAGAAGGGTGAGCACCGATCTATTGAGTCGTCTGGAAGATGTTGTACCGGGACTTTCCCTTAATCGCGATAGCGACAACCCTAATCACCAATCCAACATTAGTATCCGAGGGCAGAGTACCATTTCTGCTCGGCCCGACCCGTTAATTGTGATTGACAATTTTCCTTATGAAGGTAACATGGATAATATTAACCCAAATGATGTGGCATCCATTACCATATTGAAAGACGCTGCAGCGGCTTCCATTTGGGGAGCAAGAGCCGGAAATGGCGTTATTGTTATTACGACGAAAAAAGGCGGAAAAAATCAACCTATCAAAGTGGGTGCGATAGCCAATGTAACTATTGGCCAAAAGCGGGATTTATTCTATGATCAGAAAATGTCTGTAAGCGATTTTATTGATCTGGAGGCCTATCTTTTCGAAAAGGGTTACTACAATACGGCGGAAAAATCACTAAATCATGCACCCCTAACACCTGTGGTAGAAAGCCTCATTAAAGAGCGCGACGGATTAATAACTTCCGAAGAACATAAAGATTTCATAGCTTCTTTGCGCAGCAAGGATATACGGAATGATTTAAATCGTTATGTTTACCGCCCCCAAATAAATCAGCAATATCAGGTAAGCTTATCGGGCGGTGGCGAGCGGCAATCATTTTACCTGTCGGCCGGTTTGGATAAAGAACGGCAGGAGGTACGCGGTTCGGATATGTACCGCATTTCGCTCAACGCAAACAACAACTATTTTCTACTGAAAGATAAACTGGAAATTAACACGGGCTTAAGTTTTATAGAAACCCATGCAAAAGATGCCGGTCAACTGGCTAGTGGAATATTGAGCTATACAGATAACACGAGCGTAATTTATCCCTATGCAACATTAGCGGATGCCAATGGACAGCCTTTACCACTAATAAAAGAATATCGGCAAGATTTTATTTCTAATGCTACTGATCTAGGCTTACTTGATTGGAGCTATCGCCCACTCGATGAATTTAATGCTGTAGATAAGGTTGATAAGGAAAGTGACTTTCGGGTAAACCTAGGTGCCAAATATCAGCTATTGCCATTTTTGCGTGTAGACGCACTCTATCAATTTCAGAAGAACTTTGGCGGCTATAATTTGCTCTATAAAGAAGATAGTTATTTTGCGCGCGATCTGATCAATACCTTTACGCAATTTGGAGCTGATGGTAGCTTGAGTTATCCAGTGCCTATGGGAGGTATTTTTACCTTTGAAGATCGGGAATTGACCGGTCATAACGGACGGTTACAACTCAACTTGAATAAAGCATGGGGCGATGTAGAGGTCAATGCCATTGCCGGTTATGAGATAAAAGACCTCGTGAATGCCAGTAAAGAACAGCGCTGGTATGGTTACGACGACCTGCATGCCATTTCACAGGATGTAGATTATTTAAACCCTTATGGTTATGCTTATTCAGAAGGTGGCTCAAGTGGATATATTCCCAGTGTAAAGGGAGAGCGGGAGCTGAGCGACCGCTTTGTATCTTACTATAGCAATGCGTCAGTGGCTTATCAGAACAAATATGTCCTGTCGGCCAGTGCCCGTTTTGATCAGTCTAATCTCTTTGGGGTAAAGACCAATAATAAGGGCGTTCCGCTATGGTCGGCTGGTTTGAGTTGGGACTTAACGAAAGAGCATTTCTTTCATAGCAACTGGGTAGGCTACTTACGTACACGCCTAACCTATGGTCATAGTGGCAATATTAATCGGTCGGTTTCGGCATATCCAACGGCACGCTATGATAATGGAAGTTATTCGGATACCAAAATACCCTATGCAGTCATCTCCAATCCGCCAAATCCCGACTTGCGGTGGGAGCAGGTGACTACGGTAAATATGGGGTTGGATTTTTCATTGTTGAAAAATCGCATCAGTGGTACGTTTGAATATTATAACAAGAAAGGGGTAAATCTCATAGGTCCCATTATTAAACCGTCTTCGTCTGGTGTTACATCGTTCACGGGCAATTTTGCTAGTATTAAAGGCCACGGGTTCGATTTAGATATACAAACTAAAAATCTTACTGGAGCATTTAAATGGCAAACCAACTTACTGTATAGCTATGTGCAGGATGTGGTGACCGATTATGAGGGGACAGCTGCCATGACCCAATATTTGCAATCAGGAACGAGTGGTGCCTATCCGGTAAAAGATAAGCCTTTGCGTTACATCTATAGTTATGCCTGGGCAGGCTTGAGTCCTGAAACTGGTGATCCACAAGGCTATTTTGATGGCGAGGTAAGTACGGATTACGCTAAGATAATTGGCAGCGCCTCACTGGATAATGTGGTGTATAACGGTTCTTCCCGGCCTACTTCATTCGGTGCTATCAGAAATACCTTCACCTATAAAAACCTGTCTTTATCGGCCAATATCAGTTACCGATTCGGTTATTTCTACCGGCGCGAGTCGCTGCGTTACAATGGTCAGATTATGGCGGGTAAGTGGGCGCATGCTGATTATGCTTTGAGATGGCAGCAGCCGGGTGATGAACTGCACACCATCGTACCTTCTATGCCGGTATACGGAGCATCTAATATTACTAATCGCGATAATTTCTATCTCAACTCGGAGGCTTTGGTAGAAAGAGGTGATCACATCCGCTTGCAAGATATAAGACTAAGTTATCTGGTCAATCAGGTACCCGGTTGGCATGCCCTGTCGCGTCTGGAAGTTTACGCCTACATGAATAACATCGGTTTGCTTTGGAAGGCAAGCGATGCCGATCTGGATCCTGATTTTAGAACGCGCAAGCCAGTAAGAACAATTGCCTTCGGAATAAACTTTAATTTTTAACCCTTCACAAATAATGATGAAAAAGCTTACGTATATTTTGCTGGCTTTATTGCCTTTGCTGTTGCTCATGGCGGGCTGCCATAAAGATTTTTTGGATAAAAAGCCGGATAAGGCTTTGCTGGTGCCACAAACCTTGGATGATATACAAACGATATTGGATAATACCTTCGTTATGAATGTGGCGCCCGGTATACAATCTGTTGGCGACGATGATTTTTATACCACAGACAATGTGCTGAACACCTTTTCCTATCCTTATCTGAAAAACGCCTACCTCTGGAAGGCCGATGTATATGAAGGATCAACAGTATTGTCAGATTGGTCTGCCCCCTATAAACAAATTCTTTATGCCAATGTAGCACTAGAGAAATTAGCTGAAATGGAAAACAATGTGAAGGATGGTGAGCGGTGGCGCAATTTGAACGGTGCAGCCCTATTTTACCGGGCACTGGGCCATTATCTATTGGTACAGGTTTTTGCCCCTGCATATCATGAAGCCACAGCAGGACTGGAGTTAGGGCTACCCCTCCGTTTGAATTCGGATATCGATGCGAAAGTGGCAAGAAGCAGCTTGTCCGAAACCTATGAAGCCATCTTAAAAGATGCGCATGAGGCAATGGATTTATTGCCTGAGCAATCTAAATTAAAAAATAGACCATCCAAACAGGCTTTATATGCATTGCTGGCTCGTATTTACCTAAGTATGCGTGATTATCAAGATGCAGAAGATTTTGCCGATCGTGGATTGACGATAGATTCGGCTTTAATGGATTATAATTCGCTTGATGCTTCAATAAATATACCTATGCCTACCTTGTTTCAAGGCGGAAATGCGGAGGTCATTTACTATTATAGCTTACTGAGCAATAGTTACCTATCGTCCTCGCTAACTAGTGTAGTACCCGAGTTATACAGGCAATATGCAGATGCCGATCTTCGGAAAGCAATGTTTTTTAAAAGTCTTGATGATGATGTACATCCTTTTAAAGGATCGTATAACGGCTTAAGTGCAATTAATGGTTTATTGTTTGGCGGATTTGCTAATGATGAATTATTGCTCATTAAGGCAGAATGTTTAGCTCGGCGCAAAAAGGCCGCAGAGGCAATTACCCTAGTAAACCGTTTGCGTAAATATCGGTTTGTAAATGGATCGGCAAGTGCTGATGTATATATAACGGCTACAGAAGAGACTGCTCTGGAACTTGTGCTGTCCGAACGGCGAAAGGAGTTAGTAGGTAGAGGATTACGGTGGTTTGATTTAAAGCGGCTTAATCAGGAAGAACCTCGGAAGAAAATCCTGGAGCGCACCTATGACGGGACAGTATATCGGCTAGAGCCTAATTCGCCGCGGTATGTGTTTCCCATACCACCGGAAGAAATAGCTGGGTCGGGCATTCAGCAGAATGAACGATAAAGAAAAACGAGCCCAGGAAAATCGTCTGGGCTCGTTAACTACACCTAATTATTAACGGTTAGGGCACCGTTTTGATTGGTGTCAGGCACTCGGAGCGATTCCGGATCGTCTGATTCGCTTGGATCAGCAGTAAACTCAGAAGAACATATTCCTTCACCTTCACAGGTATATTCTCCTGGAGCAAGGTCTGACATCTTATGCCATTGGCCGTTTTGATCCTGACCGTAACGTTCGTTTTGGCGGGTAACTTCTGCTTGGCTGTTTACGGCAAATAAAACACCGCCACAAACCAACATGCCGATAACCCCGAACACATTCATTTTTTTTAATAGCTTTTTCATAATAAATAAATTACGGGTTAGGTGTCGAATTCCTCAGGTACGATCACATTACCTGCCGTGCTGCTCTCCCGGAACCTAAGCAGCAACAGTAAATCTTCATGGATATCGCAGGGGAGGTTCGGCACCCTGCATTGCAGGCAATCAAGTTTGATATTGCCCTGTTAAATCTTTTAGCTGTTTTTTGCCTTTCGGCAAAAGATTATAGTGTAAGACAAGCGCTGTAATGGCTAAAATGATAAATGCCAAATTGAACCATAACTGACCGTTATAGGTGCTGCCGCTTCCCAAAATGCCTCCACAACTGCATGGCGTTCTATCGAAAAAATTGTATTTGGCAAGCACAATGTATAGGGAGAACGTTGTCAATAATAGCAATGCTCCCCATAATCCAACCACCGTTTGCGGTTTGTATAATAATAAGATGATGAGTAGAAACTCGATAACAGGGATTAACCAGGTAAGTATAGCCGCTACATTTTCTGAAAATACTTGGTTGTGCATATCCCAGAACGCTTGTTGGTAATCACTCATTTTGACTACAATAGCATAAAAGAACATAACCGCTATTACTGCAGCCGTAACTTGTGTCAATTTTTCCTTAATCTTGGTACGCATATTTTCATCAATTGGTCTGGAAGTAAATTTAGGACGACAAAAGCTTTCCGACTGGTAACTTTTTGGATAATCTACCTTGTAAATTCCTGTAGATTTTAAGGCTTTTTGGTCTTTTTATAGGTCGGAGGCAGCTTGCTTAGCGCTTATTTTCTTAAATTAGCTTCTAAGCTTAGATTTTTTAACCAATACGCCTATGAAACGATCTGTACATAGAAAGCGGCTAAGCAGCCTTAAAGAACAACGGATGGCAATGCAGAAAATGTTTTACCACCGTATACACATTATCTGCGACAGGATGGTTGGCCCCGGCTACTTTGAATTGCTTCCTAAACGGCTATTGCAAGAGATGTTCGAAAAACGTTACCCACCTTTGGGCATCAGACGGGTTACGCCTAAAACGCTTTCTGAAACGGATGCCTTGGCCTATAAGCGTCGTTTCATTGAGCTGATTCAAGATAAAGAAATCGAAACCCTGCTTGGAGAAACCATCTCTTTTAGCTGGTACCTGCGGGATGTGCTCTTGCTGATTCATGTCATACAGCTGCGGGTGCGTGGCGGGTTTGCAGGTGCCTCAGAATTGTTGCAGGCTTTTAAACCGTATTTTAGAAAAGGCGAATGGTACGAACGTTATAGTAAGCAAGCACTGGAGCAATTTACCATTGCTGGGGTTTGTGGTTTTAGTTTCTATAAGGGTATCTTGGTAGGGCATTTGGATTTAATGCCATTTGCAGATCCGGATACGCCAAACTTGGTATCGCTTTACCGTTTCCCGTTAAAAATTACACATTTAAAGATAGAAGGGAATTACCGGCCCTTGATGCAATTGGCCTCGTATATACCAGAAGAAGGGTTACGTTTAGTAATGCTGATGCCAAAAACACTGGGCTTTATACAGCAGGAAACAACCGAGGCATACCCTTTAATGGTACAACAGCATGTTTTTAACCGTTTTGAAGAGCGCACGGGTTTGCCGGCGGGTTTGGTGCACGCTTTATTGGTTCAAATGGTGCGGGGAGAACAGTTCGAATGTATTCCGCGTAAGGATAAAGTACTTTGGGCCTGCCGTATCGGGAGCAATAAGGTTGGCTATTTCTTGGTGAGCATTTTCCGCGAATGTTTGGTGGTGCGTACGTTTTTACTGCTTACAAACACAGGTACGCCCGAAGGAAATAAATTAGCACAGCTAACAAAGTTGCGCATGTTGGACAGTAAATTCTTGGGTATAGACCGCTTGAGCACATTTGTGGAGTACGATATAGGCGGTAATCCCGAACTTCGGGCATTATTCAATAAAGCGGGCTGTGGCTCCTTGCTGCGCTACGCGAACGAAATCCAACCACTGGTAAACGAACCCTTAAAGAGCGCCGCCTACCTTCATCAATATTTGAATCGCGGATAATAGCTTAGAAATCTTACCGTAATTTTTTGCGGCATTTTTGGTACAAGCTGTTGGGCGTAATGCCGAATTCTTTTTTAAATGCTTTGGTAAATGCAGATCCATCATAGAAAAGGAGGCTAAAGGCAACTTCGGTGGGATGCCGGCCTTCCTCGGCGATTTGCCGGTAGCCCTCTTCCAGTTTAGAGCGGGTAATGAACCGCTGCGTACTTTCATGATAGTGGCGTTTATGCAATTGATTTAAGTAATGTGCGTTTAACCGAAAGTCTTCTGCTAATTCTTTTATGGTAAAGGCAATACTTTCCCTGATGTTTTCCAGTACCTGTTGCCTAAGCTGCTCTAGTAGTATAATCGTTTTATCTTCTGAAACTTGTTCTTGATAATGGGCCTGCCGTGCCAGAGCAACCAGCCGTAGAATCAAAGGTGGGATGTGCTCTTCCATACCGAGCTCGTCTTGCCTGCCCAGGTTAAAAAGCCGATGAAGGTAGATGGTGATTTTGGAAGCGAGTGGCATGGGGAGGGTACAAGTGAATGTTGCTTGCTGTTGCGCTAAGTTTTCAAGTAGTTTGTTTAGAAAGTGCAAAGAGGTATCCCTAAAACGAAGAAGTAAGCTCTTCTTTACAACAAAATAGAAGATAAGGTAATGAACGCCCTTTTTAAAATAAGCCGTATGGGTACCTCCAGGCAAATAAACAGCGCGGTAATGCTCCGCTTTGGTTTTTAACCGGATTGTTCTTCTTTTAAGCTGGATGGCAAGTTCTTGCTTGCCTTTTAGCTGGTATGCCCAGTAAATATGAGCGTCTTCACACGTTAGTTTAATAGATAAATCGATGTCGGTTTTCACCTCACCGAGGTATAAAAAAATGTCGCGGGTCTGGTAATATTGTTCCAGCACCGTGTAAGCAGGATGTTCCCAATAGTTGCAATGCGCAAAGCTTAAGCGGTAGCTAGCGGCTTTGGGAACTGCATGCACAGGCTGTTGCTGCGCGAGCGTTTCCGGAAATGCTATTGCAATCAACGATACCATAATCTTGGTGTTGTAAAGCAGCAAATTTCATCGATTATACACGCTTAATGCTAGGGTTAGCTACTACTTTTTGATGGGGTTAGCCTATGGGGTCAGACCCTACTATTTATAGGGGTCAGAAACTTTTATCTTTTATTTAGGGATTTAAGTATATAATTTTCCGGCAGAAATAAACTTAAATATACTTTTCGTCCCAGCTGGGACGGTGTCTGTGTAAATTTTTTCAATATGTAATTATTATTTACCAAGATTGTCGAAAACTAAATCATATCGTATGCAAACACGTAAACCTATCTCGAGAACCAACATGCCTATTGGGCAAACCGAAGAGTTAGCTCACGAAGCAAATCTGGTAGAACGCTTGGAGCTGCTGGCCCAACAGGCACCCGATGCTATCGCTTTAGTAGATGGCGAAGAAACCTACACCTATCGGGCATTGAACCAAAAGGCCAACCAATTGGCCTATTACCTAAAGGGTATAGGCCTTACCCGGCATAGCCGTGCGGCTGTATGCTTGGGCCAGTCGGCTCAACGAGTTATTACCTTTTTGGCCGTGTGGAAAACCGGCGCGGCTTATGTGCCTATTGATGGGCTCCTGCCCGAAAGTCGGATAAAACTGATGGTGGAGGATGCAGCCGCTGATATTATGCTTTCCGAACAGCGCTTTTGGGCTAAAGTAAATGGCCTGGCAAGGGTAACGGTGCTTATAGATCAACTGCCACCGGCAATTAAACTAGCCGAATTGCCCATTGCAAATTTGAAGCCCGATCTAATGCCGGAAAGCTGCGCCTATATTATTTTTACCTCGGGCAGCAGCGGCCGCCCGAAAGGAGTAATGATTAGCCATGCCTCGCTTTTCCATTTTGTGGTGCAACAGGCACTGCTATTGGAGCTAAACGCAAAAAGTAAAACCTTGCAATTTGCCTCGCCCAGTTTTGATGCTGCTGTAATTGATACTTGGGTGCCTTTATCGCAGGGAGCTACGGTAGTGCTCTACCCCGATAATAAAATTGTTGGCGCTCCTTTGTTGGATTTTATCCTGGCGCAAGCCATTGATACAGTGCCTTTATTGCCACCGGCGGTGCTGGCATCCTTGCCCCAAAACCGGCCTATAGGCAACTTACATACTATTGCCATTGGTGGAGAAGCAGCCACGGAAAACACCATCCGCCATTGGCATAAGCGGCTTAGGCTAATCAATAGCTATGGGCCAACGGAAGCTACGGTTGCGGTGAGCAACTACCGCTTTGCCGATGAACCTAACCCGCGCATCATCGGTAGCGCATTGCCGGGCAATAGGCTTTATGTGCTGGATGCTGCCGAGCAGGAGGTGCCGATTGGTGGCGTGGGCGAACTGTTTATTGGCGGGCCACAGTTAGCTTTGGGTTATGTGAACCGGAAGGAAGAGACGGCAACGGCTTTTATAAACAAACCTGCACACCTCGCAGAAGAAGTGGAGGATAACGACCGCCTGTACCGCACGGGCGATCGGGTAAAACGGCGTCAGGATGGTCTATTGGAATACGTAGGCAGAGAGGATGAACAGGTGAAGATAAGGGGATACCGCATTGAACTGGCAGAGGTTGAACATAATCTGGCCAAATTGCCGCAGATTGCCCGGGCGGCGGTAAAAGTGAACCGGCCAGCACAAGGAATGCCAAGCTTGGTGGCTTTTGTACAGCCCTTTGCCAATGGCAATATGGGTTCTTTAACGGATATCAAAACCAAACTGCAACAATTGATGCCGGCCTATATGGTGCCGGATAAGGTGATTACCCTAGCGTCTCTACCGCTGAACCATGCCGGCAAAGTGGATAAAGAACAGCTGCAGCTGCCGCAAATGGAAGAGCAGCAGGTAAAGCCTAAACGGGTATACGCAAGCTTGCTATTGCAGGTGCAGGAGATTTGGAAAGATGTACTGGGATTGGATGATGTGCCCTTGGATGTAGATTTTTTTGATCTTGGCGGGCATTCTTTACTGCTGGCGAAATTGCACGTGCAGTTGCCCGAACTTGTTCGGGCACGGATGGCATTGCCAGAGCTATACACCTATACTACCATCCAGAAGTTTGTGGAAGAGGTAGAAAAACGCCTTAAGGCGGTAGATGTATCGCAAAAAATAAAGGCCGAGCAGTTGGTGGAGGAATTACTGGAGGATAGCGAATTGCCTTTTGATTTTAGTATCGGTGAAGTGCCTGATGCAAGCATACTTGCTAATCCGCAACATATTTTCTTAACGGGGGTAACGGGTTTTGTGGGTTCGCATCTATTGGAGGAACTCTTGCAGCATCATCCCGATGCGATGATTCATTGTTTGGTGCGGGCAGAAACAGTGGCTGATGCCTGGGGCAGGATTGCAGCTACCTTTGCTAAGTTCAAGCTTCCTTGGGAGCAGCAAAAGATGGCCCGTGTGCTGCTCTATACGGGAGATCTTTCCCTGCCGCATTTTGGGATGGCAGATGCAGTATACGAAAACCTGTTGCAAATAATAGATGTGATCTACCATTCGGGCAGCTCGGTGAGTTATGTGCAACCCTACGCCATGATTAAAAAGCCAAATATTGATGGCCTCCACCACATCTTACACTTGGCCGTAAACCGAAAAGTAAAATATCTGGTGCTGCTTTCTTCAATGGGTGTATTTAGTTGGGGGCGCCCGTTTACAGGCAAAACCTGGATGTATGAGGACGACCCGATTGAACAGAACCTCCCCGCTGTAAGCCGCGACCTGGGCTATATCAAAAGTAAATGGGTGATGGAAAATACGGCCAGCAAAGCAAAGGCTAAGGGGCTGCCCATTATTAATTTTCGTTTGGGTTTTGCGGTGTGCCACAGTACAAGTGGGGCCACGGTAAAAAACCAATGGTGGGGCGCATTGATGCGCACTTGTGCAGCATTAAAATCCTTCCCCTTGGTAATGGGGCTCAAAGATGAATTAACCACGGTAGATTATATGTGTAAAGCCATTGCCCACATCGCGAAAAAGACGGAGGCGGTGGGGCAGAATTTTCACCTATCGCCTTTACCGGAAAATGATGTTTCGCTTACCGATTTCTGCGCCAAGATGAACGAGTATTTTGGGCTGGAACTTGAAGGAATGGAATACCACCAATGGCTCGATCAATGGCGTTACAATGCCGAGCTACCCATATATCCTTTATTGAGTTTATTTACCGACGATGTACACGAAGGAAAATGTCTGGTAGAAGCCTATGAAAACACCTATTATTATGATAGAACCAATACACAACGCCTATTGGCCGATGCGAACCTGAAACCGCCTGCTTTTGATAGGGAAGTGATGCTGCCCTATCTGCAATTTTTGGGTATTCTATAAATCGTTATACCTTTTTTCAATCAATATAGGAGCTGTCTAAAAAGACCCTAATTATTGAGAAAAACGCGTCATTGCTTCACCTTAATTCCTCGGGTTCACAACGACGACGATGTTCCTTTTTAGATAGCCCAATCAAACCAAACAACATGAACAAGACTAAATTATACACTTCAAAGAAAGATTATATTGTTGATCAACTACTTACCGACATAGACCAAGGAACCTTAAAGAGAAATGAACAGATTCCAAATCGGAAGCTGCTTGCCAAACGCTTCGCGGTAGACCCAAAAACAATAGACCGTGCTATTCTGCAACTGGTAGAGTGGAAGGTGCTGGAAACGGTTAGTCGTAAAGGCACGTACGTAAAGCCGGCGGCTTTGTTAAGCAGCAGTGATCTGTATGGAGATGTTTTTAGTGGCATTGCAGTAGACGAACCTTCTATAACGGATACTACATGCGCATACGTGCAATTGGGCCCGAAAGAAGTAAATCCCTATTTTTTTCTGCAGCATTGCATGAAACAAATCGGCCGGTTAACGATAAAGCTCATCCAACAGTCTTTTGATGCCTGGGCAGGCTATGCAAGCGATAATGCCCTGTTAAGCGATAGGGTTTGCAACAACCTGAGTATGCGTGAAGGGAAGAGCTATGAAAAGAAGAATTTTATGTTGCTGTCGGGCCGTTATCCAGCGCTTAAGCTCATCGCCAAACAACTGATCAGCCCTGGAGATATTGTCGTAATGGCTTATCCATCGCTATTGGTACCTGCTGTTTTTGAGGCTTTGGGTGCCGAGATCTGGTGGACGCGCCGAACGCTTGATGGTATCAAAGCAGCAGATCTAAAACGTTTGTATGAACGGGCATATAACGAGAATAGACGTATTGCATTGCTTTACACCAATCTGCAATTGGATTATGCTGTTAGTAATTTGGAGAGAACCACCCAGGCGATGGCAGAATTGCTTGTTGTTAGTGAGCAATTGAAGGTCAGTATTATCGAGGAGTTTGAAGATCATGAACTTGTATATCATGTAATGCCAACCTTTGCAGATATTGCCAAACGTACAATGGAGCATGTAATCAGTATTAGAAGTTATAGCAAACTCCTGGCAATGTATAACGAACTTAGAATAGTGTTGGCACCAGCCAATTTCATAGACCGATTACGTAAGCAGGATAAATTGGAGGTAGATTATGGTTTTCTGTATCGCGTGTTGGCCACAATGCTGTTAGAAGAAAATATCTTTATACGGGTGGCAGAGCCTATTGCCAATAGCCTTAAGGTACATATGGGCCGCCTGCTTAAAAAATGTGAAAAGGTATTGGGTTCTTGGGTGAATGTAACCATGCCATTAAGTGGTATTTGTTTTTGGCTTAGTGCTAAGCAAGGCTGCAACCTCTATATCCCGATGCAAAAAATCAACAAGTTAAAACTAAAGGTAAGCTGCCATATGCAGCAAACAGCTGCGCTTATTAAAACAGATAATATCTTGTTGGGTTTTGGTGATGGTGATACAAAAGAGCTGAAGCAGGCGCTATTAATGATCGGAGATGAAACGGCTAAACACCAAAATTAAAAAATCAGGAAGCGATAACAAATGATAAGAGCATAGATTTCCTTCACCTTTATATATTATTATAATTATGTACGTAAGCCCCAAAAGCCCTGCGCAATGCCACTGCTGTGCGCATCTCTTCCGTTTGCTCTACCATGAAGTAACGGATCTGAAAGCAAGTACCAAAGACATCCATCGTTTTATCTTAAATAAGGAAGCCGAAGAAACGGTGTACCGCGATGCGGTATATGTAATGGATAGGGTGGGTATCAGCGATAGTACCTTGCTGCGTTGCCAGCGCAAGGGCCAGATCCGCGTGGCTAAACTGCTGCGGGGCAAGAAATATTTCCGCGATCAGGATGTAGAACGCCTACGCAAAGGATATTGGGGCAGAGATTGAATACTGGCTGATACAGGTTGATGGGTAGTATACACTTACCGGGTGTTCTGTTTAAAACACCCGGTAAGTGTACGGTTTTAAGCACTTATGGTGTTATCCATTGATAATCACCCTTGAGTTTAGCCTCGTATTTTCCGGTGAGGTCTGCAATATGTTGATTATCAGAAACGGTTTTGTCCAGTGCCCACGCACATACCAGGTCGCTCTCTGTTCCGGTAACGGCCGCCGGATGGTTCATTACCTCCTGTATCTCCTGCTGGGTTTTGGCCGATTTCCAGATATGCAGGTGTTTCATCCGGCCATTGATGCCTTTGTCGCCCACGCGTTCGCCTTTGGCACTCAACTGGGTAAAGGCAACCATGGGGATATCCTTATCATTTGGCGTATAAGGCAAGCGGTCATTGCGTCCTTTTTCAGCCAGGGCCAGCACACCATTGATATACAGCTTGGTCATCACGGGGATATCATCACTACTTTCACCATCTACACCGGCTTCGTCTGTTACCACCGCAAGGTGTACCCATTGGTCTGCGCTGGGTTTAAAGTCGGTTCCGGGTTCGAACAGATCGCTGAACGAAATGCCGTAGCTCATACGCAGTTTACCGAAGAAGCTGTTTACAAACCAGCCTTTCCGTTCATGGTTGTTCGTTTCATCGTCTGTAAAGGTAGAAAGCAGGCTAGTGAAACTAGTGGATAGGCTGTTCACATCAGTCAATTTGATCCAGAAGTCAATGGTGAAGGCTTGCTTTCCAACTTCGCCGAAGGCAGAAAACTCCGGATGTACTCCAAAATCAATGTATCCGCCCGCTGCACCATTTACCTGTAGCTCTGCGGGTAGAGCCATGAAATCGGCTGTTCTGATGGATGAGGTGAATTGCTCCATACTGGCTCTTGATTCGAGGATAATACGGTCCAGATCGCTGGCCAGCAATTTCTTCGTCCCGTTCTCCACGCCGGCAATGGTACTGCTCAGGTACACCAGCTGATCTTCCAGCGTAGTTTTACTGGAAAAGGGATAATCACCTTTTTTGTCGCCAAATGTGGCGTTCTCCAGCAAACTGTTCAGCTCGTTATGCAATTGCGCCAACCGATCGAGGTAAATTTCGGTTTTATCGTTTGGTGGCTCCACGATGGTCTGATTTTCCTGGTCTTTCGAGCAGCTGAGCAGGCTGACGGCTAATAGGCTTAGGCCAATAACGAAGGCTGCACCGAGCAATCGGAATGATTTTATAAAGGCTATGACGTGTCTTTGCATGTTTTTTTTATTTAATTTCTAACCAACGATAATCGCCAATAAGCTTGGCCGTATAGTTACCGGTTAAATCGGGTATTGCGTTATTGTCTTCAACAATACGGTCGAAGGTCCAGCCGCAGACCAGATCGCTTTCTGTGCCGCTTACCTGCTCGGGCTGCGCCATGATCGATTGCAGCTGCTCGGCTGTTTTGGCCGATTTCCAAAGGTGAAAATGCTTGATGCTGCCATTTCCTCCTTTATCGCCAATGCGGTTGCCGGCAATATCCAGTCCGGCGAAGGCTACCATGGAAGTAGCGTCGCTATTCGGGTTGTACGGTTTTTCGGCCGATTGGTGTGAGGCTGTTTTTAGAAGGAGTTCGCCGTTGAGGTAAATCTTCGTCATAACAGGGCGGCCATCCAGCATTTCGCCATCCACACCGTCTTCGTTGGTAACCACGGCCACATGTACCCACTCATTTACGGTACTGAAGGTTATGGCCGGCTCCATCAAATCGTTAAAGCCCATGCCATAGGTCATGCGCAACTGATTGCCACCATAGTTATAGCTATTTACTGCCCAATCTTTCCGTTCATGATCGTTGGTTTCATCGTCTGTAAAGGTGGATACCAGGAAGAAAAAACCTTCCACATCTTTTAGCTTCGTCCAGAATTCAACAGTGAAAGCCTGGTGTCCCGGTGTTCCGAAAGATGCGTATTCGCTATGGGCTCCAAATTCTATATACCCGCCATTTTTGCCGTTAACTTCCAATTCGGCCAGCGTATAAAGGTTCTCGGTACGTATGGATGCCTTAAAGGCCGCTAGCTGTTCTGCTGCTTGCTGCAAATGCGTGTTCGTTTCGCTCGCTACCTGCTCGTTGGTAATTTCCTGTGCTTTGATTTGTTGCAACAGGTCGCGCAGATCGGCATAGGCAGCTTCAAGCAAGGTGCGGCTTTCTTCCGGGTACATGCCTTCTTTTACGCCGAATACAGCGCTACTCTTCAGGTCATCTATTTCTTTCATCTTTTTGCCAATCTGTTCCCGGTATTCGTAAATCGGGACGTCCGGACTGTCTTTTTTGCTGCAGGAAGCGAAAAAAAGCAGCAGGCAGACCCATAAGAGTACCAGCGGGTACTGCCGTTTTGTTACATATAGGATGCGTTTCATAATCTTTTAAAATTTAATAAATTCCTCCTTGGGCTACATATTCTTTGATAGATGCAGCCATATCCATGGGAAGCATAAATTCAAAGGTATTCGGACTGTCCTGTTCTGCGCGTTTTAATTCACGTATCAGTCTTTCGTAGAGCACCACTTTATTTCCCTCAAACCCATAAAAATTGGTGAGCAGGTAGATGTGGTGAAAAATGGGGCGCCGCGGACTGGGCGAAACGGACATCAGGTCGCGATAAACATCACCCTCTGCCCGGCAATGCGTCCCTTGGTTAACACGTACCACTCCGTTTACCAGTTTGTAGGCACTGCCGGTACTATGCGTACGGTCCGATCCATCAAGCACCAGGTCTACACCGCTGTTTTCCATGTATTGCTTGAAATACTGTTGTTCGTCTGTATTCCACAAGTGCGCGGTATGGAAACCGGCGGTTTGCAGCCACTTGCTGTTCATCTGCAACCATTGGGTGTAGTTACCGCTCTGTGCATATTGGTCGCCATAAATAAACTGGAAACCGGAAGGCCCCGCGGTAAGCTCTTCGTTGGCGGTACGGTGCTGGTAGTAAAACTCCAACAGCTTCGGGTTAAGCTCCTGTAAACCTGCGGCCAGTGTGACACCAAGGGGTACTTCGCCGCGATGGGCATCTTCTTTGAAAATCTGATAAAGGGAGTTGGCATCAAACTGAACGTTGTCACCATCGCTTAGACTGATGGATACATAGATTTTACCGGCTTCAACGTTGCCTGCGATGCCTTTGCGCTGTTGGAAGGCTTTGCCGGGATAACTGCACCAGTAACTACCATTGGCATAATAATCGCTCACTACGAAGCCAACGTTGTGGGTATTGGTAAAGCGGTTGAGCTCATCGCCGTTTTCGTTCATGCCGTAGCCCATAACGGATGAGCCTACCGGATACTTCATCCGATCGAAGATGCTCCGCATAATGGCTTGATCGGTGGCGTCTGTCTCATCCAGCCAGAACACAAATCCTTTGGATGCGGCTGCATAGTCGTAGAGGCGCCAAGGGTTATCCTTATAATCAGACCGGAGACCGCCGGAAAAGCACAGCGTAGGGTGGCAATTGGGGGCCAGCTGGGCAATGGCCCAATCATAGGCTTCTTTTTTGGATGCCCATTTGCCGCGGATATCCATCACCTGCAAGGTGCCTAAACCGAGCTCCCGCTCGATAAAATCTTTCATGGCTGCCGTTACCGGAATGCCTTTCTGCTGCGCCGAGATCATTTGGGCTAAGCTCCATGACCAGGCTTCGTTTTCATCCCACACCACCAGGTATTGAAAGCGGTCGCGATAGTGTTGGTACAGCGATGCAAAGCCGGGGTTCTTGCTGGTAGTAGCTGGTGCAGTTAAACTGTAAGAGGCACCGGCATCTACTAACTGGGTTAGCTGTTGTTCTTCCCAGACGAGGTAGCAACTGGCTTGCTGCTGGTTAATGACGCCTTGCATGACGGCACTGCTTAGTTTGGAAAGGTTATCGTCTTTCCGGATATCGAATACCTTCGCCTGCGGGGCAGGTTGGGTACGGAAAAACAGGCCTTGCTGTGGCGTGGCGGTACTGTGGTAATCAATGGCCTCGTGTACCTGCTGCGCCCAGTTTTTAACCAGGCGGATGACGATGCCGGACGAGCTTGCCTGGGCGTTGTTGACTACCTTGAGTTCGAATCGATAGGCGGATGCATCACTGCTGGGCATGTTGAATACGGCTTTTTCGATGCCTTTTTCGATGGTTTGCGCTTCATTGGTCTGTAAGTCTGTAACCACTACAGCCTGCACATCCTTAGCGTATGGGTCTATCCAGGTTACAACGGCTTTTCCGTCAATTTCAATGACACGTGCTGCACGTACTTCGTCTGCTTTGCTCAATGGACTGGCTGCGGCAGCCTCCTGCTCTTTGCAGGACAGCGTAAGCAGGCATAGCGGCAGTAGTGACAATAGGCTGATGCGTTTTATCAAATTGTTCATATGTTCGTTAGATTTAAAATAGGTGTTCATGGCTTTAGGGCATTTGGATATTTCCGTTGGCCGCTTCGGGATGTTGCTCCAGGTAAATGCGGTACAACTCAAAAAAGCTTGGCCCATCCAGCCAGGTAATGGCAGGGTTATCGGCCTGTAACTGTTCGTGTACTTCTTTATACCAGGTGGGCGATTTTAAAATGGCCCGGAACCAATGGAAAGGAATGGGCCGTTTGGCAATACGCTCTTCAATGGTTTTTGCTGCCAACTGCACGTCGTTATCGGTAATGTCATAATCGGCACGCAGCACGGGCATCTGGCCATGCAGCAAGGTGAGTGGTACTTTTTGTGGGACAATGCCATTCGGACTGAAGGCGGCATAGCAATCCAGTCCGGCGGTATTCAGTCCGGGGGCTTCACCATCGATTACAAAGCCGGTAACACTCAATCCCCATTGGTGGTAATAACGGAGACAATGGGCTTTCCAGGCGTCTAATCCACTGGGGAGCCCGGAAATGGGCCGTGGCTCTTGCAGCATGCCGGGCAGCAGGTAGCCGGCTCCGTTATCGGCCGCAGCAAAATAATCGTTTGGACTGGCAGTTATGCGGTAGTTGTGCATCACCATGGGCGCCCGCTCGGCCAGTACCGGACTGATGCACCACATAAGGGGTACGCTGCCGCGGTTAGGGTCATCCCAGAGGTAGGGCGTGGTTTGGGCAATCCACGATGACGAATCGTAATCGCCCACATAAAATAGCATGAACTGCTTGCCGGCAATGTTCAGGCTGCCATCGGCATTCAATAGTCCTTTTTGTTTGAGCGTTTCCCTGCTTATCCAAGCTTGCGGATAGGTTTTTTGAAGCGGGAAATGCTGCCAGAAAGAGGCATTGGCATAGGCGCCCAGACCTATGGCATCGGCATCTTTAAAGGCATTGTAAGCGCTGATGATCCGCGAAAACTCCCATTCGGTGGCTACGTCGGGGTGTTTGCCCTGCGCATGCTGGGTATACTTGAATGCCCAGCTTGGAAAACCGCCGATATAACAGAATTGACCCTTGTTCTGCTGATAGGCGTACTGAAGTAACTGCTGCAATATAGAACGGTCCAATCCGGGTTGCTGTCCGGGATCATCGGTAGCGGCTTCATCATCCCAGGGTGATAGATCAAAGAAAAAGCCCTTTTTACTGACAAAGAAATCATGATTGGTTAATTGGTGATGATTAGCCACCGTACGCGTTGGCTTGCTGAGCCAATATTGGTCAATGTAATAGGCGGCATATTGGGTGTTGACTTTTCCTTTTTTGAGGTAGTGTTCCATAAACCACAAATAGGGATCTATTTTGCGCGATCCGCTGGAAGCGAGCTTGGTTTGCCAAACCTCTCCCTTGCCGGTAAAAGCAGTGCTGCCATCGGGATGAATAAGCCAGCAGCGTATGGGAAGTTTGGGACCTTTCAGTACCAACTGGGTATAAAGGCTGTTGGGTGAGCGATCGTAGCGAATGGCCAATAGGTCGTCTATGCCGGCAACGGAAGAGGCGATGTTGCTGGTAGAGGCTACGGCGGGATCATAAACCACTACGCCCTGGATCTTGTTGCGAAAGGCTAGAACGGCCTCCACTACACTTTTGCACGCC
>Ga0182736_1001492_pt1 | contig 22427 bp, 16 predicted proteins | sample eDN5th30CKraftBY_FD_128882 | JGI IMG/M metagenome (GOLD analysis project Ga0182736, IMG submission 128882) | Enriched backyard soil microbial communities from Emeryville, California, USA - eDNA 5th pass 30_C Kraft BY (version 2) (version 2) | ecosystem: Environmental > Terrestrial > Soil >... | reverse complement strand
GACGCCGATGCCCAGGGCCTGCACGCGGTCGTCGACCGGGCCGTCACCGCGACCCTCGCCCGCACGACCTGACCCGGCGCCCGGATCGTCGTGCTTGACCCGCGAGCCGAACGGGTAGCGGACGATCCCGCCGCCCCGCCTGATGGAGTCCGACCCATGAGCACCTCGACCGACGCCCCCGACATCGACCTGACCGGCACGACCATCGCCTTCCTCGCCACCGACGGGGTGGAGCAGGTCGAGCTCACGGGCCCGTGGGAGGCCGCCAAGGAAGCGGGCGCCACCGTCCACCTCGTGTCCAACACCGACGAGGTCCAGGGCTTCAACCACCTCGACAAGGCCGACACGTTCCCCGTCGACCGCCAGGTGAGCGAGGCCAACCCGTCGGTGTACGACGCGCTCGTGCTGCCGGGCGGCGTCGCCAACCCCGACAACCTCCGCACCGACGACGCCGCCGTGGGGTTCGCGCGGGCGTTCCTCGAGGGCGACAAGGTGGTGGCTGCGATCTGCCACGCACCGTGGACGCTGGTGGAGGCCGGCGCGGTCTCCGGCCGGCGGGTCACCTCGTGGCCGAGCCTCCAGACCGATCTGCGCAACGCCGGTGCCGACTGGGTGGACGAGGAGGTGGTGGTCGACGTCGAGGGCGGCCCGGGCACGCTCATCACGAGCCGCAAGCCCGAGGACGTCCCCGCCTTCAGCCGCCAGCTCATCGAAGCGCTCGGGCCCGGCCGCTCGAGCTGAGGGCCGGAGCGCCCTTCACCCGCCTGACCTGGCCCGTTCGCCCCAGGGTGGCGGGAGCACCGCGCAGCGTGGTTTGACCTCGGGCCGCGCCGGGTAGTCGCGCCCGCCCTCGAGACGCTCGGGCAAGGCGTCAGGTCCCGAAACATGACGTTCATCGGCGATTCGATGCACGGAACCTGACGCGTTGCTACGTTCGGCCGCCACCTGGGCGCTCCCCCCACCTGCCGACCTCGTCGGCGGCCCGACGAAACGAGGGCAATCGTGCACACGTCCCGACGACGGGCGGTCATCGCCGCCTGCATCACCGGCCTGCTGAGCATCGGGGCGCTGGCCCCGCCGGCCGGCGCCCAGGCCGAGGACCCGCCGGCGAAGCCCGACCGGGCCCAGCTGTCCGGCACGCCGCTGCGCGCCTCGGACCGCCAGGCCGTGGCCAAGTCGCGCACGAGCCGGCTCGCCAAGTCGGACCCGGACCTCCTGGCGCGCACCGACGCCGCGCCCGTGCCCGTCGTCGTGAAGTACGACTACGACTCGATCGCCACCTACCGGGGCGAGCCCGGCGGCCCGCCCGCCACGGCCCCCTCGGCCACCGGCCGGGCCCTCACCCAGCGCGACGCCTCCACCAGCTCGTACGCACGCGAGCTGGTCAGCCGCGAGGGCGCCATCACCGCCCAGGTGAAGCGGACGGTGCCCGCGGCGAAGATCGGCACGAGCCTGCGGGTCGTCTACGGCGGCGTCGCCATGGTCGTGCCGGCCAACCAGGCGAAGCAGCTGCTGACCGTGCCCGGCGTGGTCGCCGTGCAGGAGGACGCACTGAACCGCAAGCTCACCGACTCGAGCCCCGAGTTCGTCGACGCCCCGCCCGTGTGGCAGACGCTCGGCGGGCAGTCCACCGCCGGCGCCGGCGTGCTCTTCGCCGACCTCGACTCCGGCGTGTGGCCCGAGCACCCCTCGTTCGACGGAGACCCCGACCTCCCGGCCGCACCCGCCCGACCCGGCGGCGGCGCCTTCGACTGCAACTTCGGCGACAACCCGCTCACCGCCGAGGACGACCCCTTCGAGTGCAACAACAAGCTCGTCGGCGGCTACGGCTTCCTCGAGACGTACAACTCGGTGCAGGATCCCGAGACCTTCGGCGACACCGCCCGCGACAGCGACGGCCACGGCACCCACACCACGTCGACCGCCGCCGGTGGGATCGTCGAGCACGCCGATCCGCTCGGCGTCGACCGCGGCACCATCTCGGGCCTCGCCCCCGGCGCCGCCGTCATCGAGTACAAGGTCTGCGGCCTCCAGGGCTGCTTCTCCAGCGACTCCGCCGATGCCGTCGGCCAGTCGATCCTCGACGGCGCCGACGTCATCAACTTCTCGATCAGCGGCGGCGTCGACCCCCTGACCGATCCGGTCGAGCTGGCCTTCCTCGACGCCTACGACGCCGGCGTGTTCGTCGCCTCGTCTGCGGGCAACGACGGTCCGGGCGCCTCCACCGCCAACCACCTCTCGCCATGGGTCACCTCGGTGGCGGCGTCGACCCAGACCCGCGCGTTCGAGTCCACCCTCACCCTCACCGGCGCCGACGACGAGACCATCGACCTGACCGGCGCCTCCATCACCGCCGGCATCGACGAGGACACCCCGGTGGTCCTCGCCCAGGACGTGCCCGGCTACGGCGCCGAGCTGTGCGACGAGGAGCCAGCGGCCGAGGACACGTTCGCCGGGCTCATCGTCGCCTGCGAGCGCGGCGGGAACGGCCGCATCGAGAAGGGCTACAACCTCCACCTCGGCGGCGCGGAGGGGATGATCCTCTACAACCCGGCCCTCGCCGACACCGAGACCGACAACCACTGGCTCCCCGCCGTCCACCTCGCCGACGGCGCCGAGCTCCTCGACTTCGTCGACGCCCACGGGCCGGTGACCGCCACGTTCACCGACGGCACCAAGACCGAGGGCACGGGCGACGTCATGGCCGCCTTCTCGTCCCGCGGCCCTGCCGGGCAGGTGATCAAGCCCGACATCACCGCGCCGGGCGTGCAGATCCTCGCCGGCAACACGCCGGTGCTCGACGAGCCCGCCCTCGGCCCCGAGGGCGAGTACTACATGGCCATCGCCGGCACCTCGATGTCGGGCCCGCACGTCGCCGGCGCCGGCATCCTGCTGAAGGCCGCCCACCCCGACTGGACGCCGGGCCAGATCAAGTCCGCCCTCATGACCACGGCCACCACCGCCGTCGTGAAGGAGGACGAGGAGACGCCCGCCGACCCGTTCGACATGGGGTCGGGCCGCATCGACATCGCCAAGGCGTCGAACCCGGGCCTGACCCTCGACGAGGACGCCGAGGACTTCGTCGGCCTGACGGGCACGGTCAACGCGATCGACCTGAACATCGCCTCGGTCAACGCGCCGGTGATGCCGGGCCGTGAGACCACCACCCGCACGTTCACCAACGTCGGCTCCGGCTCGGCCACCTACCGGGTGTCGGCCAGCGCCCCCGCCGGCAGCACCATCACGGTGTCCCCGAGCAGCTTCACGGTGGCCGCGGGCCAGAGCAAGGACGTGGCGATCACGATCACGACCGACGGCCGCCTGGGCCAGCAGCAGTTCGGCCAGATCGACCTCACCGCCGCGGGCCGCACGCCGCTGCACCTGCCGGTGGCGTGGATCCCGACGCAGGGGGCCATCAGCGCCACCAGCACCTGCGCCCAGAGCACCCTCGCCTTCGGCGCCTCCACCACCTGCGACGTCACCGTGCAGAACGCCTCCTTCGGCGACACCACCGCCGACATCGCCACCTCGGTGAACGGCAACCTCGCGGTCACCTCGGCCACCGGGGCCGGCGCCACCCACACCGCGACCTCGGCGGGGGTCCAGGGCGTGGAGCTCGCCGGCCGGGAGCCGGGCGTCCCCTCGCTCGAAGCCGCCGACGGGTACGAGGGCTACATCGAACTGGCCGACGACTTCACCGCCGACGCCATCGGCGACGAGGAGTTCCTCACCTACACCGACTTCGGGTCGTTCACCTTCAACGGCCAGACCTACGACCAGATCAACGTGAACTCGAACGGCTACATCGTGGTGGGCTCCGCGGAATCGGCCGACAACGTCTGCTGCCCGCCGCAGGAGTCGCCCGACTCGGCGCCGCCGAACAACGTGATCGCCCCGTACTGGTCGGACCTCGCCGGCGACACCGGGACCCCGGCGGGCGAGCAGCCACTCGGGGTCTACGGCGCCATCTTCAGCGACGACGCGACCGGCAACGAGTGGCTCGTGATCGAGTCCCGCCTCACCGACTGCTGCGACGGCGACGCCAGCCACGGGGACACGAAGGTGTACCAGGTGTGGTTCGGCCTGAACGGCACGCAGGACATCACCATCGACTACGACCCGGCGAACATCCCCAACGCCAGCGGCATCGAGCAGGAGCCCGGTGACCCGCTGGCCACCGTCGGGGTCCAGAACGAGCTGGGCCAGGGCGCGGGCTGGGACCCGGAGGCCGATCCCCTGCCCACGGACTTCTTCGTGACCAGCACCGACCCCGTCCCAGGCGACCGCTACACGCTGCGGGTCGGGGTGAAGGGCAAGGCCCAGGGCGCCGGGGTCGTCCACTCGGAGGTCACGTCGCCGGACGTGCACGGCACGACGGTCGTCGACTCGGCCATCGCCGTGGGCGCGCCGCCCGCCACCGGGCTCGACGCCTTCATCACCCGCTCGTACCAGGACTTCCTCGGCCGCAACCCCACGGCCAGCGAGCTCCAGAAGCACCGGACCGCGCTGGCGAACGGCTCGGTGAGCCGCCGGACGTTCACGCTCGGCCTGGCGACGTCGAACGAGTACCTGGGCCACGAGGTCGACACCAAGTACGCCCAGATCCTGGGCCGCGCCCCCGACCCGTCGGGCCGCACCTACTGGATCGGCAAGCTCCGCTCGGGCCTCAGCGAGACCGGCCTCGTGGTGAACATCACCAGCTCGAACGAGTTCTTCACCAAGGCCGGCGCGACCCCGGCGGGCTACATCGACAAGGCCCACCAGGCGCTCGTCGACCGGGCGGCGACGCCCGCCGACCAGCAGCGGTACGGCCCGGGCCTCACCGCCGGGACCCTCAACCGGGCCAACGTGGCGAACGCCATCTACCTGAGCGAGGAGAGCCGGCTCCTGCGGGTCACCGCGCTGTACCAGCACTTCCTCCACCGCGACCCGGACCCGTCGGGCCGCACGTACTGGGCCAACGTCATCAAGACGAAGGGCGACATCGCCCTCGCCCTCGAGCTGGCCACCAGCAACGAGTACTTCAACCGCACCCGCTGACCCCGGATCACCCCACCCCGAACCACCCCGAGCCGACTTCTCGCGATCGAGGGGCTGCTGGCCCCAGCATCACGAAAAGTCCGGGGTGGCGGGGGGGGTGGGGGGGGTCAGGCCTGGGGCTTCATGCGCTCGAGCATGGCGGCCATCTGCTGGTGGACGAGGTTGACGGCCTGGAGGGGTCGGATCATCACGCGGAACTCGACGATCTTGCCGTCGGCGTCGCAGCGGATGATGTCGACGCCGTTGACGTACTTGCCCTCGACGGTGGTCTCGAACTCGAGCACCGCCGTGTCCTCCGCGAGCACCTGCTTCGTGTAGCGGAAGCCGCCCGAGCCGCTGCCCACGTCGCCGCCCTCGGGCCGTTCACCCGGGAGCGTCTGGCCGGCGGCCTCCAGGTACAGCTTCGTGATCGCCTTGCCCTCTTGGGGCGTGTAGACGATCGGCGAGTAGAAGACGACGTCGTCGTGCAGCAGCTCGTCGAGGCCGCCGGGCAGCTTGCCCCGGAGGAAGTCGTGCCACTGGGCCACGGTCTGTTCGATGATCACGGTCGCTCCTCGGGTTCGATCCACGGGACGGGGATGGTCTTGGCCTTGCGCACGGCGTAGGACGCCGACGCCACGATCGGGTAGCCGCACAGGACGCCGAGCGCGATGGAGAACATGGCCCCGATGGTGCCGAGGAAGTCCTGCACGCCGGCGGTGTGGTCACTGCTCAGGTACTCGGTCACGCCGATGAGGCCGAGTGCGCCCGGCACGAGCAGCCAGAACGCGGGCAGGAACGACACCAGCGAGGGCGGACCCTTCGGCATGCGCTCGACCAGCCGGGCGGCCGGCACCATCACCAGCGCGCCCACGAAGCCGCTGACGTACCCGCCGAAGAGGGCGTTGCCGATGAACTGCCCGATCCACGTGGCCACGAGCACGACGAGGAGCCAGAACAGCGAGCCCTTCGGCGCGGAGTTGTAGAGGTAGACGCCGAAGCCGAACACGAACACGCCCAGCCACGGCGCCCACCAGCCCATGAGGTTCTCGGGCGTGTTCACCAGGCTCGACGTCGTGGGGATGCCCACGGCTTGGGCCGCGGCGACGATGCCGAAGCCGAGCAGCAGCAGCTGGAGCGCGCCGGCGACGAGTCGGCTCGCCCCGGTCACGAGCTGCGCGGCCGAGAGCTCGATGACCGCGGTGGTGAGCGCGGCGCCGGGGAGGAACGTGACGAGCGGGGCGATCATCGCCCGCAGGTCTGCTTCGGCCCAGCCCTCGTTGGCCAGGAAGAACGTGATGCCGGACACGACGAAGGCGGCGAGCACCGGCATGATCATCTGGACGCGGATCCAGCGGCTGCCGATCTCCTTGATGAGCCCGACAAGCGCACCGAACAGGCCGGCGAGGATCAGGTCGGCCCCGGTGGGCTGGAGGACGAGGCACAGGCCGACGGTCAAGATCACGTGGCCGAGGATCCGGACGCTCTGGCGGAAGCGCGGCGTCATCTGCACGATCTGGCGGATCTGCCGCCACCCGTCGTTCGGGTCGATGTCGCCGGCGCGGGCCAGCTTGAGCACGTCGAAGACCGCCGACGTCTGGTCCAGGCGGAGGACCCCCCGGAGCTGGCCGGTGGGCTCGAGCGTCACCGGCCGGCTGGGCTCGAGCGACACGACCACGAAGGTGGGCAGCACGGCGAAGCGCGCGTCGGGCGCGCCGTACGCGGCGGCGACCACCTCGAGGTGGTCCTGGATCTCGTTGACGGCCTCGCCTGCGGCGGTGAGCGCGCTGCCGAGGTAGAGCAGGAACTGCTGCAGCTCGGGCGAGTCGGGGCCCCATCCCCCGATCGGGTCCGCTGCGGAGGTCGCCACGGCGCGATGTTGCCACCTCCAGGGTCGTGACGTGCAGGTTCGCGATCGCGGGATCCCGAGCGCAGCGCCGGACGCGGTGCTAGTACTGCGTGCCAAGGGGCACTTCGAGAAGCGGGGTTTTCGATGGCGCAGGACAGCTCCGTCGGCGGTACCACCACCGTCGAGGCGGGAGGCGAACCACCAGCGGCGAACGGCGGCGGAGGCGGCGGCATGCCGTCGAACCGGATCGCCTGGACCGCGCTGGCGCTCATGACCGTGTCGTCGGTCGCCAGCCTCCGGCCGGCTCCGACCATGGCCGTGTACGGCCTGGCGTGCGTGTTCCTCTACGTGCTGCCCGCCATCGTCTTCCTCATCCCGACGGCGCTCGTGTCCGCGGAGCTGGCCTCCGGCTGGGACGGCGGCGTGTACCGCTGGGTCACGGAGGGCATCTCGCCGAACATGGGCTTCGCGGCGGCGTGGCACCAGTTCGCGATGACGATCTTCTACTACCCGACCCTGCTGTCGTTCGTGGCCAGCACCCTGGCGTACGTGATCGCGCCATCGCTCGCATCGAGCGGCGTCTTCACGGCCATCGTGATCATCACGGTGTACTGGGCCGGCGTGTTCCTCTCCATGCGGGGCGGCATCGGCGTCATCGCCAAGCTGGCGTCGAGCGGCGTGCTCATCGGCACCCTCATCCCCGGCGTCCTGCTCGTGGGCCTCGGCATCATCTACCTCCTCCAGGGCAACGCCTCGGCGGCGCCGATGGACGCCGGCCACCTGCTGCCCGAGTGGACGGGCATCGCGTCGATCGTGCTCATCGTCAGCAACTTCGGCGCCTACTCCGGCATGGAGATGAACGCCGTCCACGTCAACGAGCTCGACGATCCGCCCAAGCAGTTCCCGAAGGCCATGTTCCTCGCCATCGCCCTGGTGCTCGTCATCTTGATCCTCCCGCCGCTGGCCATCTCCTGGGTGGTCCCGTCGCAGCAGATCAGCCTCACCGCCGGCATCATGCAGGCCTTCGACGCCATCTACGCCCACTTCGGCATCCAGTTCCTGACCCCGATCACCGGCCTGGCCATCGTGGCCGCCTCGCTCGCCGGCTTCATGACCTGGCTGTCGGGTCCGTCCAAGAGCCTCCTGCTGGTGGCGAAGGACGGCGGCTACCTCCCGCCGTTCTTCCAGAAGACCACCGACACCGGCGTCCAGGCCAACATCCTCATGGTCCAGGGCGTGGTCACCACGATCCTGGCCCTGCTGTTCGCCCTGGTCCCGGCGGTGTCGAACGCCTACTGGATCTTCATGACGATCACGACCTCGGTGTACCTGCTCGTCTACCTCTGGCTGTTCATCGCGGCGATGAACCTCCGCAAGAACCAGCCGGACCACCCCCGTGGCTACCGGGCCCCGATGCTCCCGGTGCTCTGCATCACCGGCTTCGTCGCCTCGCTGGCCGCCATCGGCATCAGCTTCGTCCCGCCGTCGCAGTTCGCCGACGGCAACCCCTGGACCTTCGTGGCCATCGTCGGGTCCGGCGTCGGCATCCTCGGCGTGATCATCCCGGTGGCGCTGATCAAGCTCCGAAAGCCCTCCTGGAAGGTCGAGGAGGTGCCGGCATGAGCCACAAGGCGATCTACGCAACCGTCATCGGCGTCTTCGCCGCCCTGCTCGTCATCATGATGGTGACGTTCGACTACTCGAAGCAGAACCGCGAGGCCGACCGCAAGGCCGACCAGCTCATCGCCCTGTACGAGCAGCACGGCCTCCGCGCTCCGGGCGACCGGAACCAGATCGCCCGGGTGCTGGGTGACGACGCCGCGGTCGTCTGCGAGCCCATCGGCAACGGCGTCGACCTCGGCACCCTCAAGACCCGCCTCGGCGTGGGCGGCGAGTTCTACTTCCGCCCGGTGCGCACCGACGCCCAGTTCGTGATCGGCCTGTACGCCATCGTCAGCGTGTACTGCCCCTCGGAGCTCGATGAGGTCAACGACTTCCTCGACGGCTTCAAGTTCAGCGACAAGCCGCTGATCGACCACGACCTCACCTCCAACTGACCGACCCGATGTCCGAGACCGTCGCACCCGAGGCGCCGGCGCCGGCGCCCACCCGTTGGATCTCGCTCGCCGGCACCTGCACGGCGGCGGGCCTGGTGTGGCTGGCGTTCGCCGACCTCGGTGTCGCCATCCCCACCATCGCCGACGACCTGCACGCGGACCTGTCTGCGCTCCAGTGGGCGAACAACGCCTTCAGCCTGGTGACCGGCGCGCTGGTCATCGCCGCCGGGAAGTTCGGCGACGTGTTCGGCCGCCGCCGCATGCTGCTCATCGGCGTGGCCCTGTTCGCCGGGTTCTCGGTGATCGGCGCCACCGCGGACGACGTCTCGACGCTGGTCATCGGCCGTGGCCTGATGGGCGTCGGCGCCGCCCTGATCCTCCCGGCGACGCTCGCGGTCATCCCGCCCCAGTTCTCGGGCAAGGCGCAGCTCACCGCGTTCGGCGTGTGGCAGGCGGTGGCGTGGGGCGGCCAGGCCATCGGCCCCGCCATCGGCGGCGTCATCACCGACGGTCCGGGCTGGGCCTGGCTGTTCTGGATCAACGTGCCGCTCGGCATCGTGGCCTACCTCGTGGTCGCCAGGTTCACGCCGGAGTCGAAGGACGCCGACGCCTCGAGCGCCATCGACTGGCCCGGGCTCATCACCATCGGGCTGGCGGTCTTCGCCCTGCTCTACGCCCTCACCGACGGGCCGACCCTCGGCTGGGGCGACCCGCTCATCGTCGGGCTGCTCGTGCTCGCCGTGGTGCTGGCGGTCAGCTGGTACGTGATCGAGAAGCGGGTCGGCGAGCCGCTGGTGGACCTGCGGCTGTTCAGGATCCGCTCCTACGACGGCGCCCTCACCGCCAACCTCACGATGAACGTGGCGTTCGCCGGCATCAGCTACATCCTCGTGCTCTGGCTCCAGAACGCCCGGGGCTACAGCGCCGTCGAGGCCGGTCTCCTGATGCTCCCGTCGACGGTCGGCATCTTCGCCTTCATCCCGCTGGGCGGGCGGATGTCGCAGCGGCGCGGCAGCCGCACCCCGGTGCTCATCGGCCTGGTCGTGATGGCCGTCGGCCTGGTGGTGATCGGCCAGCTCAGCGTGGACTCCACCCTGCTGCTGCTCGGCGGCGGGCTCGTCATCGTCGGCCTGGGCCTCGGCCTGCTGTCGACCCCGATCTCGAACACCGCCGTGGGCGAGGCCCCGCCGGAGCTGGCTGGCACCGCGGCGGGCGTGTTCAAGATGTCGAGCATGGTCGGCGGCGCCCTCGGCGTGGCCGTGCTCACCGCCATCGCCCGCAGCGCCACCGAGGGCGATGTCGACGTCGCCGCCAAGTCGGCCGGCATGAGCGGCGACGAGATCGACCAGGCGCAGCGCGCCCTCGTGCAGTCGACCTCGTTCGCCGAGGCCATCGCCAAGCTCCCCTCCGAGCTGGCCCAGAAGGTCACCGATGCGGCCGTCCGGGCGTTCACCGACGGCGTCGCCCAGAGCATGGTGGCCACCGGCGTGCTGGCAGTCCTCGCCACCGTCGTCGTCGCCGTCCTCTGGCCGAAGGGCGCCAGCCCCGACGCCGCCACGACCAGCACCGAACCCGACCCATCGTCCGACACCCCCTGAGGAGACCCCATGTCCACCGATGCGCTCCGCGCCACGATCGAGGGGCTCATGCCCCGGGCCAAGGCCGACCTGGCCCAGATGGTCTCGTTCAAGTCGGTGCACGACGCCGCCCAGATGCCGCCCGAGGAGTGCCAGAAGATGGTCGACTGGACCATCGCGGCCTTCGAGGCCGAGGGGCTCCAGGACGTCGCCGCCCACGAGACCCCGGACGGCTCGATGGCGATCGTGGGCCACAAGCCCGGCCCCGAGGGCGCGCCGACGGTGCTCCTCTACTTCCACCACGACGTGCAGCCGCCGCTCGACGACGCCGCCTGGAACACGCCGGTGTGGGAGCTCACCGACCAGGACGGCCGGTGGTTCGGCCGCGGCGCCGCCGACTGCAAGGGCAACATCGCCATGCACCTCACCGCGCTGCGGGCCCTCGGCGATGACCTCCCGGTGAGCATCAAGATCATCGGCGAGGGCTCCGAGGAACAGGGCACGGGCGGCCTCGAGGCCTTCGTCCCGCTCAACGCCGACCTCCTGCGCGCCGACGCCATCTTGGTGTGCGACGCCGGGAACTTCGCCGTGGGCACGCCGTCGGTCACCACCAGCCTCCGCGGCCTCGCCAACGTCGTCGTGACCGTGAAGGCCCTCGGCAGCCCCATGCACTCCGGCATGTTCGGGGGCGCGGCCCCCGACGCCCTCGCGGCGCTGATCGCCATCCTCGCCAGCCTCCGCGACGAGCACGGCAACACGACCATCGACGGGCTGGAGACCACCACCCAGACCTGGGCCGGCGCCGACTACCCGCCCGAGCAGTTCAAGATCGACGCCAACGTGCTCGGGGGCGTCGACCTCCTGGGTGACGGCCGGGTGTCCGACCTGGTCTGGGCCCGCCCGGCCGCCACGGTGCTCGGCATCGACTGCCCGCCGGTGGTCGGGTCATCCGCGGCCATCCAGCCCGAGGCCCGCGCCCGCATCAACCTGCGGGTCCCGCCGGGCATGGACGCCAAGGCGGCACAGGCCGCGCTCATCGCCCACCTCGAGGCCCACGCCCCCTGGAACGTCCAGGTGTCCGTGGAGCCCGAGGCCGACGGCCAGCCCTTCGTCGGCGCCGAGTCCGGTCCCGCCTTCGACACCATGGCCGAGGCCATGGAGGCGGTCTACGGCAAGGAGGTCACGAAGGAGGGCCAGGGCGGGTCGATCCCGCTCTGCAACGTCTTCCAGGAGACGTTCCCCGACGCCGAGATCATGCTGATCGGGGTCGAGGAGCCGCTGTGCCTGATCCACGCCCCGAACGAGAGCGTCGATCCCAGCGAGATCGCCAACATGGCTGCGGTCGAGGCGCTGTTCCTCCAGAACTACGCCCGGCACCGCGCCGGCTGATCAGCGGGGGTCGGACTCCGGCCCCCATGCCATCGGCGCGGCCCACAGGGCAGGGCGGTGCGGCGCCCGCTCGACCTCGGGGTCCGCCTCCGGCGCCTGCTCGTAGCCGCCCACCACCGCTTCGGCTGCCGCCGCCGCGACCCGCGCCCCGGACGCGGCCGCCGGCCCGGCGACGAGGTGGTCGAACAGCGCCTTGCCGACCATCGACGGGTTGTCGGCGAACTCCACGCCGTACATGGCCAGCTTGCTCGAGCCCGGGAACGGGACCTCGCGCCGGATGTGCACGACGCCGGTGATCCCCTCCCACTCGATCTGGACCCGGCTGCCGGTCACCGCCCGCCACTTCAGCGGGCAGACGATGGCCGCCCCCATGACCGACAGCTCGATGACGGCGGCTTCCACCGTCACGAGCTTGGAACGGGCGTCGAGGCCCTTGCGCTTGGGCACGGTCCAGCGGATCGGGGTGGTGGCCACCCGGAACCGTTGCGCGATGCGCTGGTGGCGGATCGGACCCATGGCCATGCCTGTCGGCACGACGTCGCCGATCCTGAACCCCTTCGCGCCCGCCGACCCGCGGGTACGGTCGCGGCGCCATGATCCGGTCTGCCCGCACGCTGCTCGTCGTCCTCGCCCTCGCCGTGTCGGCCGGTCTGGTGACGGCGTGCCAGCCGCCCACGGGCCCCCGGGTCGTCGTCTTCGGCGACTCGCTGACCATCGAGGCCAAGGGCTCGGGCGACTTCGCGACGATCCTGTCGGGCTACCGGGTCGACTGGACCGGGACGATGTACATGGCGGCGCCCTGCAACGGGATCGCCCTCGCCAAGAAGGTCACCTACGTCCCCGACGTGGTGATCATCAACTACGCCGGCAACAGCGGGTCGTTCCAGGACAACTGCATGGCCGGCGAGAAGGACCAGGCCCTGGCCGACCGGTACCGCAAGGACGTGCAGACGCTCATCTCGAAGTACCGCAACGGCACCACGAAGATCGTGGTCGTCGGGGCCCCGGCCCGGAAGTCGACGCTCGCCCAGTCGAACCTCGTGTTCACGACGCTGCAGTCGCTCGCCGCCAGCTCCGCCAACCAGGTGGGCTTCTTCGACGGCGGCCGCCTCATCACCCCGAACCGCAGCGCGCCCGCCCGCATGGCGGCGTGCCTGTCGCCTCGCGAGACCGAGGGCGGGAGGTGCGCCTCGGGCGGCAAGAACATGATCCGCGACGCCCAGCTCGAGCACCTCTGCCCCACCGGCGGGACCATCGGCGGCACGTGCGGCCAGTACAGCAGCGGCGCCGTCCGCCTCACCCTCAACTTCCGCGACGCCATCAAGGCCGCCAAGGTCGCCAAGCGCTGAGCCCGCAGCGCCGCCCCCGCCCCGGAGTGGGAGGGCGGGACGGGGGCGACGAGGGTGCTGTCCCGGACCCGGGCGGGATCGGATCCGGGACAGCGGGGGGAGCCGCTCCCACCCCCGGTGGTGGGTGCAGGGGTGGGAGCGGCGACCGTGGCCGGCGGGTCAGGCCGGTTCGGGGACGGGTTCGGGACCGGGGACGGGCTCCGGATCGGGGACGAGCCGCTTCGGGATGAAGCGGACGAAGGCCGCCGACCGGAGGGCGAGGATCGGGCTGATCACGGCGAGGACCAGCACGTAGATCGCGGCGAACGGTGCGAGGCGGGCATCGAGGCCGGCCCCGGCCGCGAGGGTCACGAGGATCAGGGCGAACTCGCCGCGGGCCGCCACCGAGAACGCGATGTTCGCCGCGGCTTGGCGGTCGAGCCCGTTGATCCGCGCCGCCCCCACCGCCGCGGCGGTCGCCAGCGCCAGGGTGGCGATGATGGCGATGACCGCCGGCCCGAGCACCGATGCGATGTCACCCGGGTCGATCGACAGGCCGAAGGCGAAGAAGAACAGCGCCGCGAACGCGTCGCGCAGGGGTCGCACGAGGCGTTCGACCCGGCTGGCCAGCGTGGTGCCGGCGATGACGAGGCCGGCCATGAACGCACCGATCGCGTCGGACACGCCCAGCTCGTAGGCGACGCCGGCCACGAGCAGGGCGAAGCCGACGAACAGCACGACCAGGAGCTCGTCGCTCTTCGCCGTGATGATCTTCTCGACGATGGGGGCACCCCAGTTGGCCACCGCAGCCAGCAGCAGCAGGAACACCAGGGCCCGCAGGAACAGCAGGGCCCCCTCCGACGCCGACTCGGCCTCGCCGATCACCGGTGCCAGGGCCGCGAGGTAGAGGGCGAGGAACAGGTCCTCGAGGACGATGATCCCGAGGATCAGGCGCGTCTCGGGGTTGGCGAGCCGGTGCAGCTCGACGAGGACCTTCGTGACGATGGCCGACGACGAGATGCCGGTGATGCCGGCGACGATGAACGCCTCCTTGGTGCCCCACCCGAAGGCGAAGCCGAGGAGGAGGCCGCCGCCCATGTTGAGTGCGAGGTACAACCCGGCGGACCAGAGCAGCTTGGTGCCGCCGCTCGTGAGGTCGTCGACGGAGAACTCGACCCCCAGGTAGAAGAGCAGGAAGATCAGGCCGAAGGCGGCCAGCAGCTCCAGGTCGTGCGGGTTCTCGAAGAGGACCGGTCCGGGGGTGTTGGGGCCGACGAGGATGCCGGCGGCCACGAACAGGGGGATGGTCGGGAGCCCGAACCGGGCGCCGAGGCGGGCCAGCAGGCCGCTCAGCAGGAACGCGATCCCGAGGACGATCAGCTCACGCCCCATCACGACCCTCGGGCGAGGTAGCGCTCGAGGGCCGGACGGCCTTCGGGCGGCGACACGATCACGAGCTCGTCGCCGACCTCGACCCGCTGGGTCGGGTCGGTCACCAGGATGGGGATCGACCCCCGCAGGATGGCGACGACGGTGACGCCGGTGCGCTGGCGGAGGGCCAGGTCCTGGATGGACAGGCCCGCAGCCCACGCGCCGTCGGGGACCGTGACCCAGTCGAAGTCGATGCCGCCGAGGACCCCTTCGACCCGCTCGAACAGGCCGGGGGCCATGCGGAAGTGGCCCGACGCGAGCGCGCCGAGCGCCCGGGCCTGGGTGGGCGGGATGTAGGTGGGGTGGCCCTCGTGGTGGAGCTCGAGGGTGCCGTCCTTGCGGCGGATGACGGTGAGGGCGCGGCCGTCGTCATCGGCGAGATCGAGGCGCTGGCCGACGCCGGGGAGGCGCTGCGGCTCGGGCGGAACCGGGTGGTCGGGGGTCATGGCAGGCCTCCTGCCGCGACGAACGCAGCGACGGCCACGGCGACGCTGGCGGCGGCGCAGGCGCCCACGGCGGGCAGCGCCCACCCGGGGAGGGCGAGCGCACGGGCGCGAGCCGCGTCGAGCGGCGGGGCGTCGGGGTCGGTGGGCGACGTGCCCAGGGTGCGGCTCAGCCGGACGAGGTCGATGGCGCTGATCGCAGCGGCGGGGTGGAACACCCCGACGACGGCGAGCACCCCGATGGCGGGACGCACGGCGCCGGGCCGGTCGCCCATGAGGGCCTGGCCGACGAGCGCCGCCCACGCCAGGAAGATGACGCAGCCGCCGCCGAACCAGATGAGGAAGAGGGTGGTGGGATCGAGGTCCACGAAAGGGGTCCTTCAGAACGTGCGGGGCCGCGTGCGCCGGTGCGCGGGGCGCGACCCGGTGGATGACCGCACCCGATCGACCGCGCGCCGCGCGGGATCAGACGGGTCGAGGACGTGCTGCCCGACCGCAGCCCGAGCCGAAGGGGCTCAGCGGACGCGCGGTGCGAACAGGTTCAGGCGTGCGACGGCGCGGGTGGGCCGCGGACGAAGGCGTGGCGGTGCCACGGGGGTGCCCCGGACCGCCGGGTGCGGACCTCGATGGTGCGGCCGGCGGTGCGGGCGAGCACGGCGGCGGCCAACAAGACGCCCACCCAGGCCAGGAGGAGGAGCTTCGAGTGGACCTGGCGCAGGTCGAGCGGCGAACGGTCGGCCAGCGGCCGGGCGGCCACCACCGCGTCGTGGTCGGCCACGATCTGGTGGGCGCTGACCCGCGTCGGCTCGGAGTCCGCCGACGCCCGCACCGAGAGCACGGAACCGGCCAGCGCGAAGCAGAAGACGGAGACCACCGCCGCGACCCAGATCGCGCGACGAGTGGCACCCACGGGCGCCAACCTACTGGCTGCGGCGCCGGTTCCTGCAGGGGATTCCGGCGGGAGCACGCGCCGACCCGGTCACCTGGACGGGTGGGCGGGGTACCCTGTCGACCCGTCGGCCGTGGAGGGAGGGCGATGGCGGCGACACGATCGGCCACGGACCGGAGCGGGCCCGGCGCCACCGCCGGACGCGCCGACCTGCTCGGCGCCGTGGCCCTGCACGCCCCCGACGGCACGCCCGTCCCCGTGACCCGGCCACAGGTCCAGGTGCTGCTCGCGTTCCTCCTGCTCGAGGGCCGACCCGTGCGCCGCGACGAGATCGCCGAGCTGCTGTGGGGCGACCGTCCGCTCGCCGACCACTGGCAGGGTGCGGTCCGCGGCGTCGTGTCGAAGGTTCGCGACCTGGTGGCCGCGGCCGACCTCGACGCCGAGGTGGCCTCGCTCGGCGACGGCACCGTCCGCCTCGTCGCCGGACCGGGCTGCACGGTCGACGTCGTGCTGGCCAAGGCTGCGGTCGCCGCGGCGGAGGCGGCGCTGGCCGACGGCGAGCCCGGCCTCGCGCTCGACCTCGTCGCCGGCTGGGCCGAGCCGCTCCAGCAGCCGTTCCTGCCGGCGGGCGACGGCGACTGGGTCCGGTCGCAGCAGCACCGCATCGTCCAGGCGGCCCGACGGGCGACGCTGGTGCGCATCCAGGCGCTGCGGGCCAGCGGCCGGCCGGACCGGGCCAGCGAGGTGGCGACCACGTGGATCCACCGCAACCCGATCGACGAAGGCGTGCACGAGCAGCTGATCGGCGCCCTCCTCGACGACGGCCGCCGCGGCGAGGCGGTGGAGGCGTACCGGCACCTGGCGCAGCTCCTCGCCGACGAGCTCGGCGTCGGCCCGTCGGATGCGGTGGCGTCGCTCGTCGGAGGGGCCCGCCCCGCGGTCGCCGCACCGGCGCTGCCCACCGCGGCGGCACCGGCCGACGGTGCCGGACGCCGCTTCCTCGGTCGCCGCCGTGAGATGGACCAGCTGACGGCCGCCTGGCGCACGACGGTGGGCGACGCCCGACCGCAACTGGTGGTGATCCACGGCAAGTCCGGGATCGGCAAGACCCGCCTCGCCGAGGAGCTCGGCGCCATCGCCGGGCGCGAGGGGGCCGAGGTGCGCTGGGCGCGCTGCTTCCCCGGCGCGGGCCTCCCGTTCGAGCCGCTGGTGTCCGCGGTCAGCCCGGCGTCGGCGCCCGGCGGGTCCGACCCGGCGCCGACCGGGGCCGCCCTCGCCCGCGCCGATGCCCTCCGGACCATCGACGTCGGGCTGCGCCAGCTCGCGTCCCGCCCCTCGGTCCTGGTCATCGACGACCTCCAGTGGGCCAGCGACGACGTCACCGCCGCCCTGGAGCAGACCGTGGCCGACCTGGCCGGTCCGCTGCTCGTCGTGGCGACCAGCCGGAACCTCCCGGCCCCGGTGCACGAGGTCCTCTCGCGGATCCAGCGGTCCCTGCCGACGACGCAGCTCCACCTCCGCGGCCTCGACCCCGCCGACCTCGAGCCGCTGTTCGAGACCGAGGGCGACGAGGCGGCGGCGCAGGCCGGCGCGCTCCACCGCCGCACCGGGGGCCACCCGTACTTCGTCACCGAGCTGGCGCTCGCCCCGCGCCGCACCGGGGACGCGATCGACCCCGACCGCGTGCCCGAGGCCGTGCGCACGTGGATCGGCCACCGGGCCGACGCCCTCGCCAAGGCGGTCCGCGCCCGCCTCGACCTGGCCTCGGTGATCGGCGAGGAGCTGGCGCTGATGACCTTGGCCCGGTGCGCCCACGTGGCCCCCGACGAGGCGCTCGACCAGCTCGAGCTGCTGGTCGACGAGGGCTTCCTGGTGGAGACCGGCCGCATCGACGGGTTCGCGTTCCCCCACCTGATCACCCGCGACGCCATCTACGAGCGGATCAGCCCGACCCGCCGGGCCCGCATGCACCTCGCGGTCGCCGAGGCCCTGGCCGCGGCCGCACCGGCCCCCGGCCGCCACGCCGAGATCGCCCACCACCTGGCCCAGGCCGGCCCGGACCACGCGGTGGGCGCGGGGCGAGCGCTGCTGCTGGCCGGGCGGGAGGCGCTGGACTCCGGGGCGTGGGCCCTGGCCGAGACCCTGTACGGCGACGCCGCGACCGTCGCACCCGATGATCCCGCCATCCGGGCCGGTGCCCTCACCGGCCTCGCCCGCGCCGCCCACCTGCAGCGCCGGCGCGACGAGGCGGAGGACCTGGTGGACGAGGTGCTCGCGCTCAGCCGGGCCCACCGGCTCCCGCTGGAGCTGGCCGAGGCGGTCCTCGTGCTGGTCGGGCGGGCCGGGCGCGGCGCCACCCAGCGGCTCACCGACCTGGAGCAGGCGGCGCTGCTGCGCGAGGCGCTCGAGGGCATCGAGGCGCTGGACGAGCGCGACCCCGTCGACCGCGGGCCGGGCGCCGACGCCGCGACCCGGGCCGAGCGGGTGCGGCGCGACACCCTGGCCTGCCACCTCGAGGGCGAGCTGGCCCAGGCGCTCGCGCTGACCGCCCCGGCCGAGGAGCGGACCGCGCTCGCCCAGCGCGCCGTCGCCCTCGCCCGCGCCCTGGATCCGCCCGACACCCACCTCACGGCCCGGGCCCTGCTGATCGCCCGGCTGGACCGGCTCGACCCGGCCCAGGTCGGCGACCGCATCGGGGACCTGGACCAGATCCTGGCCATCTCCCCGTCGGGCCGCAGCGTCGACGCCACCCTCGCCGCGCTCACCTACCGCCACGAGGACCTCCTCCTCTGCGGCCGGCGCGACGCGTCCCGCCGGTCGCTCGACGAGGCCGTCGCCCTGGCGGACCGGTCGGAGCACCCGTACTGGCGGTGGGCGACGGCGGCCTGGCGCGGGCTCGACGCCCTGGTGGACGGCGACCTCGACCGCGCCGAGCAACTCGCGTTCGACGCGCTGGCCCTCGGCGGCGAGGAACCGGGCGCCGAGGCCTGCCTCGGCGTGAACCTGGTGGACATCCGCCTGTACCAGGGCCGCTCCGCTGAGGTGCTGGACCTGCTGGCGGGGGCGGCCGACGCCTTCCCCCACATCCCCTGCTACCGGGCGGTGCTGGCGCTGTGCGCGGCAGAGGCGGGTGACGCCGACCTCGCCGCCCGGTCCTACGGGCACTTCCGCGACGGCGGCTTCGCCGGGATCCCCGAGGACTCGAACCGCCTGCTGACGCTCGTGGTGCTCGCCGACGCCGCTGCCCAGCTCGACGACCGCGGCGCGGCCGATGCGCTGGGCGAGCTCCTGGCCCCGGCGGCCGGGCTCCAGGCCGTCCTCAACTGCTACGGCGGGGGCGGCGCCTACTGGGGACCGGTCAGCCACCAGCTCGGCCGCCTGGCCGCGGTCGCGGGCCGGGCGGCCGAGGCCGGTGGCTGGTTCGAGCAGGCCGAGCGCTCGGCCCGGGACCTCGGCGCCCGGGCCGCGCTCGACCGCATCCTCGCCGACCCCCTGCGGGCCGGCCTCTGACCCTGGGCCTAGTTGGGCGCGTGGACCCCGTTGCCGTTGCCGTAGTCGCGCTCGAGGTTGAGCAGGCGCTTCTCCAGGTCGGGCCAGGCCGAGTTGTCGGTGCTGCTGAGGTGCTGGCGCACCAGGCCGGGCGCCGCCGCGGTGACCCCGCCCTCGCCGTACGGGTCGGTCCACCAGGTGGTGGGGCCGCCGGCGTTGGTGACCTGGGTGGTGTGCAGGGTGAAGTCCCGCTGGGCGCCGTCGAACGGCGACGCCGGGTCGGGCTTCGTGAGCTGCGTGCCCGTGGCGTGCTCGTGCTCGGTGACCTCGTCGAACGGGTAGCCCTTGGCGGTGCCGCCGTCGGCGGGGTCCACCTGCCCGGGGACGTCGACCAGGTCGAAGATCGAGCTGTTCACGCCACCGGCGTGCGCCCGGGCCGGGTTGCGGACGCCGAAGGCGGGGTCGAACGATGCCAGCGAGGTGCCGTCCGCCTTGGTCAGGTCGTTGGCCGAGCGCCACACCTCGTAGAGGGCCCAGATCGAGCTGGTCTGGCTCCCGGGGACGAGCACGTCGCGGTCCACGCAGAACCGGTCCGGGATCAGGCGGGAGCCGCCGTCGCCGTCGGGCAGGTTGCTCCCGGCCGTCTCGACGAGGTCGCTGGTGCACGAGCGGTTGAACTCGTTGGCGTTGCCGAAGCGGGTCAGCGTGGAGGAGATGACCTCGGTGCCGTCGGTGCACTTGACCGCGTAGAGCAGCTCGTGGGCGTTGTTGATCAGCGCGTCGCCCGAGTGCGAGCCCTGGTGGACCTTCATCAGCACGTCGCACGTGACCACGGCACCGCTGCCGTCGCGGAGGTAGCCGCGGGGCGAGGCGGTGACGAGCTTGATGTCGTTGGCGACGACGACCTTGTGCCCGACGTTGTCCTCGTGGCGGGTCACGTTGTCGCGGGTGGCGGCGTAGGTGTCGAGCGCCTCGCTCACGTACCCGAACGGGATGCCCCGGCCCTCGGCCGGCTGGGCGTCGAGGAAGTCCGTCACCCAGGTGTAGATGTCGGACGTCGCCGGATCGTCGCCGTGCTCGTGGCCGAAGGAGCAGGTCGTCCCCGTGGCCGGGTCGACGACCGTCGGCGGGTGCCAGGTCGGGTAGAGCTTGCCGTCGGGTCCGATCACCGAGAACGACCGGTGGAGCTCGGCGCTGCACGTGTCGTGCGCGGTGGGCGTCCAGTTGCGCTCGCGGTACGCCTTCGACGTCGGGGTCTCGGCCACCGGCACCTCGGGACGGGCGACGGTGACGGCGACGCCGCGTGCGGCGATGGCGGCGGGCGCCTTCTCCGTGATGCGGATCTCGCCGGTGCCGGTGGTCCCGGCGGGCACGGCCGCCTGCTGGGCAGCGCTGAGCGTGACGGTCAGGGCCTTGGTGGCCCCGGCGCCGACGGCGTAGCTGGTGACCGGCCCGTTGAGGCCGGCCAGCTTGAGCCGGGTCTCGCCGCTGCACGCCTTGGCCGTCGTGCAGCGGAACGAGAACGTCACCGCGGCCTCCTGGGTGGCGGTGAGCGCCTTCGGCGAGGTCACCGCGATCGCAGCCTTGGCCGGCTCGCAGCCGGTCAGGCCGACGATCGCGAGGACCACGGCGGTGACGCCGACGGCGAGGGCGCGCCTCGCCAGGCGGTGGTCCGGCGCCATCAGCGGACCACCAGCGTCTTGGTGGCGGAGGTGCCGCTGCTCGTGCGGGTCGAGCCGGCGTACACGGCCTTGAAGGCCTTGGAGCCCTTGCCGCCGAACGCCGGGACCGTGAACGTGGCCTTGCCGTTGACGAGGGTGACGGTGCCGAGGGTGCGGCCGTTCATCACGATGCGCACGGTGCCCGTGGGGACGTGGCCGGGGGCGGTCACGGTGACGGTGGCGGTGGCCCGGGTGCCGACCTTGGGCGCCGAGGGGGTCACGGCCAGGGCGACGGCGGGCTTGCCCTTGGCGATGGTGACCGTGGCGGTGTCGGTGGCCGGGTTGTGGCGGGCGTCGCCGCCGTACTCGACGGTGACGGTCCGGGTGCTCGGCACGAGGAACGTGGCGCCGAGGGCCAGCGAGTAGCGCCCGCCCACGAGCGGGGCGGTGCCGAGCACGGTGGTGCCGCTCTTGACGGTCACCGAACCGGTGGGGACGCGACCGCTGCCCTGCACCTCGCCGGCGAGGACGGCGCCCTTGCTGCCGTAGGTGCCGGTGGCGGGCTGGGCCCGGACGATGGCGTCGGCGCCGGCGACCACCGAGGCCGGCGCCGAAGTCGAGGCGGCGATCTGCGCCGTGCCGGCGTAGGCCGCGGTGACGGCGTAGGTGCCGCGAGCAGCCCACGAGGTGGTGCAGGACGCGTAGCCCTCGTCGCTCACGGCGACGGAGCCGCAGCCGGCGACGGGCGACCCGGCCGAGGCGAAGGCGACCTTGCCGGTGGTGACGGGGTCGCCGCCGGCGTCGACGACCCGTGCCAGGAGCTGGACCAGCTGCCCGGTCAGGGGCGCCGGTTCGGACACGAGGAGGGTCGTGGTGGTGGCGGCCTTGGCCACGGCGAAGGCGTGGGCCTCGGACGCCGTGCCCTTGAGGGCGTCGGTGCCGGAGTAGGCGGCGACGACGTCACCCGCCACCTCGGAGTCGAAGGCGGTGGCGCAGGTGGCGGTGCCGGCGGTGACGGGCACGGCGGTGCAGCCGTCGATCGCGGTGCCGCCCAGGGTGAAGGCGACGGTGCCAGCGGCGAGCGGGGTCGGGTCGCCGGCGGCCTTGGTGACCGTGGCCGTGAAGCTCACGTCGTCTTCGGGGGCGGCCTTCGCCGGGCCGTCCAGGGCGACCGCGGTGTCGAGCTGGCCGAACAGGGCGACGGTGACCTCGCCGTTCTGGGTGCCGCCGCGGGCGGCGAAGTCGGCGCCGATCGCGAGGTCGCGCACGCCGTTGCCGTCGAAGTCGCCGACGAG
>Ga0182736_1001490_pt1 | contig 22454 bp, 23 predicted proteins | sample eDN5th30CKraftBY_FD_128882 | JGI IMG/M metagenome (GOLD analysis project Ga0182736, IMG submission 128882) | Enriched backyard soil microbial communities from Emeryville, California, USA - eDNA 5th pass 30_C Kraft BY (version 2) (version 2) | ecosystem: Environmental > Terrestrial > Soil >... | reverse complement strand
GGGGACGCCGCGGTTCAGCCCGCTCTACCTCCACAGCACCACCGGGCAGGGCAAGACCCACCTGATGCACGCGATCGGCCATGCCTTCAGCGCGGCGTGCCCCGATGCGTCGTCGCTGTACATGTCGGCCGAACGCTTCATGTTCGAATTCGTGCAGGCGCTGCGCAATCGCGATACCCACGCGTTCAAGGCGCGGCTGCGCGGGGTCGACCTGCTGATGATCGACGATCTCCAGTTCATCTCCGGCAAGGATTCGACGCAGGAGGAGTTCTTCCACACCGTCAACGAGTTCATGGGCGCGGGCAAGCGGCTGGTGATCGCGTGCGATCGCTCGCCCAACGTGCTCGACGGGATCGAGCCGCGGCTGCTCAGCCGGCTCCAGTCGGGGCTGGTCGCGGACATCAAGCCGCCCGAGCCGGGACTGCGCCGCGCGATCCTCGATCGCAAGCTGGAGGACATGCCAGACGCGCGCGTGCCGGAGGCGGTGCTGGAACTGCTGACCACGCGCATCACCGGCAGCGTCCGCGAGCTGGAGGGGGCGCTCAACCGGGTCGTCGCCTATGCCCAGCTGATCGGCCAGTCGATCACGCTCGATTTCGCGGTGGAGACGCTGGGCGAGGCGCTGAAGGGCGCGCAGCGGCGGGTGACGATCGACGAGATCCAGAAGGCGGTGTCGGCGCATTTCGACCTGAAGCCGATCGACCTGCTGTCGGCGCGGCGTGCGGTGGCGGTGGCCCGGCCGCGCCAGATCGCGATGTACCTCGCCAAGCGGCTGACGACGCGATCGTTGCCCGAGATCGGCCGCAAGTTCGGCAACCGCGACCATTCGACGGTGATCCACGCGGTCAAGCGGATCGAGGACCTGCGCGCGAAGGATGCCGAGATCGACGGCGCGGTAACGGCGCTGATGCGGACGCTGGAACGATAGGACGCAGACTAATCGCCGGGTCGGCGGGACAGGATCACGGCGACGCGCGCGGCAAAGTCGTGCAGTTTCGCGACCAGCGCCGCAGTATTCAGCGTCCGCGCACCGGGATCGATCGCGCACAGCGTGCCATAGAACTGACCGCCGGTCAGAAAGATCGGAATCGACGCATAGCTTTCAAAGCCATAGAGCATCGGTGTCGGATGCGTGCGCCAATCCTCGTCGATGCTGATCTGATCGACGATCACCGCCACGCCGCTCTGACGAATTTCGTCGCAGATCGTGGTCTTCAGCTCCAGCTCATCACCGGGATTGAGCCCGAATTCGATCTTGTCGAGCACCTGCGCGGCGATCCAGCGTCGGTCGGTGACTCGGGCGACGGCGGCGAAGCCCATCCCGGTCAGGTCGCAAATCTCCCGCAGGATTGCCCGTATCTCATCGTTGTCGCCATCGTTGACAACCTTTTGGGCGGATTCGTCGAGCACGGAATTAATGTAGAGAATTGAGCGGGATACGCAATAGAATCACGCCGCGCTCAAATCTGCAATCCCATCGCCTGCTGTGCGGCACGCAGCGTCGGCGCGGCCAGCACCGCAGCCTTTTCCGCTCCCCTGCTCAGTTCCGCCGAAACCGCCGCGCGATCGTCGAGCAGCCGGGTCAGCTCCTCGCGGATCGGCCCCAGCACCGATACCGCCAGGTCGGCCAGCGCCGGCTTGAACGCGCCGAAGCCCTGTCCGGCGAATTCCTCGACCACCGATTGCGGGGTGCGGTCGGCCAGCGCGGCGAAGATCGTCACCAGATTCTTCGCCTCCGCCCGGTCGGCGAGCTTGTCGAACGTATCGGGCAGCGGTTCCGGGTCGGTCTTGGCCTTGCGGAACTTGGCGGCGATGTCGTCGTCCGAATCGACCAGATTGACCCGCGCCATTTCCGACGGGTTGGACTTGGACATCTTGGCCGTCGCATCGCGCAGGCTCATGATGCGCGGCGCGTCCTTGCTCACCATCGGCTCGGGCAGCGGAAACAGGTCGACCTCGAAGTCGTTGTTGAACTTGGTGGCGATGTCGCGCGCCAGCTCCAGATGCTGTTTCTGGTCCTCACCCACCGGCACATGGGTCGCCTTGTAGAGCAGCACGTCGGCGGCCATGAGCACCGGATAGTCGTACAGCCCCGCGCTGGCGCCCTCACGGTCCTTGCCGGCCTTGTCCTTGAACTGGGTCATGCGGTTGAGCCAGCCGACCCGCGCGACGTTGTTGAGCAGCCACGCCAGTTCGCTGTGCGCGGGGACGCGGGTCTGGTTCCACAGGATCGACTTGGCCGGATCGATGCCGGCGGCGATCATCGTCGCGGTCATTTCCAGCGTGTTGGCGGTCATTTCCGCCGGCGGGATATATTCGGTCAGCCCGTGGAGATCCGCGATGAAATACATCGTCTCGCCGCCCTGGCCGGCAACCTCGTCCTGCATCCGCACCCACTGCTTCACCGCCCCCAGATAATTGCCGAGGTGGAGATTGCCGGTGGGCTTGATGCCGGAAACGACGCGCATGACAGTCCTTAGCTTCGGCGGCGAACCAGCGCCTTGAGATCGGCGATGCGGAACGCGCGGGTGATGAAACAGGCGATCGCATAGGCCGCCACGCCGATGCTGACCAGAGCGGCCAGCGCCGCCAGCCGAATCCAGAAGCCGCCGAGCAGATACGGATCGAGCAGCCGTTCGGTGGCGAACAGCGCCACGCCCATCAGCACCGCCGCCGCCGCCAGCCGGGGCAGGCGGCGCCGCAGCCGCGCATCACTCTCGAAATGCCCGCGCCTGCGCAACGTGGCGTAGAGCATCGCGACGTTGATCGTGGAGGCGATCGCGGTCGCCAGCGGCGGCCCGATATGGCCGATCAGCGGGATCAGCGCGAGGTTGAGCGCCAGGTTCACCCCGACCGAGATCGTCGCGTAGCGCACCGGGGTGCGCGTATCGGCGCGCGCGTAGAAACCGGGCGTGAGCACCTTGACCAGCACATAGCTGGGCAGGCCGATCGAAAAGGCGCTGAGCGCCCAGCCGCATTTGATGGTGTCCTCGGCGGTGAACGCGCCGTGCTGGAACAGGCCGCGGATGATCGGCTCGGCGACGACCATGAACGCGACGGTGGCGGGCAGGGTCAGGAACAGCGCCAGCTCGACGCCGCGGTTCTGCGTCTCCATCGCCTCCGCGTCCTTGCCGTGGGACAGCAGCCGGGAGACCGTGGGCAACAGGATCGTGCCGAGACCGATGCCGATCAGCCCCAGCGGCAACTGGTTCAGGCGGTCGGCATAATAGATGTAGCTGATCGAACCGGGATCGAGCAGCGCCCCGGCGAGCGCGGTCGACACCAGCAGGTTGATCTGCACCGCCCCCGCGCCGGCGGCGGCCGGGACGATGAGCTTGAACAGCGCGCGGACGTCGTCGTCGATGCGCGGCATCCCCAACCGCAGCTTCACGCCCGCACGGCGGCACGCCCACAGCAGCCACAGCAATTGCAGCAGGCCGCCGACCGGCACCGCGATCGCCTGGACCCGCGCGGTTTCATAGGGGTCCGGCCCGTGGAAGAACCACAGCCCGGCGACCATCGCGATGTTGAGCAGGATCGGCGCGGCGGCGTTGACCCAGAATTTGTCGAGCGAATTGAGGATGCCGCCGAGCAGCGACACCAGGCTGATGAGCGCGAGATAGGGCAGGGTGATCCGCGACAGCGTCACCGCATAGTCGAACTGTGCCGGCGTCGGATCGTGGAAGCCGCCCGACAGCAGCCAGGTGACCGGCCACGCCGCGACGATCAGGATCGCGGTGAACAGCAGCAGTATCGGCAGCAGCACCGCCAGCGCGCGCTCGGCGAAATGCAGGCCGGCGGGCAGGCCGCCGCCCTCGGCCACCTTCTTGTTGAACATCGGGATGAACGCGGCGGCGAAGGCGCCCTCCGCGAACAGCGCGCGGAACATATTGGGCAGGCGGAACGCAACCAGGAACGCATCCGACGCGAACCCGGCGCCGACGAATGTCGCCTGAAGCGAGTCGCGCAGCAGCGCCAGTACGCGGCTGACCAGCGTGAGGCCGCCGACCGATCCGAGCGAGCGAGCGAGATTCATGGCCCGATGCTCCCCCCGTTCGCCCTGAGCTTGTCGAAGGGCCGCCCTTCCTCGCGGAAAAAAGAACGGTGCTTCGACAAGCTCAGCACGAACGGGGCAGGGGTCGGGATCGGTCTCAGGCCTGCCCGGCCGGCTCGCCCTGCGCGAGCTGTTCGGCCTGCGCGGCCTGTTGCAGGTAGAGCGAGCCGAAATCGATCGGATCGAGCATCAGCGGCGGGAAGCCGCCGTCGCGCACCGCTTCGGCGACGATGTGGCGCGCGAACGGGAACAGGATGCGCGGCCCCTCGGCCAGCAGGAACGGTTGCAACTGATCGTCGGGGATGTTGCGCAGCCCGAACAGGCCCGCATAGGAAAGGTCGACCACGAAGGCGACCTGGCCGTCCTCGTTCTCGGCGCGGGCGTCGATCTTGAGCACGACCTCGAACACGTCCTCGCCGACCTGCGCCGATGCGATGTTGAAGCTGACGTCGATTTTCGGCGCGCCGGTCGCCTGATAGATCGCCGGGGCGTTCGGGTTCTCGAACGACAGGTCCTTCACATATTGCGAGAGCACGCCCGCGACCGGGGCGGTATCCGCGCCGTTGGCGAGCGGTTCGCCGGTGCCGGTATCCAGGCTCTCTTCGGCCATTTTTCAGTCCCTTCGTGGATGTTGGCGGGCAGGTGCGCCACCCGAGAAAATCAGCGCCCGCGCCTAGCAGCGGCGGCTAGGCGAGACAATGCCGGTGCGAGCGTATTTGAATGTTGGGCGCCGCTCGCCTATGTTGAGCGTTCGAGAGGTCGGAGGTCCGGTGCTGTTCTACGTTGTTCTCCTTGCCATGGTCGCGGCGTTCCTGGCGCTCCGGCTCTATTCCGTGCTCGGCAAGCGTACCGGCCATGAACAGACCCCGTTCAAGCCGGCGGAGGAGCGGCTGACCGCGTCGCCGCTGCCGCGCACGATCGACGTGACTCCCGAACACCGCGAGGTCGCGCCGCGCGCGATCGAGAGCGGCGCCGAAACCGGCCTGCGCGCGGTGGTCGCTGCCGATTCGGGCTTCGACGTCGCGCAGTTCCTCGATGGCGCCAAGACCGCCTATCGCATGATCCTCGAATCCTATTGGAAGGGCGATCGCGAGACGCTGGGCTGGCTGTGCGAGGATTCGGTCCGCGCCGAATTCGAATCGGCGATCGCCGAGCGCGAGGCGAGCGGCGAGGTGCTCGACAACCGTCTGGTCAGCATCGAGCGCGCCGTGATCACCGAGGCGCAGGTCGACGGCAAGCTGGCGCGGATCACCGTGCGGTTCGACGCCGACGTCGCCGCGATCACCCGCGACAAGGACGGCAACGTCATCGCCGGATCGCTGACCGACGCGGTCGAGACGCACGAGCTGTGGACGTTCGCCCGCACGCTGCGCAGCGGCGATCCCAACTGGAAGCTGGCCGACACCGACGAGGCGTGATCGGTTCCCTCGCCGCGCGGCGCTTGTCGGCGGCGGGGTGTTTCTTCTAACCCCTCCCGGATAGGGACTCCGCTGGATCGGGGCGGACGGGAGGCGCGCGTGCGTGGATTGGCCTTGATGGGAATGCTCGTGCTGCTTGGCGGCTGCGCGAGCGCGATCGTGCCCGGCGGCGACCGGCCGGGGATGCCGTCACCGCCACCCCACCCAGGCGATCAGCCGCCGGTGCGCCAGCCGACCCCGTCCACCCCGATGACCCCACAGCCCGCCGCCACGCCGCCGGCCGGCGCCGCGACGGCGGTGGCGGCCGGGCTGGTCGCCGGCCCGGCGATCGCGTCGCTGCCGATTTCCCGCGACGGCGCGGCGCGCGCGCTGGCGTCGTTCCGCGCCTCCTGCCCGGCGATGATGCGGCGCACCGACGTGTCGGGACTGACCCGCGCCGGCGACTGGACCGCGGCGTGCCAGGCGGCGGGCGGCGTCCGCGACGGCGACGCGCTGGCGTTCTTCGCGCGCCATTTCGAGGCGGTGCAGGTTGGCGACGGCAAGGCGTTCGCCACCGGCTATTACGAGCCGGAGATCGCCGGATCGCGCACCCGCCGCGCCGGCTATGAGGTGCCGGTCTATGCCCGGCCCAAGGACATCATCGAGGTCGACCTTGGCCTGTTCTCCGACGATCTGAAGGGCAAGCGGATTCGCGGCCGGGTCAAGGACCAGGCGTTCGTCCCCTATTACGACCGCGCCGAGATCGATCGCGGCGCGCTGGACGGGCGCGGGCTGGAGATCGCCTGGGCGGCGGACCCGGTCGAGTTGTTCTTCCTCCAGGTCCAGGGCTCTGGCCGGTTGCGGCTGCCCGACGGCGGGGTGATGCGGATCGGCTTCGACGGGCAGAACGGCCGCGACTATACCGGTATCGGCGCGCTGATGCGCGATCGCGGGCTGCTCAAGCCGGGGCAGGCGTCGATGCAGGGGATCATGGCGTGGTTGCGCGCCAACCCGGTCGAGGGCCGCGCGATCATGGAGGAGAACAAGAGCTGGGTGTTCTTCCGCGAACTGACCGGGCCGGGGCCGCTCGGCGCGATGAACGTGCCGGTGGTCGGGCAGGTCAGCGCCGCGGCGGACCCGAAGTTCGTGCCGCTGGGCGCGCCGGTGTTCCTGTCGATGGATCGCGCCGACGCCGACGGGCTGTGGATCGCGCAGGATACCGGCGGCGCGATCAAGGGCGCGAATCGCATCGACACCTTCTGGGGCGCGGGCAGCGACGCGCGCGCGATCGCCGGCGGCATGTCGGCGCGCGGCACCGGCTTCCTGTTGCTCCCGGCCGGCACGCTGGCGCGGTTGCAGGGCGGAGGGACCGTTGGCGGAGCGCCATCTCAGCGCTGAAGAAGCGGCGCTGTGGCGCCGGGTGATGGCCACCGTTCGGCCGATCCGGCCGGGGGCGTCGACGCTGATCCCGCCCGCGCCGAAATCGGCTCCGGCGCCGGTGCGCGCCACGCCGCAAGCCCCTGCACGCCTGCCGAAATCCGCGCCGAAATCCCCGCCGAAACCCGACGCGACGCGCACCACGCTCGACGGCAGCTGGGATCGCCGGCTGGCGCGCGGGCTGGCGTCGCCCGATCGTACCGTCGATCTGCACGGCCATGGGCTCAACGCGGCGTACATGATCCTGGATCAGGCGCTCGAGCGTGCGGTCGCCCACGACGAACGGCTGATCCTGCTGGTGACGGGCAAGCCGCCGCGCCCCGAATCGGAACGGCCGCACGCGCGCGGCGCGATCCGGGCGGCGGTGGGAGACTGGCTGGCGGCGTCGCGCCATGCCGATCGAATCGCGACGGTGCGCGGCGCGCATCCCCGTCATGGCGGGGCGGGTGCGCTCTACATCATTCTGCGCCGGTCGCGACCGGTTTCTTAACCCTTCGCCGTCACCATGCCCGGTCTTGAGGACAGGCGCGCGAGCGCCGGACGGGGACGGACGCACCACGCGGATAATGGAGAATTTCTCGCTCAAGAGTCGCGCGATCGCCTTTGCGATGTGTGCCGGCGCGATGGTGTTCATCCTCGCGCTGGTGGCCACGTCGGGGGGGCGAATCGATGGATCGGGCGCGGCGCGCGCGCTGATCCCCGCGATCGTGTGCGCCGCGATGTGCTGGGCCTACGCCGAACGCACGATCGGCCTGCCCGCCGCCGCCATCGATGCCGCGATCGCCCGACTGGCCAGCGCGGGCAACGGCGACCTTGAAAGCGACGTCCCGCCGGAGGTGACCGAACTGGTGCCGCCGCTGGCGGAGGCGATGCGCGGGCTGTTCGGCCAGCTCCACACCCATATCGAGAATGTCCAGCGGCTTGCGATGTTCGACCCGGTCACCGGGCTGGCCAATCGCACCAATTTCCGCCGCAGCGTCGAACGCACGCTGGCCGGGCTGGAACCGGGCGCGACCGCCGCGATCTTCTTCATCGACCTGGACCGGTTCAAGGTGGTCAACGACACGCTGGGCCACGCCACCGGCGATCAGTTGCTGGCGATGGTCGCCAACCGGCTGCGCGCGGTCGCCGAACGATTCGCCCCGCGCGACACGCTGCCGCTGCCGCTGATCGGGCGGCTGGCGGGCGACGAATTCACCCTGTTCTTTCCCGCGCTGGCCAGTGCCGGCGACGCCGACCGGATCGGGCGCGGCATCCTGTTCGCGCTGGGCGAGCCATTCGGGCTGGCCGATCAGGAGATCGCGATCGGCGCGTCGATCGGCATCGCGATGCGGCCCGAACACGGCACCACGCTGACCGATCTGATGCGGTCCGCCGACGCGGCGATGTATCACGCCAAGGAATCGGGCCGCGGCCGCGCCGAGCATTTCACGGAGCGGCTGGCCGGGGAGATCGCCGAGCGGGCGCAGCTTGAGGCCGATCTGCGCGACGCGATCGACGGCGACCAGTTCACGCTGGTGTTCCAGCCGCAGGTCGCGATCGGCCAGGGGCGGATCGTCGCCGCCGAGGCGCTGCTGCGCTGGCGGCATCCGTCGGGCGAGATGCGGCTGCCGGGCAATTTCCTGCGTCGGGCGGAGGAAACCGGGCTGATCGTCGAGATCGGCGACTGGGTGGTCGCCAATGTCGCGGACACCATCGCCCGGTGGGGCGCCCTGGGCATCGACGCGCGGCTGGCGGTCAACATCAGCGCGCGCGAGATCGACCACGCCAGCTTTTTCCGCCGCCTGCGCGAGGCGATGGTGGCGGCGAACGCGCCGGCGGCGCTGCTCGAACTCGAGCTGACCGAGACGCTGGCGATGCATTGTTCGGACGAGGTGCTCGACGCGATCAAGGCGCTGCGGGCCGACGGCGCGACGGTGGCGATCGACGATTTCGGCACCGGCTATTCCAACCTGCCGCGCCTGCGCCATTTGCCGGTCGACCGCATCAAGCTCGATCGCAGCCTGACCGAGCATGTCGCGACCCAGGCCAACACCCGGGCGATCGCGCAGGCGGTGATCAGCCTGGTCCACGGCCTCGGCTTCGAGGCGGTCGCCGAGGGGATCGAAGAGGATGTGCAGGCCAATGTGCTGCGCGTGCTCGGCTGCGACGTGATCCAGGGCTATGCCGTCGCCCCGCCGATGGACGAGCGCGCCTTCCTCGCCTGGGTTCAGGGCGACGCCAGCGCGCGCTGGAGGATGTCGGCGTAGACCGTGGTCAGCGCGCGCAGGTCGTCGATCGCCACCGCCTCGTCCAGCTTGTGCATCGTCGCGTTGAGCAGGCCGAATTCCACCGTCGGGCAGAGCCGTGACAGGAATCGCGCGTCGGAGGTGCCGCCGGTGGTGTTGAGCGTCGGCCGCACGCCCAGCACCGATTCGATCGCGTCCGACACCAGCGCGGAAAACGGCCCCGGCGCGGTCAGGAACGCCTCGCCAGAGATCATCGCGCGCACCGTCGCGGCGGGCGCGTGGCTGTGGACCACGCTGGTGATCAGCGCGACCAGATCCTCGCCGCGCTGCTGGTCGTTGAACCGGATGCTGAGCCGCGCCGACGCCGCGCCGGGGATGACGTTGGTCGCGGGATTGCCGACGGTCAGGTCGGTCGGCTCGATGTTCGACGGCTGGAACCATTCGCTGCCCTGGTCGAGCACGATGCGGTCGATCTCCGCCAGCGCGGCGATCAGCCTGGGGATCGGATTGTCGGCCAGGTGGGGATAGGCGACATGCCCCTGCCGGCCCGGCACGTCGATCCAGATATTGACCGATCCGCGCCGGCCAATCTTGACCGTGTCGCCCAGCCGGGTGGTGGATGTCGGCTCGCCGACAAGGCACAGGTCGGGCGCGATTCCGCGTTCGGCCATGCGATCGATCAGCGCGCGGGTGCCGTGCAGCGCCGGCCCTTCCTCGTCGCCGGTCAGGATCAGGCTGACGGTGCCGTCGCCGGCTTCGGGCGGAAGTGCGGCGATGAACGCGGCGATCGCCCCCTTCATGTCGACCGCGCCGCGCCCGTAGAGGAGGCCGCCGCGCACCGCGCCCTCGAACGGCCCGCTTTCCCAGCCCGCGCCGGGCGGCACCACGTCGAGGTGCCCGGCAAAGGCGAAGTGCCGCCCGCCCGTGCCGCGCACCGCCAGCAGGTTCTCGACCTCGTCACCGGCGACGAACCGCTCGACCGCGAAGCCCAGCGGCACCAGCGCCGCCTCGACCACGTCGAACACCGTCCCGCGCGCCGGGGTCACGCTTTCGCACTCGATCAGCGCCTTTGCCAGGGCGACGACATCGTTCGGATTTTCCACCATGACAGGGGGCATTGCCCAAGCTCGACCGCGACGCAATCCCGCAGGCCGATCGCTTGCCTGTCCAACGTCCTCCGGCGCGGTGGCGCGGCCGGCTATTGCACGACGATCGGGCCCCTGATCGGACCCGCCGGATCACATGATCAGGCCGGCGTCTTCTCGAACTGCTCGATCACCCACTCCTCTTCCTGCGCGGCGGCGATCCAGTCCTGCATGAAAGGGTGTTCCAGCACCGCCTGCATATAGGCCGGGGCGAAGCGCGCGACCGGCAGCGAATGGGTGACGAAGCGGGTCACCACCGGCGCGAACATGATGTCGACCGCGCCGAACGCGCCGAACAGGAAGTCGCCGTCGCCGCCGTAGCGCGCCCGCGCCTGCGCCCACAGTTCCATGATGCGCTGGATGTCGGCGAGCACGTCGTCATCGGGGGTCTGCGGCGGATAGACCTGGCGGATGTTCATGCTGTGCTTGCGGCGCAGCGCGGCGAAGCCCGAATGCATCTCCGCCGCCATCGACCGCGCCATCGCCCGCGCGGCGCCGTCCTGCGGCCAGAATTTGTCGCCGCCTGATCCCTCGTTCAGATATTCGACGATCGCCAGGCTGTCCCACACCACGACGTCGCCGTCCCACAGGATCGGCACCTTGCCGGACGACGGCGCGAATTCGTCGCCCTCGCGCCGCTTTTCCCATTCCTGGTCATAAAGCGGGACCACCATTTCCTCGAACGGAAGCCCCGATTGCCTGCACGCGAGCCAGCCGCGCAGCGACCATGACGAATAGGCCTTGTTGCCGATGATGAGCTTGAGCATGGGCGCCGGCTTAGCGGCAGGGTGTTACAGGCGCAAATGGATGCCGCGCCGGTGCAGCGGCGCCAGCACCGCCAGCACCACCGCCAGCACGATCACCCCATACAGCGCGGAGCTGAGATACGGCGCGTTGAGCAGCGCATCGATCCGCGCGAAGCTCCACGCCGGCAACGTCACCCGTCCCCCGCCATCGGGGATGATCGCGTGCAGCCCGACGATGCCGATCAGCAGCGAGATCATGTAGCCGAGCAGCGCGTTCATCCCCAGAATGTGGAACGGCGCGAGCCACCGCCGCGCGCGCTCGCCGCGGACGATCAGCGTGCAGCCGACCAGCAGCACCGCCGACAGTCCCGAGGTCAGCAGCGCGAAGCTGGGCGTCCAGATCCGCTTGTTGACCGGCAACGCCGGGACGAGCGCGAGCGCGGCGACGATCAGCGCCACGCCGCCCAGCGCGATCCAGCGCGGCGCCCGTTCGGGCGAGCGCCGCCACAGCATCGCCGCCAGTACCCCGAACAGCACGTTGGCCAGCGCGGGCAGGGTCGAGAGCAGCCCTTCGGGATCATAGACGATGTTGCCGGCGGCGTCGGTGCCCCAGCGCCAGATATGCGCGGTGGTGAACAGCGTGCGGTCGACATAGCCGGCGATGTTGCCCGCGGGCGTCAGCACCCCCGCGCCGTGGCCGGGCACCGGCACCGCCAGCAGCAGCGCGGCATAGACCAGCAGCGCGCCCAGCGCGGCGCCGCCGATGATGCGGGCGTCGAGCGCGAAGCGGCCGTCGGCACCGCGCCGCGCGGTGACCAGCGCCAGCGCCGCGGCGAGCGCGTAACACAGCCCGATCCGCTGGAGCACGCCGAACAGCCGCAGATTTTCGAAGGTCAGTCGGGCCAGCACGCCGAATCCGATCCCCAGCGCGATCAGCGCCAGCGAGCGGAACGCGATCCGCCGCCACATCACCCGCCGCGCATCGCCGTCCAGCGCGCGCGGGTAGGACAGGCCCAGCGCCGCGCCCATCGCGAACAGGAACGCGGGGAAGACGAGGTCGGTCGGGGTAAAGCCGTGCCATGCGGCGTGATCGAGCGGCCACCAGATATGGTCGCCGGAACCGGGATTGTTGACGACGATCATTCCGGCGACCGCCAGGCCGCGAAACACGTCCAGTCCCGCCAGTCGTGCCGGCGGGGCGGTGCTCACCCGAGCGCCTCGATCACCGCGGCGCGCAGTTCGGGCAGCCCCATGCCCTTTTCGCTCGACGTCGGGATGATGTCGGGGTGTGCGGCGGGCCGCTTGCGGACCTCTTCGGCGGTGCGCTGGGTGACCGCGGTCAGTTCGGTCGCCTTGATCTTGTCGGCCTTGGTCAGGATCAGCCGATAGCTGACCGCCGCCGCGTCGAGCATGTCCATCACCTCACGGTCGACCGGCTTGATGCCGTGGCGCGAATCGATCAGCACCAGCGCGCGCTTCAACACCGTCCGTCCGCGCAGGAAGTCGTTGACCAGGAACCGCCACTTCTTGACCACGTCCTTCGGCGCCTCGGCAAAGCCATAGCCCGGCATGTCGACCAGCCGGAACTTGAGCGGCTCGCCGACGTCGAAGAAGTTCAGCTCCTGCGTCCGCCCCGGCGTGTTCGACGTGCGGGCCAGGGCGTTGCGATTGGTCAACGCGTTGATCAGCGACGACTTGCCGACGTTCGACCGCCCGGCAAAGGCGACCTCGGGCACGCTGCCGTCGGGCAGGTGCTGGAGCGCCGGCGCCGATTTCAGGAACGCGATCGGCCCGGCAAAGACCTTGCGCGCCGCCTCGATCCGTTCGGGATCGAACGCATCCGTCGTGTCGGGCGGCGCGTCGCTCACTTGGCCGGCGCCGTCTTGAGCGCCGGATGCTGACGGTAGAGGAACCATTGCTGGAGCATCGTCAGGCAGTTCGAGGTGATCCAGTAGACCTGAAGCCCGACCGCGAACGGCGCCATCATGAACATCAGCATCCACGGCATGATCGCGAACACCTGCTTCTGGATCTCGTCCATCGGCGCGGGGTTGAGCTTGAACTGGAAGAACATCGATATGCCCAGCAGGATCGGCACCACGCCGATCGCCAGGAAATGCGGCGGGGTGAACGCCAGCAGGCCGAACAGGTTGACCGGGGTCAGCGGATCGGGCGCCGACAGATCCTTGATCCAGCCGACGAACGGCTGGTGGCGCATCTCGATCGTCAGGATCAGCACCTTGTACAGCGCGAACATGATCGGGATCTGGAGCAGGGTGGGGGCGCAACCCGCCAGCGGATTGACCTTCTCCTCCTTGTAGAGCTTCATCATCTCCTGCTGGAGGCGCGGCTTGTCGTCCTTGTGGCGTTCCTGCAGCGCCTTCATCTTGGGCTGCACCGCGCGCATCTGCGCCATCGAGCGGAACTGGCGCTGCGCGATCGGGAACAGCAGGCCACGGATGGTGAAGGTCAGCAGGATGATCGCGACGCCGAAATTGCCGACCGCGTGGAACAGCCAGTCGAGATAATAGAAGATCGGCTTCTCGATCATCCCGAACCAGCCCCAGTCGATCGCCTTGTCGAACTCGTCGACGCCGGCGCGCTCATAGCTTTCGAGGACCTTGACCTCCTTGGCGCCGGCGAACAGCTGCGATGTCTGGGTGATCGCCTTGCCCGGCGCGACGTCGGTCGAATCGCGCAGCGCGAAATCGGCCTGATAGCCGCCGGCGGGCGCGGCGCGCAGCTGGATGTCGACCGGCGCCTTCTGGTCGGGCACCAGCGCGGTCAACCAGTAATGGTCGGTAAAGCCCGCCCAGCCGCCGGTGGTGGAATAGGATGACGGCGCCTTGTCGACGTCGCCGTAGTTGACATAGTCGGCGCTGCTGTCGCGCACCGCCATCGGGCCGACGTGCGCGACCCACTGGTCGATGTCGGTCGATTTGGTACGGCGGCTGAGGTAGCCGTACGGCGTCACGGCGATCGTGCCCGCGCCGCCGTTGATCACCGACTGTTTCGCGGTGAACATATATTGGTCGTCGATCGACAGGTCGATGCGGAACCGCTGCCCCTGGCCGTTGTCGGCTTCCAGCGTGACCGGCTTACCGGGGGCGAGCAGCTCGCCCGACGCGCGCCACACCGTGTTGGCGTCAGGCACCGTCAGCCCGGCGCTGCCGCGCCAGCCGAAGCCGGCGAAATAGGCGTCGGGCGCCCCGGCCGGCGACAGCAGCCGCACCGGCGGCGCGTTCTTCGCGATCGTCTCCTGGTAATTCTTGAGGACGAGATCGTCGATCCGCGCGCCGGTCAGGTTCAGCGATCCGCTCACCGTCGGGCTGTCGATCCGCACGCGCTGGGTCGTCGCCAGCACGGTGTTGCGGTCGCGCAGCGCGGTCGCGCCGTCGGCGGCGGGATCGGCTCCGGGTGTAGCGACGACCTTGGTCTTGCCGCCCTCGATCTTGGTGACCGGCGGATTGGTCGGGAAGAAACGGTTCGCCACCATCGGCCACGCGACCAGCAGCAGCGCCGCGATCACCGCGAAGATGATGAAATTCTTCTGGTCGTCCTTCACGTGATTCCCCGAAAATCGGCCTTAGGGCACCGGATCATAGCCATGCCCGCCCCATGGGTGACAGCGCGCGATGCGCCGGGCGGCCAGCCAGCCGCCCTTCATCGCGCCATAGCGGCGAAGCGCCTCGATTGCATAGGCCGAACAACTCGGGCTGTATCGGCACGATGGCGGCAGGATGACCGACGGCCCCACCTGCCACCCGCGCGCGATCAGGATGAGCAGGCGGGCGATCATCGGCGCTGAACCTTGGCCAGCGCCTTGGCCAGTTCGGCCTGGAGCGCGGCGAAATCGCGTTCGATTCCCGAAGGGCGCCCGATCAGGACATGGTCGGCGCCGGGTTGCCCGTTGTCGGGCAGCACCGCGCGCGCCAATTCGCGGAACCGGCGTTTCATCCGGTTGCGCGCGACCGCGTTGCCGACTTTCTTGGAAACGGTGATGCCGATGCGAATCGCCGGATCGCCATCGGCGCGGTCGCGCACGAGCAGGACAAAGCCGGGCATGGGGGCACGGCGTCCGCTGTTGGCGGCGAGATATTCGGCGCGGCGCGTCAGCTTTTGCAGACCGGCACCGGTCGCGGTGCCGCCCGAAACGCCGGTTACGCCGACAGCTTGGCGCGGCCGCGGTTGCGACGGGCGCGAATCACCTTGCGGCCGCCCACAGTCGCCATCCGCGCGCGGAAGCCGTGCCGGCGCGCACGCACCAGATTGCTCGGCTGAAAAGTCCGCTTCATCGGTCATTCCCTGGTATCTAGAACATAAAAAGGCCGCCACGTGGGACGGCCCGAATGAAGCGGCACCTACGGAGACCATCCGCCGAAGTCAAGTTTGATCGACCCTGCTCGATTTGATCGGACGTTCCCACGGGGCGGGATGTGGGGCCGGTGTATCGGTTGCGCAAGACACCGCGCCGCGCTTCCCCTTCGCGGCAAAGCCGTTACACATTGGCAACAACGGGGGGCAACAACCGGGGACAACAACCGGGGAAGGGGGGCAGCCGTGGTCGCGAGCGTGTCGACGGTGGCGTATCTCGGGCTGGAGGCGCGCGGGGTCGAGGTCCAGTGCACGCTGGTCGCCGGCCTGCCCGCGTTCGTCGTCGTCGGCCTGCCCGACAAGGCGGTGGCGGAGAGCCGCGAGCGGGTGCGCGGGGCGATCGCCGCGCTCGGCCTGTCGCTGCCGCCCAAGCGCATCACCATCAACCTGTCGCCCGCCGATCTGCCCAAGGAAGGATCGCATTTCGACCTGCCGATCGCGCTGGCGCTGCTCGCGGCGATGGGCGTGGTCGATGCGGAGGGGCTGGCCGATTATGTCTGCGTCGGCGAACTCGGCCTCGACGCGCGGATCACGCCGTCGCCCGGCGTGTTGCTGGCGGCGATCCACGCGGGGGCGGAAGGCAAGGGGCTGGTGTGCCCTGCCGCGCAAGGCTCCGAGGCGGCGTGGGCCGGATCGGTCGAGGTGCTCGCGGCCGGCGACCTGATCGGTCTGCTCAACCACTTCAAGGGTCGGCAGCTCCTGTCCCCGCCCGCGCCGGGCGAGGCGGAGGCGCCCGGCCACGGCCCCGACCTGCGCCAGGTCAAGGGGCAGGAGACCGCCAAGCGCGCGCTGGAGATCGCCGCAGCCGGCGGGCATAATCTGCTGATGGTCGGCCCGCCGGGATCGGGCAAGTCGCTGATGGCGGCGTGCCTGCCCGGCATCCTGCCCCCGCTCGATTCCGCCGAAGCGCTGGAGGTGTCGATGGTCCAGTCGGTCGCGGGCACGCTCGCCGGCGGCCGGCTCACCCGCACCCGCCCGTTCCGCGCGCCGCATCATTCGGCGTCGATGGCGGCGCTCACCGGCGGCGGCCTGCGCGTCAAACCGGGCGAGGTCAGCCTCGCGCACCTGGGGGTGCTGTTCCTCGACGAGCTGCCCGAATTCCAGCGCGCGGTGCTCGATTCGCTGCGCCAGCCGCTCGAGACCGGCAGCGTCAGCGTCGCCCGCGCCAACGCCCACGTCACCTTTCCCGCGCGGGTGCAGCTGGTCGCGGCGATGAACCCGTGCCGCTGCGGCCATCTGGGCGATGCGGCGCTGGCCTGCGCACGCGCCCCGCGCTGCGCGGCGGACTATCAGGCGAAGGTCTCGGGGCCGCTGCTCGACCGGATCGACCTGCATGTCGAGGTACCGGCGGTGAGCGCGGCCGATCTGGTGCTGCCGCCCCCGGCGGAAGGATCGGCGGAGGTCGCCGCGCGCGTTGCGGCGGCGCGGGCGGTACAGGCGATGCGCTACCGCGACGATCCGATTCGCACCAATGCCGAGGCCGACGGCGACGCGCTCGCCACCCACGCCACCCCCGACGAGGCGGGCATCGCACTGCTGGCCCAGGCGGCGCAGGCGATGGGCCTGTCGGCGCGCGGCTATACGCGGGTGCTGCGAGTCGCGCGCACCGTCGCCGATCTGGCGGACGCGGAGGTGGTCGGCCGCATCCATGTGGCAGAGGCGCTCAGCTATCGCCGGCAGGCGCCGCGCAGCTAGCGCCGGAGCACATAGCCCCATCTTGCCCCGCGTGCCGGCTTGCCCTAACGACGCTCGCTCGCTGCCCCTGTGGCGAAATTGGTAGACGCATTCGACTCAAAATCGAACGCCGCAAGGCATGCTGGTTCGAGTCCGGCCAGGGGCACCATCTCTCGTCGTCGCACCGCGCGTCTGGCTTTGCCGGCGGCGGCGGGTCCGCCCGGACAGGGCCGCCGGAAAATCCCGCTCGCCATCGCGGGGCGATGCGCGCATCAGCATCGGCATGTGTGTTCTGGCCTTCGCGTGGCGCGCGCATCCGCGCTGGCAAATCATCCTCGCCGGCAACCGGGACGAGTTCCACGCCCGGCCGGCTTCCGCGCTGGCGCGATGGGGGGATCGGCCACAGCTGATCGCCGGGCGCGACCTGCAATCGGGGGGCACATGGCTGGGGGTGTCCGACGCCGGGCGGCTGGCGGTGGTGACCAATTTGCGCGGCTATGGCGGGCCGGCGCCCGACCGCGCCTCTCGCGGGGCGCTGGTCACCGATCTGCTCGACGGGGCGGGCGATGAGGGGATCGACCCGGGCGATTTCAATCCGTTCAACCTGATCGCGGTGGCCGATGGGCGGGCGCGGTTCCTGACCAATCGTCCGGCCACGCTGCGCAGCGACCTGGCGCCGGGCCTCTACGGCCTGTCGAACGGCGCGCTGGACGCGCCGTGGCCGAAGACGTTGCGGCTCAAATCGGCGCTGCTGGCGTGGATCGTCGACGGCGCGACCGCGCCGGAACGCCTGTTCGACACGCTGCGCGAGGAAGCGCTGCCCGGTGGCGGGCTCGATCCGGCGCAGCCGTCCGACGTCGCGCAGGAACCGCGCCCGTCGCCGATCTTCATCCGCGATCCCGTCTATGGCACGCGGTGCAGCACGGTGGTGGCGATCGATGCGGACGGCGCGGGGACGATCGTCGAACGCCGTTTCGATGCCGATGGAAAGGCGGCGGGCGAGACGCGGATCGCCTTCCACTGGCCCTGATCCTCGACCCTGACCGTCTCCGCTACCGTCGCCGCGCCCCGGCCGCGCGGACATCGGCGATGGTCGGATAGCCGTTGACCGCCATCAGCAGGTCGGCCTCCGCCAGGATACACTTGAGCACATGCGCCGCGCCCGCCGCGCCGTCGAGCGCGAGGCCATAGCTATAGGGCCGGCCGATGCCGACCGCGCGCGCGCCGATCGCCAGAGCCTTGACCACGTCGCTGCCCGATCGCACCCCCGAATCGAACAGTACCGGCACGTCGCCCGCCGCCTTCACCACATCGGGCAGCATGTCGATCGCGGCGATTCCGCCGTTCGCCTGCCGCCCGCCGTGGTTCGAGCAATAGAGCGCGTCGGCGCCGGCATCGATCGCGCGCCGCGCGTCGTCGCCATGGCAGATGCCCTTGAGCACGATCGGCAGGCTGGTGAGCGATTTGAGCCACGCCACGTCGCCCCACGTCAGCACCTTGCCGAACAGGCTGGCCCATAGCCCGACCGCCGCCGCCGGATCCGCCTCCGGCGGCTTGCCCAGCAACCGCCGGAACACCGGGTCGGCCATGTAGTTGGTCAGCACATGGCCGCGCAATTGCGGGAAATTGGCCGTGTTCAGGTCGCGTGGACGCCAGCCGGTCACCCAGGTGTCGAGCGTCACCACGATCGCCTTGTACCCCGCCGCCTCGGCCCGCCCGACCAGGCTGGCGGCGAGATCGGGGTCGCGCGGGGTATAGAGCTGGAAGAAGCCGGGCGTGTCGCCGCTGGCGGCCAGCACGTCCTCCAGCGGATCATTGGCCAGCGTCGACGCGCACAGCGGTACCCCGGTGATCGCGGCGGCGCGCGCGGCGGCCAGATCGCCGTGGCCGTCGGGCGTGACGATGCCGGTCACCCCGATCGGCGCCATGAAGATCGGGGAGGGCAGGCGCAGCCCGAACAGGTCGATCGACAGGTCGCGCGTGGTGCAATCCACCATCATCCGCGGCACCATCCCCCAGTCGCGGAACGCGCGCGCGTTCTCGTCCTGGGTATGTTCGTCGCCGCAGCCGCCCTGGACGTAGTTCAGGATATGCGGCGGCATCGCGGCGCTGGCGCGGGCGCACAATGTGGCATGGTCGACCGGCAGCTTCGGCAGCACCCCGCGCAGCCCGGCGCCATAGATCTCGTTCTGGTAGTCGCCGTAATGCCCCATCCTCGCCCTCGCCATCTGTTTGTCGGCGGCGAGTGTCAGGCCTGTCCGCGGCGGAAGCAATGGGCAGCGTGATCGTCGACGATACCGACCGCCTGCATCCACGCATAAACGATGGTCGGCCCGACGAACTTGAACCCGCGGCGCTTCAGCTCCTTCGAGATCGTCTCGGACAGCGGGGTCGATGCGTGGATGGTGTGGCCGTCGCCCCGGATCACCCGGCCGTCGGTGAAGCCCCAGGCGAAATCGGCGAAACTCTCGCCCCGCGCGGCCATCTCGTTGTAGATTCGCGCGCCAGTGATCGTCGCGACGATCTTGGCGCGGGCGCGGACGATGCCGGGATCGGCCATCAGCCGTTCGATATCCGCGTCGTCGAACGCCGCGACCTTGACCGGATCGAACCCGGCGAAGGCGGCGCGGAACCCTTCGCGCTTGCGCAGGATGACGATCCACGCCAACCCGGCCTGGAACCCCTCCAGCATCAGCGTTTCCCACAACATCCGCGAATCGCGTTCGGGCACGCCCCATTCGCTGTCGTGGTAGTCGCGATAGAGCGCGCTGCCCTCCGCCCAGGTGCAACGGTGCCCCGCGCGCGGATCAGGCGGGGACGAATCGGCCGGGTCGGTCATGTCTCGCCGCCGCTATCGGTATCGCGGTCATCGCCGTCGCCCGCGCTCTCTGCCGTCTCCGCGCCCGGCCGTGCCAGCGCACCGACGCGGGCGAGGATGGTGATGACGACCGGCCAGAACAGCGTGGCGGCGATATCGGCGCGCGTCTCGGACCACATCCACGATCCGTTGGCGATGCGGTCGATCGACTCGTTGATCCCCTCCAGCACGATCAGCGGGATCAGCGTGCGAAAGCTGCCGATCGGTCGCCGCAGCAGGATCACCGTCGCCAGCCAGATCGACAGCCCGATATAGGTGTGCGCGAACTTGTCGCTGCCCCCGGCGTGGGCGACGATCCAGCCCAGGACCTGTTCATAGGTGATGACGAAGCTCATCCGATCCCTTGCCGATCGCCGTGCGGCCCCCTGACGGTCACGGATGGTGTGATGGTGCCGGTTGCAGGAATCGAACCCGCGACCTTCGGTTTACAAAACCGCTGCTCTACCAGCTGAGCTAAACCGGCGCTGGCCGGCGTCTTTGCGTCAGGCGACGCCAAAGGTCCAGCCTTCGGTGCGCGCGATGTCCGGGGTCAGGGCGGGCGGATGCCACAGTTCGGCGCGGCGCGCGTTGGCGCGCAGCCATGCCGCCGCCAGGATCGCGTCGGTCGCGTGATCGTCGGTGCGGGGCAGCGGGCCGTGCGCGCGGCTGCCCAGCGCGACCAGCGCGGCGTCGAGCGCATCGGCGTCGCGCAGCTTCGAACGGCCCTTGCGTAATCCGGCGGCGCGCACGGCGATCGCGGTGTAGATCTCGACCACGGCAGCGCCCGTTCGCGGGGGCGGGTCGAACGGCCACACCGGCACCGCGCCGTTCAGGTGGTGGAGCAGCCGCATCCCGGCAAAGCTCGCCTTGGCGACCTGCGCCGCGCCGATCGCGTCATAGACGGTGGTCATCTTGCCGCCGCCGCCCGCGCGGAAATGCTGCTCGCCGCGGCGGAAGTGCAGGAAGCCGGCCTTCGGCCCGTCGGCCGCGCCCAGGTAGAAATGGATACCGCGCCGGCTGTCCAGGAACGACGCCGCGCCCAGATCCTCGTCGGGCGACCGCGCGTCGACATACGCCCACAGATCGCGCGCGGTGACGCAGTCGGTCTCGCCGGGCAGATAAGCGCCACGATCGAGGAAGGGTGCGGCAAAGCTCATGTCTAAACCGATCAAGGTCGGCCGATCCGCCTCCGCCCTGATCCACGCGAGGATGCCGGTGCGCGACCACGCGCCACCGCCGGGCGGGGCGATCAGCGCGGGCGCGGCGTCGCCGGCGGCGCACAGCGCCAGCGCGATGCCCTTGTGGCGTCCGCCTTTCGCACCCGACCAGTCGATCGCGGCGAAGCGGGTGAAGTGATCAGGGGCGCGGACCAAAGGTCAGCCGCTGCGGCTTCTTCGCGCGATCCCACCATGCGCGGCGGATGACGTCGGCGATGCGGTCGGGGTCGGCCGCGCCATAGCGGACCAGCAGCCCCGGCCAGTTGGCATAATGCGCGGTCTGCCAGAAACTGTCGGGATCGGTTTCCAGCAGCACCGCCTTTTCGTCATGCGGGCTCATCACGTGGAAGCTGCCCGGTTCGCGGCCGGGGGAGACGAACGCCTTTCCGTTCACCTTGGGACAGGGGGTGCCATAGAAGGACGCCATTTCCGTGTCGGGCAGCGACAGCGCGAAGGCGACGACGCCGTCCCAGTCGTCGAACCGCTCAGCCACCCTGCCGCTCGCGCCGCAATTTGTCCCAATGGTCGAGCCGCTCGCGCAGCCTTTGCTCGAATCCGCGCCCGGTCGGCTCGTAATAGCGTTGCGGCGCCATGCCCTCCGGCCAATAGTTCGCGCCGGAGAAACCATCCTCGCTGTCATGGTCATAGGCATAGCCCGCGCCATAGCCGATGTCCTTCATCAGCCGGGTCGGCGCGTTGAGGATGTTGGCCGGGGGCATCAGCGATCCGGTCTCCTTCGCCGATCGCCACGCCGCCTTCTGCGCGGCATAGGTGGCGTTCGATTTGGGCGCGGTGGCGAGGTAGAGGCACGCCTGCGCGATCGCCAGCTCGCCCTCCGGGCTGCCGAGGAAGTCGTAGGTGTCCTTGGCGGCGATGCACTGGACCAGCGCCTGGGGGTCGGCCAGCCCGATGTCCTCCACCGCCGCGCGGGTCAGCCGGCGCAGCAGGAACAGCGGCTCCTCGCCCGCGGTCAGCATCCGCGCGAGGTAGTAGAGCGCCGCCTGCGGATCGCTGCCGCGGATCGATTTGTGGAGCGCGGAGATCAGGTTGTAGTGCCCCTCGCGATCCTTGTCGTAGACGGCGACCCGGCGCTGGAGGAATTCCGACAGGCCAGCCGGGTCGAGCGGCGCGGGCAGGTCGACGGACCACAGCGTCTCGGCCTGGTTGAGCAGGAACCGGCCGTCGCCGTCGGCGCTGGCGACCAGCGCGTCGCGCGCCTCGGGCGTGACCGGCAGCGGCCGCTCCATCAGCGCCTCGGCGCGATCGAGCAGCTTCTCCAGCGCGGCGCGGTCGAGCCGGTGGAGGATCAGCACCTGCGCGCGGCT